>ENA-OQVM01000141-OQVM01000141.1-marine-metagenome-genome-assembly--contig:-NODE-141-length-112945-cov-6.831015_pt1 | contig 112945 bp, 111 predicted proteins | sample MGYA00237776_ERZ505498 | MGnify/ENA primary metagenome ERZ505498 (study PRJEB26159, sample SAMN06265151) | marine metagenome | isolation source: Helgoland LTER site | place: Germany:Helgoland, sampling... | reverse complement strand
CGCACTTGAGAACGGTGATGTCGTCGCTGACTTTATTGTTGACCGAGGCGGTTTCAGAAAAGAATCGTAATACTCAGTAGGGTCCTGCTTTTTATGGGCCATGGAAAGATTGTTTGGCGCCTACGCATCATGTGCATTTCCCAAAATAGAACCAATTTTTTGGCAATTTTATTCTCAGAACCTAATTTACGTGACCCCATATTTTCTCGGGATGATGGATCGCTGAGTATCGTTCCATTACGAGACAAATATTCAAATCTTGAGAAAATACTTAAAAGCTTTGGAGTCTATGATGAATAGAGACGAACTAAAATTAAACGCTAAAAAATACGGCCACCAAAAACGCCCAATATTGAAGTCAATACGCGCCCATTGTTTGGACTGCTGTGTAGAGCAAGCAAATGAAGTTAAGCACTGCGAAGCTTATACCTGCAATTTATGGCCGTATAGGATGGGGAAGAACCCGTTTAGTGGTGCTGTAGGTAATCTATCGACCTTGAAAAATATCGTCGAATAATTCGGAGGCATAATTGCTATAGCCATAAAATACTAATAAAAATAATAAAATAGATATTTTATAATTGATAACCATAATTGTTCCCAACAAACTTAATGAATCAAATTCACAGTCTCAGTTTTTGACGGTGTGAAAACGTAGTTAAGCTCTCTACTTTCAATATATAATGCTGTTTATTTATTTAAAAATACGATAGATTTATTTAATTCGAATTTAGCAATGGTGGAAAAATTGAAAACTTTAACATTTTATCTGGCTTTAATCTGCATAATATTGGCAGTCCCAGCACAGTCCTCCGCAGATTCAGCTTCTGATAAAAAATTAGTTGATAGTTTCAAAAAAGCTTTGCTTCAATTGCAAGATAAAGCAAAACCAAAAGTTAATAGAGCATCTCTGTCTGCAGGTTATTCTAAAATGAATGCTCGGCACACTGATGTTTCTTTAAGGTCAGCCTCAATTTCTTTATCGAGACAAATGACACCAAGAGACACGGTATATGGTTATGGTTTTGGTTCAGTCACCGAAACGATTAGCTCTCGCAATGAATTTGATGGCAAGTCTTTTGGTATGGGGCTCGGCTACAATAAAGTTTTAGACAATGGCGTGTCAGTTGGCGGTAGCTTATCATATGCTCATAGTCACTCAGACGGATTGAATTTTATTCTTTCTCAGAAAATCTCTGAAACAAAAACAAATAGTTATTCCGCCTCACTAAACGTATCAAAACCATTTCAATTGGATGATGGTTATATGCTGACACCATCTCTTGGAGTGCGGCAAGCTATTAGCCCAAATTCTACAACAATATTTGCGCCAAAATTAAACCTAACCAAACAGTTTTCAGAAGTATGGAGTGGGAGTGCATCTGTTGGTTTAGGTGTTTCTAACAAGCTCATCACGCTTTCTAAAAGAAAAGGCTACGTTGAATTTGGTCTTGGGGCCGGCTATAAGCTCAAAAATAACGTATTAGTTCAGGCTGGTTATAAACGACAAGAATCAACAGCAGCTTTTCATAGTGATAGTCTGTCTCTCTCAACTTCCCTCCCTTTTTAATAATTGAGATTTAAAGATTATGTATAAAAAAACATTCCTAACTATTGTTTTCACTATTTTGATGCTGTGTCAGCCAGCCGTGGCACAAACACCACCCCCTCTAATCGATTCTCGAACGATAAGCATATTGATGGCGTTTGATGAAGTTACGAAAAGCCTTGATACCAAAACCATACCAATCGTCAATCGTTACCCCAACGTATTTTTGGAAAAATATGTAAATGTAGAAACACTAAATTCGAATAAACTTAGATTAAGTGATGTTAGGAACTTAAAAATCGTAGTTGAAAATTTAAACCTGATGTCACCGTTAGCAAAAAAAGAGGTCGTTGAATTGTTAGGGGGCGTAAACTTGGATAATATATTAAAGGCCACAGAAGAGCTTCTTTTACCCACATATGAAGGAATGAGCTTTAAAACGATTGCACGTTATGCTCGTGAAGAAGTGTACAGCGATCGCTATGCGAACGCGTTTTGGACTACCCATTTATTTGGTGGTATAGTTGATAATCATGCATTGATTAATGACATTGCAATAACACAAGGGCTGTCAGATAAAGTTCAAGAGACGGTATGCTATGACTCTGCTTCAATGGTAATGCTTTGCCCATAAGTAAATTTCAAGCTTAATAATGACACAAATAAACTACCATAAAATCAATCATTCTTGAGTTTCACATGTAGGTTTAGGAGTTAAATATGAAACTATTTTCAGCTTTGATTTACTTCATTGCTATAGTTTTTTTTGGTGCCCTATTTCCTCCTAGCTTGAATGCAGATAACGCAGAACTTAACAAAAAAGAAATTCCAACAAGTAAAGTGATTATGGGCACAGCAGCTACCGGAGTTGCAGTTGGCGTAATACTTAAAAAGAAAAAAAAGAAAAATGGTGAAAATGATATTACTGGCTCGAACTCTAGTAATAACAAAAGCATTTCCGAGGCTGAAAATTCAAAAAAGTCTGAAGACGCACCCGAAAAAGAAAACAAATTTGTTCTAGAAAGCAATGGTCTTTCTTATTGTAGCATGGATCAAAACCCTATTTGCCAAGGGCAAGAAAGGGTCTTATTGAACCTTCTTGCTGCTCATTTATCAGAAGACGCGGGATCTAAAAATAGTTCCGTCCCAGAAGCAAAAAACGAATGGTTTGCTAAGCAGATTGATGAACAAGAGTTCTGCTACGGCGATTTAGTAGCTATAAGAAATAATTTAGGCAATAAAGAAAACCGTATAAGTGATGAAGTTGCATACACTTCATATGCAGAAAATATAATCACAGCACTTGGTCCCACGTGGAAACCAGAAAACATTGAAGTGGCATCTCTTGGTACACTTGAGTTGGATGGAAACCAAGAAATCACCAAAGATCAGAAAACTCGTTTTTTACTCCCTATGATTGCACTCATCGACACACAGGTGGATAAATTTATTGTTTCACCTGAAAACAAATACCACGAGAGTTATATTTCTAATTGCGGGCGAAGTGGAACCGCAGAAATTGATATAAACATTCCTCAAGAATTGAGAAATTACGATTTTGGAAACAACACAAATCAAATTCCTTGCATGGGGTCTTCTTGCGGTGGTTCAGGTGATAATTATGAGTACTACAAACAAGAATTTATTACACAAGATGGGCTCAGCTCTAATGCAACGAGGCAAGGAAATATTGAATTACCCAATATAGATATTACAAATATTATTAAAAATGGGAACGACACCCCACCCTCTAATAATGTTATAATTAAACCTAAAATTATTCTCAAAAAAATTAAATAAAATACAAAAATAAAATAATAGTTCAATAGCAGGACAGAAGATAAAAAAGAGCCATCTGTTTTATAGTTTCTTTAAATTAGAAAAGGGTATTGGCAGCGTTCAGTTTTTGCTTATCTCTTTAAATTCTTTAGCGTCTATTTCTGTAATGACGTGCTGTCCACCTAACAAAGATGGCTTAAAGGTTATTTTAAAAAAATGTTTAGGCTGCTTGAGATTAAAGGATTGCTCATAATCACGTGCACCATTAAAGCCGGTTATATTGGGCAAGCCTAAACTTAAACTAACACTAGTTTCAAATTCACTAACCCCTTGGGGTACATTGAAACGAAGAGTTTCGCTATGCCAAATTTTATCAACAAATTCATCATCAACCGCCACCTTGACGCCTTGGGTCAGAGTGAGTGGGCTGCTTGGTCGATAAATGTTTACTTCACTTGTGGCAATATTAGTAGCTGGCTCTTTATATTTATTAGAAGACCCGCATGACACAATCATGGAAGACAACAGCATTACCAGACCAACACGAAAATAAATTAGCATTAAGACACCCTTATAAAAATAAACAACTTGATTGGTTAGGATGACATTAGCCATTTAAAATCAGGAAGGCAAAAAAGAAAGCCATACATCAAGACATCTGACAGATGGCTCTATGGACCTAACTTTGATGCAATACGACAACGATGAAGCCGAAGAAGCTGATTTAGCTGGTCCAGCTCCCTGCATTCATCATTTTGCGATTGAAGTTGACGATGTGGAAGCGTTTACAAAAAGCCTCATTGATGCCGGCGGCAAAGTGTTAAGTGAACCCGGTAAAGTCCCAGTAAAATTCCGCGCGCCGGGGGGGCCTATTGCAGAAGTGGTTCCGATTGGTACCTTTAAAAAAGAAAATTTAACTTGGGGCTTATATGGCCCAGAAGTTGAATAACAAAGTTTAGAAATCAAACAAAGCCTACAATCAGATTTTGCTACTTGGGCACAATAAAAGACGTCTCTTCTATTATATGCGTGTTCGTGTTATGTTCTATAATGACTGAAGCAAGCAAAACAACAGAAAAGCAGCGAGGAAAGCCGTTTAAGCGTGGTCAGTCCGGCAACCCCAAAGGCCGTCCTAAGGGATCGCGAAACAGAGCTTCTATCGCAGTAGACACGTTGCTTGATGGTGAGGCTGAAAAGCTAACAAGGAAATGCGTTGAACGGGCAATGGACGGTGACAGCGTCGCGATGCGCCTGTGTATGGAGCGCATCTGCCCACCAAGGAAAGATCATCCTGTAACATTTGAAATGCCTGCAATGAAAACGGCTTCTGACAGTGTGGCCGTCATGGGGTCATTATTGTCAGCATTGGCTGACGGGGCTGTAACGCCTTCAGAAGTTAGTGCCATCTCTGGTATTATTGAGACCTTTCGCAAGACCATTGAGACCAGTGAATTGGAAGAGCGCATTCAGGTCCTAGAGCATGCATCCAAATAATAAGCCCAGCTAGCGGAGGCCTTATGCAACAGATGAAAATGCGCCTGAGGAAGATTGAAAAGCAAAGGGTGCGCTCGGAGCCAGAAGCAAGGGAAGTCATATTGTGGGGGATGCTCAAATCCTCACCAGACAATAAAGCCAATGAGGAACGAATTATCTGGGGCAATCGCCCAGAGGCTAAAAAACAATAATGGCACAGCGCTTAAAGCAACGGCTTGAGCTATTAGAAAATAGTTCCGCTGCCAAAGAAAAGATCACGGTTGTTCGCATCATAGTGGACCCTGAGAGCAAGTCGCTTATCCCCACAGAAATCAACCATATTGAGCACCTGCCAAAAGCTACCAATTGATTGCTATTTGATTGCTAGAGTAAATACTTGAAGCTATGGTGAATAGCTAAGCTATTGAAATCGTTGGTGCACCCGACAGGAGTCGAACCTGTGACCTCTGCCTTCGGAGGGCAGCGCTCTATCCAGCTGAGCTACGGGTGCATACCATTATTATCAATGGGTTGCGCGGCTCCTGAGAATTAGAATTCCGCCACTGTGCCCATTTAGTGCCCAAGCTTGTACAAAGCCGAGATTGTATTCTCCTGATAATCAGGAGGGAGGTGAGCGTAGCGTTTTACCATCTCAAGGGATTTGTGTCCCATTAACTGCGTGATGTCATACAACGGGACGCCCTCATGGACAAGACTCGATACTAACCTATGATGCAAGACGTCAAAAATACAGGCCCTCAATTTCTGCCCTTGCAGCCGCTTTATTGAATGCCATTTTGACACTTTTATTGTTTTACTCAGTATTATTGAACGTACGGTAATAAAAATATTCGTTTTAGCTGCGTCAGCTATATTGTTCGGCTGCGCAAGCCAACCAGATGACATCCAATCAGCCTACCCTCTTGTTACTGGAAGGTGGCGATGGGGCCCAGGCACAAGAGTATGCACGCCTGAAAGGTGAGAGAGAGGCAATCGGTCAGATGTAGGTTCAAAAAAATGCAGCATCAATTTCGGTTCAGGCGCAAGTGCAGGCCTAACATCTATCAAAACGGCATCGAGCGTCACTCCTGAGCAGACAAGCAGTGCCCCGTTGAATGCTAATGCTGAATTAATCGCCCCTCGAGTTACGGAAGACATTGATGGCAGAATTCTTGCTAGTTTACTTCAAGAATCTACGGCTTCTGGTTCGATACAAAGTTGTGAACCATCAGGGTTTGTCGGCCATCAAACACGTTCTGAAATAAAAATTGATTTTCGAAATAATGGAACCGCCAACATCAAAATCGAGTATGATTAAAGTCATTATGTTAGCTCGATACGAGAGAATTTCAACGCCAATTGGAGTGTGAAGTCTGATAAGCTTTGTCTATCTAATGTTCCCAAAAACCCTTCAACGGTCACAAATCGTTGCAGCAAGATGGTGTTCGAAAATTTGGCGACATTTATGATGAAAGAAACCCAGGGGTGATCCATTTTGTCCTAACTGGAAAGGGCTTGCCCCGAGAAACGCTTGTGCAAGTTGACCGAATATTACAAACGATGACCTCTCATAATTGAGCTAAAATCAAAAACCTACATTTTGATGGTTTTTAATAGTAAAGCTAAGCAAGTGCGCCTGTTATTAAGCTCACGGCGCTTGTGCGTTTGATCTCCCGTAGGCTTAATCTGTGTGGTTCATTTCAGGAGATATTGATAACATCAGACAGCTATGTTGATACGTGCGGTTATTATTTGACGGTTAGTGATTAAAATGCCCGAGATGAACGATAGTGACCTGCAGGGCAACTACCCAATTACTTTGCACCACATTGCTTATTATGCGGTTCGGGTACCCGATAATATTGCCGTGATCGACCAAGGTAAGGCATTTAGTTATGCGGTTTTCTACCGCGAGATTTGCAAAATGATCATAGCCTTACGTGTATTTAAGTTTGAGCCCGGTCAGTCCGTGGTGATTGAATTTCTGCCCGTACATACTCAACTCGGCAGCTTTTATCTTCACCGGGTGACACTCTTGGCCATGGAGGCTTCTGGTGTAGCGACAATGTCGTACATCGAAGACGAAGCCTGGTGCCTGAAGGAAATTCCAGAAACCCTCGATTGGGTCATGACGTTTTCCGGAAAGGCCCCGTTGAATGCAGAAAAAACACATGTGATGGATAAGAAATGGCTAAAGCTTGTAATGAACATGCAGCTGAGAACATCCTTTGCGCAGGCCGATATTAGCGCTCGTAGCCATTGCCGTATCCTTAAAAGCTCAGGCACGACGGGTAAAATGAAATATATGTTCAGGAGCTTTGAAAATCAGGACTTTATATATAATAACGCACAATTCAGGGGCGGCTTTATACGTCAATCGCGTTACTTTGTGACAATGGGCTTCAATGTCAGTGCCATCCAAGCGGCGGTAACGACATGCATTCATGCTGGAGAGACGTGTGTTTACGATACCCGGATCAATGCGGCGGATGCGCTTTCAAAATATGAAATCAAACATGTATCTTTCTTGCTTCATGGCTTGATGCAGGTGTTGGATTCTTTGCCAGAAGATTATGTAAAGCCAACCAATTTAAGATTACTGACGATTGGCTCGGCTGTTTCTGAAGCGGTTTGAACACGCGTGTTACATGCTCTCGCCAGCCATTTTTCTGAGACCTATGGCGCGAATGAGTGCTCGACCATCAGTACGATGAACGAGGAGGGTGTTGGCGTTTTGTTGCCAGGTGTTGATGTGCAAACCGTGAATGATGACGACGAACCTGTTGTTGGCGAGCCGGGTTGGATAAGGGTGCGATCTTCAGGCTGTGTGAGCAGGTATATTAACAACCCAGAAGCAACGCAGAAAATGTTCAAGAATGGTTGGTTCTATCCGGGAGACATTGGTGTTTTAAAAGATCACCGTATGTTGAAGCTTATCGGGCGGGCAGATGACCTTCTGAATATCAAGGGGATCAAATACGCGCCGCAAGAGATCGAGAATAGCCTGCTCGCAGCTTTGCCCATTCGTGAGGTTTGCGTCGTCACACTAGCGGACGATGAAGACGTTCATCATGCCGTTGTTGTCATCGTGCCAAAAGATACAGACGGCAAGAATGAGATAAAGCAAAAGCTTCCAGGATTGGTGCTAAGTTTTTTTGGCAATACCAAGCTTATATTCGTCCGCAAATTACCCCGCACTGCAGGTGGTAAACTTCAACGTAAAAAAATAACGGAAATGGTCAAGCCTGAGCCTGCCGTATAAGCCGTTAAGTCTTTGGTTTTTTCCGTTTCAAAGGTGCAGAACCTGCTCGATCTGCACGGCTTGGCTTTGAACTGGAACCCCCGGATTTGCCTGGCTTAAGTTTTAGCTTTTTATTCTTTGGCTTTTTCGAAGATTTATCCCAAGGCTTTTTCCCCTCAGGTTTATCACCGGATGTTGGCGTACGTTTGCGCCTTGGCTCCGCATCACCACGTACAAAAGGAGTTTCAGAGGAAGACTCTTTTTTGGCACGAGGTTTGTCTGATGAATACGGCTTCTTCTTTGCCCGTGGGGCGCTGTCCCTGTCTTCACGGGGGCCGCGATTCAGGTCCGGCACGCCGTCTAGCTGTTTGACGTAAATGCTATTTTCCATTTTCGCTTCAGGGCCGAGGGCCGTAAGAAACTGCTCGACGCATCCGGGTGCAAGCTCAATAAATGTTTCAACCTGTTGGACACGGATCGCACCGATGTCGTGTTTTGTAATATGCCCGGCGCGGCAAAGCATTGGTAAAAGCCAACGAGGCTCAGCTGATTCATTGCGTCCAACTGACAATGAGAACCAGACGCCGTTTTTAAAATCATCGCGTTGTCTAGGTGGGCGTTCAGGTGCTGCGGTATCCAGAAGCTCTTCGGGTGCTGCTTGCTCAGCAAAATGTTGACGCACAAAGGCGGCGGCAACGTGCTCGGCACTGTGCCGGGACAAGAGTTCCTCAGCGAACGTTTTTTCGATATCGCTGAGCGGCTCGGTTAAGGACGGGTCTGACAGCAGGCGTTCATGATCTTTAGCCATAACGTCTTCGGCCGTCGGTGGATTTGCCCATACAGCATCAATGTTTGCACCGCTTAACAGGCGAACAGTTCGCTTGCGCGCGTTATGGGGCACGATCAATGCACAAACGCCCTTACGCCCGGCACGCCCGGTTCGACCACTTCTATGTAGGAGAATTTCACGGTTCTTTGGAATATCTGCGTGAATGACCAATTCCAGATTAGGCAGGTCAATACCACGCGCGGCAACATCGGTTGCAATACATACACGTGCGCGACCATCACGCATCGCTTGCAATGCATGAGTACGTTCGTTCTGACTGAGTTCGCCAGAAAGTGCGACAACTGAGAAGCCCCGGTTGTTAAACCGGCTGGTAATCCGATTGACGGCAGCACGTGTGGAGCAAAAAACGAGTGCGTTCTTTGCATCGAAATAACGAAGAACGTTAACGATGGCGTTCTCTTCGTCATTCGGGGCAACGGTCAGGGCACGATATTCGATGTCGAGATGCTGTTTTTGCCCAGCCGCTGTCTCGACGCGGACGGCATCGCGCTGATAGCGTTTTGCCAGTGTTTCGATAGACCGTGGTACCGTTGCGGAAAACATCAGTGTGCGGCGATCTTTGGGAGAGGAATCGAGGATATGCTCAAGATCATCCCGGAAACCGAGGTCGAGCATTTCGTCGGCTTCATCCAGAACAACGGCCTTGAGGCGCGTTGTGTTGAATGAACCGCGTTCGATATGATCTCTTAATCTGCCTGGGGTGCCGACGACAATATGGGCGCCACGTTGCAGGGCGCGACGTTCTTCGCGCATATCCATCCCGCCAACACAGGACGCAAATGCGGCACCGGTCATCTCATAAAGCCATTCTAATTCACGTTTGACCTGTAATGCCAATTCCCGCGTAGGCGCAACAACGAGTGCCAGCGGGGATGGGGTCTGTGAGAATTGCTCAGTGTCACCAAGCAGCGTAGGCGCGATCGCCATGCCAAATGCGACCGTTTTACCTGATCCAGTCTGCGCGGATACAAGGGTGTCTGCATCCTTTAGCTTTGGGGCGATAATGGCCTGCTGTACAGGGGTGAGCGTGGTATAGCCGCGTTTGTTCAATGCTTGTGCGAGCGTGGAAAGTACGCCTTCGAATTCAGTCATTGTTCTTCTTTCGGAGTATCGGTTTCGTGCGTCAGGCCACAGAAATTCAGTTTGAGGGCGCACGTTGCCGCCATTAAAGGAGCGGCGGATCAAGTTATGTTGATCGGGTTGTACTTTGTGTGGGCTTCGGCGTAAAGGGCGAACAAATCAACAAACAAAAGGTCAATCACAAGCAAAGAGATTAAATTCCTCAAAATGACCAGACATGATGATTTGAAATCATGACATTGAGTTCACACATCAAGGATAACGGACTATAACAATATACAATTCTAAATTCCTTAGGGAGGAACCAATCAGTGGATACATCAATCCTGTCAGAACTCAGTAAACCCGGCACACTTCGTATTGGTGTAAATTTGGGCAACATTCTCTTGGTAACAGGAAAGAGTGCGAACGGTGGTCCGGAGGGGATATCCCCGGATATGGGGGCAGAGATTGCACGGCGGCTTGGTGTTGATGTTGAATACGTGACATTTGCGACACCTGGTGAGGTTGCTGATGCTGTCACCGAAGACGCTTGGGATATCGCGTTGATTGCGGTTGAGCCAAAACGCGCTGAAAAGATTACCTTCTGTAAGGCTTATGTGGAAATCGAAGCAACCTATCTTGTGCCTGAAGGCTCTCCGCTGCAAACAGTTGAAGATGTTGATAAACCGGGCGTAAATGTCGCCGTATCAGCGCGTGCAGCGTATGATCTTTATCTATCACGTACGCTTAAGTATGCAGAGCTGCACCGTGCAGAAGGCTTGCCGGGTGCATTTAAGTTATTCCAAGAAGAAAAGCTGGATGCCCTTGCTGGTCTTGTGCCTGCATTGAAAGAGAATGCTGTGAATATGCCTGGATCACGCGTTCTGGATGGCAAATATACGTCAGTTCAGCAAGCGATTGGTACAAAGCCTGAGAACAAAGCGCTTTATACGTTTCTCCAGGATTATCTAACTGAAGTATGCGCGAGCGGCTTTGTACAAGAGTTGATTGATAAGCACGGTGTAACGGGCAAGCTTGCCGTCGTAAAATCCTGAGCTTATTGGCTTGATGACAAATATTCCTCAGCACGTTTGTCTGCACCGCTAGGCAAACGTGTATCGGGGCTGTCTGTCCAGGCAATGATGTCTGTCCAAACGGTTTTGGCATCAAGGTCACGCAGCAACATATGATAAGCCTTTGGGTAAATCGCGATTTGATGTTTGTCTTTGGCGTCTTTAGGCAGCCGCTCAAACATCATGCGTGTCGGACCCGCTTTGACGATTTCATCACGCCCGCCATACAAGATCAGTGATCGTGCGCTGAATGTGCGTGATGCAGCCAAAGCATCATCCATGAGATCAACCAGACCATTAATGGCATCGACCCGTGTACCTTTGATGATTAAAGGATCACGCCCCAGTGCGATGAGCATTTCAATATTGTCACTGGGTTGAATTTTTAAACCCCGCCCAGACATGGGTACGCTCGGCATGGTATGCGCGCTCAGCCATAATAAAGCGCTCTGGGCCCACGGCATGGACTCCCGGCCCCACACGGCCGGCGCGGACAAGATAGCCCCTGTCACCCAAGGGGCGTCCTGTTCGCTGAGCATGGTCATCGCAACGGCACCGCCCATGCTTTCGCCTAAAATATAAAGTGGGATGCCGGGATGCTTTTCCGCAATGAGCTGCGTGAAGTCCCGGGCATCCATGCGATATCGTGCGTTCTCAAACCACCGCCCCCGGAACCCGGCGCCGCCAAACCCGCGTTGATCATAGGCATAGCTGGTGATGCCATGGGCTTGCATGAACGTGGCGGGGTCTTCGAAAAATGCGGAATAGTCATTAAAGCCATGCAGGGCGACGAGAATGGCCTTGGGCTTTTCGTCTTTGGCGGACCATGACTGGTAAGGCAGTGACAAGCCATCACGGGTCGCAAAATGTGTTGGATGAAGTTCGGGGGTCCATTTTAAAGGACCTGGATCAATCAGCTGAGGGGCGCAGCCGCTCAGGACAAAAAGCGTGATGATACTCAGGATAATAGATAATCGCGAAGACGGCTTCGCTAGATGTTTATCATATCCGCGCATCATCGTCGCCGTGGGTTAGGCGGATAAAGATATCTTCAAGGTCAGCGTCTTTGGTCGAAAAGTCACGAACTTCCAAACCCGCATCCTCAACGTCTGCAAGAACCTTACGTGCCGGTGTTGTCGATGGCTTAAAGCTCAGGGTCAGGCGGGTCGGATTGTCCAATACGGGGTCATAGGCTTTAAGGGCTGCAGGTGTTGCCGTAATGGGTAGTGAGAGCGTGAGCGACATGTCCTTGGCATCAAGGCGTTGCAGCATCACGTCCGTTGGCTCACAGGCGATAATTCGGCCATGGTTGATAATGGCAATCTCGTCACAAAGCGCCTCGGCTTCCTCAAGATAATGCGTGGTCAGCAAGACGGTCGTGCCTCCATCGTTCATGTGTTGGACGTGATCCCAAAGCTGGCGACGCAAATCGACGTCGACACCTGCAGAAGGTTCATCAAGGACGAGGATTGGTGGACGGTGAACCATTGCCTTACCAACAAGCAAACGTCGTCGCATGCCGCCAGATAATGACCGGGTATACGCATCTGCTTTTTCGCCCAGGCCGACGGCTTCAAGAATTTCGGTCGTTCGACGTTCCGATGCCGGAATGCCAAACATGCCGGCTTGGAGTTCGAAAAGTTCACGTGGCGTGAAAAAGGGATCGGTGCTCAGTTCCTGAGGGACCACACCAATCGCCCGGCGCGCTGGGCGCATCTCGGTTTCAGTATCGTATCCCCATATCTTGGCAGAGCCGGACGTTTTGTTAACAAGCCCGGCCAGAATGTTGATCAACGTCGATTTTCCAGCACCGTTTGGCCCCAAGAGCGCAAAAAACGAGCCACGCTTAATCTTCAACGAAACATCGTTGAGGGCGTGTTTAGGTTCTTGCTTATTAGAGCCAGCATAAACTTTGCTGAGGCCGTCTATTTCAATGGCAAATTCTGGTTCGGATGTATGATCGCTTGAGCTCAAAGTTTATTCCTTACTGGGGCATGAACGCAGGTTTTATAAAGTATAGCACTCATGGAAAAGGAATCGACCACTTAACTGCGACCGCCGTCATTCTGACGAAGGCCGAAATCCAGTTCGATCCATCGGTTCTGAGAATGCTTCAATATATTTTGCGCCACTGGATCCCGGCCTGTGCCGGGGTGACGTAGAAATAAAAATGAAGAAAAGTGGTGCCCCCCGCCGGAATCGAACCGGCACTCCCTCGCGAGAACGGGATTTTGAATCCCGCGCGTCTACCAGTTCCGCCAGAGGGGCAACGGTGTAAAGCGCAGGGAACATATGATATCGACGGGCTTATGTCTATATCGTGTTTCGATGGTTTTAGGATTTATTGCATGCATAGGTGCTGACTGCTAAAGACGGCAGCAATTACACGGTTTTGGAGACTTTACCCTCATGCTGCGCGCACTTTACGACAAAACCATTGAATGGTCCGGCCACCGCCATGCGATCTGGATTTTGGCCCTAGTTTCGTTCACCGAAAGCTCGTTTTTTCTGATCCCGCCTGATGTGCTGTTGATTCCGATGATTTTGGCGGCGCGACCGCAATGGTTCAAAATTGCACTGGTGTGTACGATTGCGTCGGTTGCAGGGGGGCTTTTTGGCTATTTCATTGGGGCGACGTTGTTTGATGAATTGGGCCGACCCATTCTTGATATGTATCATGCGACGGCTAAATTCGAGGTGGCAAGCGAAGCGTACAATGAGCATGGTGTATGGATCGTCTTTACTGCAGGCTTCAGTCCAATCCCTTATAAGATATTCACAATAGCCAGTGGTGTGGCAGGGATGGATCCTTGGTCCTTCACCATCGCATCCGTATTTGGGCGAGGGGCACGGTTCTTCCTGGTGGCGATCCTGCTTTGGAAGTTTGGTGTACCAATTCGCGCATTCATTGAGAAACGGCTGGGATTATTGACCTTGCTGTTTTGTGTAATGCTTGTTGGCGGCTTGCTGGCTCTTAAATTGTTAACTTAACGCAGTTGGAAAATACTTCTATACCTAAGCCAATGGATAATTCGAACATCATTATTAAGTTTCTACCTTGGGCGCTTATTGCAGCGGCAGCTGGGCCGCTTGGTACAGCCTATATCGCTGAGTTCGCTTTTGGGTATGAGCCTTGTGTGCTGTGCCTTTATCAGCGCATTCCTTATGGCATCATCGCTATGATGGGCATTGCGACGTTGTTCGTGACGCGGGGTGACTTAAAGCGGCATCTGGTTCTTTTTGCAGGATTAGTGTTCTTTGTGGGGACTGCGGTTGCCCTTTATCATGTTGGCGTTGAACAACACTGGTGGACGTCAGCGGCCCCTTGCGGTGCAAGCGGTGCGGTGGTGACAACGACAGAAGATCTGTTTGCAGCGCTACAAACCAAGACCGAAAAATCCTGTGGTGATATTGATTGGACGCTTTTCGGCGTCTCCATGGCGACCTACAATGTTACATTCTCGTTTTTCTGCACGCTCGCCTCGTTTTGGGCATGGCGTAAATTGTCGGAGCCGAAAATATCATGACCGAGCACACGCGCCCTCATCGTATGCCAGGCGATTTGTCCAAAGAAGATATGTTGGAGCAAATGATCCGCGTCGATCATGCTGGCGAATATGGCGCGGTGCGTATCTATGAAGGTCAACTTGCGGTTCTTGGTAATAGCAAGGACAGGCCAGATATCGAACATATGGCCGAGCAAGAGCGTGTTCATCTCGCGAAATTTAATGAATTGATCCAAGCCAACCGTGTGCGGCCAACCGCGTTGATGCCGCTGTGGCATGTCGCTGGATTTGCGCTGGGTGCGGGCTCGGCACTTATGGGCGAGAAAGCGGCGCATGCCTGTACGGTCGCGGTTGAGGAAGTCATCGACGAGCATTATGCCGAACAAGTTTCCGCGTTGGATGCTGAGGGGGATCAGCAAGAATTACGCGATACCTTTGAAGCCTTCCGTTTGGAAGAACTCGAGCACCGGGAAACGGCGCTTGAGAAGGGTGCTGAAGAAGCGCCCGGCTACGAGGCCTTAAAGCTTGCCGTTAAAACAAGCTCGAAACTAGCAATTTGGTTATCAAAAAAGATCTAGTCTTCTGATGCGCCAGGAAAGGCATCGCTAGGCCGACGTTTGCGCACCAGCGATGAGATCATGCCGCGATATATCCGCACTTCCTGTTCTGTCATCTGAGCCCGTGCAAGCATATTACGGATTTTTCGGATCATAATGGGCCGTTTTTCGGTCACCATTAAAAAGCCAGTATTATCTAATTCTTGCTCGAGGTGGTGATACAGCCAGAGTAATTCTTGTTTGTTTGCAGGGCGTGTATCGTCCGGCATCTGCAATTCGTAGGGGATCGTCTGGTCTTCGAACTTGAACCATTCATAGCTTAGTAACAGGACGGCTTGAGCTAGATTAAGCGATGTGAATTCAGGGTTTAATGGCACGGTAATAGCGCCATCTGCCAATGCGACATCATCATTATCGAGGCCTGAAGACTCTTTGCCAAATAAGACGCCAATTGATGCACCAGATTGAGCGCGGCCTCTCATTTCTTTGGCGGCGGTTTCAGGTGTAAAAACCGGCTTGGTCATATCGCGGGTGCGCGCGGTTGTGGCTAACACAAAGTTTAGATCAGCAATCGCATCACTTGTACTGTTATAAAGACGGGTAGCCTCGACGACGACCCCTGCACCTGAGCATGCTGCGCGCGCCGTCTTGGACGGCCAGCCATCACGAGGATTAACAAGTCGCAGGTCGCGGACGCCACAGTTCCACATGGCGCGGGCAACCATGCCTATATTCTCGCCGAGTTGTGGCTCAACAAGAATGACAGAAAAAGAGGAAGGATTGGTCATTGCTAGATTACGAAGCCTCAGGCTCTTTCGCGCCGTCACGGTATAAAAGATATACGAGCGAATCTCGAAGCGCATTATAAGATGCATCAATGATGTTGGGCGATACGCCGACCGTGGACCAATGCGCGCCTTTGCCGTCTGCACTTTCGATCATCACACGGGTAATCGCACGCGTGCCATCGCCCGGTGTTAAAATGCGGACTTTATAATCGACCAGCTTCAATCCAGCTAACGTTGGATAAATAGGAGTCAGAACTTTTCGCATTGCCGCATCAAGGGCATTCACAGGGCCATTGCCCTCGGCAACCGACATGTGCTCGTCGCCACCAACGCTCAATTTTACGGTGGCTTCAGACAGTGTCACCAGATTGTTGTTTGAATCCCAGCGGCGCTCATCGATAACGCGGAAGTTTGAACAGTTAAAATACATTGGGACGCTGCCTAATGCGCGACGGGCGAGCAGCTCAAAACTGGCTTCAGCCCCGTCGTAGGCATAGCCATTAAACTCGTTTTCTTTGACCTCTTCTACGAGGCGGCCAATACGCTCATCCTTGGGGTCAATGTCGATGCCGACTTCTCGGAATCTCGCCAGGATGTTGGATCGGCCAGATTGATCTGACACCACAATATGTCGTTGGTTGCCAACAAGAGCTGGGTCAATATGTTCGTAAGTGCGCGGGTCTTTCTCGACGGCAGAAACATGTAGTCCGCCTTTATGTGCAAAAGCGGACTCGCCCACGTATGGCGCGTCGCGTGATGGGGCGCGGTTCAAACGCTCATCCAGCATGCGGGAAATTTGCGTCAGTTGTTTTAAGTCTTCCTGTGCAACATTGGTCTCATATCCCATTTTTAAAACAAGGGATGGGATAATTGAGATTAAATCAGCATTGCCACAACGTTCGCCCAGTCCATTGAGCGTGCCTTGCACTTGCCTGACACCAGCGACAACGGCGGCGAGAGAATTTGCGATCGCGTTGCCTGTATCGTTATGCGCATGAATACCGACATGGGTGCCTGGAATATGTTTGATGACGTCTTCAACGATTTGAGAAATTTCATGAGGCAACGTGCCACCATTGGTATCGCATAAGACGACCCAGCGCGTACCGGCATCATAAGCCGCTTTCAGGCAAGCCATCGCGAACTCAGGATTCGATTTGTAGCCATCAAAGAAATGTTCCGCATCGAACATCACTTCTTCTTTGCGTATTAAGGCGAGCTTCACGCTGTCCGTGATCATGCGGATATTTTCTTCGTGCTCGATCTCAAGCGCGACATCCACATGGAAGTCCCAAGTCTTGCCGACCATACAAACACAAGGCACATCGGGAGCAAGGATGCCAACCAGCCCAGGGTCATTGTCAGCGCTACGTCCAGGACGACGTGTCATCCCAAATGCGGTTAACTTGGCGCGTTTCAATTTAGGTGGATTTACAAAGAAACTATCATCTGTCGGATTGGCACCAGGCCATCCACCTTCAATGTAATCAATGCCAATACTGTCTAGCTCACGCGCAATCATTTCCTTATCGGCAGGATTGAAATCGACACCTTGTGTCTGCGCACCATCACGCAATGTGGTATCGAACAGATATACGCGTTTATCAGTCATAGCTTAGAATCCAGTTTTTCTCGGAAAGCCAGCAGAGAATGCCCAATTACCTCAAGATGCTCAAGCCCATTGGCAGGACTTCGATAGAATGATCGCCTTGGGCGTCATGAACATTATTATGGATGAGGTCTTTGTTCGGCAGCTTTTGCGGTCAAGATCTGCATGAAGGCGTCGTTGGTTATGGGTTTAAAGAACAAATACCCTTGTCCCGTATGGCAGCCAAGGCCATGCAAAAACTCCATCTGACGTTCAGTTTCGATACCTTCGGCGACAATATTGAGGTTGAGTTCTTTGGCCATGCCAACGATTGCGTTCACGACGACAACGGCGTCACGGTCATCTGGCAAGTTTGTCACAAAGGCGCGGTCGACTTTAAGCGAGTCCAGCGGGAACCTCGTCAGATAACTTAACGAAGAATATCCGGTTCCAAAGTCGTCCATGGAAATCGAGATTCCCATACTTTTGAAATGGTTCAGAATTCGAATGGTTTCATCCGGGCGCTCGACCAATAAGCTTTCGGTGAGTTCCAGATCAAGATGCGCTGGATCCAGCCCTGATGCATCAAGTGAACTTGCGACCTTTTTGACAAGATCACCATGCAGGAACTGCAACGCAGACAAGTTAACGGCGACATGGATCGGCTGCCCAGCAGTTGAACGCCATTCCGTAGCTTGTTTACAGGCTGTTGCCAGCACCCATTCACCAATGGGCACAATCAGACCAGTTTCTTCGGCAATTGGAATGAATTCTTCAGGGGAGACAAACCCAAGGTCTTCGCTGTGCCAACGGAGCAATGCTTCTGCGCCAATGATTTGCTGTGTCGAAAGGTTAATCTTTGCCTGATAGTTTAATGACAGCTCATCGTTCTCTAGGGCGCGTCTTAATTGATGACCAATACCGACACGCCGGTGCACCTCTTTAGACATTTGAGGCGTATAGGATTTGTAGTTCGCCCGTCCGTCTCGTTTCGCATAATTGGCAGCATTGTCGACATTCCGCAGAAACTCAGATTTAGAATTTGCCTGTGCCGGGTATGTGCCAACACCAATGCTGGCTGATGAGAAAATCTCCCGATCTTCGATGACGTAAGGGCTTGATAGCGCCACAAGAAGGTCTTCAGCAAGACTTGCTGGTTCATCTGTTGTGAGGATGCCTGACATCAGAATATGAAATTCATCGCCACCGACGCGCGCCACGAGATCATTTTCACCGACGCACGTCATAATCCGCATTGCTGCCAGTTTAATGACCTCGTCTCCAACTTCATGGCCAAACGCATCATTGATATTTTTGAACTGATCAAGATCAATATAGATGAGGCCTAGATTTCCGCCTTCGGCATCAACTTTACGAATGGCACCGCCTAAGCGTTCGTCCAACAAGTTCCAGTTTGTAAGGTCGGTTAGCGCATCGCGCGTTGCCATTGTGCGGAGGCGGTCTTCATATGTTTTCCGTGCCGTGACATCTCGAATGGCACCAATTTAGCGCTGACGCTCAGCTGACGTCGTTTCATTGAAAACAACTTCAACTGGCAGTGTCGTGCCATTTGTACGATTACCTAAAAGTTCGGGAGCCCCACTTAGTTCAGACTCGTTGTTTCCAGTGCTGATTATGCTATTGAAGTTTTTGGGTTTCAAACCTTTAAAATCAGGCAGCAATACACTGATATGTTTGTCGATCAAGGTTTGCGCACTGGTACCAAACATGCCCTCAATCGCTGCATTTGCCATCTCGATATTGCCATTTTCATCAACAGCAACAATGCCGTCTGCAACGGCATCCATGACAATCCGCAAGTTCTCTTCGCGTTGCTCGACAGCGGCTAAGGCCCGGTTTCGCTCCGTTATATCGCGGGCGATCACCATCATGGCATCGCTTTTCTTTGCGGTGGAAGCTGCATACAGCATTACCGCAATTTCGACTTCTACAGGCATGCTGTCCGGGCGCACCAACTTGAGCGGCATCTGGAGTTTTTCTTCAGCCAAATCCTTAAGATCAGCCCGAATGAGGTCTTTGCACTCAGGATGAACGAAATCGATGAACGCGCAATTTTTTAACGTATCGATGGGCCAAAGCCCGAGCATACTTGCACCCGCAGGATTGATCAGTTCAATCAGGCCCTCTCGGCATATGCAAATTAGGTCCGGCGCGAGTTCAATAAGGTGATGAAAATCGTTTTCTGCTTCTTAGTAATGCGCATAGTGAGCGGGTTGCGATACATCATTAAGCGTATCAAGGATGATTCGTGCGGCTTTGTGGATGTCAGACGCATAATCCCGTTACTGATGCGTCCCAATGGGGCCAAGCATCTCGTTTTCGATCATGTCAGCAAAGCCAATGATCGTGCTCAGCGGGGTGCGAACTTCATGCGTGAGGGTTCGTACCAGATCGAGGTGCGCCTTTGGCACATTTGCATTATTATCGGTGACATCTTCCGACATGATGTTAGATGAACACTCCTCAGCCCAGTATGTCTCATATTAATTCTGAACGGAATAAGGGTTTTATCAACACATATTGTGTCGACCATTAAACCCTCCTTCGCTGACCCTTAAAAGAAAGGCGCTCACAATCACCGGAAACCCGCAGTTTCACTCTAACTTAGGATAAATCCGAGACGATTAACCTATCGAATTTTCTTTCAATATGCTAGCTTGAAGACATGCCAAATCGAATTGTTTTATTAACGGGTGACGTCGAAGCACCTCATTTAACCCGCTTCCTCCAACACTATAATTCCGAGTTGACCGTGGACTGGGTTGATAGCCTTGCGCGGCTCCGTATGTCGGTGGTGGATGGCACCGCTGGATGCCGTGTCGTGGCACTTATGACCGATGTTATCGTGCCAGATGATGTTCTTAATGCCCTGGATGGCCCTGCATATAATTTCCATCCGGGCCCACCAGAGTATCCCGGGAGCTATGCGGCAGGATTTGCAGTTTATGAAGGCGCACGGACATATGGCGTCACGTTCCATGAGATGGCGACAAAAGTTGATAGTGGCCCGATCATTGATGTGCGTCGGTTTGAAATTAGCGAAATTGCAAAATTCAAAGATGTAGAAATTACAGCGTTTAATCTCGCGATTGAGATGTTTAAGCTGTATGCCGAGCATTTGGCGACAAACGATACACCCTTGCCGCATGCACATGAAGTTTGGACGGGAAAAACCCATACCCGTGCAGAAGCTGAGAGCTTAAAGACGTTGGCCTCTGATTTGAGCGAAGACGAAATTAATCGTCGCTACCGGGCATTCGGCTAAAATCAGCCGCGACGCCAGATTGTTCCTGCCGCGCTGTCTTCAAGGATAATGCCTGCTGCTTGCAATTCATCACGGATTACGTCCGACGCGGCGAAGTCTTTGTTCGCACGGGCTTCATTGCGGGCAATGATCTTTGCCTCAATATCATCGTCACTCAGACCGTCATTACTTTTTGAGGGAGGCGACCATTTAAACCATTCTTCAGGGTCCTGCTGGAGGAGGCCAAGGATTGCGGCATTCGCACGGAGAGTATGTTGTGCTGACGCATCGCCCCGATTGATCTGGCCCAACATTTCATGGAGCAGGCTGATTGATTTTGGCGTGTTCAAATCGTCACATAATGCGTCGATGATTTTCGATGGTTCACTGCTGGCGCTATCATCTGCCGCTGATGATTGCCGCAGTGCTTGATAAAATCCATCGAGCTCGCGTTTTGCTTCGGCCAGGCCTTCTTTGGTAAAGTCGGATGGCTGGCGGTAATGGGTTTTGAGCAGTAACAGGCGGATAGCTTCGCCGGGGAACTCTTGTAGAAGCTCATTGATGGTATAGAAGTTGCCAAGAGACTTGGACATCTTCTCGCCCTCGGCCATCAGATAGCCATTGTGCATCCAGTAATTGGCCATGGTGCCGGTATCGTGTGCACATCGAGACTGCGCAATTTCATTCTCATGGTGTGGGAAGATTAAATCCAGTCCACCACCATGGATATCAAACGTTTCACCCAGCAGGGCTTTGCTCATCGCCGAGCATTCAATGTGCCAGCCAGGGCGGCCATAGCCCCAAGGGCTTTTCCAGCCAGGCTCACATTTGGTTTCGTCTGATGGCTTCCACAGCACGAAATCAGCCGGGTCATTCTTGTAAGGTGCGACCTCGACGCGTGCGCCTGCAATCAGCTCATCGCGCTTGCGTCTGGATAATTTTCCATACTCAGGCATCGAGAGAACATTGAACAGGACGTGTCCTTCGGCGGCATAGGCATGTCCCTTATCGATTAGGACCTGTATCATCTCAATCATGCTATCCACATTGTCGGTCGCCCGTGGCTCGTGGTCTGGTGGTAGGGCATTCAGGACTGCGACGTCACCATGGAAGACATCAATCGTCTGATCTGTGAGTTCACGAATGCTGATACCACGTTCATGCGCGCGGGCGTTAATTTTATCATCGATATCGGTGATGTTCCGGACATACGTTATATGCTCTGCACCATAAATATGACGCAGTAACCGTGCCATCACATCGAACACAACAATCGGTCGGGCGTTACCGATGTGGGCTTTGTCATAAACAGTAGGTCCGCACACATACATGCGCACGTCGTCAGCGCGTTCTGGCGTAAATACCCGTTTGTCGCGGGTCAGTGTATCGTGAATATGCAATGTTGGATGTGTCATCAGATGAGTTTTGTAAAGCCGTTAGTAATAGGGTAGCGACGATCTTTTCCAAACGCGCGCGCGGTTATTTTAACACCCGGTGGGGCTTGGCGACGTTTATATTCAGCACGGTCTAAAAGTCGCCAAATACGTTTCACCGTATCAACATCAAAGCCGCGGGCGACGACATCATCAACGGAGAGCTCTTCTTCGATCATGGCTTTTAGAATGCCATCCAAATCATCATAAGGCGGCAGGCTGTCTTCATCTTTTTGATCTGGGCGGAGCTCGGCAGATGGTGGCTTGGTAATCACGCGCTCTGGCATGACGGTGCCTTCAGGGCCCATCGCAATCGTGGGGCAGTTAGCGTTACGCCAATGCGAGACCTGGAATACCGCAGTCTTGTAGGCATCTTTTAAGACCGAATAGCCGCCGCACATGTCGCCATACAATGTGGAATAGCCAACAGACATTTCTGATTTGTTGCCCGTCGTTAGAACCATATGCCCAAGTTTGTTCGAGATTGCCATCAAGATCAGGCCGCGTGTCCGCGCCTGAATATTCTCTTCGGTGATATCAGCGTCACGTCCTGTAAAAATGGGTGCTAGCATGCCATTGAAGGCATCCATTGCAGGCCCGATATTGACGTCTTCCAGACGAATCCCCAGCATTTCTGCGCATAAGGCTGCGTCTTCCAGACTTTCGGGTGATGTGTATGGTGACGGCATCATCACAGCGAGGACTTTGTCAGCGCCCAATGCATCGACGGCGACGGCTGCAGAAAGGGCACTATCAATGCCCCCAGATAAGCCAATGACAACGCCCGGAAAGCCGTTCTTGTTCACGTAATCCCGAAGGCCAATGGTCATGGCGCCATAGATATTTTCTTCCCGGCTCAGGCTGGCTTGGACATGTCCATCATCGCATGTCCAGCCATCGGTGCCGCGTGACCAGTTGGTGATCACTAATGCTTCTTCCCAGAAAGGCGCTCGGACCGGCATTTTGTAGTCTGGGTTAAGGACAAAAGACCCGCCGTCGAACAATAATTCGTCCTGACCGCCGACCTGGTTCACATAAAGGGACGCTAAACCTGTTTCTGTAACACGTGCCATGGCGATGTTGAGGCGAACATCGACTTTGTCCAGCTCGAATGGAGAGGCGTTAAGGGATATGAGAAGCTCAGCACCGCTTTCTTCAAGGCATTCTGCAACATCGGGGAACCACAGGTCTTCACAGACCATAACGCCGAGGCGGACACCTTTGAATGATATCGGGCCCGGCAATGGGCCTGGTGTGAAGACACGCACTTCATCAAACACACCGTAATTCGGTAATTCATGTTTGAGACGGACGTGCTTTACGTCGCCGTTGTCGAGCAACAGGGCTGCGTTGTATAATTTACCATCGACCCGCCATGGTGAGCCCAGCAGCACTGCGGGTAGGTCTTTTTCTTTCAGCGTTTTGGCGAGGGCTTTTACAGCAGCTTCGATGCGGTCTTGAAACATTTCCTTGAGGACAAGGTCTTCTGGGGGATAGCCGGATGCCGCAAGTTCTGTAGTAACAACAAGGTCAGCGTTATCCGCTTTGGCATCCGCCGCAAATCGTTCAAGCAAAACCATATTCCCGTCGACGTCCCCGACGATTGGATTGATCTGTGCAATAGCAATGGTAAGACTGTCTGTCATTTGAGTGTCTTTTTCCAAGTTAAGGCGGCATATGTCAACTTGCACTGCATCTAGCGGGGTTCAAGTGATAAATGCACATCTTGCTGAAGTGCGTTTAGGGGATTGGCATCGCATCGCTACGCAACCTATGATTTTAACAAAATAGTAAAACAGCCTAAAGATTCTAAAGTGATAATGTACGGCGATCAGGCACAACCTACGCCTTCGCGCGCCGAGATTATTACTGTTGGTAAAAATGGGAAGCCTCAAGTCAGCAAAGGTGGTTTCGAGAGTACGCCGCGTGCGCGTAAAATGAAGCCCGGGCCGACCCCTGTTGAGACAAGGCTTATCCCTGATCGGCCAAAATCGATCCCTCAGGCCGCAGCAGCGCCTGCGCCAAATGCAGTTGCTGTACCTCAGAGCGTGAGGCCCACGCCAAAGCCAAAACCTGCTGTGCCGTGTATTAAAAACGCGGCCTCAGCGAAAGCCCAAAGCAAAGCATTGGCTGAAACGACGGTGACGTCGATGGTCGATAAAATGATAGCTAAGGCCCATGCCAATGGGGGTATGCTCTCGATACAAGACTTGGACCTGATGCAAGCCGACTTTGCACAACAAGCTCAAACCATTCAGGCAGACATCGAAGCAACGCTGGAAGGTTTTGCGGATGCACGTGAGCTTATGAAGTAAAGCCTGGAGCGTGATGAGCCGTTTTATCTATTGTTGGTCAAACAGTTCTCTGGCTTGTTGAAAGAAAAGCTGAGCCGTAAAGGCATCAGCCGCCGGATGTTGCTGGGGTATTTCTTGGCCGTTGATATGCTGTTGGGGCCAGACAAGGTTGAGAGCTATCACGAGCGTTGCCGGGCGGTTATCTCCCGTATTAAAGCTGACGTTGGTGAGGATGAGTTCGATTGGGAACATTTCCATCAAGAGCGCGATGCGATTACGGTGAGCCTGGACGCGCAAGTTACGTTGGCGGCGCAATTCGGTGATTACGATAAACGCGCCAATTGGTTTATCAACTTGGTGAACTCTAATCTTGGGCTTGCGCCAAGTGGTGCATCCAAAGGTGAACGTCGTTGGACACTGGCAGAGCAGCGCTTTCGCCGCATGATGGACGCGATGTTTGCAGATTTACGGAAGGTCATGTCGTCAGATACGGGCCGCGAAAGACTGATCAAACGCCATGGCCGGGAAACCGCGAACAATGCGATCATCGCATTGAAGCGCATTCTTGTCGGCTAAAATTTGGGTTTTAGTCTTTAAGGCTTCGGATTAAAAATTCGCGCCCGATTTTCACGGATGGGACGCCGTCATAATCAATAATATCAGCCGTTGCATAGGTTTCTGTCCACTTGATGGGTAAGAATGATCCTGTGCCGATCATGTCTATGGGGGCCTTGGCATCGGCCATAACTTTGCATTTCTCAACATCAAAGCCACTCGAGACAACGATTTTGACAGCATCAAATCCGTTTCGATCCAAATGTTCACGCAGATAGAAAATTGCTGCTGCTGATACACCTGTGCCGGTCAAATAGCGCAATTCAGCGTCATTACGATATCGACGAATTGCCTGAGGCGCATGCCGTTCCAGCACTTTATATGATTCTTGTGGATCCAGGCCTTCTACAAACCGTCCGCCGTGTGTATCGAGGCGTATTGAAATACGACCTGTTGTCGCCATTGCCGGGAACCGGCGGCAAACAGTCAGTGCATCCGTAATCTCCTGACCAAAATAGTCAACGAGGGCAGTGAGGGGCTGGTCTGGGAACGTATCAACGAACATTTCTGCTGCTTTTAACGTCGACCCGGCATAACCGATCAATGCGTGGGGCATCGTGCCCTTGCCATGGGTTTCGCCAAAATAATGTGCTGTGGCTTCAGTGGCGTTGCCGACAAAGCCATTGGCGCCGACTTGATCACGGGCAGCCTTTGATCCAACCGAGGCTGCATAGGCCATAATTTCCGCCATCTCGATACCGGTCGCATGACGGGCATCCATGGCGAGGAATGAAACTTCAGGCAATTCCACGCACATTGTAAAAGCGTTGTTCGCGGCCACACAGGCGGCCCCAAGTTTTTGCAGATATAATGTCTCAAGATCAACCAGATGGAACATTGATCCAGTGATCGTCATTAACGGCTCACCCGCACCGACCCATTGACCTTCGTCGTAGTTCAGCGAAATATCGAAGTTTACGCCGCGTTCATCTGCAATTCGCTTAAGCCATTCGAGCATGAGCTTAGGCGCGAAGATGACAGGGCGGCGCATAAATACGGCATACGTGACGGCTTTATCACCATAACGGCCGACGATTTCTTTGGTGCGCGTGAAGTAATGATCACTCCAACGCGGCACGTCGGCAGTGCTGGGCGCCGCAGTTGCATGTACAACATGCGGCGATCCCGTATTCGTTGGCTTCTTTATCTTGCTGTCGGAGGCCATGTTAGCCCTCCCGTTCTGCATTAATTAAGAGGTGGCACGCTGCGCTTGTACACCTGTCCGAACTGATTTCAATTCTTCAGCTAACAAGAACGCGAGCTCAAGGGATTGTTGAGCATTCAAACGTGGATCGCAATGCGTGTGATAGCGCGCTGAAAGATCGGCATCTGTGATCGCAACGGCACCACCTGTGCACTCAGTCACGTTCTGTCCGGTCATTTCAAAATGTACACCACCTGCGTGCGTACCTTCGGCCTGATGGACGTCAAAGAAGCCACGAACCTCAGTCAGGATGCGATCAAATGGTCGCGTTTTATACCCGCTGGATGCTTTGATCGTATTGCCGTGCATGGGATCACATACCCAGACGACACTGCGTCCTTCATCACGGACCCGGCGTACCAATGGTGGTAATAGATCCAGAACCTTTTCTGAACTCATCCGCGATATAAGCGTTAAACGTCCAGGAATGTTGTCTGGGTTCAATGTATCGATCAGGCGAAGCAATTCATCTGGATCCGTCGATGGTCCACACTTCATGCCGATGGGGTTGCCGATACCGCGCATGAATTCTACATGTGCGTGATCAAGCTGACGGGTCCGGTCACCAATCCACAGCATATGCGCAGATGTGTCATACCAGTCGCCGGTTGTTGAATCGACACGGGTTAAAGCTTGCTCGTAGTTCAACAGCAGTGCTTCGTGCGCAGTGTAGAAATTCGTCTCGCGTAATTGTGGTGTCTTGTCTGCTGTCAGACCACATGCGGCCATAAAGCCAAGAGTCTCGTCGAGGCGATCAGCCATGTCCTGATAACGTTCTGCTTCTGAACTGTCGGCAATAAAACCAAGCGTCCATTCGTGAACTTTATGCAGATCGGCATAGCCACCTTGTGAAAATGCGCGGAGCAGGTTCAGCGTTGCGGCAGACTGGTTATAAACGCGCATCAGGCGCTCGGGGTCAGGGGTGCGATCTTCAGACGTAAATGGCATCGCATTGACCATGTCTCCGCGATAGCTATCAAGCGTCACATCGCCCTGTGTCTCAGTCGGTGCTGAACGCGGCTTCGCGAACTGACCCGCCAAACGGCCAATCTTAACAATTGGCATTGCAGCGCCAAAGGTCAGAACGAAGGCCATCTGAAGAATAACACGAAATGTGTCACGGATATTATCTGGATGGAATTCGGCAAAGCTCTCGGCGCAGTCACCGCCCATAAGCGCGAATGCATTCCCTTCGGCAACGTCACCAAGCGATTTCTTTAAAGACCGTGCTTCACCAGCGAAAACCAACGGTGGAACACGTGAAAGCGCATCTTCAACGCCAGCGAGTTTCGCCGCATCCGGATAGTCTGGCATCTGCATGGCTGGTTTCTCTCTCCAGCTTGTCGGTGTCCAATTCTTCGTCATAATAAACCTCAAACGTCTCTGCCCATTAAATTAGGCCCACGATATAAGCCGATTACGCGAGATTTGCCAGCCAAAAGCCGTTATGAGATTTTTCAACGATACTTTTTTGCGTCACACTATTATAGTATAAAAAATGTCATCAGGGCTCACCGCAATTTAGGATATAGATCATGCTCTATAGTCTTTTAAATTTACCCGCAGACAAGCTTGCCAAAATCCAGGTGATTGAGGCTGAAATAAATCAGCCATTACTCGCATTCTCGGAAGTCCAGGCATCACCAGCGCAATTGGATAGAGAGACCTTGGCTAAAATCCGAGAACTAGAAGAAGATCTAGGGATCGTCCTGCTCGCTGTTGCTGATCCCAATGCACCTGTTGATAACAAGCCGAGACGGGGACGACTCAGTCGTCGACGCTAAAGCGTTTAGCCGCATCCATTCATGAACAATTTGTAAGTAAAATGTTGGTGGCTGTACGCTTGCGCAGATCGCACGTGCGCCCATTTTATCCATAGAGACGTATGGTCTGGCGAATTGATCTCGTCGTCATATGACATTTTGGATTTAGAGATAAAGGGTCGGCAAGGATGGACGTCAATCGATTGTTAAGCGGAGTCATGGGGCAAGTTGGCGGTGCAGCCAGCCATGCAACAAATACCGTAAAAAAGGTGGTATGCCGACAGGTCTTGTTGTAAGCGCAGCGGCAGGAGGATTGGTCGCTTTGTTAATGAGCAATAAGAAAGCCCGCAAGATGGGGGGTAAAGTCCTTACATATGGTGGTCTTGCGTATAAAGCCTGGAGTGATCACAAGTCGGCTCAACAAGGTGCGCAGCCCGCGCCGGCCCCAGCAACGTCCCAAACACGTATTCCTGCGGCGCCCGTTGATAGTGGTTTTGATATCGCCAGCCAAACCGACCGGGATGGCAGCGGTCTTCGGCTCGCGCTGGTTCGGGCAATGATCAGTTCAGCTAAATTGGATGGTCAAATTGATGCGGACGAACACACCCGTATTCAGGCACATATCCAGTCCTTGGACCTCAGTGGCGACGAAAAAGGGTTCTTGTTTGACCAATTATCCGCGCCGAGCGACCCCATCACGATTGCGCGCCTGGCCAGCAATGATGAACAGGCTGCCTAGATCTATGTCGCGTCGGCTTTGGCTGTAGATTCCGATACCCCTGAGGAAAAGCGATATCTGGATCGTTTATCAGACGCGCTGCGCTTGCCGGATGGGCTCCGTGCACAGCTTGATGCACAGACAACGGGCCTGATAAACATCGTGGCGTAGGTTCTCAGACTTTAACTTTCAGCCCTTAGCGGCTCCCGCATGGTGACAAACTCTTCAGCCGCAGTTGGATGAATGCCGATGGTTGCGTCAAAGTCAGCTTTTGTCGCACCGGCTTTAACGGCAATCGCGATCCCCTGAATAATTTCGGGGGCATCCATGCCCATCATGTGTGCACCAAGAATACGATCACTGGCTTTGTCGACAATGAGTTTCATCACGGAATGCTCGTCGCGCCCTGACAGTGTGTGTTTCATCGGGCGGAATCGTGATTGATAGATCTCAACGTCATAGTCTACCCGTGCATCCGCTTCGCTTAGGCCAACAGAGCCAATTGGTGGCTGCGAGAAGACCGCAGAAGCGATGTTTTCGTAACTCATTGACGTTGGCTTGCCTTCATAAAGTGTCCGTACAAGGGCCATGCCCTCAGCCAGAGCAACAGGTGTGAGCTGAACACGGTCAATGACGTCGCCAATGGCATAAATGCTGTCGACACTTGTTTGAGAAAACTCATCAACAATAATTGCACCATTTGATGAGAGTTTAACGCCGGCTTCTTCAAGACCAATACCTTTGGTGTTCGGTGCCCGCCCCGTTGCGTACATCACCAGATCAGTTTCAATAAAGTCGACTTGATCCAATCTGAGTGAATATCCCGTTTCGATCTTTTCAATAGATTGAACCTGACATTCTGCCATTACCTTGATGCCTTTTTTGCGCATTTCATCGCAAAGTGCATCACGCATGGTCTGATCGAATCCACGGAGAATGTTGTCAGCACGGATAATCACCGTAACATCGGCACCTAACGCATTAAAAATGCCTGCAAACTCAACCGCGATATAACCGCCGCCAACGATAACAATGCGTTTTGGTAGTTCTTCGAGGTCCAGAGCTTCATTAGATGTGATGGCATGTTCAATCCCAGGCACGTCAGGGACTGTTGGCCAGCCGCCTGTTGCGACAAGAATATGTTCGGCTGTGTATGTCTTGCCTGCGACCTCGACGGTATGGGCATCGACAACATTGCCAGTGCCGGTCATCTCTTCTACGCCCGCTTCACGTAAAAGACGGTGGTAAATACTTTCTAGTCGATCCAGTTCACCGGTCTTTGCCGCCATCAGCTTTGACCAGTTGTGGCTGATCTCGCCGGTGTCCCATCCGTAGCCTTCCGCATCTTCAAAATCGTGTGCAAAGTGCGCGCCGTAAACGAGCAGTTTTTTCGGGACACAGCCGCGCATGACGCAGGTGCCACCAATCCGCAAGTTCTCGATCACAGCAACTTTTTTGCCGTGACGCTGGGCCGCAAAGCGCGACGCACGCACACCGCCTGAGCCGCCACCAATCGTAATGAGGTCGAAGTCGTAATTTGGCATCGTTCAATCCTTATTGTTCTGACGCATAAATAAGGGGTGGCCAGTCATGAGGCCACCCCTTATTCGCAAGACTGTTGTAAACTAATCGTGAGATATGCGTTAGCTGATGCCACCCATGCAGAGATATTTGGTCTCAAAGTAGTCATCGATGCCGTGTTTTGAGCCTTCGCGGCCGGATCCGGTTTCCTTCATGCTACCAAACGGTGCAACCTCAGTTGAGATGATGCCTTCGTTAATGCCGATAATGCCGTATTCAAGTTGTTCGGCTATTTCCCAGACACGTCTAATATCTCGTGCATAGAAATATGCAGCCAGACCAAATTTCGTATCGTTGGCCCAGCCAATGACTTCTTCGTCTGTCTTTAAGTGGAAAACAGGGGCTAAATGACCGAAGGTCTTTTCTTTTGCGACCTTCATGTCCTTGCGGACATCAGCGATCAATGTTGGCTCGAAAAATGTCCCGCCGAGTTCATGGCGTTTGCCACCAACAACAACACGTGCACCATTTGAAACGGCATCCGTAAGGTGCTCTTCGACTTTCTCGACTGCTGCCATATTGGTAAGTGGGCCCTGCTGAGTTTCGCCGTTGAGGCCATCGCCAACTTTCATGGCCTTGATCGCCTTCGAGAAACGTTCGAGGAATTCATCATAAACACCGTCTTGAACATAGATACGGTTCGCCCAAACACAGGTTTGGCCGGTGTTGCGGTACTTGGATGCCATAGCGCCAACAACAGCTGCATCAAGGTCAGCGTCATCAAAGACGATGAAAGGGGCGTTCCCACCCAATTCCATGGAGACTTTTTTGACCGTCTGTGCGCATTGCTCAATAGAGATTTTGCCAACTTCGGTTGATCCGGTGAATGTGAGTTTGCGGACGATGGGACTTGATATCATTTCAGCACTAATTTCATGTGATGCATCTATGATGACATTGATAATACCTTTAGGCACACCTGCGCGGTCTGCCAATTCGGCCATAGCAAACGCAGAATAAGGCGTCTCTGTTGCGGGCTTGATTACAATCGGGCAGCCAGCGGCAAGTGCTGGACCAGCTTTGCGTGTAATCATCGCGGTGGGGAAGTTCCATGGCGTGATCGTAGCAACGACGCCAACTGGCTCCTTAATTACAACAATTTGCTTATCCGCACCATGTTGCGGGATCGTGTCGCCATAGATACGCCTACCTTCTTCGGCAAATTATTCAATAAATAAAGTGGCGTATGCGACTTCGCCTTTGGCTTCAGCTATAGGGATTGCCTTGCTCGGCTGTCATGAGAACGCCGAGATCAATCTGGTTGGCCATTATGAGTTCAAACCATTTGCGTAAGATTGCGGCACGCTCTTTTGCCGTTTTCGCGCGCAATGCAGGCCATGCGGCGTCAGCAGCTTCAATGGCTTGGCAGGTTTCCGCAGTTCCAGCCTTAGGGACTGTGCCCAGCTTCTCATCCGTCGCCGGATTGTTGACATCTATTGTCGCAACGCTGTCGGCATCTTCCCACGTGCCATTAACATAATTTGGTTGGCGAAATAACTTTGGATCGCGAAGTTACATTGATCAGGTCTCCTCAAATTGCTGGGGCATTACGACATAATACATACGTGCTGAGCCTGGCTACGATTCTAAAATCGTATAAATACTTCTTGTTGCATGATGTGGTTTATTGGCGGCAATTTGAAAATCCGTGAGTACTACATATTTTAATTAGTAGTCTCTTTCACATGTACACAAAAACTTGATTGATCGCCTCGACTTTGACTGTGTCAGCGCATAATGCTCCAATCTTGTTATGCAAATCAATCAGACTACAACCTGCGTCTATTTTATCACAAAAAAGGCAGCATGATTAATAAATCGTTAGTTTTCTGGGCTTTACGCCGAATGTGTGGTTTTTGTCACACTGACACACAAAAACCTTATAATCGCATAATTTAGCTATGCACCGGGATAAAAATACATAGAATGCAAAATGGAAGCCGCACCTGCGGTTGGGTCGACCGCCGTTAAGGCGGCTTCCCGTACTTTTCGGGGAAAATTCCTCAACTCATTTGGTGAAGGAGAAACCAAAGTGAATATCAAATTAACTCTCAAGGCATCTGTTGCTGCTGCTGCTCTTTTTGCAGTTGCTGTTCCAGTCGCAGAAGCTGGCACAATCGGCAATAGCAACGACATGAGCGTGACTGTTTCTGGTCATATGAACAAAATGGGCGTCTATTATGATAGCGGAAGCCAGTCCGGCCTGTATCAAGCAGACAACGGTGGCTCGCAGACTCGTGCGAGAATTGTTTTCAAGGGTAAAGTCAACGAAGCTGTTGACGTTACTGGTGTTAGCGAATGGGCAATGACAGCTTCCAACGAAAGCACACTTGATCCATCCGATGGCGGTCAACTAGGTAACGGCATTAACGGTACGGAAGCTGGAACGGATAGTTTCTTCACAATCCGTCACAACTATTTAAAACTTAACCATAAGCAGTTTGGTGCTTTATCAATTGGTCACACATCTGAAGCGACTGATGGCATAACCGAATTTGGTGGTTCTGGTAATCTTCAGTATGGTACCGGTATGTTGTTCGCTTCTTCTGTAACACTCGAGAATTCAGCAACGGGAGCAAAAGTAACAGGTACAGATGTCGGATCACTCGCTGTAGCTGTTGACGGTACGCGTTCTTCTGTTTTCAAATATAACACACCTAGTTTTCAGGGTGTTACACTCGGTGTATCACATACAAACGAGCAGAACTCAGCTGTGGATGCGAAGTTCTCTGGTAAGTTTGCCGACTTCAGCGTAAAAGCTGGTATTGGTTACAAGAACACTGCTGCTAGTTCCGCTAATGATTACCAAATTGGTGGTGGTATCGTAGTGGGTCACACTAGCGGTCTTGCTGCAGACTTTAACTACGGAAAAATAGAAATTAAGGCTGCTGGTGCACGTACTCCAACAGCTTACAGTGTTGGCCTTAACTATGCCGCAGATCTGACATCAGCGGGAAAAACCACATTCCGTATCGCTCGCAGTGAAGCTGAAGATGGTTCAGCAACTGGTGATGAGCTAGTTGGTTACATGGTTGGTGTTGATCAGGGCATTGCAGCTGGCATGCAAATTTATGCTGGTGCCCAAGTTCACCAAGCTGATCAAGCCGCCGGTGTTAGTTACGAAGACGTAACAACTGTCTTCGCTGGTACCAAAATCGTGTTCTAATTTGATTTAGAAAACTTATTAAAGATTAGGGGGACGCATAATTTGCTTCCCCCTTTTTTTTATTGTGTATAAGGCAGTCTTTCATAGTGATGTATTCTCAGTACTTTTAGAGGTCTATGCCTGCATAAGGATTGGGTGTATTGTGAATTTTTTCAAAAAGGGCTTCGAACGTAATGGATAAGACAGAGCGATCAATTGAAGGTTTCTTTCCTATCCCCATTCATTTTGCTAAACATAATGACTATAAAAAAATAAACGAGACGGTGAGCAAGGCGTGCTATGCGGTTAAGAAAACGATTCCAAATTCATTGCCAGAAGGATCGAGTAACGATCATTACTCGACGTTGTGGGCAAACTTCAATTTATTAGAAAAGGAGGGTTTCGAAGATCTAAAGGCATTCGTTATCCATGAGGTGCATCAGTATGCACAATTCCTGCGGCTAGATATAAAAAATTACCCACTAAAGTTGAGTGAGAGTTGGGTTAACATTCATGGACAAGGGCATTCTCAGGAACCGCATGTTCATCCCAATCATATCATCAGTGGTGTTTACTATGTAGCCGTACCAGAAAGTAGTGGCCACCTTGTGCTACATTCCCCTTTCAAGTATCAGATGCTAAGCCCACCAGTGCTGGAAGCCTCACCCCACACGGCAAGAACTACGCCTATCAAACCTAAGCCAGGTTTGCTCGTTATATTTCAAAGCTTCACAGAACATAGTGTTCAGGCGAATATGTCGAACAGTGATAGAATCAGCATTTCCTTTAATTTTCTGATGTAGGCCCTCTGTCTGAATGCTCCCACAGATGCTCAAATACTTTTATCTTTGGGTGCAGGATCAGCCGGAGGGTCTTTTTTGAGGTCGTTCATCAAATCATCAAAAAACTTTTTAGATTTTTTAGCTTGTTCTTCGATCCAAGGCTTAGCTTGATCATAAGCAGCCCCTGCATCACATGCCGCATAGCGGACCGAGCATTGAGGCACGCATTTCGCTTTCCCGCCCGCATCATCTGCAAACTTTGTATCACATTCTGCTAGGCACGATTCAAAATCACCGGCGCATTGTTTGTTCGCTTTGGATTGTGCGTTCGATCCAGATGGGACCAGCGACAGCATTGCAACAACAGGTATGAAACGCCAATTTATCATATCACTCCACAGTAACCCAATAAATTTAGAATGACCTATTTCAATTTATTCTACAGATTTTTTAGATGAACCTATCTTAAAGTTATCGAAATATATTTCTTGAGGCGGATATCCAATCCCTTTCGGATCCGAGTCTCTATAAAGACCTATTTTTACCCACGATTCAGGGTCAACAGATTTAAATCCAAATGTAGGACCCAAAAATTTATACATTAATTTATGATCTTGATAGACGCTTATGAAACCACTTGATCTATTGGTGACGTAGATTCCAATTTTCCAGTTTGTCCATCGTTCACTGGAACCTGGTGAAAAAATAAATTTTTGTCCATTGGGACCAAGCAACTTATCTTTTTGAGCATAAATTGTCTTTCCATTACACTTCATCATCGGTGCAAATGTTTTTTCAACTTCAGTTCCAGCACCCGAAACTCTAAAATCATGCCCTGAATTGACATTACATGGCGCCTTGAAAACGTCTAGCATTCCAAAACCACGATAATGTAACGCAAATAGTGGAGTAGTCTTTCCTTGATTGTTCATTGTTTTTACTTGGGTAAATAACTGCCTATCCATTATTTTAGGAAATTGTTCGGCAATTTTTACATCGAAGGAGTACCAAATCTCTTTTCCAAAAATTTTCTTTCTATGCATTCCCAACTCTGCGCGTTCTGTTTTTTGCGCTTTTTTGCCCGTCTTTTTAATTGGCAAACCCACATCTCCACCCAAATTATGATGAACCTTGACCACCAAAAATTTGTTTTCCTTTTCTTCTTTTATAAAAAATGGGGACCATCCTATTTGGGAGGGAGTAGGTTGAAAATTCTTTTTCCAACTATTAGTTTCAAAATTTTCGACAAAATTCCAGGGTGATTTAGTGTCCGAATTACCGCAGTTAAAACTGCACTTAGGCGGATTTAATTCTTCTTGACTGAAAGAAATAGTTGGATCGACCAAACTAACAAGGAAAAGAATAATTACAGGAAATAAGTTAATTTTCACAATGTATTTACCCAATAAAAAAATCATAAAACTGAATATGTCATCTTTGATTTTTATAATATTTTTTTGAAATTTTTCAATTTTTACAGATACTGAATAAGGATTTGGGGTTTATCGATTGCTCATTTTTTTATTGAATTGATACATACAATCCCTCTTTGAATTGAGTAATTCTATTATTCCCTAATCTATCCAACCTATTTTGGTATTTTTTCAAAGTTACCCAAACCAACTTAGGTGTATATGGGTTATCAGTTCGAAGTGGTTTAATACCGTTAATGTTTAAGAACTCAGGTATCTCCTTTGAGTTATATCCTTCATCCTTTAATTTTTTCATTAACTTTAATCGTAACAACCTATCTGTTCCAATTCTGAACAATCCTAAATCGTTACTTTCTATTATGATACTTAACTTAAGGAATATTTTATTGTAACCACCAAAGGTCGTTCTAAATCTATTCGACGGTTACACTTTTAGCCAAATTGCGTGGTTGATCCACGTCAGTGCCTTTAATGACGGCAACATGGTATGCCAGCAACTGTACAGGAATGGCATACAATATAGAAGAAACTAAGGTATTCACTGAGGGCAGGGCAATAACGGCTTCTGCGTGTTCACGTAAACGTTCAGCCCCAGCGCTATCAGAAAACACAATAACGCGGCCGCCTCGGGCCCGAACTTCCATAATATTTGATACTGTTTTCTCAAACAATTTATCTGTAGGTGCGATGCAAATGATTGGCACATCTTTATCGATCAACGCGATGGGGCCGTGCTTCATTTCGCCAGCTGCATACCCCTCAGCATGGGTATAAGAAATCTCTTTAAGTTTGAGTGCGCCTTCGAGAGCGATGGGATAATTTGTGCCACGACCCAGATAAAGGACATCACGGGCTTCAGCTATGCTGACGGCTAACGCGCGAATGGCATCGTCATGATTGAGTACTTCTGCGGCGCGCGCAGGGATTTCAGTTAAAGCGCCAACAATATCTCCGACTTCTTTTTGCGTAATGGTGCCACGTGCTTCGGCCGTTGCAACGGCGAGACATGCAAGAACAGTTAATTGTGTTGTAAATGCCTTGGTTGAGGCGACGCCGATTTCTGGCCCCGCCAAGGTTTGCAGGACCGCATCGGACTCGCGTGCGATGGCGCTTTCAAGTACATTCACAATCGATAGGATTTTTTGGCCCATTGATTTGGCGTGGCGTAGTGCAGCCAATGTATCGATGGTTTCGCCTGATTGAGAAATGAACACCGCAGCACCATTTTCTGATGGGACGGTATCGCGGTAACGATACTCAGACGCGATATCAACTTCAACCGGGATCCGCGCCAAACTTTCAAACCAGTACTTTGCCGTCATGCAGGCGTAATATGATGTACCGCATGCGATCAATGTCAATCTTTCGGCTTTGGATAAATCAACGTCCGTGTCTGGCATAATGATCCGACGTTCAGCTGGATTGACCAGAGAATGCAACGTGTCACCGATAACTTGCGGCTGCTCATAAATCTCTTTGAGCATGAAGTGATCATATCCACCTTTTCCAATGGCAGCACCAGATAACTCTGTCAGTCGGATCGGTCGCTCAACAGGATTACCCTCGGCGTCATAAACATCGGCGGAGTTTGACGTCAACACAGCCCAATCGCCGTCTTGCATATAAAGAATGCGATTGGTCAGTGGGGCTAGCGCCAATGCGTCTGAACCCAAATACATTTCATCATCACCAAAGCCGAGCGCAAGCGGGCTACCTTGTCGCGCGGCAATCATCAAATCGTGTTCGCCTGCGAAGATGAACCCAAGTCCGAATGCACCTTGTAGGCGTTGAAGCGTATGAAAAACCGCATCCTTTGGGCTCAGTCCTTTGTCGAGTTGCAGTGTGACCAAATGTGCGATGACTTCAGTGTCTGTTTCTGATGCAAGGTTACAGCCTGCTGCTGCGGCTTCTGCTCTTAGCGCAGAAAAATTTTCGATGATACCATTATGAACAATGGCAACTTTGTCTGTTGCGTGCGGATGTGCGTTTTGCTCGTTCGGAATACCGTGGGTTGCCCAGCGTGTGTGGCCAATACCTGTGGTGCCAAAGAGAGGCGCTTCAGTAATACGCGCGTCGAGGTTTACGAGTTTTCCCTCGGCACGGCGGCGATCAATACCACTGTCTACAAGCGTCGCAATCCCAGCTGAATCGTAGCCTCGGTATTCGAGCCGCTTTAAGGCTTCGAGCAGACGCGGTGTTGCAGGGTTGTTACCAACGATGCCAATAATGCCGCACATTAGCCTTTTTCCCCTTTGGCTTTGAGAGCTTTCTTTTTCACGAAAGTTTGCCGGCCCCAGTCTTTAATTTCGCGTTGAGGTGCGCGTGTTACAGCAAGTGCATCGTTGTTGACATCTTTGGCAATCGTGCTGCCAGCACCAACAACCGCGCCATCGCCGATCTTTACTGGTGCAACCAAGGCTGAGTTAGATCCAATGAAAGCACCTTCACCGATCGTTGTGCGCCATTTGAAGATGCCATCATAATTGCAGGTAATTGTACCCGCGCCGATATTAGCATTTTGTCCAACGTCACTATCGCCAACATAGCTGAGGTGGTTCGCCTTCGCACCGGTGCCAAAGGTTGCGTTCTTAACTTCGACGAAGTTACCAATTTTTACATTTTCACCAAGAACTGTGCCGGGCCGCAGGCGGGCAAACGGACCCACAATTGCGCCAGACGCAACGATTGCGCCTTCAAGGTGACAGAAACTCTTTATCGTAACGTTATCTGCGATTTGGACATTAGGACCAAATATAACATTGGGTTCAATCATGACATCCTGACCGACAAGCGTATCAAAGCTGAAGAAAACGGTTTCGGGAGCAACCAGCGTTGCCCCACCTGCCATCGCAGATAGCCTGAATTGAGATTGCACATAGGCTTCTGCCCGCGCCAGCTCTGCTCTGGAATTGATCCCCTGCAAATCAGCTTCATTGCCTTCAATCGCAGTGCATGTCCGTTCCATCGATTGAGCAACAGAGATGACGTCGGAGAGATAGTATTCCCCTGCAGCATTTTTATTATCAATCTTAGTCAGCATATCGAACGCAATACGGCCATCTAGTGCCATCATGCCGGAACTACACAATGTGATTGTTAACTCTTCAGGGTTTGCATCTTTGGCTTCGACAATGCGCGCCAATGCGCCGTCTGTGTCGCACACCATGCGGCCGTAAGGGCCAGGATAAGCGGCGTTAAAACCAAGGACGACGACAGCAGGGTCACTCTTACCCTGGCGGGCGTCCAAAAGAGCTGTAATCTGATTTTCAGGAATTAGTGGATTATCTGCATTTAGAACCAAAATATCGTCAAAACCGTCTAAAAAGGCATCTTTTGTACATAAAGCTGCATGTGCTGTTCCGAGGCGATCCTTCTGTATAACAGTTTTATGTGGTGCGACGCCGCTGGCGAGATCGTCCATATCTGGGCCAATCACGATACATATCTGATCGATACCAGCGCGCCTGAGCGTCGCTAATACGCGCAAAACCATTGGCTGGCCAGCAATCGAATGCATAACCTTCGGCTTTGTTGATTTCATTCGCGTGCCGTGACCGGCGGCAAGAACGATGGCGGCTGTGCGTCGTGCTATCATGGTGAAACGATTACATCCTGATCGCGTAAGAAAATGGCAATCTGTTTGCCACATAGGGCTCGGACAGCCAAGTCAAAGATTGTTTCCAGAGGTTTCATGCTTCTGCTTGTCATTGTGTGCATTTATACCTTGGCGGCCAGAGGTCGGGAAACTCAATGGCCAAACGATAGCGGATATTATATCTTTGATAAAGGTTAACACCTCAGAACCTAAACTCATTCTATCAATTAATGGCGATGATTTTTGGCATCGTCAGCACTTAAAATCGTTCTGTTTAGACCCAGGAATGAAAGTGTGTGAGGGCGTGATACTTTTTGATGTGACACTTTTTTTGTTTTATCGTCGAGGGAGATGACTTTATTTGAAGGACATACCCCATGACACAAAGTGACTTAATCGCACGCGCTAAGAAGGTTTTGCCTGGTGGTGGATTTGGTAATTTCAATCCCGGCATTATCATTCGTGAGGGCAAAGGCTCGCGCGTTTGGGATATGGATGGGAATGAGTATATTGATTACCTGATCGGCTCAGGCCCGATGATGCTTGGGCACGGTCATCCAGAAGTTCTCGACGCAGTTCATGAACAACTCGACAAAGGTATGACGTTTTTTGCCAACAACCCGCATGGCATCGAGCTTGCTGAAGAAATCTGCAATGCTATGGCGTGCGCAGAACAAGTCCGCTTTGTCTCTACGGGCGGCGAAGCCGATATGTATGCGATGCGTTTAGCGCGCGCGTTCACGGGCAGAGACAAAATTGTTAAGTTCGAAGGTGGGTATCACGGCATGTCGGCCGAAGCCCAAATGAGTCTGGCACCAGAAAAACTCGTCAATTTTCCGGTTGCGGTTCCTGACTCAGCCGGTATTCCCGATGCCGTGCGTGATGAAATGTTGATCGCGCCATACAACAATCTCGAATTTGTCAGTTCGCTGTTGAATGAGCATGCAACGGATATTGCGGCAATTATTGTTGAGCCTTTGCAGCGCGTCATCCCGCCAGCGCCCGGGTTTTTGCAAGGGCTGCGAGACTTATGCACCAAACACAGCATTGTTCTAATTTTTGACGAGGTTGTTACAGGGTTCCGTTTGGCCTATGGCGGCGCACAGGAACTTTACGGTGTGACGCCTGATCTATGCACCTTGGGCAAGGTGATTGGTGGTGGGTTTCCGCTCGCTGCGATCGCGGGGAACGCGGATATGATGAAGCATTTTGATAAATCACAAGTAGGCGACGAGGCATTCCTAATGCAGATTGGCACACTAAGTGGCAACCCCGTTGCTGCCGTTGCTGGACTGAAGACGATGGAAATCCTTCGCAGACCAGGCCAGTACGATAAGCTCTTTGCTGCGGGTGATATGATCACGGGTGCAATAAATAAGCATTTGGGCGATGCAGGTCATGCGCATTGTGTTAGTGGGCATGCGTCACTGTTCGATACTATGTTTACAGATATGCGTCTGTATAACTATCGAGATGTGACACAAGGTGATACCCAAAAAGCTGCGGCCTTCAACGATGGACTGCGCCGCCAGGGAATTTTCAAGTCTCCAGGTAAAATGTATATGTCGTTAGCGCTGACGTCAGATGATCTTGATCAGACGGTCAATGCCATCGCGGAGGCGGCAAAAGAGTTATAAAATCTTCTGGTTTATCGTTATGGAATGAATAGTGGTCTAATGAGCACGCAAAGTGCGCACAAGTTATAATAAAAAAAGATACGGTGAGGAAATAATGACGAATGAGGCTGAGCAATTGTATGCGCTTGCCTATTTAAGCAGTTGTACCGTACCCATGAATGACGAGTAATTGGAAGGCTTGCTGGTTCGAGCTCAGAACAACAATACGGAGCGGGATGTATCAGGTATCCTCATTTATAATGATGGTAATTTTATCAGTACGTTGAAGGGCCTGAAAGTACACTTCAAAAGCTGTTTGTTAAGATCAAAGGTGACCCACGACATGAGAGTGTGACGCGTCTTGATTTTGCACAGATTGATGCCCGTATTTTTTAGTGACTGTTGGATGGGGCTCTGGCGCTTAACGGGTGAGGATGTTGGTCATACAAAAGGTGAGCACGATCAAAGAAAAATCATGAAGGATGTTCTTGAGATCGAAAATGAAAGTCACATAACTGCAATTTTTAAACACTGTCTCAGACACATGTTTCGTGATGAACCTGCTTTAATATAAATAGCGTAAAACTGGCTTCGATATTACCGGGTGCAATTCTGCCTATGATTTTGTATTGTCTGCTAAAACAGCGTCTGAATTTACGCTGTACGACTAAAACAAACCTTTCCGCCTGCGCGCGATAATGAAATTTGGAGATGAATTATGGCCCGACGCAAACCTGCTGCCAGCCCAGCCACTGTATTATTTGATGTTCTTTATGAAGATGGATCGATAAGTTCAAACCGGAAAGTTCCTGGTGCTGATCTTAACGGCCTAGATGGTGATGAACCTGCGCAGACGTACCTGGAAGAGCAAGAGCAGCTTATTGAAGAGAAATCAGGTCAGTTACGCCCGAAGATCAAATCAATCACACGTTCAAAAGTACGCCATCAAAAGAAAGTTTAAGCGGGCTCTTCGGCCTAATTGAAGCCAAACTTGCCCCCTTTATTCTATAGAGTACGCAGAATGGCCTCCATTTCTTCATTCGAGAGCGAGAAGCCGAGACTGTCAGCAGGCGGTAGAATATTATCGCTGCTGATCGTTAGTAGTTTCTTTTAAATGGTTACGGTCAGATAAGGATCGAGACCACTTTTCCATGATACGGATACAATCGCCTGTGCGTTATTTTATTGGATCGCGTTAGCCAATGATTCGTTCCGGCTACCTGATATCAGCGCAATGACTGCGACGACAAAGGAAAAGTCGCCGCCATTCAAGCGTCGCATAATCCAGTGCGCAGGCACACGTCCTTTGCGAAACTCTTCATGAGCTTTTGTGATCGATTGAGCGTTGTTGAGCTCAATCGCGTTCTGGCTGCCCGTTGCGCTGCTTAGGCGTTCTTCGATCTTGCTGCGAATTTCATCCCGTAGGCTGTCATCAAAATCATTGCGGCTTGTGAGTTGCTCAAGAAGTGTATCACTGACAAAACCAGCCATTTTGCGAATAGTTTCGCTCGGCAAATCGTCTCTGCCGACCATCGGCGCGTGGAGCTGTTCTTGACCTGTTGCAAGTTCAGCAATGCGATCAAACGTTGTTTCTTCAATATTGGCTGTTTCGTTTTGCAGCAATGTAACGATGGCGTCAGTATCGCCAGTTGATGCAACAGCATCTGAAACGGATGCGTCAAGTGCGTTACGGCGTGCCACAGCAGTTAAAGCTGTTGTGCCTGCAACACGATCTGAACAAGCTCTGCATCAGATAGCAGGGGCGAGAATTCCAAAACAGGGCTGGCGACCAAATCGTCGACGTCTTTGGCAAGCAATGAGACAATTGGCTTTGGCACATTGTCCAAAGATTTGATCGCATCTTAGATAATGCCACGAATGGCAGGCAGTTGGTCTTTGGCACGGCTGTCCAGGAGTTGATGCACCATCTTGGTCGATTTTGCATCACTATCAGGATTGACGTACGCTGCCTTATTGCCAATTTTTCGTGATCGATCTCGGCGTTATCTGAGACCAGAACCATATCGGTCTGAAGCCGTGTGAATGGATTTTCGGCAACAGCAGCCTTCACGTCAGATGAACCTGTCGTCGCGAAATAATATAAAAATTCTGGCGGTACATTTGCGCGTGCAGCTAATGTGGCTTTTTCTACGTCTGTACCTGCCTCACTGATTTGTTTACCATATGGGTGATATTACAGGTGATACTTCTGGCTCAATTTCTGAGCTTTTGACATGGGTCCGTACTGAGATCGATGCCATCATTACTGAGTGTCAGGCCAACGCCAAAGACCCTTTTTACAAGCGCGCGCCGGCATCCTACTCACTCAACGCCTGGGGCGTGGTGATGGAAGATCAAGGCCATCAGGATTCGTATATTCAGCGGGACGCTTGGATAAGCGGCGTATACTACATCAAAGTGCTGGCATCAGTTCACCGTGATGACCCGGAATCTGGCGGGTGGATCGAGTTTGGTGTGCCGCACGACTATTCTGAATACAAAACTGTATCAGAAACCAAGCTCATCATGCCAGAAGCAGGGAATGCTATCATGTTTCCCGCCTATTTCTACCATCGCACTATTCCGTTACGACCTTCAGATACACGTATTTGCATCGCGTTTGACGCAATTCCACAATAATTTGTCTGCTGTGTTATTGCGCCTGCGTGAACGCGCATTAGGATACGATCCATCATCGATGACGATAAAGGGCGTAAAAATGGATCTGGGATTAAGCGGAATATTGATGCTGGGACTGGTTATTGGCTTGCAGCACGCATTAGAAGCAGACCATGTTGCTGCAGTCTCGTCGATGGTTTCAGGTGAAACGTCGGTAAAACGCATTGTGTGGCATGGCGCCCTTTGGGGGTCTGGTCATGCGCTGATGTTAGCCGCTGTCGTCGGCACGATCATTTATTTGGGCGCAGCACTTAATGAGCAAATTATGGGATGGTTGGAATTCGTGGTTGGCGTGATGTTGGTTGCGCTTGGGGGCAATGTTTTATGGCGTCTCATTCGCGAACGTATTCATTTCCACGCACATAAACATGACGATGGCATGTTGCACCTCCATGCGCACAGTCATGCCGGTGAAACGATACCCCACTCGGAAAATGCCCATGCACACGAACATCCAGAGGGCTTGCCTTGGCGGACGTTGTTTGTTGGTTTTATGCATGGCCTGGCAGGCTCTGCGGCGTTGCTGGTCTTGGCGGCAACTTCTATCAACGACCCGTTGCATAGTATTCTTTATGTTGTCGTCTTTGGTGTTGGGTCGATTGTTGGGATGGCGGCGCTGTCTGCCGTGATCGCAGTCCCGCTAGGCTACACCGCAAAAAGCCTAACCTGGGCGCACCATTCTCTCTGCGGTGGCATTGGCGTTTTCACGACTGCGTTAGGCTTTGTTGTCATGTATGAAACCCAGCTCGCGCATTTGTGGGCTGGATTTTAATATAAAAACTTAAGCCTTAGCTGGCTTGTCCAAGGTGGGCTTCTTTTCACGGCGCACACGTTGACGCTCCAAAAGTGCCGTTGTGATGTGATCCTCGATCGCTTCGGCTTCATCACGTGGATAGGAAAGCTGCACCGTAATCGCGATGTGGCAGTCTACTGTTGTATGCTCATCAATCACGGGATTAGGACTGCGAAGCGCAACGCCGGTATTTTTACGAATAGTATGCCAAGTCTTTGTGGCCTTTTCTTCAAACACCTTCCAGTACTTATTTACTTCTTTGCGGACAAAATCGCCGTCAGATTTCGGCGATGTATGAAGGGCACTCGAAGTGATTGTAAAAATATGGGTGACAAAATTTCTGAGATGGTTTTCGTTCATCACAGTATGCCCCAAAAGCATCGAATTGGGCATGGTGATGGTTCGTCCGGTATAATTTTGTGTGGTATCGTGGCGCGGCGGAATCTCCTGTAAGGTCGTGCTGATTAAACCTTCTTCCAAGACCTCTCCGCGAATAGGTCCAACTTCGATCCAATCTCCAACACTAAATGGATGTGTGATTGTGGGTAAATGCGCCCAATAAACACAGGGTTAGCTCTTTGCTGGCAATAACAATCGCCAACGCAAAAGCAGCAATAGATAAGGCAAATCGCGATAACTCTAGCGACCAGACCGACAGCAACAGAATAAAGATAATAATGATTGCGATATTGCGGGTCGATGATATCCACTTGCGCTGATCTGGGCTTGAGGTCTCAGATTTACCCCGAATGGCGCGGAAAATGACCCACCGAATACCAAGGACAATGGCGATAATGAGCAATGATGTGCCAATATCGCTACATGGCAGCGTTTCTACGATCTATATGTTTTTATTCATGTTGATACCTTAGCTGTCCATATCCTCAATTTCGAGCGCTATTACGGCAACTAAAAAAAGCGATAAAAACCCTCTCATATTAACGCGTTCATAACGCCCTTGAGTCATAAAGTCCTATGGCTCGAAAGAAATCAAAACGCGCGAAAAAAGCAACAACTGCCAAAGCATCGATTTGGCGGCGTATAGGCAAGTGGATTGCAACCCTTTGTGTCTGGGGTTTGATAGCTAGTCTGTTTGTCGTGGGATGGTTCTATACAGGCCTGCCCGACCTGGAAGACAATCTGGCACCATCCCGAAGACCCACGCTCTGGATATTGGCTGCGGATGGCAAAGAGCTTGCTGCGGTTGGTGACCTATATGGCATTCCTGTGAAGCTTGCTGATTTGCCACCATCCTTGCCGCAAGCCGTACTCGCGACTGAAGACCGTCGTTTCTATGATCACTTTGGGATTGATCTGATCGGCTTAGCACGCGCGACGGTAACCAACGTTCGTGCGGGTCGCATTGTTCAAGGCGGCAGCACAATCACACAGCAAGTGGCGAAGAACTTATTTTTAAGCTCTGAGCGAACGTATAAACGTAAAATCCAGGAAGTGATGCTCGCCCTCTGGCTTGAGCATCGGTTCTCCAAGGATCAAATTCTCGAACTGTATTTAAACCGGGTTTACCTAGGTGCTAGCACATATGGTGTTGATGCTGCAGCGCGTAAGTACTTTTCTCGCCCAGCCAGTCAATTGAATGTTTGGCAATCTGCGATGTTGGCAGGATTGCTAAAAGCACCAAGCCGCTACAACCCACACAATAGCGATGCCCGTGCCACGGACCGAACGCGGGTGGTTCTGGCGAATATGGTAGCTGCTGGGTATCTCTCTGAGAGTGATGCTAAAAAAGCCAGGTCATTATCTTCGAAACGGAAAGCTGTGAGGCCAGGGCAGATCGCGCCTCACTTTGTGGATTGGGTGCTTGATTATGTGGGGGATTATGTCGGTGCGCGAGATCGGGATTTATTTGTGCAAACGACATTGGATTCAAAAGTTCAAGTCGCTGCAGAAAAAAGGCTCCGTGCAACATTGGCGAAATCGGGCAAGTCGCGTCGTATTGGTGATGGAGCTGTCTTGTTGATGCGCCCTGATGGTGCGGTAACGGCAATGGTTGGTGGCGAGAACTACGGTGAGAGCCAATTCAATCGAGCAACACAAGCGCGTCGCCAACCGGGTTCAGCGTTCAAGCCTGTAGTATACCTTGCGGGTCTCAAGGCAGGTCTGTCACCTGATGATTTGATTGATGACGCACCTGTGAAAATTGGCAAATGGCAGCCACGAAATTTTAATAGCAAGTATGCGGGAAAAATCACTGTCGCTGATGGATTGGCGAAATCTGTTAATACTGTCGCCGTGCGTGTTGCGATGAAGGCAGGCATCAATCGTGTTGCATCAACATCCAGATCTCTTGGTATCGATCCAGGGGAAAAACCAGACGCGTCGATTGCGCTGGGCACCGTTGAAACCAGTCTCTTGGAGTTGACTGCGGCGTATACGGCCTTTGCAAATGGTGGAGATGGCGTCATTCCTTATGGTATTGTGGAAATCCGCGATGGGGGTGGAGAGATCCTTTATCGCCGGAAAGGCGCTGGGCCGGGAAAGGTCATGCAACCGCGTCACGTAGGTGCAATGAATCGCATGTTACGTCAGGTGATTGACACTGGTACGGGTAAAGCGGCCAAACTTGACCGCGAAGCGGCGGGGAAAACAGGCACATCGCAGAATTATCGAGACGCCTGGTTTGTCGGTTATACCGCAGACTTTGTAGCTGGCGTTTGGCTTGGTAATGATAACGGTGCGGCGATGAAGAATGTGACCGGGGGTAGTTTCCCGGCTCGGATTTGGCGTGATGTCATGAAGGCTGCACACAGTGGGATGCCCGCTCGGTCGTTACCTAGTCCATCTGGTGGTCAGGGGTTCTTTGAGAAATTGTTTGGCGCGATTGAAGATGTGAAGCAAGAAGCATCAAAAGTTATTGAGAATGCAGAACCAGCGAGTGAAGCGCCAGACTTCCCACCCGCACCGGACGGGAACTAGACGGCTCGTCCGCGCCATGGAATGAACGCAGGCACGTGGCCACGGTAATCTGCATACGTTTCACCGTGCCGAGCGAGTAGACGACGTTCTTCAAAATATGTACCGATCAAAAGATACCCGCTGCCAAAGATCGCGGTCGCCAATCCAAATGGTGTCCAGGCAGCGCCCCAAAGAACCAGAAAAACAGCACTATAAAGCGGATGGCGCACATAATGATGTAACCCTTTGGTTTGCAGTGCTTCATCGTCATCGGAAAGGGCGTTGGTATTTCTGTTTTTAAACTGATGGGTCCCTGCGAAGCGACCAAGGTCATATTGTCCGAGGGCAAAATACATCAAGAACCACCCACTGATCTGGGTAACACCCAGCACTACTTTAATAGTGTTTGTGAGTTCGAATGCTTCTGTTTCCGCGAACACGAGATAGCCGACCCAGAATGTGACGGCCAAAGAAATGATCGCAAACCCATTGTACGTTAATCGGTAAGACGCGCCGGCGATATGCGCCAATTGGCGTTTGAGGGTCGCGCTTGCGAGAACAGAATGAGTGCCGCCAAAAGCAATCCAAGCAAGTCCATATAAAAGGTAGGCTTGGAGTATTTCAGACATTAGTCAGATTTTGACCCGTTATTGAGCCGATCAATCGTTGCGGTTGTCGAGTGGCCAGCCTTAAGGTCCGCCAACACAACTTCGCCACCCCAACCCAGAACAAGGTTGGCACCGACGACATCTTCGATCACGTAATCTGCGCCTTTGACCATCACGTCCGGATGCAGGCGTTCGATCAATTCATAGGGCGTATCTTCGCCAAATATCACGACGAGATCGACAGACGCCAATGAGGCCATGACGGCGCTTCGTGCTGCTTCATTTTGTACGGGGCGTTCCTCGCCTTTGAGCCTTTTAATAGAAGCGTCCGAGTTCAAGCCGACAACGAGCCTGTCGCACGTAGCGCGCGATTGGCGAAGCAACGACACATGACCTGGATGCAGGAGATCAAAACAGCCATTGGTGAAGCCAACTTTTAATCCCTGTCGCCGCCAACTTTCTATACGTTCGGCTGCCTGGGTTTCAGTTAAGACCTTGGCTTCTGCATCTGAGATGTCCTGGTGATGAAGTGCCGCAATCACTTCGACAGCATAAGTGACAGCGGTGCCGACTTTGGCGACAACGATCCCGGCGGCAACATTGGCAACGGCAGCTGCATCTTTGAGCGCGCTTCCTGCACCTACCATCGCAGCAACACACGCGACAACCGTATCGCCCGCCCCAGAAACATCGAACACTTCACGACTTTCAGCGGGGAGATGCGTCGGTGCGCCTGCCTGATCCACAAGGGTCATGCCGTCCGCGCTTCTGGTGACCAAAAGGCCGCCCAAGTCGTGTGCATTAATCAAAGATAATGCCGCCGTGACAATAGCGTCGTCATTGTTAGCAGTTAGCGTTGTTGCTTGAGCTAGCTCTTTGCGGTTCGGTGTAATTAAATCGGCGCCTTTATAACGCGCGTACCCATCGCCCTTAGGGTCAACAATAACGGGGATATTTGCGGCCTTCGCAGCATTGATAATCGCAACGGCGCGACCGTCTGCGAGTACACCTTTGTCATAATCAGAAAGTACGACGGCATCGCATCCGGCGACAGCATCGATGGCACGCTTTAAAAGGTCATCAGCGATGTTTTTATCCAATGTCGGATCGGCTTCCCAGTCAGCACGAAGCATTTGCTGATTACCTGCAACGTAACGGACTTTAATCGTGGTTGAACGTGCCGGGTCTGCAACCAGATTTGCAGTGACAAGCGGGCTTTCACATGAAACCTGGAGCAGCTCTTCGCCAGCAGCATCCTGCCCCGTCACGGCAATGAATGTCACGTTCGCGCCGAGAGCAGCCAAGTTGCGGACTACATTGCCAGCACCGCCAGGCATGCGCGTTTCATTGGTTACGCGAAGGACAGGGATCGGGGCTTCAGGAGAAATACGCTCAACGTCGCCGGTTACAAATCGATCTAGCATGGCATCGCCGACGACAAGCACATGAGTGCCGTCGATATTTTCGACCAAGGGGATCAGTCTGGAACGGTCTTTTGTCATACCAAGCCTAATTCAATTTCAAGAGCGCCACACAGCATCTGACCCAGCATAATATGCATTTCCTGAATGCGCGCCGTCGTGTCAGATGGGACGATTAAGAATGGGTCTGCGATACCAACAAGCTTACCGCCATCTTTGCCGCCAAGGGCTGCCGGGACAATGTCCAACGATTTTGCAACATTCAGCGCACGAATAACGTTCTCAGAATTTCCCGATGTGGAGATGCCAATAGCAACGTCACCTGGCTTGCCGAGCGCTTCTATCTGGCGCGAAAAAATATTTTCAAAGCCAAGATCATTTCCACCTGCGGTAAGTGCGGATGAGTCCGTCGTCAGGGCGATCGCAGCGATAGGGGTACGGTCTGTTTTGTATCGTATCGTAAGTTCGGTCGCCAGATGCTGGCAGTCGGCGGCACTGCCACCGTTGCCAAAGAATATGATCTTACCACCGTGACGAACACTTTCTGCCGCGCGTTCCAGCAATATCGCAAATGATGCAGCACAGGCGTCACGGGTTTTCTGAACGACATCAGTGTGTTCAGAAAATTCGTTGTTATAAAAAGCATCAATGTCCATGAATAACGTTTCCTATATGTCGATGCGGTTACCGGTGCGCAGGCTTTCAAGTATGGCAATGGTCGCAGCAGACGTTTCGACCAATTCTCCCTCATCAATCGGGGCTGCGCCACCATTGGTGACACAGTCAACGAATGCGGCGATTTGCTGCTTATGGCCTTTGTCTTGGCTGTCGTTCAATGTGGTGGTCTTGCCACCCGCGGCTAATGTTAATGATTGAAAATCATCCAACACTCCTGCACGGCCACCTGCGAAAACTTCGATGCGCTCTTTGGGTAAAGACGTATCACCGCGCGCTGTATAAATGATGCTGGCGATGCTGCCATCAACAAAGCTCAGGTTTGCGATGACGTCATCGCCGCTGCCGTGTTCTGCGGTCGCAGCATCTGCACGCACATTGCTGATTGCAGCACCAACCAGATGCCGTGCTAAATCGACGAAGTGACACATTTCACCCAAGACGCGGCCGCCGCCTTCATCAGAAGATTGTGTCCAGTGGCCGCCCTCGATAGCACCACCATTTACACGGATGGTGACGACTTTTGGGCCTGTCGTATCTTTGAAATGATCGCAGAGCTTAGTTGTTTGTGGCGCAAATCTCCGGTTAAAGCCGACCTGTACAAATCCATCTGCACCATTGATCGCATCAATGACGTCGTTGAGCTGATCGATATCAAGGGCCAATGGCTTTTCAACAAACACTGATTTCCCAGCCCGGAGCGCCTGCGCCGTCATCGCGGCATGGCTATCGTGGCGGGTCGCAATGATCACACTATTAATCTCGGCGTCAATCATGACGCTGTCGATGTTACTGGCTGCATTTTCAAACCCGTGTGTCTCGGCACCATTTTCTGCGGATGCGCCGCGCTGGGTTGCTAATGTTTTCAGACGCACGCCGGATAATGGCTTTAAGGCTGGAAGTAAAACTGTTCGGGCGAAGTTACCTCCACCGACAGCGCCAATTACGCATGCACCGGAACTTGGCCTTGATGTGCGCATCGCCTGAACGGTTTGCTTGGGATCGCTATCGCCCGAATAGGTAAGGACAACGCCCAGATGCCGTTCGGTGCCACTGGTGACTAACGTATAAGCATCCTCAGCATTTTCGAGTGGGAACCTGTGTGACGTCAGTGATGCAACATCTAGACGGGCCGTGTTATCAGGGGCCAAAAGACGAAGCGTTTCGCCTAAGTTCTCAGTCTCTGTCCAGCGGACCCAGCCTTCAGGGTACTTGACGCCACGGCCTTCGAAATCTGGATCGTACCTTCCGGGTCCGTATGAGCGCGATACTGTGAGGTTCAGCTCTTTGGTCATAAACGTCTGGTAAGGGAATGTCGTCCCGGTCAGGCCGACCATGACGATATTTGCCCGATCACGGGCAATATCAGCAGCAACAATAAACGGCTCGCTTGAGGATGTAGCAGCTGAAATCAGGACAGCGTCAGCCCCGCGTTCAGCGCTCAGGCCCTGGACAATGTTGCTGGCATTTTCATCTGGCTTGAGGGCCGCGATGGCACCCGATTTCAGGGCCAGGTCAAGGCGGTCATCAGCGTAGTCAAACGCAACGACACGGGCCCCGGACAGGGTCAAAAACTGTATGGCAAGCTGACCAACAAGGCCGCATCCAATGACACCGACAATGTCGCCAAGTCCAACTTTCAAGTTGCGGACAGCATGCATGGATATTGCGCCAACGGTGCCGTAACAGGCATCATCATCACTAACATTATCGGGAATTTTAGCGACAAGGTTTCGGGGAACAGCATTCAGCTCGGCATGATTGGCTATGCCAGCACCGGCCATAGCAACCCTGTCGCCGACGCGAAACTCTGCTTCAAGGCCAGCCCCAATAGCGATGACTTCACCTGCTGCGGAATAGCCAAGTGGCAAAGGCTCATCAAGTCGTGCCATGACGGCTTTCCACGTATTCCAAAGACCTTCTTTCTTTGCCTTTGCGAGCGCTTTCTTGACCAGGTCAGGGCGTGCTTGTGCTTTGCCCGCCAAGCTTTTCTTTGCAAAATCCACAACCATGCGCTCGGTGCCAGCAGAGATCAGCGAAGCCCGCGTATGGACTAAAAGATGGCCTGCGCGAACCTGCGTTGCCGGCACGTTTTTAAGTGCCAGTTTGCCGCTACGTCGAGATTGAATGACTTGCTTCATGACGGGGATTGTCTCGCCTTTAAGAAATGCTTTTGAAGTATTCGATAGCCCGCGTGAGACCGTCTCGAAGCTGTATCTTCGGCTCCCATCCAAGGACAGATTTTGCCAATGTGATGTCAGGACAACGCTGCGTTGGATCATCTTCGGGGAGGGGCATATAAACAATTTTCGACTTGGCGCCGGTCATTTCGGCAATGGTTTCTGCCAAGGCACGGATTGTGAATTCATTGGGATTGCCAAGGTTCATCGGGCCGGTATTTTCGTCCGGGGCGTCCATTAGGCCCATAATGCCGTCAACCAAGTCGTCTACATAGCAGAATGACCGTGTTTGCGACCCATCACCATAAAGCGTCAAAGGCTCACCACGGAGCGCTTGCATGATGAAGTTGGAAACAACGCGACCGTCTTCGGGATGCATGCGCGGGCCATACGTGTTGAAAATCCGGCAAACCCGAATATTCAGGTTGTTCTGGCGATGATAATCAAAAAATAATGTTTCAGCGCAGCGCTTGCCCTCGTCATAGCAGGCCCTTGGGCCGATTGGATTGACGTTACCTTTATAGCTTTCTGGCTGTGGGTGGACTTCGGGGTCACCATACACTTCGCTTGTGGATGATTGCAGGATTTTCGCCCCTGTGCGCTTGGCAAGCCCCAGCATGTTAATGGCGCCATGGACGCTGGTCTTAGTTGTCTGCACTGGATCATATTGATAGTGCACGGGTGATGCAGGACACGCGAGATTGTAAATCTCATCAATTTCGACAACAAGCGGCACAGTCACATCGTGACGTAGGAGTTCAAAGTTATCGGCTTTTAAAAGATGTGCGATATTTGCCTTCGCGCCGGTGAAAAAATTATCCAAACAGAGGACATCGTCGCCGCGTGCAACAAGACGTTCACACAAATGCGAGCCAATGAACCCAGCGCCGCCTGTTACCAAGATTTTTTTTGCCAATAATGAACTCATATCGCCCCTCAAATCACATCAAACTTTATGGTGTCGGAAACTACCACTGAGGGGCCAAAGCGCCAAGGCGAAAGCAATATTCGTATAAATACAATTTAGAAGGTGCTCTGAGCGTGTGAAAACGCCCAAATATTACCAATTACATAGACACACAGGCCTTTAGGCAGGCAAAAACTTGAATATTGCCTGTGATTGGGCGTTTAGAAGCTCTGGTATGGCATTGATGCCTCTGGCACAAAAATAGCCATAGAGTGGAGTGTGAGATCATTTTCGATTATCGTTAACGGTTTGTGAAGCCCGTCGGAATACAAGGTAGGCATGGTGAAACCCTTAGATAAATCGCTGACCCAGGAAGCTGTGTTGCTGGAAAAGTTAACGCGGATCGAAGAAAACCCGACGGGGTACTTCGCCGTGCATATTCACTTGTCTGAATTGCGGACAAGTAATCGCCAGCCGCACTTCATCAACATAGCCACCAAGGTGTTCGATAATCTTGTCGCGGGTAACGATGCCATCATTTATTCGATGATGAATAAGGACCTTATTTTACTCTGCCACGAGGTGTTGGTTGAGAACATTGATCCCTATATCGACAAAGTCCGCTCAATGTTTAGTGAAGACCCTTTGGCTTCGAATGAGGATGAATTCGAAGACCGGATGTCGACATGGTATGATCTGGCTGCCCGTGAAGATTTCGCAGCTTTTTTTTCAGCAGCGACGGAGCTTTCAGTTAAGGCGCAAGTGCAAGTCGAAGAAATGCAGCGTGCGCGCAGCGATGAAACCAACAAAGGTACGGGTGAACCTATTTCGGCTAAAAACCTGGCGGCAATTAATCAGCAGCTCCAGGCAACGCGGATTGCAGATTTAATCCGCCAACAAACATGTATTCGGATTGCGCCCGGTGAAACTGGTTCCATTGTCTTTCGCGAGCACTTTATTGCGATGGCGGAACTTAAAGAACGTGTTGCCCCTGCCAGCAACTTATTCTCGAGTGCGTGGTTGTTTCAGTATTTGACTGAAACCCTGGATAAACGTGTGCTTTCTGTCATTGGCCGTAAGAACTTCGACGAAATTAATGAGCCGATCAGTTTGAACCTCAATATTGGGACAGTGCTGTCGCGTGATTTCTCGAATTTTAACAAGCTGGTTGGCGACAACGCTAACAAGTTCGTCGTTGAGTTTCAGGTCATTGATATCTTTGCTGATATGAATACGTATGGGTATGCGCGCGATATGCTGCAAGAGCGCGGATATAAAGTGCTCGTTGATGGCGTCAACCCGATGTCGCTGCAATTCTTTGATCCAGCGAATCTGAGACCTGATTTCATCAAGGTTGCCTGGGGTAAAGATTTTGAAAGCGAGACCGATGACGATGGACGATTAAAAATGTTCCAAGAAACAGTTCAGAATGCAGGCGCGGAAAGTATGATCTTGGCCCGTGTAGATTCTGAGAAAGCGGTCAAATGGGGGCTCGCTCTCGGCATTTCGCGTTTCCAGGGATATTTTATTGATAAACTGTTTCATGCCATGACCCGGTCTAAGGTAAAGCCAAAGGCCAAGGTCAAGGTGGTACCAAAATCATGAGTAGGTGGAACTGAACTCGATGGCGACACAACCATATAAAATGCCGTCTCAGGAAAAGTTGCTCATTGATTATGTGCATCGCCTGGAGAAGTTAAAAGAAGGACGTGGGTTGGTGCATGTGCACTTGTCACATCTTCGCCCTTTTAACAGGCGAGATCAGCATATTCGAACGGCTGCAGGAAACTTTGACGGTCTCGTTAAAGATATGATAGGCCAGTTGTTTAAGATTAAGAATGCTGACTTGTTTTTTATATACAAGTTAAATTCAGCGCCTCAAATTGAGACGATTGTTCAGAAAATTCGCTTCCTGTTTGGCGATGACCCCCTTGTTGAAGAAGAGGGCAAGGACGGGCGCACCTTTGTAACGTGGTACGACGCATCTTCACAGTACGAAGAGATAGTTCAGCTTGTTCAAGGCTTGGCAGAAGCTGAAGAAAAGCGGCAAACCGAAGTTCGCAGCCGTATGAATGCGCGTCAGCGATTAAAGGAAAAACAGAAAAAGGGCGAGCCACTGACGCCGCCTGTTCTGGCGAAAGTTGAAGATGCACTGTCGCGCACTGATCTTTCAAACCTTGTGCGCCGTCAGTTTATTTGTCGCGTCGATAGCAAGATGGTGCCCGAGCAACTTTTCAGTGAGTTATTCATCTCTATTCAGGATCTCCGCGAGACAATTCTGCCCGGCGTTAATCTGGTGTCGAATCGATGGCTATTCCAGCATTTGACCGAAACACTGGATAGACGCGTACTGTCAATGTTAATGAAAACGGACACAGTTTCAATCTTAGGCGATATCAGTTTTAACGTCAATGTGAAGACATTGCTGTCGGATCAATTCCAGATTTTCGATGATAATCTTTCAGCCGCCCGACGTAGTGCGATCGTCATTGAATTGCAGAAAGAAGACATCTTTTCTGATTTGTCGGCTTATTTGTTCGCGCGCGAGTTTGTGCAAACAAAAGGCTATCGGCTCTGTCTTGATGGGCTTTCAATGGAAACGTTGCAGGTGATTGACCGTGAACGACTTGGTGCGGACATGGCAAAAATTGTCTGGCATCCAAACTTGGCAGACGCTGGCGATGATGTTCAGGTGCTTATCAAAGGACTTCTGGAACGGGACGGGCCCGAAAAGTGGATTCTGTGCCGATGTGATAACCACGAAGCCATCGATTTTGGCCGCTTGGTTGGCATTAATCAATTCCAGGGCCGATTTGTTGAGAGCTTGATTGCTGAAGATGGCCGCAGGCGTGACCTGTTAAAACTGAAGCGCCGCATTGAGCGCAGCTCTGAACCCCAGTTCGATGACGAAGAAGATGAAGACTAATTTTTCATAGCAGGCTATTCATCGACGGGTATTCTTAGCCGGATTGCTTCTTATAATTATTATAATGACTTTTTTAACGACATGCTCCATGATGTTCATCATGACACATGATGTTGATGCGTTGTATCAGCATATAAAGACTCTGGTTGAGCCTCCCGCGCGGATAGGTATGAACGGCGTAGGGCAACAAAAATAATAAAAAGTAGTCCGTGTTAACAGTGAGGTTAAAATGCAAGAAGCATCAAACTGGCTAAACGGGCTTAAGTCTGGATTTTTGATCTGGCGGCCGCTATGGTCAACTATTTGCCTAATCTATTAGCGGCATTGGCTTTTCTCATAGGTGGTTGGCTGATCGCCAAATTGGTCCGAAATATTGCTGTGCGCCTCGCGGGCGGCCTCAATCAACTTCTTGAGAATATTTCGCCGACAGGCGCGTTATCGACCGTCAGAATCTCAAATAAGATTGCGGGTTTAATTGGCACGGCAGCATTCTGGTTGGTGTTCTTTGTCTTTATTACCGCGGCGTCTGATGCTGCTGAACTGACTGTGTTCTCGAATTGGCTAGAAAACATCGTCGCGTACCTGCCTTATTTGCTTGGTGGTGGCTTCCTAATTTTCTTTGGCTATCTTTTCAGTATCGCTGTGCGTGATGTTGTGACGACGACACTGAGTTCACTTTGTTAGTCAAAGCACCTTTATCGGTGCTAAGGCACAATGGTCGACATTTCTTGTTGCGATTATCATTGGTATTGAGCAGATCGGGATTGATACAACATTCTTGATTGTTTTGATTGCCGTGACCATTGGTGCTTTAGTCAGTGGTCTGGCGTTAGCATTTGGACTTGGCGCAAAGCCGCTCACAACCAACCTGATCGGCACGCACTATTTGCGGCTTCAATATTCAATAGGTCAGACAGTTTTGGTGGGTGATATCGAAGGTCAAATCCTCGAGTTCACACCGACTGGAATTAAGCTTGATACTGAAGAGGGTGTCTCGTCGATCCCCGGGGCGTCTTACTTCTACGACGTGATCATCCTCAGGACTGAGGATAATGATGATACCTGATTCAGCCCGGTTATCCATCGCGTTTATCGAGAGCAAACCTCAATCTGCAGCGCGTACACTCGAATCGTTAAACCCTGAGGACGCCGCCGCGTTGATTGAAGCATTGCCCGCACGTACCGTCGCCATAGCGTTCGGTGAAATGAGCCCCTGGAGTGCGGCCCGATGCTTGGACGTGATTTCTGCAGAGCGGAGTGCAGGCATTATTCAAAAAATGATGTTTCAGGATGCTGCGGCCTTAATGCGTATGGTCACTGACACCTGCAGGAATGGGATTTATGAGGCCTTGCCATCGTCAACGGCACGGTCGTTTCAGCGCTCATTAGCGTTCCCGCTTAATACCGTCGGCGCAAATATGGATAAGCTGGCGCCTTTAATGGCATTGGATCGCACAGTATCAGATGCCATCAAATATGGGCGTCAGAATAAACGCCTGGTTGGTGATCAGCTTTTTGTCACAGATGGTAATCATGAATTTGTGGGTGTCGTGCGTATTTCAGAATTGCTGCGTCATGACGGAAAGTCGACGCTGGAAAAAATTGTAGATACCAGCATTGAGCCTTTACTCGCTCGCTCCACGTTGTCGGCAGTTGAGTTAGACCCACAATGGGAAAGCCATTCGCTGCTACCTGTGGTTGGGCGAAAACGAAACTTTTTGGTCACACTGTCCAGGCGTGTATTGGTTGCTGCGAGCCGCCAACTTGCGATAGAGCCTGAGGCTTATGTCGAGAATGTCCTGTTGCCGCATATGATCAATGGGTATGCCGTGACTATCTATGGTTTGGTCAAGATGCTCTTACAAACGGGCATAAAGACACCACAGCCGGAGACCCAAAATGACCGGTAATATTGATACAGCGATCGAAGCCTTGGATCGACGCTTCTTGCTCGACCATCCGATTGATGCGGCAAGATTGATCGAGTCTTTGGATGGCTTGGATGCCGCTGAAATTCTTGAAAACCAAGCCGTCGATACATTGCTTCCTGTATGGCGTCGGATGCTGCCGGGTGATGGCGCAGAAATACTCAACGCGCTACCAGATGCGCAATCGGATGCGTTGATTGCTGAATTATTACCCCATGAGGCGTTACGGTTTTTGAACTTGATGAAGGAAGATGAGCGCGAAAACATATTGTTGCGCCTGGATCCAAAAATCAGCGAAGAAATCTGCAAGTTGATGAGCTATCCGGAGACGAGTACGGGTCGCATGTTGAACCCTAAGGTGATGCCGTTTCGAGCGTCAGTCACTGTCGAAGACGCATTGAGTACGCTGCGTGCAAAAAAAGCCACACAGATTCGCGGCTTATTCCTCATCGATGATGAGAACAAGTTGATCTCACGTATCTTTATTCAAGATATGGCGCTCGCAGCGGGTGATACCCACTTGGGCGATCTTGCGCGACCTGTGACTGAATACGTAAACGCGTTGGCACCGGCCGAAGAAGTCGCGGATATGCTTGATAAAGACAGTCGCGCCGACTTGCCGGTTGTCGATATTGAGGGAAAGCTCATCGGCGTGATTTCATACGCTGCAATGGTTCATTCGGTCCAAGAAGATGCCATGGCCGATATGCAGACTATGGTGGGTGCGAGTAAAGACGAACGCGCTTTATCCAGCCCGTTTTTTGCCGTCAAAAAGCGCTTGCCGTGGTTGCAGATTAACTTGCTCACGGCGTTCATGGCAGCTGCCGTTGTTGGCCTGTTCGAAGGTACAATTGCAAAGTTCACGGCGTTGGCTGTGTTGTTGCCAGTCGTTGCCGGTCAGTCAGGCAACGTAGGTGCACAGGCGCTTGCGGTGACGATGCGAGGACTTGCATTGCGAGAAATCTCGATCCGCCAATGGGCGCGCGTCACTGCTAAGGAAGTCAATGTCGGGCTTATGAACGGTATCGCTGTCGCCATCACGTGTGGCTTTGGTGTTTACGTTTGGTCGGGCTCAGTTGGCTTGGTGATCGTGATCGCGATTTCAATGGTGTTGGCAATGGTCGCGGCGGGATTTGCCGGGGCTGTTGTGCCCATTCTCCTGACACGCCTTAGTCAATACCCGGCACAGTCATCTTCGATTGTGCTCACCACGGTCACCGATATCGCAGGCTTCTTTTCGTTCTTAGGGATCGCGACGTTACTGTCGTCAATGCTTAAAGGCTTAGTCGGTCTTATCTGTCACGCCTGCGTCGGCAAATGTTGCCATGCCGGCGTGACAGTCAGCGGCCGCACGGACGAGGTTTATCGCGAGTGCGGCGCCAGACGCTTCGCCCAAGCGCATCCCCAGATCAAGCAACGCGGATTTCCCAAGCTTTACTAAAAGCCGCTGATGGCCAGGTTCGGCAGAGACATGCGCACATAGGGCATGATCAAGACTGCCGGGGTGAGCTTGTTCAAGTGCCGCCGCAGCCGCTCCCACAACATATCCATCAATTAATACGGGGGTTTTACTGTGCCGGGCACGGGTGATAGCCCCCGCCATCGCGGCCAGTTCACGCCCGCCAAGACGCCTTAGAATATCGATCGGATCAGAGGTTTCATTTAAATGAAACTGCACGGCGTCCCGTACAAGGTCTGTCTTGAGCGATATGGTGTCGCCCGTGATACCAGTGCCCGGGCCAACCCAGTCGGCAGCTTCGTCCCCAAACAATGCGTGGCATACGGCAGCGGCTGAGGTCGTGTTGGCGATCCCCATTTCCCCGATGCATAACAAGTCGCAGTTAGGATCAACAGTATTGCTGCCGATATTAAAGGCCTCAATAAATGCAGTTTCATCCATCGCTGGCGCATCAGAGAAATCTGCTGTCGGTTCTTCGAGTTTGATTGGCATAACACGGAAGGTTGCGCCCGCCGTTTTACTGAGTTGATTAACGGCAGCGCCCCCCGTTTCAAAGTTTGCCACCATTTGTGCGGTGACTTCGGCAGGATAAGCAGACACGCCACGCGCCGCGATCCCATGGTTGCCAGCAAAGACGATAACTTGAGGATTTTCGACTTTGGGCGGTGCCCGGTCTTGCCATGCTGCCAGCCATGCCGAAATATCTTCCAAACGGCCAAGTGATCCTGGCGGCTTGGTCAGTGTGGCTTCACGGGTTGTCGTTTCACCCTGCGCGCGCGTTGATGGCCCGGGTGCATCCCGCAATGCGCCCCGAATAGCTTCAATAGATGTAAAATCAATACTCATGCGGCTGACTATAGAAGTGTCAGCACCGATGCTGAAAGTGCAAATTCGGTGACAGCCAGCAGTGTGCACGATAGAACACAAGACATGACTGAAGATAACCACTCATATGCGCCGGTTCGAAGTCTTCGCGTCGCGGTGATGTTCTTAACGCGCATCCCGACGGGCTGGATTGAAGGCCTTGAAACCAAGGACCTGGCCAAGGCGTCATGGGCATTCCCTGTGGTTGGTCTTATCGTTGGTGGCATTTCTGGTGCGGCATTATATGCAGCGGCTGCGAGTGATCTTTTCCCATTGGCTTGTGCGCTCATTGCACTGTGTGTTCAGGCATTTATTACGGGCGCGTTGCATGAAGATGGGCTTGCTGATGTTATCGACGGATTGGGCGGTTATGAAAAAACGAAAATTCTCGAAATTATGCGGGATTCCCGTGTTGGCAGCTATGGTGTATTGGCGCTTATCTTTAGCGTTGGCATTCGCGCGACGGCGCTGGCAAGTGTGGCTGGACCCGGTATCGCCTGGGGTGCGTTGATCGCAGCGGCATGTATATCTCGAGGCGTGTTACCGATGATCATGTATACCATGCCTGCGGCACGCGCTGATGGATTATCAGTCAATGCGGGGCAACCTTCTTTAAAAGGTGTGGCCATCGCTTTGGCCTTAGGTGTAATTTTTCTTTTTGTGTTGCTGCCGCTTTCGGCGGCTCTTATGGGGATTGTGATCGGCGCGTCGCTGGTTGGCGTATTAGTATATTGGGCGCAACGGCGCTTGGGCGGGCAAACGGGCGATGTGCTTGGGGCGGCCCAACAACTAATTGAAATTGCGGTGCTTGTTGCCGCTGCTGGATGGAGTGCGAGCTATTGATGTATGATGGAACAACGCGTTGGTGGATGGTGCGTCACGCACCTGTTGTCGGGGTTGAGGGCATTATTTATGGCGCCAACGATGTTGAGTGTGATCGATCAGATTTACGCTCGTTTCAGTCTTTGGCAAAGCGACTGCCTGCAGATGCGCCATGGTTCACATCACATCTATCTCGTGCACAATTGACCGCGCAGTCTATTCGCGATGCCGGGTTGGTCACTGAAGACCCTAAAGTTGATGAACGCTTTGGCGAGCAGAGCTTTGGCGATTGGCAGGGTCAGACTTGGGATGCGATGCGGGCCGCTGATCCGGTGACGTATGATGCGTTCTGGGAAGACCCGGTTGGCAACCGCACGCCTAACGGTGAGAGCTTCGCCGACCAAATTACCCGCGTTGGTGCTGCGATGGACGATTACACGGAAAAGCATGCCGGATCCGACATTGTTTGTGTCTCACATGGTGGGACTATCCGGGCGGCGGTTTCGCATGCGCTGGATCTGCATCCAAAATCAGGTATGGGAATCTCCGTGCACACGTTGTCGCTGACAGTCATCGAGCATGTACCCGATAGATTACTTAAAGGCAAAGGCGGCGCGTGGCGTGTTGTTCACGTTAATCGCCCGGCCCGAGAAGATCATTAAGCATGACCAGTTTGCCCCACGCTACATTGGTTCTGGGCGGTGCGCGCTCGGGTAAGAGCCTGTATGCCGAAAGCCTTATTGAGGCCGAGGGCGGTGGGATTTATATCGCGACGGCGCAAGCCTGGGATAGCGAAATGACCGACCGAATCCAAGTGCACCGAACGCGTCGTGGGGATTTATGGAAAACGCTTGAGGCACCGACGGATCTGATTGGTGCACTTTCATCAAAAACATGTAAGGGCCGAGATATCCTCGTCGATTGCCTAACATTGTGGATTACCAATCTGATGATGGATGGTCATGATGTTGACCGCGAGATCGCCATGCTTGTTGCTGCGATCCCAACACTTGACGCTCGTGTCGTTTTCGTTTCCAACGAAGTCGGTCTCGGGATTGTCCCTGAGAACGCAATGGCGCGACAATTCAGAGATTTCGCCGGTACAGCACATCAGCAGATTGCGACCGTCGCAAACCGTGTGGTGTTTATTGCAGCTGGCTTGCCCATGATGATGAAGGATGAAGAGACATGAAAATACCTGCAACAGTAATTACGGGCTTTTTAGGTGCCGGAAAAACAACACTGATCCGCCATATTCTGGCCAATGCAGATGGCCGTCGTATCGCCCTTATCATCAATGAATTTGGCGATATTGGTGTCGACCGCGAAGTCATTAATGGATGCGGGTTTGAAGGCTGTGATGATGACGATGTGATGGAACTTGCAAACGGATGCATCTGCTGCACCGTTGCTGATGATTTCTTGCCGACCATGGAAAAACTTTTGAACCGCCCAAACCCACCCGAGCACATTGTCATTGAGACATCTGGACTGGCATTGCCAAAGCCGCTGGTGAAAGCATTTAACTGGCCTGAAATCAGATCAAAAGTAACGGTCGATGGCGTCGTTGCCGTGGTCGATGCGCCCGCTGTTGCAGCGGGTCGGTTCGCCGATGATCCTGATCACGTTCAGGAAGTTCGCGAAGCTGACAAGAATCTCGATCATCATTCGCCTTTAGAAGAAGTCTTTGAAGATCAGTTGCTGTGCGCCGACCTCGTGCTGCTGAATAAATCTGACGCAATTGCCGAAGCTGACAAGCAGGGCGTGCGCGATATCATCGCTCGCGAAGCCCGTCCTGGCGTTAAAGTTGTCGAGACAGTGAACGGGAATATTGATCTTAAGGTTTTGCTGGCCATGGACGCAGCTGTTGAAGACGACCTTGATCAGCGCCCATCTCATCATGACGGCGAAGACGAGCACGATCATGATGATTTTGAGAGCTTCAATGTGAACTTAGGGGACGTCGAAGACCCGGACGCCCTAGAAGAGCGCATCAAGGCGACCACTGTTGCGCACGATATTTTGCGTGTGAAGGGCTTTGTGCATGTGCCGGGCAAGCCTATGCGACATGTTGTTCAGGCTGTGGGACCACGGATTGAACGCTATTTCGATCGTCCATGGGCCGGTGGCGAAACCCGCCAAAGCCGCCTTGTCATTATTGGTGTAACGGGCATGGATAAAGTCGCAATTGCCAAGGCACTTATTGGATAAGGTTCGCCGCTTATGCATCTCTTAGCGGCACAACCGGGTGCCATCACCGACGGTGAAGAGGCCGTTGATCTGGGTCAAACCCCGGGTGAGATGGTATATATTTCTGCGGCAGATACCGAGCTCGCACTGCTTGCGGATGCCAGTCGTCAATTGATGGCTGAGGGTCAAAACCTGCCGACGCTTCGCCTCGCGAACCTGATGCAGCTTGGCCATAATATGTCAGTCGACCTTTATGTCGATGAGGTTATCCAGCACGCAAAAATTGTCGTTATCCGCATTTTGGGCGGCTATGGCTATTGGCCTTATGGGGTTGAGCAGATCGCCGAGGTTTGTCGCAAACGTGGCATCCAGTTGGCAGTGCTACCCGGTGACGATCAACCCGACCCGGAACTGGCTACGTATTCAACGGTTGGCGCGGACGCGTTGCACCGGCTCTGGCATTACGGGATGCATGGCGGACCTGCGAACAGCCGCAACTTAATTCTCTATATGAAATCGTTGATTGCCGGTGGTGATGAGTGGCAAGAACCAACACCTTTGGTGCGCGCAGGCCTTTATTGGCCGGATGCCGATATGCCGTCCTTGGCTGATGTGCAAAAACATTGGCAGCCGGATCAGCCCGTTGTAGCGTTGGTATTCTACCTCGCCCTCGTTCAGGCCGGAAATCTCGCTGCGGCAAATGCGATGATCACTGAATTGCAATCGGCTGGCCTTAATCCGTTACCGATGTTTGCACAAAGCCTCAAAGATCCGGTTTCGTCTGAAACAGTTTCAAACATGTTTGCAGACGCCAAGCCGAGTGTGATTTTAAACGCGACTGGATTTGCTGTATCTGCCCCCGGTGCTGCGCGCTCCCCAACGCCTTTTGATGGGGCGGACTGTCCCATTTTGCAGGTGGTGTTTTCTGGTGGGAACAAGGAAAGCTGGCTTGAGGGCACGCGCGGATTATCTGCCCGCGATATCGCCATGAACGTGGCTCTTCCCGAAGTCGATGGGCGCATCTTTACCCGCGCGGTATCGTTCAAGGGCCGGGCCCGCCGTGATGATGCGACCGAAAGCGATGTGGTTACGTACGAACCCGTTCAAGATCGCATGGCGTATGTTGCTAAACTGGCCTCGAACTGGGCCAAGTTGCGCGCCAAAACACCCTCTGAACGCCGCGTTGTGATGATCCTTGCGAACTATCCCAACAAGGATGCGCGACTGGGTAACGGCGTGGGTCTTGATACGCCAGCCGGGACGGTCTGCGTGTTGCAACGGCTTGCAGCTGAGGGATATCGCATCGGTGACGCGCCTAAAGACGGGGCTGAAGTCATTGATCGTTTAAAGGCTGGTCCTACAAACGATTTCCATGCATTGCCGACCCGAAACGTGACCGAGACACTTTCGCTTGCAGATTATCAAATCTGGTTTGGCGCCCTCTCAAAGTCCGTGCGAGATCAGGTGGCAGAACGCTGGGGTGCGCCCGAAACTGACCCCTTTTACCGAGCGGGTGACGTGGATTGTGGCAGCTTTGCCATTTCAGCGTATCGTTGTGGCAACATCGTCATCGGGCTCCAGCCTGCGCGCGGATACAATATCGATCCGGTGCAGAGTTATCACGATCCAGCATTGATTCCGCCGCACGGATACCTTGCATTCTATGCGTGGCTGGAGCGGGGCTTTGGTGCGGACGCTGTGTGTCATATGGGCAAGCATGGCAATCTGGAATGGTTGCCGGGAAAGGCTTTGGCATTATCTGAAGACTGCTTCCCCGAAGCAGCCCTTGGCGCCATACCGCATATTTATCCGTTTATCGTCAATGATCCGGGCGAGGGCACGCAGGCCAAGCGTCGCGCTGCTGCCGTGATTATTGACCACCTGACGCCGCCGCTGACCCGTGCCGAAAGTTACGGGCCGCTTAAAGACCTCGAGCAACTGGTTGACGAATATTATGAGGCCGCAAGCGTTGATCCGCGTCGCATCAAAGTGCTGACAGAAAATATACTCACCCTCTGCCGTGCGACGGGACTGGATGAAGATATAGGGATCAGTGTTGATGAAAGTGAAGACGATGCGTTGGCAAAACTCGATGGCTATCTTTGTGAATTAAAAGAACTGCAAATTCGAGATGGCCTGCATGTATTTGGTGAGAGCCCAGTTGATCGATTGTTAGATGATTTGCTGGTCGCCCTCTTACGCGTACCGCGCGGCAAGGGCGAGGGGGCAGATGCCTCGTTGCACCGGGCATTGGCCAAAGACTTAAGCTTTGATTTCGATCCATTGGATTGTGACATGGCGGATCTTTGGGAAGGTCCGAAACCCGAAGTTATTTTGGCATTAACTGATGAGCCTTGGCGATCTCATGGGGACACGGTTGAGCGCTTGGAGTTGATGGCGAGCGCACTTGTTAGCGGAGACACCACCTGCGATCCGATATGGATACATACAGCTGATGTGCTAGCATGGTTGGACGATGATCTTCGTGGTCGTGTCGCCGCATCAGGTGCGGCTGAACTTGATGGCATGATGACGGCTTTGGATGGCCGCTTTGTTGCACCGGGTCCATCGGGCGCACCCACACGAGGTCGCCCGGATGTGTTGCCGACAGGGCGTAATTTTTATTCCGTTGATACGCGGACAATCCCGACGCCTGCCGCGTGGGCGCTCGGCTGGAAATCGGCGGCGTTATTGATTGAACGGTACATGCAGGATAACGGCGCATGGCCAGAAACCATGGCGCTTTCGGCGTGGGGGACATCGAATATGCGGACGGGCGGTGACGATATCGCCCAAGCGCTAGCCTTAATGGGCGTGCGTCCGACATGGGATAGTGCATCCCGGCGAGTCACTGGTTTTGAGATCATGCCGCTGGATTTGCTCGACCGGCCCAGGGTTGATGTGACATTGCGGATTTCTGGTTTTTTCCGAGATGCGTTCCCGGTCTTAATTGATCTTTTTGATAGTGCTGTACGCGCTGTTGCAGCCCTTGATGAGCCCGACGACATGAACGCGATTGCGGCACGGGTACGGGCTGAAAAAGAACGACTTATTGCCGATGGGGCTTCAGAAAAAGATGCTGACCGTCGTGCGGGGTTCTGCGTATTTGGCTCAAAGCCGGGGGCGTATGGTGCGGGCTTGCAGGCTTTGATTGATGAAAAAGGCTGGGAAACCGAGGCTGATCTGGCGCGCGCTTACGTTGCGTGGGGTGGATATGCTTATGGGGCGGGCGCAGAAGGTGCAGCTGAACATAAATTATTCCAGACCCGATTGGGTAAAGTGCAGGCCGTCATTCACAATCAAGATAACCGTGAACACGATTTGCTGGATTCCGATGACTATTACCAATTCGAAGGCGGCATGACGGCGGCGGTGCATGCTGAGGCGGGCGCGCGCCCAGCCGTTTACCACAACGACCATTCAAGGCCTGAGCGACCTGTCGTGCGTGCTTTGGATGACGAGATTGCGCGGGTTGTGCGGGCCCGTGTGGTCAACCCAAAATGGATCGATGGGGTCAGGCGTCACGGCTATAAAGGTGCGTTCGAGATGACCGCAACGGTGGATTATTTATTCGCGTTTGCAGCCACCACGGGGGCTGTCAAAGACCATCATTTTGATTTGGTGTTTCAGGCGTATCTTGATGATGAGGATGTGCGGGCATTTCTGGAAGAGAAAAACCCGGATGCGCTCCATGACATCGCTGAGCGGTTACTGGAAGCGCAGGACCGTGGACTTTGGACGCCACGATTAAATTCAACACGAGATATGCTGCAACGTTTGGGACGCTAGGTTATACTGGGGCGACTCTTAATCAGGAGACGACATGAGCAAAAAAGACGAGATGACCGAAGACGAACTCAATGTCCGGCATGCCGAGAAGATGGCTAAGAAAAAAGCGGCGCGTGACAAGATCATCGCGACGAAAACCATCGAGAAGGGCCTTGTGATTGTCCATACGGGCAAGGGCAAAGGCAAATCAACGGCGGCGATGGGCCTTGCTGTACGGGCGATTGGTAATGGCATGAAGGTTGGCATTGTTCAATTTGTCAAAGGGGTCTGGGAAACGGGCGAGCGTGTTGTTTTGGACAAGTTCCCTGACCTTTGCGTCATCAAGGCGATGGGCGAAGGTTTCTCTTGGGAAACTCAGGACCGTGAGCGCGATATTGCCGCTGCTCGTCATGCCTGGGAGATGGCGAAAGAAATGATTAACGATCCATCGTATAATATGGTGATCTTGGACGAGCTGAATATTGTCCTGCGTTACGAGAACCTGCCTTTAGACGAGGTCGTTGAGGTGTTGAAGAATAAGCCTGAAATGCTTCACGTCGCTGTCACAGGGCGGAATGCCAAAGACGAGTTGATCGACGTCGCAGACCTCGTGACCGAAATGACGCAGATTAAGCATCCGTTCCGATCCGGCGTAAAAGCGCAGGTCGGTATCGAATTTTGAGGAGTACCCCTATGAATACCCGTCGCCGCTTTCTGTCTTTAACTGTCGCAGCCCTAGTGATGACCGGTCTTGTCGGTTGCCGCGAATTTGAAGTCGCCCCGTCGTTGAAAGCGGATCATCTGGTTGACCGCGCTGTCGCAACGGTTGAGCGTTTTCAAACCCTTGAGAGCATGCAGCGGTTTTCTGAGTACATGCCGGGCGCAGTTGCGGTCGCAGTGTTCCCAAGCGTGATCAAGGCAGGTTTCTTTATTGGTGGCGAGGGTGGCAACGGGCTTCTAACGGTTAAAAGACCGGATGGGACATGGAGCGCACCCGCCTTCTATACGATGGGGGCTGGTAGCTTTGGCATTCAGTTTGGCGCGCAGGATACCGAGATCATTATCGTGATCCGAAACCAAGGCGCATTGGAAGCAATCTTAGAGGATCAAGCCAAAATCGGTGCAGATGCAGGTGTGACAGCGGGTGTTTATGGCATTGGTGCTGAAGCATCGACAACGACGAATATGGGTGTCGATGTTCTGGCTTTTGCGAACGCCAAGATCGGCGGGTATGTCGGTGCCAGTGTTGAAGGTGCAGTCATTGCCCGACGTCAGGATATTAATGAGGCTGTATACGGGCATGGTAAAACGCCACGTGATATTGTCACCGATCCGAATGTAAGGCTGGCCCGTGCGGACCGGCTTTCGGCCCTGCTGAGTAAATATTGACGACACCTCCCAAAGGCCTCGCACCGGCGCTGATGTTTCAGGGTACGGGCTCGGACGTTGGCAAGTCGCTTTTAGTGGCCGGCCTGTGCCGCGCTTTCTCTAATCGCGGCCTCAAGGTCCGGCCTTTCAAGCCACAAAACATGTCGAACAATGCGGCCGTCACATCTGATGGCGGCGAGATTGGACGCGCCCAAGCGTTGCAGGCACTTGCCGCGCGGGTCCCATTAACGGTTCACATGAACCCTGTGCTGCTAAAGCCTCAATCCGAAATTGGTGCGCAGGTGATTGTTCAAGGCAAAGTCGTGGGTGCCGCGAAAGCTCGGGATTATTATAACTGGAAACCCAAGCTGATGGCCGGCGTGCTGGAAAGCTTTGAGATTATTCGAAGCGACATTGATCTGGTTTTGGTCGAAGGGGCGGGCAGCCCTGCCGAAGTTAATTTACGTCAAAGCGATATTGCCAACATGGGCTTTGCTGAGGTCGCCAATGTCCCGGTTGTTTTGATTGGTGACATTGATCGGGGCGGCGTGATCGCACAAATCGTCGGGACGCATGCGGTGATTTCGGATGCTGATCGTAAGCACATGGTCGGCTTTGTTGTGAACAAGTTTCGGGGTGATCCGAGCTTATTCGATGACGGCTTGAAAATTATTACCGAGAAAATTGGCGTCCCTTCACTCGGCCTTGTTCCTTATTTTAATGGTGCTGGCATACTACCCAAAGAAGACGCCATGGCATTGGACAATCGCGCACCCTCAACACCTTCGGGCGAGATTGTGATCGCCGTGCCACGGCTGCCGCGCATTTCCAACTTTGATGATCTTGATCCTTTGATGGCTGAAGTAGATGTACGTGTTGAGATTATCGAGATGGGCACACCCATTCCAGCCGACGCGCATGTGGTCTTGCTGCCGGGCTCCAAGGCGACATTAGCTGACCTGGCGGCACTTCGAGAAATCGGATGGGATATTGATATTCTGGCGCATCATCGTCGCGGTGGTTTGGTTGTTGGCCTGTGCGGGGGCTATCAAATGCTCGGGCGCATACTCAGTGACCCGGACGGTATCGAAGGCCCGCCCTCAACAGCTGAAGGCCTTGGCTTACTGGACGTCGACACGGTTATGGGTGGCAGTAAGTCCCTGATTGAAACGACAGGCGTCGAGTATCTGACAGGTGAGTCTGTTCAGGGATACGAAATGCATATTGGTAAGACGACGGGCGTGGATACGGCGCAGCCCTGGCTCACGCTTGAGGGTGCGCGCCCTGACGGTGCGATTTCAAAAGATGGTCGTGTGATGGCGGCGTACATGCACGGCGTATTTGCATCAAACGCATTTCGCCACGCTTTCCTTAACCGCATCAAAGATGGCCGCAGCGCCGAGACCGATTACAACGCACGCGTTGACGACGCATTGAATGGCTTGGCAGATCATCTTGAGAAACATATGGATTTGGATGCACTGCTCGCGATGGCGCGTTAGATTATTTTATATAACCGTCACCCCGGCGAAGGCAGGGGTCCAGTGGGTCGATTTTCTGGATTCCGGCCTGCGCCGGAATGACGTGATGTGATGCGAAGGTGTTTAAACTCCTAGCCGCACCAGAGCGATAACGCCGACGATGCCGCCCGTAATCAGGCACGCAACGCCGTACAGATAAAGCGCGCGTTCGATATCTTTGTGGGTTGCCTTGGCGCGTCCGTCGCCCATCCAGTCATCCGTGATGATTTCTGTGCCGTAGGTTCGAGGCCCCGCGAGGGCGAGGCCGAGGGCGCCTGCGACAGCACCTTCAGGCCAGCCGGCATTGAATGAACGATGTTTCTTGGCATCGCGCATAGCGGTCTTTATCGCAGCCTTTGGGTTTGCTGTCGGCACGAAAATCGCTGCTGCTGCAAAAATCAGTGCTGACAGTCGGGCAGGGATTACATTTAAAACATCGTCGAGCCGTGCCGCAGTAAAGCCGAATGCACGGTGCCGCGGTGTCTTATGGCCAATCATGCTGTCCATGGTGTTAACTGTTTTATAGACGAGAATACCGGGCAGGCCGAACAGCACATACCAGAAGATCGGTCCCGCCACCGCATCGCCAAAATTTTCAGCAAGGCTTTCAATCGCCGCACGGGCAACGCCTGGCGCGTCCAGTGTTTTTGGATCACGTCCAACGATATGCTTTACCGCGTCACGCCCGCCTTGCAGTCCATCAAGTTCGAGGCCTTTGGCAACCCTGGCCACAGCATCATAAAGCCCTCGGCTGGCCAGCATTGTGACGAGGAGCGCGCATTCAATGACCCAACCCCATGGCACATGAAATGTCAGCCACATAATGCCAACACCAATTGCCGCACTAAGCGAAACCATGAATAAGACCACGAAGGCACCCCGGAGGGCGCGGTCCATATCGGGGCGCTTGGGACGATTGAGCTTGTCGTCGAAGTAACCGATCAGGCTGCCGATAATGGCAATCGGGTGCTTGATCCGCTTAAAGATGAAAGCAGCTTCACCGACATAGGCCTCTATTCCCATTGCCGACAAAAGAAGGATCAACGGATCAAAAGGCGACGTTGCGCCAGCGAAACCAAGTGTAACCATGAGCGGAGTTGACGACAGACGACCCGGAACGTCAATGTCTGCACGGATAAATTTCGTGGGAAGAGGTTGAAAATCTATCGCGTATAGCCAATTCTTTGGGCTTAAGGCCAGAATGGCCAAAAAGTTGTGCTCGTGGAACAAATACTTGCAGATTTACCAGAATGGGCAGGGATCGCCATCGCCGCTGGGGTGGCGTAGATTTTTGGTGTCTTTATTGGCATGTGGTTTACCCGTGGTCGGGCACGAAGTGAAGCCCGCGCGGACGCTATTCAAGACGAGCGTGGAGATAAACCATTAAGTCAGGAAAACCCTGCGTTCAAAAGCCTGCAAGAATTGCTCCGCGCCAAAGGGATCAGCGCAAAAGAACAAGATACCCGCCTGCGGGATTTTGCCAGTGAATTTACCGGCATCCATCGCAAGCTTCGCGACTTGATCCCCGTTGGCGACGAACAAGACGATGCCCAGCGTACCGCGTTGGCGGCTCCTGAAGAAGGCGAGTTTGAGCAGGCGATCACGCTGACAGAAAAACTCGGTAAACAGGAAGGCGATGAAGGTCGTCGGTTGCGCGACCGGGCTGCCAAACTGCTGGCAGCGTCGGCCACGGCAAAGATTGTCGTGGCGGATCTCTACATGGTGTTAATCGCGCCAGAAAATGCGCGGGAGCTCTATGAGCAAGCGGCTGATGAATTGCCTGTGAATGCAGAGGAGCGACGTGCCGAAGTCCTCAACAAGCTTGGCACGGCATGCTATCAGTATGGCGAGCATGATGCTGCCGCTAAAGCCTTTACCCGTGGTCTTCGGCTGCTCGAGAAATCCCTTGGGAATGATCATCCAGATGTGGCGACGGCGTTTAACAATTTGGCCTTGATCCATAATGCGAAGAGTCGTCTGGATCAGGCGGAACCTTTATACCGTCGCGCCTTGATGATTGATGAGCGTGTGCTAGGTCACGATCATCCGAGTGCTGCGACCGATCTGAACAATCTAGCGCTCCTTTATAAAATAGGGCAATCTTGATGCCGCTGAGCCATTATTGAAGCGTGCGCTCTCAATTAAAGAGCGGACGTATGATCCGGGCCATCCGTCATTGGTCACGGGATTAAAGAATTATGCGTCTGTGCTGCGGTCGCTTGGTCGTGCGGATGAAGCCGGCGAGTTTGAAGCCCGCGCCGCGTCACTCCCTCCAAGTCGGTCTGAATCTGCGGCTTAAGTGACGTCAGTGGTTTTCCGGAGTTAGCCGAGAATAAAATTCTACAGGAAGACAGTATGGAGTGTAGCAATTGAATCGTTGGGGAATATTAGCGGTTCTCTTTACCATCCGTGCGGTGATGGGATTACAGTTTCAGTCGATTGCATCCACCTCAGTTTTTTTAGTCGATGACCTTGGTATTGATTTCATCGAAATTGGCACTCTTGTCGGGCTTTACCTTTTGCCGGGTGTTGTGTGGTACCGGCGCTGTTTTACTCAACGTATTATTGACCAAGATGCTGATAGATTGGTTTTCGGGTCGCGAAGTGATCGCAGCGATGGCTATCTTGGTGAACAGTTGGCCGTTTGGCATTGCATTGGGTCTCATCACTCAAGGATGGATCGCTGAAAATTATTCATGGTCTGTCGTCCAGTATATCGCTGCTGGCATGTCGCTTGTCGGATTGTTGTTGATGGTCGCTCTCTATCGAAAACCACCCACCAAAGCGGTGAATTCAAAAGCCGGCGCTAAACCAAGAGGCCTACCCGCATGGGAGTTTTCATTAGCGAGTGTGGCTGGTTTGATCTGGTGCTTGTACAATGTTTCACTGATTATTGTTATTAGCTTCGCGCCTAACGTCTTGCACTTAAATGGAATGGCCATCACGGAAGCTGCAATACTTGTCAGCGTTGGAACGTGAATTGGGATCGCGACGTTACCTATTGGCGGTTATATTGCGCAACGGTATCAAGCTTCAAATTCAGTGATGATCGCCAGTTTCTTAGCGACCACGTGTGCAATCCTTTGGATCCCTGACGCTGCTTTGCCTTTAATCCCGTTTATTGTGTTTGGTGTCCTTGCGTGGGCATCGGCAGGCCCGATCATGGCGCTTCCTGCTGAAGTCTTACATGTGGATAGCCGGGGCCCTAGTATGGGTATCTTCTTTTCCTAGTATTACGTTGGAATGGGTGTTCTGCCCTCATTAGCAGGTTTAACTTATGATATGTCAGGAGTGCCTGCTGCACCCCTCTACTTCGCCGCAGCGTCGATGATTATTTGTATTCCATTACTTGGTATGTTTCGCTTTTTGAAGAGCCGCGCTTCGTCATCACTGGAAATTTCCACTTAGAAAGTGTGTGTCATGATTATTCGTAAAACAGTCCTTATCAAAGAAATCTTTGAAACTGATGGCGTTGGTGTGCCTTGTGAGCCGATAACTCGGGTTGCCGTCGTTGCTGTCGTTAAGAACCCTTTTGCGGGACAATTTGTCGATGACTTGTCACCGCTTTTTGACATGGCTGTTTCGGATGGCGCTCGACCACACTCCCGCGTTGGAAAAGGTCCGATCGCGAATTAAGTCACGCGGTTTAGGTTGCCCGATCCATAAATTCCAACGCCTGATGATTATAAAGCATGTGTAAAAATTTGAGATGATCGAGCAGTGCAGGCGTATCATCTATGGAGATGGCATTTTCTTTCATCAAGCTTAGGACGACAGCCAAAGCGGCATCATTGATGTCAAAAGTTTCCCCTTCAAACCCCAAACTGTAAGTGCCTTGGGATGACGGGATGAGCGCGAACTTCACGTAGGCGGGTTTGATCAATCCGGTTCTTGCCTTCAAGGCTTCGGTGAAAGCAGACAAACTAAGCATGTTGTCGCGTTCGCTGAACGCAGCAATGTCGTCATTGCTGGAGCCTGAGAAAAATGCCGCCAACCATTCTAAGAACGCAGGTGTGTTCAATGCATCACCGAGAAGATCACGTAACGCCTCAGCCGCATCGATGGAGAGAGCGAAACCTGCGCTTGTTGCGTTCAACCCTGAACCAACATAACGGTGATCAAGGGCGTCATGCTCAGCGAGGTATTGACCATAGGCAACATAAAGTTCGGACAACTTTGAGCCGAGGAAGCCAACGGAAAAGGTCAACGCATCATCAAGCGTGGCGCCTTCATGGGCGAAATGAGGGGGTATGTAGAGAACGTCGCCTGATGTCACCTCAACAGTATCACCGACAATCGGATCTTTTAAGATCTTGAGATCAAGGCCGTCGATGTACGCTTCGTCAAGGATGTGATCGCGACCAACGGTCCAGCTTCGTGCGCCTTGGCCCTGGACAAGAAAGACGTGATAGCTATCGACGTGACCACCAATGGTGCCTCCCTTAGTGGAATAGCTGACCATGATGTCATCCATCAGCCAACGGGGTGCGAAATTGAATGCTCGTAATAACGTTGCGGTGTCCGGATGGAATTGTTCGACATTTTGGACGAGCAAGCTCCACGGCGGCTCTTCATCAGTGTTGAAATCCTCTTCGCTAAAGGGCCCAAATTTACAGGCCCAGTCTTGCCTGGCGACCATGCACGAACGAACGATGTCTTCCATGGACAATCCGGCAAGTTCATCTGGGGTGATCAATCCATCCATCACAATGGGGTCGATGGCATCCCTGACAAGGAAGGGGCGTTTGTTCCAGTAGTGCGCATAGAAATCCCCGATCGAAGGCAGCGCGTCGAGGATGATAAGGGATGAAGACATCATACGATCCAATACTGATAACGTTACGGTCGTTATGACATGAGCAATGGTTTAGGCCAAGCTTGGCCAAGCACCGGTTCATGAGCGATGCCCTTTTGTTAGAACGACTTAGCCCCTTCACCTTAAACAAAGTGTTCAGAATACGTGACCAATATGGACACTCATTCTAAGAAATTAGGATCAATCACTATCCTAAAAGATGTATCAATGCCCACATAAAAACTGTGTAATTTCTATGTTACAAAATTGATTGGCACATCAATGTCGGCAAATGTCTCTCAGGGAATAAAAGTATGGATCATTCATCAGAACAATACCCAGAAGGCAGGGAGTTCTCAGATCTTGCCCTCAGAAAATATTTGTCCTCTCATGACTTGCTGCAAGATTTTGTGGATATGGTTGTGGGTAATACAAACAGCAAAGTCGGGTTTCTTCATTTTTATGATGAAGCGAGAGATGAACTCAATCTCAAAATTTGGTCAGGCGCAGCGCTTGCCCAAGGACCTGTAACACATAATACAAGTTACCATGCATCGCCGTCAGAAATCTGGATAAGAAGCATTTCTAACCGTGCGCCCGATTTAGACAATGAATCGAATAAAACCTGCCTGGTCAGTAAAACGAAAATTCTCGATTTAGAAGTCAAAACTATATCAGTTTTCCTATTTTTTCAGATAATAAAATTGTTGCCGTCATTGGTGTCGGGAATAGGCCGATCCCTTATGTTCCAGAGGATTTAGATAAGCTTAGCGTATATGTGAAAATTGGTTGGCCTATTGTCACGGATTTGCTGAAGGCCAAAGATGATGATGAGTTCAAACAATCAAATGAATTTATGCAGCAACCCCACGAGAAAGTTCTTGTGGCTATGGCTCAGGCGTTCGGGAAGGCGCTCGAGCTTCGCGACGAATACACCCATCACCATCAGTCAAATGTTGCTAAAATTACCGCAAGAATTGGACGACAGCTTGGCTTGTCTGAAGAGAGATGTTTCGGTTTAAATATCGGATCGCTCGTTCATGATATTGGCAAGATCGCGGTTCCATCTCAGATCCTTAATAAAACGGGTAGATTGTTAACAGCAGAATTAAGTGTCATTAAATTACATCCAGAATATGGTTGGGAAATGTTTGAACACCTTAGTTTACCCTGGCCGATCGCGGATATGATTGGGCAACACCATGAAAGAATGGACGGATCGGGTTATCCAAATGGGTTGAAGGGAAATTCTATCTGCCTGGAAGCTCGAATTATCGCCGTCGCCAATACGTATGATGCAATGTCCGGAGACCGGCCTTATCGTCATGCCCCTGGAAAAGATAAAGCAATATCCACATTAATGGATCGTCGTATGACGTAATATGACCCTTACATTGTTGATGCTTTTGTCGAAGTTTTTGAGTATGACACTGAGATCCAGCAGCTTTATGCGTAACTTTAACTTAGCCTGCTTCGCTTAAAACAGTTCGGCCATAGAACAGTATCTCTTATTCTATTATTAGAGTATGAGTGGGCTAACCTACAAAGTTTTATTGGAAATAATGTAGTTGATTAAAATAAGCAAAATGGACGGTTCATGGATACTTTGGATTAGCGCATCGAGAGTGACCTCCGTCTAGCGTCTATTGTTTTCGAAGCATCATATGCCGAACAAATCATTGCCGGTATTGCAGCCATTGGCGAAATCAATCAGGTCACGAATGCTAGAATACAGACCGATACGCGCATTGCAGCAGCCCGCATTGCATCGCACGCCGAAGTATCTTGTATTGAGCTGCTTTCAACAGCTGAGCTGGCGGTATTAAAAATTGATCAATTAAAAGATGAAAATGCTGACGATATCCAAATTCAAAATGAGAAAGAAATTGATGAAATTGGAAAAGAAGTGCGGTTAAAAATTGAAGGCGACTGCGAAGACACTATTCAAAACATAAATAAATATAGTGAGATGATAATAAATCTTATCTCAGAAAATTCTAAAGAAGCGATCACAAAAATTCAAAACCATGTTGCTGAAGTTCGATCGCAAATAAAAGAGAATGAAAAAGCGGCTGAAGAAAAATTTAAAGCCTCAAAGGATGAAGATCGTACGCACGAAAGTATTGAAAGCAACGCTGAACAAGCAAAGCAAAAGATCATCACCTTTGCCAAAGAGGTCACCGGTAATCTTGCCAATCTGAGCTCAGATACAATGGCAGATATTAATAAAAGGTCACAAGAAGCTCTGGATGAAATAACGAACATTTTTACGACAGCAGAAATAAAAGTAAAAAAGATGAAGGACGTTGCACTCTCGCGCCTACGAAAAATGTTTGAGTAAAATCATAAATTGGAATGCGTTTTAAAAGCCGATCAATAGGTTGTTCTGAGGCGATCAATGACAGATTCTAGTATTAATCCCAACACACGATCTGAGTTTTTTAATCTCTTTGTAAAATCCTCTTTTTCAAGCACGAGGGCGTGCCCGTCACTATGTGCTGTTGCGGTAACCGAATGCTGCTGATTTGTAATCATTGATACTTCGCCAATAATTTTGCCGACCCCCAGAACGGCAATATCTTTAACAAAGCCATTTCCCGTTTTCTTCGACATCGACACGCTGCCTTCTTGGATGATGTATGCGCCGCTGGATTTATCACCTTCAGAAAAGATGATTTCTCGGTCGCAAAAGTAACGTTTATCCATCTGTCTGGCCTTCAATTCGAAAAGATAGTATGGATACAATAGCTTAGTTGTAAACCGCCTGCATGTCTCTTTTGTATCTTAACCGCATGAAGTTGAATGTTTCCATAAGTGTAGGTCAAGCTAAGCCATGTCCTGAACTTTAGTGATGCTATAAAAATACCTGGATGATGTAGAATGGATAAGTTTGAAGCAGCTATCAAATTGATAATCCAAACCCTTGCTTTGCACGTAGAGACCGTATGACAAAATCATTAATTTTAATCTTGGGTGATCAATTAACCCGGAACCTAAAACCGCTAGACTTAGGGGACAAGTCGTCTGACGTTGTTTTGATGCTTGAGGTGCAAGAAGAAGCCACCTACGTCAAACATCACAAAAAGAAAATTGTTTTTCTATTCTCAGCAATGCGTCATTTCGCCAAGGCGCTGGAAAATGAAGGATGGGACGTCGACTACGTTGCTCTTGATGATCAAGAGAACCTAGGGAATTTTAACGACGAAGTCAGACGTGCACTCGACCGTCATACACCTGAACGTTTGGTCATGACCGAGCCAGGCGAGTTTCGTGTGCGTGAAATGATCAATAGCTGGCCTGACGCTTTTGGAATCCCTGTTGATATCATGGCTGATCATCGGTTCATCGCCAGCCATGATGAGTTCAGAGGTTGGGCCGATGGCCGCAAGCAGCTACGGATGGAATATTTTTATCGTTTGATGAGACGAAAAACAGGGCTTTTGATGAACAATGAAGGGGAGCCTGAAGGGGGAAAGTGGAACTTCGATAGTGAGAACCGAAAACCGCCCAAGGGCGAGATGTCCTTTCCAACGCCATTGAAGGTAAAGCCTGATGCTATTACGCAAGAGGTCATAAATCTTGTTGGCGAGCGATTTTCTGATCACTTCGGCGATCTGGAACCATTCCGGTTTGGTGTCACCGAGGCGGATGCGAAAAAAGCCTTTGATGTATTTATTGATGCAGCTCTCCCAAAATTTGGCGACTACCAGGATGCTATGCTGGAAGATCAGCGGTTTTTGTATCACGCAGTAATCTCGCATTATATCAATGCCGGCCTTCTCAATCCTCTCGACGTTTGTCAGCATATTGCTGATGAATACACTGCTGGGCGCGTTCCTCTGAACGCAGCTGAAGGATTTATTCGTCAGATCATTGGATGGCGGGAATATGTACGCGGTATCTATTGGTTAAAGATGCCAGGCTATCTGGATCAGAATTTCTTTGGTGCGAGTAAATCATTACCAGATTTTTATTGGACAGCTGACACTCAAATGGCGTGTTTGCGTGCTGCAGTAACCCAAACAAAAGAAGAGGCTTACGCCCATCATATCCAGCGCCTTATGATCACGGGCAATTTTGCATTAATTATGGGGGTTGACCCAAAACAAGTGCATGAATGGTATCTTGCCGTTTATGCAGATGCTTACGAGTGGGTAGAACTGCCGAATACACTCGGGATGAGCCAGTTTGCTGATGGGGGCTTGTTGGGCTCAAAGCCCTATGCATCCAGTGGAAATTACATAAATAAAATGTCGAACTACTGTAAAAACTGTCGGTATGATGTGAAGCAGAAAACTGGGGATGATGCTTGCCCGTTCAATCCACTCTATTGGGACTTTATGATCCGCAACCGAGAGAAACTTAATGGCAACCCAAGACTTGGTCAGATTTATCGGAATTGGGATCGAATGGATATTGTTAAGCAAACCGCGTATCTAGCGACAGCCAAAAAATTCCTTGATGAAATTATCTAAATCTTAGATGCATTTTTTGCATCACCTCTGCAACGAATTGAGCAATAGCGAACATTCGTCCAATCACGCGCCCATTTTTTACGCCAAGTAAATGGACGATTGCAGGTTAGGCAAACCTTGGTCGGTCGGTCGCGTTTTTTCAGCATCTTCATTGCTTTTGATTACGAACGATCGTCTCGATTGGATTTGTCCGATCATTGATCGCGTTATCTATTGGCGTCGTTTATCAGCTCAAATTTGGCATGTCCTCTTTCGAATGTCATGTTTTTATGCAATAGTCGGGCCCTAATATGAGCTAGAGGCAATGACCAGCCCAGTGATCGTTCAAACGGAAGAAATGAAACTATGAGTCTCGTTGGAAAACGCCTCCCAGATGTTGAACTCGGCTTTATGCAGGGTGATACGTGCGTCAATAAAAAGTTGTCTGAAATAATAGGTATGGACCGTACGTTCTTGTTTGGAGTGCCACAGGCATTCTCACCTATTTGCAGCAATAATCATCTGCCCGTGATCATTCAAAACTTTGACGGGTTTATTAAGGCTAACTTTGAACAAGTCTGCATTATTGCACCGGACAACCCTTAGGCGTTGAGAGAATGGAAGCAACGGTTAGGAGCGCCTTCAGGACTCAAGTTTTTAGCAGATGGGAATCTTGAGTTTATTAATTCTATTGAGCTTTCGACAACATGCGAAGAACTACAACTTGGTCAATGCTCAAAGTGATACGCACTCCAAGTTGAGAATTTTGTTGTCTTTGACTAAGCTGTCGAGGATTCAATTTTTGATGTTTCATGCACAGTTGGATTGCCAGCCTAACTTGATTAGGCCTGAAGTTTATCGTCTTTGCGCTAGATATGGCTAATGGTGAATGTCAAAAACGAGCATGACGCAGGAACACGCGTGGGTGTTGGCAGCTGACGCCATTTGTGAATTCATGATCATATATCTTCTTTCGGAGGTTCTGCTTTTCTGCCATAGTCCGCTCCTGATATGGGCCAGAGGCAATGACCAGCTCAATGACCGCTCGAAGGCAAGGACCAAGCAATGACAAATAACGCCGCCATTATGATTTGTGGGGATGCCAGCCAAGATGGTGCAGAACCTCAGGCATTCCAGCTATTAGCCGACACATTATCCAAAAATCTTGAAGGCCATTACGTGACGTTTGGTCTTCTGGGCTCGGACGGTCACAGCATTCATAAAGGCCTTGAAGACCTTAAGTCGCTTGGTGTCACCAAGATTGTTTGCTTGCCAGGTATGTTATTCACACCGGCTGATGTGAAGTCCGCCCTGCCAAATGCAATTAATGATTTCGATATCTCAAACCCCGAGATTGATGTGACAATGGGCAAGGATTTAGGCATTGATCCCAAAATGCTGCTTGCCGCTCAAGCACGTGTTCTAGAGGCCATGCCTGACACGGAATCAATGGGTGATACGGTCCTCATGATTGTTGGTGCCGGGGCATGTGATGCTGAAGCGAATGCGCATGTTGCCAAGATGGCACGATTGCTTTTGGAAGGTATGGGCTTTGCCTGGTCAGAAGTGTGTTATTCAGGCGAGGTTTTCCCCTCTGTTGGCCAAGCGATTAAACAGACAGTAAAGCTGCCTTATAAGCAAATACTGGTGCTGCCGTATTTCCTATGCGCGGGCCGTGCCGTTGAAGGTATTTACGCCGATGTTGATAAGGCTGCGGCCTCATACCCTGAACATACATTTATTAAAGTACAGCCATTGAGCGTGCAGCAGCATCTCATAGAGACGATGGTGGAACGTGTGCATCAAGCCCTTGAGGGTGGCGATGCGAATGCTATGAATTGTCAATTATGTACGTTCCGTGAGCAAGTGCTTGGGCAGGAGGTCGGGTACGACCACACGCATGAGCATGATCACAATCATGACCACGGACATTCACACTCTCACGACCACACGCATTCACATGATCCTGATGGACCCGCTGAGCGCTAAGCGCCGCGTGAAATGCAGACCTGATGTATGATTATATTAAAGACCCGACGGCGATTTATGCGAAGTCTTTCGAGACGGTTCGCCGTGAAGCTGACATTGAGCGATTCCCGGCTGATCTGAGTAACGTTGTTATTCGTCTGATCCATGCCTGCGGTATGCCTGCGATTGCGGAAGATATCGCGTTCACCCCCAACGCCGTATCGGCTGGGCGTACGGCGCTGGTATCCGGCGCGCCCATATTTGCAGATGCGACCATGGTTGCCGCCGGGATTATACAGCGGCACCTAAGTGGGAATGATATTGTCTGCACCCTCGATGATGATGGGGTGGCGGATGATGCAAAGAATCAAAACACAACACGCTCGGCAGCAGCCGTGGACCGCTGGGTCCCTCGGCTGGACGGCGCGATTGTTGCCATTGGCAATGCGCCAACGGCGTTGTTTCGCTTGCTTGAATTAATTGATGACGGTGCACCAAAACCGGCTGTCGTCCTTGGTTTTCCTGTTGGCTTTGTCGGCGCTGCAGAATCTAAAGACGCCCTCGCACTCAATGAACTGGGTGTCGAGTTCATCACATTAAAAGGCCGGGTTGGCGGGAGTGCCATTGCCTCTGCGTCCGTCAATGCGCTTGCGGCAGGGCTAGAATGAGCCACCCCATAACCGTCGTTGGTATTGGGGATGATGGTCTGGATGGATTGTCTGTATCAGCGCGCGCCCTTTTGGATGATGCGACGTTTATTGTTGGGGCGTTGCGGCACCTCGAGATGTTATCTGCTGACGATACGCGTGACCGTTTGCAATGGTCGAAGGACCTAGCCGGGGATATTGAAAAATTCAAGTCATATCGAGACACCCATAAAATTTGCGTACTCGCGACCGGTGATCCATTGATGCATGGCATCGCGGTGCAATTGATCGCGCGCTATGGTTCCGATCAGGTTGATGTGCATCCGTCGCCCAGTGCGTTCTCGCTGGCTGCTGCCCGTATGGGTTGGTCATTAAATAATCCTATGCTCAGTTGTCTCAGCGTTCATGCAAAGCCGTTTGATGCTTTAAACAGGTTCATTCATCCCGATGTTCGTTTGCTGATCTTAAGTCGCGATGGGGATACGCCTGAGCAGATTGCTGCACTTTTGGTAGAACGTGGCTTTGGCCATAGCGCGATGAGTATTCTTGAACGTATTGGCGGCGTGTTGGAAAAGCGCAGCGATGTCACTGCGAACCAAGGTGTGTCGGGCACGATTGATAACCTTAATACGGTTGCTGTTGAATGCATACCGGATGCGCAAGCGAAGGCGTATTCCCTGGCAACTGGATTACCGGACGATGCCTTCGATCATGATGGGACGATCACCAAGCCAGAAGTGCGGGCTGTGACGTTGGCTGCATTGGCGCCAAAGCCGGGCGAGACATTATGGGATATCGGGGCCGGGAACGGCACCGTTGCGATTGAATGGTTGCGTGTCGAACCTCGGTCTCATGCGGTGGCGATTGAACGCGACGGGGTGCGGACTGCTCGTATTCAAAAGAATGCCCAGACGCTCGGTGTGCCTGAACTGCACGTCGTTGAAGGTGAATTCCCGATGGCTAAGGATCAAAGCTTGCCAGCTGCGGACGTCGTGTTTATTGGCGGTGGTATTGTTGGGGGCGGCGATGTTATTGCAGACGCATTGAATGTCTTAAAAGCAGGCGGTCGACTTGTCGCCAACGCGGTGACGCTTGAGGCGCAGGCAAAACTGATCGATGCACAACAGATACATGGGGGCGATCTCGTTAGAATTGGGATCGCGAAATCAGAGGCGGTTGGGCCTCACCTAGGATTAAAACCAGCACTTGATGTGCTGCAATGGCGGATGACAAAAATATGAGTGGTAAGCTTTACGGAATTGGCGTTGGCCCAGGTGACCCAGAGTTGCTGACATTAAAGGCGGTTCGCCTGATCGGTGAATGCGATGTGATTGCATATCCGGCACCCGCGGACGGCACCGAAAGCATGGCGCGCAAAATTGCGGCCCCGCATATACCGGCTAACAAAACAGAACTTGCGATCGAAACGCCGATGGTCCCGGGGCAGTTCCCGGCCAACGATGTGTATGATCGTTACGCTATTGAGATAGGTGATCATTTAAATGCGGGCCGGGATGTGGCTGTGTTGTGCGAGGGTGACCCGTTTCTTTATGGCTCGTTCATGTACTTGTTTGGCCGCCTTGCCACATCTCATGATACTGACGTGATCCCGGGTGTGTCGTCGTTAGGCGCGTGTGCCGCGCGTGCGGGTCAGCCGCTGGTCTCTCGAAATCAGGTGTTATCCGTTGTACCTGCACCGCTGGACGAGGCAGACCTTGAAGCGCGTATCGTGACGGCGGATGCGGTGGCGATCATGAAAGTGGGACGACACCTCGAGAAAGTGCGCCGTGTCCTCGCGAAGCTTGGGCGATTAGATAATGCGATTTATGTCGAGCGCGCCACTCTGGATGATGAAAAGGTTATGCCGTTGATGAACTTGGACGGCGACCGTGCGCCATATTTTTCAATGATCTTGGCACGCCGTGCTGAAGCAGTTGACGCATGAGCGTGCCCGTTTTCATAACGCTTACCGAGACCGGTGAAGCACTCGCACGACGGTTAGCGTCTGATGTCTCGGGTGCTGAAGTGCACGGCCTTGCGAATAGAACCGCGTCTCCAGATATTTCCTTTAGTGAAACCATGACGCATATCGCATCACTTTTTGCGACAGGTCGTCCGATCATTGGCATCTGTGCGGCGGGCATTCTGGTCCGCGCCGTGGCCGGGTCTTTGGTGGATAAACGAACAGAGCCGCCAGTGATTGCAATCGCTGAAGATGGCTCTGCTGTCGTGCCAATACTCGGTGGACATAACGGGGCCAATCAGTTGGCACGTGAGCTTGCGGCGGCTCTGGGCATTGATGCGGCTGTGACCACTGCGAGTGATGTCGTCCTCGGATTTGCGCTGGATGACCCCCCGGTGGGATGGCGTGTCACGGATACCCGTCCGGCCAAGGCCGTGGCTGCGGCTTTATTGGCTCGGCAGCCTGTTCGGTTGATGGCGGATGAAAGGTTGCCTGCTGCAGACTGGTTGGAAATCCCAAAGTCAGATGTGTCGGGCGCACCGATTGTTCATGTGACAACAAGCGATACGGATCAAGGGCCGAACGTTCTTGCCTTGAATCCACAGGTTCTGACTTTAGGGGTCGGCTGTGAGCGAGGCTGCACACTGGAAGAATTATCGACACTCGTCACTGAAACGTTGGCAGACGTTGACTTGGCTAAAGGAGCTATTGCCTGCGTCGCATCGCTGGATTTGAAATCAGATGAAGCAGCCGTCTTGGATGTTGCTTTTGAGCTTGGCGTGCCAGCACGGTTTTTTGATGCGACCACCCTTGAAGCTGAGACACCGCGCCTGAAAACACCTTCAGACATCGTCTTCGCTGAAGTCGGATGTCACGGCGTTTCCGAAGGGTCTGCGCTGGCAGCGGCGGGGCCTGACGCTGAGTTGATCGTAGCGAAGCGGCTGTCGAAGCGGGCAACATGTGCGATTGCGCGCGCACCCGGTATTATTGATCCGTTGACCGTTGGGCGTGCTCGCGGGCGGTTGTCTATTGTAGGTATCGGACCGGGGCAGGCTGCATGGCGCACACCGGAAGTCACATCGTGGCTTGGCACGGCGACGGATGTGGTTGGATACGGCCTATATCTAGATCTTTTGGGCGATCTGATAAATGGTAAAGAACGCCACATGTCGGAATTGTCAGAAGAGGAAGCACGCGTCAGACGGTCTATTGAGTTGGCTGCCGAGGGCCGGGACGTTGCGTTGGTGAGCTCAGGGGATGCTGGGATTTACGCGATGGCTGCGCTCGCGTTTGAAGTGCTGGACCGGGACAACAATCCAAAGTTTAACCGTATTGAAATGCGTGTTAGTCCTGGTATTTCTGCTGTACAGGCAGCAGCAGCCCGGATTGGTGCGCCGTTGGGGCATGACTTTGCGCTGATCTCGTTGTCTGATCTTTTGACACCGTGGGAAGTGATCGAAAATCGCATCCGCGCTGTCGCGACGGGAGATTTTACGGTCGCATTTTATAACCCGGTATCAAAACGACGCCGTACTCAGTTGGCAGCGGCCAAGGAAATTCTATTGCAAAGCCGACCAGCTGAGACGCCTGTCGTCTTGGCGCGTAACCTTGGACGGAACGAAGAAACTATTCGTGTTGTACCCTTGTCAGACCTTGAGGTCGATATGGTCGATATGCTGACATTGGTATTAGTTGGATCGTCGTCTACTGTGCATATGACGCGTGGCGTTAACGACTGGGTTTACACCCCGCGCGGTTACGCCGCCAAGATAACCAAAAACTAGGGAGATCATGATGAGAACACTTATTGTTGTTCTGTTGGCTTAAATGCTTGGCCAACATGCGAATGCTCAATCGACGCCTCCAGCTCAGGGTCAAAACGTATTGGATGATATTGCCAAGGTTGTTTTCGAAGAAGCTAAACGCCGCGTCATTAAAGAATATTATGACCGCGTACCGGGCGCTAAAGCGACCAATGAGCAAGACGAAGATAAAGATAAGTCGAAATCGGCAAAGAAAAACAAAGGCAAAGACAAAGATAAAAGTGCTAAAGGCAAGGGCCGTGATAATGGTTTGCCACCGGGCTTGGCAAAACGTGATCAGCTTCCTCTCGGCCTGGCAAAGCGAGGTAATCGACCCCCGTCTGGTTTGATGAAAAGTGACTTGCCGCCTGAGCTTGAGGCGTCTCTACCGAAACTGCCCAATAACGTAGAGGGTGTTGTTGTCGATACTGATGTCCTGCTTGTTCAAAAAGGCACGGATCCCATTTTTGATGTAATTGAAGGGATTATAACAGGAAAATGACTGTTCACTTTATTGGCGCCGGGCCGGGTGCGCCGGACCTGATCACAGTGCGTGGCTTGAAGCTTATTCAAGCTGCACCTGTCGTACTCTATGCGGGATCGCTGGTCCCCGAAGCAGTCATTGCCGAAGCGCCGAGTGATGCGCTGATCCTTGATACGGCGCCGATGCATCTGGACCAGATCATTGAAGAAATGCAAAAGGCACATGCGGATAGCAAAGACGTCGCGCGGGTGCATTCCGGCGATCCATCTCTTTACGGGGCGGTTGCTGAACAGATGCGGAAACTCGACGCGCTTGGTATTGATTATGAAGTGACACCGGGCGTGTCGGCATATGCCGCGACGTCGGCAGCACTTAAAAAAGAACTGACGTTACCTGATGTTGCACAGACAGTGATCCTGACTCGGACCGCCGTTCGATCTTCATCGATGCCGAACGGTGAAGATCTGGACACTTTGGGTAAGACCGGTGCGACGTTGGCAATCCATCTGTCGGTGAATAATCTCGCTCACGTACAACGAACCTTGATTCCTCATTACGGTGAGGATTGCCCTGTCGTTGTTGCCTACCGAGTGACCTGGCCAGATGAAATGTTCATTCATGGTACGATTGGGGATATCCGCGAAAAGGTTAAAGCTTCGGGGATAACCCGCACAGCCTTGATTATGGTGGGCCGGGTTCTTGGTACAGATAATTTTGATGACTCGCGGCTTTATGCAGCTGATCATCATCATGTTTTACGGCCCCGTGTGAAGTAATGCCTCGACACTGACAATGTTTGGGTAACAAGTCGATAATTGACGCGTTAAGCCAGCCCGCATAGCGTTCTTTAACTTAATTCAGTTCGGGAGCATATCGTGGCAACGAGCGTAGAAGCGTTTATTACATCATTGGACAACCGTATTGATGGCATTATTGACGCCTGCACCATGTGTGGTCGCTGCGCCGAAGTTTGCCCTACGCCTGCCGTGCTTGAGATTGAAGAGACCGCACCAGAAGCTTTGGCAACAGGCGTGATCGACATTCTAAAAGGTGCGCCGCATGACGAAGATGCCGAAGCTTGGGCGCGTGCGTGTTGTGGCACCGGGCATTGTATCGATGTCTGTGCTGAAGGTATTAACCCACGCTTTATGTTGACCATGGCACGTCGCCGTTTGAACGAGCGTGCGGATATTAAGCCGCGCCGGGACACGGGACGCGAGATGTTTCAATGGATGAGCCGGGGTGTTCGGATGTTGTCGCGGCTGCAAATGCCAACGGATGTTCTGGCACGCCTTAACCCGCCAATGAAACGCGCCACGTCGGAACAAAAGCTTGAGATCATTTTTTATACGGGCTGTAATTTGCTCAAGACACCGCATATCGGATTGCTGTGCCTTGATGTGTTGGACCGCTTGAATGTTCGCTATGAAGTTTATGGTGGGCCAGGGAATTGTTGTGGCGTGTTGCAGTTTCGTCTGGGGGATACAGAAAACGCCGGACGTCAGGCGATAAAAACCGTAGAGAGATTTCAGGAAACTGGCGCTGCGGAAGTGCTGGCTTGGTGTCCGACCTGTCATATTCAGTTTGGTGAAATCGCGATGCCATCGATGGAACCATCCAAAGACCCCATATTCGATATGAATATGTTCCCGGTCTACCTGCATCGTCATTTAGATAAACTCAAAGTATTCATGACAACGCCTGTGAAGAAAAAGGTCGCCCTGTTTGAGTTCCCGGGATCTCTTGGTGTGACCGAAGCTGTGACATCTGTGCTGTCAGCAATCCCTGGCATTGAAGTTGTTGATCTTGGCCTGAAGCGGGCTGGATATCAGTTGTCCGCATTGGAGACGATGCCAGAATATCGTGCGCGGACTGTTATTGAAATCTTTCAAGCGGCTGAAGAGCAAGGCGTTGATAGTGTCTGTAGTGTGTTTCACGCGGATCACCGCGAGCTTGTGTCGCATGACAAAGCATGGCCGTTCGATATCATTAATTACATGGATTTGATTGGTGAAAGCCTTGGCATCGTCGAAGAAGATATCTTCAAGCGCTTAAAGACAATGCAGGACGTTGACGCCATCGTCGCATCATCCGCGGATACAATTGCCGAACACGGCATGGACTTGGATGAAGCCCGCGATGCCGTCATGACATATATTCTTGAAGAGCAACACGTCCCGATTGACCGGGCTGCGCAGGCTAAGCTCAGCTGAGCGACAACGTTTTCTGTGTGTACTTGAATGCGTCTTCGATACCGCTCACCGTCACACATTCAGGCATGGCCGGGCGATCAATCATTATGACTTCGATGCCAAGCGCTCGGGCCGCCTGAATTTTGGCGACCGTCCCATCGCCGCCAGCATTCTTTGAGACCATCAGATCGATCCCGAGTAATCGGTACAACGCGATCTCATCATCTTTTTTATAAGGCGGGGTGCCGATAATGATCTCTGCATCTTGAATAGGTAAGGCATTCTTGGGCGTTTCAATCAGGCGCACGAACAGCTTTGTTGTGATAATAGGCGTGAACGCAGCGACGTCATTGATGCCGGTCGTCACTAGGCACGCGTCCGAGCGCCGGGAAATTTCATGAACAGCTTCATTGATGTCAGAAACATGAACCCAACGATCGTTATCTTCTTTCTGCCAAGGGGGACGTGACAGCATGATATGTGGCGTGTCTGTCGCGTGCGCGGCTTCAATGGCATACGCTGAAATTTTTGTAGCATAGGGATGCGTCGCATCAATAAGTAAATCAGGTTTGACGTTGCGCAGATATGTCGTCAGGCCATCAACGCCGCCAAAACCACCTTCCCGGATACCGCCTTTGGGTAATCTGGGGTTTGCGGTCCGACCGGCTAATGAGGTTACGACACACAGGGTCTTTCCATACGTATCAACCAATAAATTGGCGAGTTTACGGGCTTCTGTTGTACCGCCCAAAATGACAACTTTTTTAGGCATCGCTGGTCCCAACGCGAACGCCTTGGCGGTTATAAATGATAATCATGATATCCGTTTCTCCCCCCAATGAAGCCATTGCCGTTTCGCGTGCACCTTTTGCAATTGCATTGGCTAAGGGGACACCTGCGGCCTGACAAATCTCAAGGGCCTGCATTGCGGTATTTGCGGTCGAGATTTCTGCTGCAGTTTCCTTGAGTGCGCCATGAGCTTTGGCAGTGTACGCCAGCTTTTCCATATCAACGCTTGAGCGTTTGGAGTGTAGATCAAGATGCCCTTGCGCCAGTTTGGTCAATTTTGCGAACCCGCCGGCAATTGTCAGTTTTGGCGTGGGGTGGCGGCGAATATATTTGAGTAGACCGCCCGCGAAGTCGCCCATGTCGATAAAAGCTTGTTCAGGCAAGTCGGAAAATTCACGCATCGCTGCGGCTTCGGACGTTGATCCGGTCGCGGCGATCAATTGTGTGATGCCTTGCAGGTTGGCAACATCAACGCCCCGGTGGATCGAATTGATCCATGATGCACATGAAAAGGGGATCACAATACCCGTGGTGCCAAGGACACTTAGCCCACCTTTTATGCCGAGTCGCCCGTTCATTGTCTTTTCAGCGAGCTTTTGCCCGCCCGGGATCGAAATGATGACAGTCAGGTCGCAGGTTGCATCAAGGTCTTCGGCGACGGCTATTAATGCATCTGTGATGATAGCGCGGGGGCCGGGATTAATCGCAGGCTCACCAACGGGTACAGGTAATCCCGGCAGTGTTACGGTGCCGACACCATCGCCAGCTTGAAACGAAATGCCACGCCCATCGGTCTTGAGCACGATATCAACGATAATCTCAGCACCATGAGTGACATCCGGGTCATCGCCAGCGTCTTTAATGATGCTCGCACGCCAACCGGCTTCGGTTTGCTCACACGTTGCCAGACTAAATTCGGGCGTTTCACCTTTTGGCAACTGGATACGTACTGACTTTTGAGCATGTTCGGTGAGGAGGGAACGAAAAGCAGCAGCGCCAGCGCCAGCGGCACACGCACCTGTGGTCCAGCCACGGCGTAACTCACCTTCAGGTTTTCGTGCGGGGGGTGCTACATTCATGTTTATAGTTTACGCAGAGACTGGGGTGGACGCCAATGCTCAGGTTAATGCGGGAAGTCTTGATGAAATGCTGCATTATCCTATGATTAGGCTTCGACGCGCTTATCATGTGAGGCGACAATGGCAGACGATAAATCAGACAATAAGACACCAAAGGCAAAGGCGAAGACTAAGCCCGAGCTGAAAGCGGATAAACTGCTTGATGGAGGCCCTAAAGCAGCTGCACCAGCACCAAAAAGAAAGTCAGGTGGGAAATTACTCATCTTCCTTGTATGTGTTTTGGTTCTTGCCTTTGTGATCGTTCTCGCAGGGTCAGAATACTTCGCCAAACGGGGCGCTGAAGACACGTCGACATCAACTTCCAGTGGCCCAACTGTTGGTGGCCCCTTCGAGTTGGTGAACCATAAGGGTGAGGTCGTAACAGAGAAAACCTTCATGGGTGGTTATATGATGGTCTTCTTTGGCTATACATATTGCCCCGATGTCTGCCCAACAATCTTAAGCGACATTGCGACAACGTTGGATATCCTTGGTGACGAGAAGGGCGGCAAAATCACACCGGTTATGATCAGTGTTGATCCCGCTCGTGATACACCCGAGCATCTGTTAGAATATGTGTCGTTTTTCCACCCTCGTACTGTTGGTTTAACAGGGACCGAGGAACAGATTAAGGTGGCGGCTCGTGCGTACCGGGTCTATTACAGCATCAATAAGCCTCAAAGTGATGATCCGCTGGATTATTTGGTCGACCATACATCCATCGTGTATTTGATGGGGCCTGATGGAAAGCTGGTCACGCATTTCTCACATGGCACAACGCCAGAAGTGATTGCCGAGAGGCTCGGAAAGATTCTGTGACAACACGTACTTTGACCGGTGTACCGGGGAGTGGCTTGATCATTGCCGCCCCTTCGTCGGGAAGTGGAAAAACCCTTATTACCTTGGGCTTGCTTCGACATCTCCGTGATGCAGGCATCGATATTATCTCAGCAAAAACCGGGCCTGATTATATTGATCCCGCATTTCATGCTGCGGCAACCAGTCGCCCATGTCGCAATCTCGATCCATGGGCCATGCGCGATCACACGTTGGCGGAACTCGCAGGCGATATGGCGGCGAATGCAGATGATATTATCTGTGAAGGGGTCATGGGCCTTTTTGATGGGGCAACGCAAAGTGGCGATAGCTCGGATGGCTCTACAGCAGCTTTGGCTGAAATCACAGGCTGGCCGGTTATACTTGTCATAGACGCGTCTAAGCAGGCGGCGAGTGCCGCGGTTATTGCCAAGGGTTTTGCAGATCACCGTAAGAATGTCGATGTTGCAGGTGTGATCTTCAATAAAGTCGGTGGTCCGCGTCACGTTGAAATTCTGGAACAAGCGATGGCCCGCATCGCACCTGATACTCGTGTCTTCGGGGTACTCCCTCGTAATGATGACCTGCAATTACCATCAAGGCATCTGGGCCTGGTGCAAGCGCGTGAACATAATAATCTTGAGACGTTTTTAGATAAAGCAGCAGCGTGGGTTGGCGAGCATCTTGATATCGCTGCGATGCGTCGCACGATGCGCCCATGGCCTGTGCGCCCGAAATCTGATGCGCCGGTTTTGATACCGCCATTGGGCCAGCGGATTGCGGTTGCTAAGGATGATGCCTTCGCATTTGCCTACTCTGCTACGATTGATGGGTGGCGTGCTGCTGGGGCCGAGATCAGTTTCTTTTCACCGCTGACCAATCAAGCGCCTGATGTTCGCGCTGATGCGATTTACCTGCCTGGCGGATATCCTGAACTTTATGCTGGAAGGCTGGCGGCAAACTGGGATTTCCTCGAAGGCTTACAACAAGCGGCTGATAAATTGAAAGCGATCTTTGGCGAATGTGGCGGGTACATGGTGCTGGGGCATGGCTTGACGGATGCTGACGGCCGACGTCATCCAATGGCATGCTTGCTGCCGCTAGAGACAAGCTTTGCCGCCCGCAAATTACATATTGGGTATCGTCGCGCTGTACTGGCCAAGGCAGGGCCATTGGGGGGCGCACGCACACGTTTTCGAGGTCACGAATTCCATTTCGCGTCTGTGATCGAAGAAGGGCCAGGCCTTCCCCTATTCAGATGCGAAGATGCGAGTGGGCGCGAGCTTGGCCAAATGGGTCTGGCCGATCGCCGTGTCGTTGGTTCGTTCATTCATTTAATCGATCTAGAAGCGCCTGAAGGCACTTAATCATTGCACCAACGGGTGCGGCACATTAGCTAAAGTATGATGATCTAATTTAAGGTAGCAGTATGCTTGGTTTGGGTAAGAAAAAGAAAAAGTCAGATGAACCGCCCTTTTGGAAGCGGAAAGCGCTGCATGAGATGTCGAGCAAGGAGTGGGAATCTCTTTGTGATGGGTGTGGAAAGTGTTGCTTGAACAAGCTCGAACATGAAACGACCGGTGAAATTCTCTACACTGATGTCGCGTGTCGTTTGCTTGATCTTGGGACATGCCGATGCACCAGCTATGAAGATCGGCAACGGTTTGTACCTGATTGCCGCAGGCTAACGCCGCAAAATGTTGGGACGATCCCCTGGTTACCGACGACGTGTGCCTATCGGCAATTATCAGAAGGCAAGGATCTGGAATGGTGGCACCCGCTTGTATCGGGCACCACAGATACGGTCTTGGCCGCAGGTATTTCTGTATACGGACGGATTGTTTCTGAACGCAATACAGATGATTTTGAAAGTCATATAGTAAGCTGGCCTAAATAGCCCAGCCAATTAATGGAGGACGAACACTTGAGCAATTCACCTTATAAGGGCGTGTTTAGTGCTGTTGTTACCGCGTTAAACGAAGACAAGTCACCAGACCTGGATACGATGGCAGCACATTGTAAGTATTTGCTGGCGAATGGCTGTGACGGCCTCGCGGTACTGGGGACAACGGGTGAAGCAAACTCATTTGGTCTCAAGGAAAGAATTGCCATCATCGAAGGTTTGGTTGAGCGCGGTGTGCCGGGCGACGTCATGATGCCGGGTACAGGATGTTGCGCAGCAATTGATACGGTCAACCTGACGCAGGCTGCGTTGAATGCCGGCGCAAAGGGCGTGCTCATGCTGCCGCCATTCTATTACAAGAATATGTCTGATAAGGGCTTGTTCGATGCGTTTGATGAAGTGATCGACAAGATTGCTGATGATCGCCTCAAGATTTACCTTTATCATTTCCCGCAAATGTCTGGCGTGCCGATCACTTACGGTTTGATCGAAATGCTGCTGAAAGCCTATTCAACAGTTGTTGTTGGTCAAAAGGACAGCTCGGGCGTATTTGAGAACATGGCCGGTGTTGCAGAAGAATTCCCAGGCTTCGCGAGTTTCTCAGGTGCTGACGATCTGATGTTGCCATTGCTGCGCAAAGGTGGCGCCGGATGTATCACAGCAGCTGCCAACGTTTCATCAAGCTTGAACGGCGCTGTTTATAATGGCTGGGTTGCTGATGGTGACACACCAGAGATCGAGGCTGCACATGAGAAACTGTCAGCGGTTCGTGCGGCTGTTTCCGGATTCCCACTGCCGCCAGCTTTGAAGGCACTTACGGCACGCAACACGGGGAATGCAGGTTGGAATAACTTACGCGCACCGTTCGTGCCATTGTCGGACAGTGACCGTGATGCATTGTTCGCTAAATTTGATGCCGCTGGCGCACCGATGCCAGCTGCGTCGTAAGGCCAGCGTTGGCAGCCCGTCATACCGTAAAGGACTTAAGTTTCGAGCTCGACGGTCGTGATGTGCCGATATCGCTAAGGCGTAATCGCCAGGCCCGCAGGATTATCCTGCGTATCGATCCGAAGACGGATGGGGTCAAATTAACGCTGCCATGGCATGCGTCGGTGTCAGAAGCTTTGGGTTTTCTCGAAGCTCAGAAAGACTGGCTCCGACGGCGTCTGGACAAGCTCCCGGACCGGGTCGCGCTTGAAGATGGTGCGACGATTTCAATTATTGGGGTTGATCATACCATTCGTCACAGACCGGACGCCCGGCGAGGTGTCTGGATTGAAGACGATGAGATCCATGTCTCAGGTGATGCTGAGCATCTAGCCCGAAGGCTGGGTGATTGGCTCCGTAAAGAAGCCAAGTCACGCCTGACAATGCGCGCGGAAGAAAAAGCCGAAATTCTGGACGTAAAAATTGGCCGTGTCACCGTGCGTGATACCACATCGCGTTGGGGGTCATGTGCGCACGATGGCTCGCTCAACTTTTCATGGCGGATGATCATGACGCCTGAGTTCGTCTTTGATTTTATCGTCGCCCACGAGGTCGCGCATATTATTGAGCGTAACCACGGGCCGAACTTTCACGCACTGGTCGATACGTTGACCGATAAAGCGGATCAAGCCGAAGCATGGCTCAATGCCTATGGTTCAGGCCTACACAGGGTGGGCTGATCATGCATCATCAAATACGTCTTACGATCAGTACGCATGGCCAAGGTTTATATGAGATCACACGCAACGTTCAGGATTTTTGTCAGAACAATTTAGTGATCACTGGAATGCTGACGATCTTTTGCCAGCACACCTCGGCGTCATTGACCATTCAAGAAAATGCCGATCCCGACGTCATTCTGGACCTCAATGATTTTTCAAAAAAATAGTATCAGAAGACCCATTGCACTATCGCCACACTGCCGAAGGGCCTGATGATATACCTGCACATATCCGCAGTGCGCTCACCGATGTTTTGTTATCGGTACTGGTCAGCGAGGGCCGCGCGATGCTCGGCACATGGCAGGGCGTGTATTTATTTGAGCACCGCACACGCCCGCATACGCGGCACGTTGTCTTGCATGTGGACGGCAGTTAGATCTTATCGATAATAATCGCGGCTTGCTTGGTGACGATACCAAACGCGATGTAATGGTATTGCCAACCGTACTTGGCGACCGCCTCGGTAAAAGCTTTGAACTCGTCATCGCGCCATGTCGGATTGATCAGATATTCATCAAAAACCAATACGGTGCCCGGCTTAATACGGGGGGCAAGCGCATCCAGTACGGTGACTGTTGAGGCATAGATATCGCAATCGATATTACAAAACCTTATGTCACCTGGATGAGAGCCCAGAAATGCACCTAAAGTGTCTTCGAACAATCCTTCGTGCAGCGTCACGTTTTCTGGCACAGCCGGAAGCGCGCCTCCGGTTGTGTAAACGCCTTCAGGTTCACCACCCCATGCGGACGGTAATCCACGAAACGAATCGAACCCATGGATTGCCTGGCTGCAGTGTTGGGCAATATGACGTATCGACAAACCATGACGAACGCCAAATTCGAGTGCCAGTCCCTCCAATAAAGCTTTGCTGAGCGCATGCTCTAACAAGGCAAAGGGATCGTGAATGATTTCGGTATCCAGCATCGAATGACTTTTGACATAGGTCCAACTGTCCAACCACGCATCCGTGGTTTGATCATCGCCGGGCAATTTCTCAAACAACGACTGTGCATCGCTGCCAATCATTTCGGTGGCGACGGCATGGTAAAAGCGTGCCATATCCTGATCAGGATCAACGGCAATCGCTTGGCTAAGTGCATGAATGGCCGAGTCCAGGCCCGGGGGCAGCATTTCGGTCAGGCCCTTATTGCAAAGGGCATCCGCGTGCGCTGGGTTATGCTCAATGGCTTTTTCGTAGCTCAATAATGCCTCGTCAAAGCGCCCGGATTCACGGTGCGCATTGCCCAAATTATAATGTGCGTCGGCGAATTTTGGATCGAGTTCGAGCGCTGTTTGGCAATGCGTAATGGCTTCATCAAATAAACCTAGCTCAGACAACGTTGTTGCAAGGTTAGAATGGGCTTGCACGAGATCGGGGGCGCATTTGAGTGCATCGCGGTAGGCTAGGACGGCGCTGGGTTTGTCATCTGATGCGCGAAGGGTATTGCCTAAGTTGTAGTGATGATGCGCCGCTTGTGGATCGTGTTTGATGGCCGTCCTGAAGGCAAATGCCGCCTCGCCGTAGCGTTCCATCGCTTGCAGGGCCGTGCCTTTGTTGCCAAAAGCCTCCGCCGCATCCGGGGCGATATGGATAACGCGTTCAATATAGATAAGCGCATCTTCCGGGCGGCCTTCTTGTAATCGCAACACGGACAATAAATGCAGGGCATCCAGGTTATCTGGCTGTTCCTCAATTACGCCTAAGTATCCTTGCTCGGCCTGCTCGTGTTCTCCCGCCTGATGATGGGCGAGGGCTTGGCGGAGCGCAGGTGGCATATCGAGATCAGTCATGACATGACTATACCCAAGGATTTCCGCATCGAAAACCTTGCCGTGGCGACTCTATGAGTGATTATCTCTTCTCTTTGGTATAAATGATCTGACTATGGCAAAACGTCGAACACGAAAATCAGAACAGCGCTTAGATGAAGTCCGCCGTGCATTAGCTGAGGGTCGTGCGCAGGATGCCTGGTCATCCGCACGAAACCTGCTCGCTAGCAATAAACCGGATGCACGCGTTCTTAGTCTCGCCGGTGCCGCGGCTTTTCAGATCGGTGATGTAGAACAGGCGCGAGACTTGTTAACCGATGCCGTGAAGATGTCTCCTAAAGATCCTCATATTCAGATGAACCTTGGTAATGTCTTGGGTCAATTATCTGATCAAAGCGGTGCATTCGCTGCTTATCAGAAATCGCATGATCTGGCACCTGAGTATGCTGAACCCGCATTTAATGCAGGTGTGCTGTTTGCAGATAAAGATGAGCACATCAATGCTGCAATCTGGTTCGCTAAGGCGCTTGAACGTGACAACACACATGTTGCAGCTTCGGTTGGACTTGGGGAAGCGTTCAAGAATGCGGGTAATCTTTCAGAATCAAAGCGTGTGCTCGAGGCTCTTGTCTCATCAAGGCCCGAAGACCCCATTGCCCACACGAACCTGGCGGCAACGCTTAGTGCGTTGGGTGATGACGTGGCCGCAAAGGAGGTGGCCGCGCGTGCTGTGAAACTCGATCCGGGTTTGGCTGCGGCGCATTATAATTTGGGCGTTGCTGAACAGGCTGTGGGTGAAGATGCGCGGGCGGCGGGGTGTTACCGATATGCGCTGGCGCTAGAGCCGATGAACGCCGCCGCTGCGCTTAATCTTGGCGAGGCCTGTTTGAAGTCGAATGACCCGGTGGCTGCAGAAACCGCGTTCAGGCGTGCGCTTGATATTGATCCAGGTTTTGCAATGGCGGCTGTTAACCTCGCTGATCTCAGTCTACATGACGGGCGTCCTCAGGATGCGTTGAACGCCATCGATCAGTTCCTTGTGCAAAACCCCGGGCAGCCAAGCGCACTCGCATTCAAGGCGTTCGCACTCCGTGATGCATGGGAGATACAGAAAGCCCGGGAACTTGATAATGCCGATCGGTTTATTTTTGATAATCCCGTCGTGCATCCAGATGGCTATGAGGATATCGCGGCATTTAATCAGGCGTTAGCAGCCCACGTTACCGCTCACCCTTCATTGACCGTTGCACCAAAGGCGCACGCGACAGTCGCTGGGCAGCATTCAGGGGAATTGCTGGGCGGTGAACTTGGACCCATTAAAGATTTCAGCGATATTGTAATGGCCGGTTTTAATACATACCGGCGTCGGTTTATTGGCGAGCCCGCACACCCGTTCCTGGATGTATGTCCCAAGGATGTACGTCTTTCGATCTGGGGCGTTGTGATGCATGAGGCTGGCCATCAAGTGCCGCACATACATCCTTCTGCGTGGTTGTCTGGTGTGTATTACGTTGAGGTGCCTGAAAACGTGACCGAAGACGATCCTGCCCATGAAGGATGGATCGAGTTTGGGCATCCGCCCGAAGATATACATGCACAACATACCCCCGACGTCGCATTAATGTGCCCGTCGCCCGGCCGTATGATTTTATTTCCAAGTCATTTCTATCATAGAACCATCCCATTAAAGACAGAGCGTCGACGTATATCGATCGCATTTGATATTGTGCCGTCGATATTGATTGAATAACGGGTTTGGGTGACGACGCGTTTATTCCACTACTTGATAAGTAATCGATAGGATTTTTCATATCCTTCGTCTTTAAATCTATTTTTGAATTCGCTATGGTCCGAGCACCTTATTCCTATATTTGAACGGACCTGCAATGGACGATACAGAACTCGAAAAGTACGAACGTTTGGTGGCTGTACGCCGACTACGTGTGTCTGATTATCCTGCCGTCCTTAAAGTTCAAACGGATGTCTTTAAAACCATTGAGCCTTGGAGCCGTCCTCAATTCTTAAGTCAGCTACGTTCATTCCCGGAAGGATAGCTTGGCGTCGAAGTCGAAGGTGAGCTTGTTGCGATTTCATCGTCGTTGTTGATCTCAGGGCATGTCGCATCGAGTGCGCATGATTTTGATACGGTTACGGACGATGGCTATATCCGTAACCACCGCGAAGGAGGTGAATATCTTTACGGGATAGATATTGCCGTATCGCGTGAATATCAGGGTTATAAACTGGCGCGGCGCCTGTACGAAGCCAGGAAGGAACTTGTTGTCGAACATAACCTCAAGGGGATTGTCATTGGGGGGCGTATCCCTGGTTATCAGGAGCATTCGAACGAGCTGAGCGCCGATGAGTATGTTGAAAAAGTAGTTCAGCGTGAACTGGATGACCCGGTACTGGTTGCCCAACTTGCAAACGGGTTCGAAATTATTCGTGTTATCAAAGATTATTTGACAGAAGACGAAGAGAGTTGCGGCAACGCGGTTCTGATGATCTGGCGCAACCCTGATTTTCGTGCAGACGAAGGGGCACAGAATCACCCCGGTACCGCACGGCTATGTGTTGTGCAGTACCAGATGCATAAAATATCAGCGTTCAAAGATTTCGCTCAGCAGTACGAACATTTTGTCGGTACTGCATCCGAGTATCGATCCGATTTTTGTATTTTTCCGGAACTGTTGACGACGCAATTATTTTCAATGCTGCCATCAAAACGTCCTCAGGATGCCGCGCGCGCATTGAATGATTATACTGAACAATATCTCGAGTTATTTAACGAGCTGTCGATCCGCTACAACGTTAATATTATTGGTGGCTCGCACCTGATCATTGAAGAAGAAAAACTTTATAACGTTGCGTACCTGTTCCGCCGAGATGGCACGATTGAGAAACAGTATAAAATCCACGTCACGCCGAGCGAAGAAAAATGGTGGGGTGTTGCAGGGGGTGAGCGTGTGCAGGTCTTTGTTACGTATCGGGGTAAGATCGCTATTCTCATCTGCTACGATATTGAATTCCCGGAACTGGCGCGGATCGCCGCAGAAAAGGGCGCGAATATTATCTTCGTTCCTTATAACACGGACATGCGGTCCGGGCATCTCAGGGTTAGTTATTGCGCGCATGCACGGGCCATTGAAAACCATGTGTACGTTGCGTTGGCGGGGGCATGTGGAAACTTGCCGCATACCCAGACGGCAGAAATTCACTATGCGCAATCTGGCATCTATACGTCGTCAGTTATCTCATTCGACCGGGAAGCTGTGGCGGCGGAATGCACACCGAACGCGGAAATGGTGCTGATCCATGACATCGATCTCGACAAACTCATTCATCACAAGCACTTCGGCACGGTAAGGAACTGGATTGATCGCCGAACCGATCTCTATACAGTCGAATACGATGATGGTACCGAGAAGGTAACGGTTTAAGGTTTAATCTCCTCCCCCTCTCCCTCTGGGAGAGGTTCGGGGTGAGGGTTTTAAGCCTTAAACAACGTTCCTCGGTGATCCAGCAACGTATGCATCAATGTTGTCGACCATCTGATCTGCCAGGCCTTGGATGGTTTCTATGCTAGCCCACGCAACATGTGGCGTCAGGATGAAATTCGGGTGGTCCATGACTTCAAGGAATGGGTGGTCATCGGGGATTGGCTCAGTTGTCACCACATCGAATGCAGCGCCGGCGATTTTATCTGCCTTTAACGCATCGACCAATGCACGTTCATCGACCAGGCCGCCCCGGGCTGTATTAAGCACCAATGGACGTTTCTTCATCTGGTCAAATTCGGCTGGGCCTAAAAGATTTCGTGTGCTGTCTGTTAATGGACAGTGCATCGTGATGACATCGCTTTCGGACAAGATACGCTCAAACGGCGTATAAAGCGGGCCCATGCCGTCGACGCCTTTGTAGGTTGAGAAACGCACCTCCATGCCAAAGGCTTCACCAAGCTTGGCGACGGATTTCCCAAGCACACCGTCACCAATGATGCCGAGGACTTTGCCCTTTAAATCGAAAATCGGGTAATCGAAATAACAGAACTGTGCGGCTTCGCCCCAACGACCTTTGGCAACCGAGTCATGGTATGGACGGATCGACCGGCTCAATGACAGCATCAAGCCCATGGTGTGCTCGGGCACGGTGGCAATCGCATAACCACGAATATTCGAAACGATAATGCCGCGCTCTTTGCAGACGTTCAGATCAATGTTGTCTGTGCCCGTTGCAGCGACTGCGATCATTTTTAGCTTGGGTAACTGTGCCAAAGTTTCTGCGCGCATGGGAACTTTGTTGAGGATGATGATGTCGGCATCCTTTGCACGCTCGACAGCTTGATCGGCGGTTGTTCGTGCGAACGTCTCAAGTGAATGGGGAAACGCGGGCGGGCGCACCGTGACGGCGTCAGGAAATGTCGCCTGATCTAGAAATACGATATGCTTTGATGTGTTCGTGTCTTGATGTGCATCGCTCATTGTTCTCTCTCCCCGGTTTGATGTGGATACACTAAATCAGGTTGATGAAATGATCCAGCATTGGACATTGTCGATGTGGGCTCGTACCGTTGCCGAACCATGAAATGACAATGACGACTATAAAAGGAAATTTGAGAATGCTATACGATCACCGCACCTATATTTGCCGCCCGGGAACGATTAAGAAGCACCTTGAGCTCTATAAAGCACATGGCATGGAACCCCAAACACGTAATCTTGGCCAGCCGCTGATGTATGCGACAACTGAGACTGGAAATCCAAACGCTTATATTCATATTTGGGCCTACAAAGATGCAGCGGATCGGGCAACAAGACGTGCTGCGATGCAGGCTGATCCTGATTGGCAGGAATATCTTCGCATTAGCGCCGAAGCTGGATATTTGGAATCTCAATTAAATACACTTTTGACGCCTGTAGATTTTTTTAAATCATAGGCAGGTACTTGCCTGTTGAGGGTTGGATTCCGTAAATTATGCAACTTGGTGCAGGATTATGTAGGAGGTGTGTGTTGAAAAGTTATTTGGGTGTTATTGCGATTATATCGATACTTTTTGGCACGTCTGCATGTTCAAATCCAAAATCAGCAGAGATTGTTGCGTCGTCGCCAACGGCAATTACGATTACGACGTTCAGATTTACGGAACCAACCGCTCTGGCCGAGGCTCATTGCGCCAAACATGGGCGTAAAGCCGTTGTTCAAGGCAGTTCAAAGCTTGGAAACGTGGGGTACAGAACGATGTGGGGGTATGAATGTGTTGAGAAATGATCTGCGTTGCGGATCATTGCGTAGATAAATCATCTGCAATTCTCAATGGACATATCTTATAATGAGCGATAGCGCCCCTACGATTGTTTGGTTTCGCGCCGACCTGCGGGTTGCAGATAATCCCGCCCTTTTTGAAGCAAGCCGTGGCGATAAGCCTGTTATCGGGCTTTATATCCTTGATGATGAAACCCCCGGTGAGTGGCGTATAGGCGGGGCTGCCAAATGGTGGCTTCACCATTCCCTGGTCACACTTGAGCAATCACTTGCTAAGATTGGCGGGGCTTTGGTTCTGCGCCAAGGCAACGCGGCTGACATTTTGGCTGAGGTTGTCCGTGAAACGAATGCGGGCAAAGTTTATTGGAACAGGTGCTACGAGCCGTTCACGATCAAGCGCGACAAAGGCATCAAAGAAACGCTTGTTGATCAAGGGGTTGAGGCAAAAAGCTTCAATGGCTCGTTGTTGTTCGAGCCTTGGACAATAGAGACCAAGGCAGGCGGCTTTTATAAGGTCTATACCCGGTATTGGCTCACGTGCCGGGACAAGGGAACGCCTGCACCCCCTTTGGATGCGCCAACGCATCTGACAAAATTTGAAGGCGATGTGAAATCGGACACGCTGGATGATTGGGCATTGCTTCCGACATCGCCAGACTGGGCTGAAGGACTTCGTGACCGTTGGACACCGGGCGAATCTGGTGCCATGGAACGCCTGGACACGTTCTTGGATACGGGCGCCGAGGACTATGATAACTTGCGGAACTTCCCGGCGATCCCCGCAACATCAAACATATCGCCGCATCTTCATATCGGTGATATCAGCCCGCGTCAGATTTGGAAAATCACCGTGGACCGGCTTGGCTGGACCAAGGAAACAGAGAAGTTTTTGAAAGAAATTGTCTGGCGCGAATTTGCGTATCACGTATTTTATTATTTACCAGAGATTCCTGAACAGCCGATGCATAAACGGTTTGATGCGTTTCCGTGGCGTGAAGATACTGCTGCATTAGTCGCATGGCAGACTGGACAAACCGGATATCCGATGGTGGATGCAGGGATGCGCGAACTTTGGCAAACCGGCCACATGCACAACCGCGTCCGTATGATCACGGCATCATTTTTAGTGAAGCATCTTTTGTTGCCCTGGCAGCAAGGTGAAGCGTGGTTCTGGGATACGCTGGTAGATGCGGACCTTGCTGTGAACGCGTTTAGCTGGCAATGGGTTGCAGGTTGCGGGGCAGATGCCGCCCCATATTTTCGTATCTTTAATCCGATCACACAGGGGCAGAAGTTTGATCCTGACGGCACGTATATTCGCACCTACGTGCCCGAGATCGCTGACTTGCCAGATAAATATCTGCATACACCCTGGGCTGCGCCAGATGATGTCCTGCACGATGCTGGCGTCATAATGGATGAGACATATCCGCGTCCAATCATCGACCATAAAATGGCGCGTGAACGTGCGCTGGAAGCTTTTAAAGCATTACCGAAGAATACAGTCGACTAGTTAATAATGAGGGTGACGTAACCTTCGACGGCTAAAAGAGATCAGCCGACAATAGTGAAGCTGATGGCCAAAATCGGCTGACTGCGCACCCGATCAAATGGGACTTTTTTAGATACTTTCGGGGTTAGCGTGTGCTCGGGGACCTTGTCGCCACGTCGACGTTTGATGGTTTTAATGGTCTCTCGTTCGACGTCTTCAAAGCCCATGCGGAGTGCCACGAATTCAAGGTAGAACGGGACGACGACGCCAAAGAATAAAATGACAATCCCTGCAAGCCCAAACCATGGCACGTACCCATCCTTGAAAGCGCCACTGAGAAATGTTCCGCATAGCACGAACCCGGCACCATTGATGCCGACGAGAAGATGAACCAACCGTCTGCGTTTATCGCGATCAATCATGAACGTCAGGCTTTCGCATGACCAAGGTCGCCCAGTCGTTCAAGCACCATTGACGCACAAAAACCAACCCATAGGCGCGGTGCTGTGACACAACCCAAGCGGCGTCGCGCTCGAGAAGGCCGGACAAGATAACGGTGCCACCAGGAGCCAAACTTGCAGCGGTATCTGCTGCCATTCCAATTAGAGGCCGGGCCAAAACGTTGGCGACGATTAAATCAAAAGGTGCTGCGCCACGTACAACATTGCTTCGATAGCCAACACTTGTTGCAATGTTAACGCGGCCTAGAAGTTTATTGTCGATAGCATTTTGCTTTGTGACACGGACAGCTTCCGGATCAATATCAACGGCCAGAACTTTTGCAGGCCAAAGTTTGGCAATGGCAAAAGCCAGAATTCCAGATCCACAACCCAGATCAAGCGCACGCCCGACACGTTGCGATTTGGCGACATCAGCTAATGCTTGAAGGCAGGTTCCCGTTGTCGGATGAGTACCTGATCCAAATGCTGTCCCCGCATCAATTTTAAAGGCGATGCTTGCAGGGGGCGGTGCATCTTCAAAGTGGCTTGGATAAATAAAGAACCGCCCAATTCGAAGCGGTTCAAATGCAGCCAAATTATCAGCCAGCCAGTCACGGGGTGACAAAAATTCAATAGTCAGAGAAGGAAGTTCAATGCCTGTCGCCTGTGCAGCCATAGCAAGACCACCTTCGATTGCAGTCTGGTCCGGTTCGACATCTGTATAGCCTTCGATCCGCCAAGGCGTGGTCTCATAACCGAATGATGTGACGGCGGCACAAACGCCTTCGAATGCCGCTTCGAAACCAGCAACGGCGTGTTCAGGGACGGTGACTTCAAGACGCCAAAGGGGGGTGGGTAGAAATGATGGGATCATGCGAGTAACACAAAGCTCGCCATGACGCGCTTTTGTCCGGCCTTTTCGAAATCGATTTCGAGTTTGTCGCCATCAATAGTCAGGACGCGACCATAGCCAAACTTTTGGTGGAAGATACGTGTGCCAACACCAAGACCTTCGCCATCACCCTCGGGTTTAAAGCGCGGTGATTGCGTTGCCTCGACCATGCGGCGGCGGGAACGCCCGACGCCATCGACGTTCGCAAACGGATCTTCTGTTTGGTTGAGCATGCCATCACGCCTTGCATAGACGCCACTTTCAGAAAACATGTCGATATGCTCGGCGGGCAATTCATCAACAAACCGAGATGGTGTCTGACTTTGCCATTGTCCGTAGACACGGCGGTTTGCCGCGAACGACACCATGGCGCGGACACGAGCACGGGTGATTCCGACATAGGCCAATCGGCGTTCTTCTTCCAATGACGCCAACCCACCTTCATCCAATGAGCGTTGATTCGGGAACAGCCCTTCTTCCCAACCGGGTAAGAACACGGTTTGAAACTCAAGGCCTTTTGCACCGTGGAGCGTCATTATATTCACCTTGTCGATGTCGCTGCGCTCTTCGTTTTCCATAACCAGACTAACGTGTTCCAAAAACGCCCCAAGTGTCTCGAAGTCTTCGAGTGCGACAACCAATTCTTTCAAGTTGTCCAAACGTCCAGGGGCATCTGGGTCCTTTTTAGCGCGCCACATATCAATATAGCCGCTGTCTTCGAGTATCTGTTTGCAGAGTTCTGCTGGTACTTGCGTTGCAGATTGCATGCGCCAGCGATCAAACATTGCCATGATATCCGTCAAGGCTTTTCGGGCCTGTGGGCGCAGCTCGTCGGTCTCGGAGAGTGCAGTTATCGCGCGCGTTAATGAGATCCGCTCAGCGCGGGCATAAACGTGAATGACTTGCAGGCTGGTTTTGCCAATACCACGGGTTGGCGTGTTCACGATCCGCTCAAAGGCCAAGTCATCATCTGGTTGAGAGACAACGCGCAAATACGCGACAGCATCTCGGATTTCCTGACGTTCATAGAATCGTGGTCCCCCGATCACACGGTAAGGGACGCCCAGAGTGATAAAGCGTTCTTCAAATTCGCGGGTCTGAAAACCAGCACGAACCAAGACAGCCATATTGCGCAAGTTCTCGCCTTTGACTTGATAGGCCTCGATCTCTTCGCCGATTAATCGGGCCTCTGCTTCGCCGTCCCAGACACCACGCACACGAATTTTCTCACCTTCGTTTACATCGGTCCAAAGGGTTTTCCCAAGCCGTCCTTCATTAAATTTAATAAGTTCGGAAGCGGCTGCGAGAATATGTGGTGTTGAGCGATAATTACGCTCAAGGCGGACAACGCGGGCGCCCGGGAAATCTTCTTCGAAACGGAGAATGTTGCCGACTTCAGCACCGCGCCATGAATAGATCGACTGATCATCATCGCCGACACAGCAAACATTGCGATGTTCCTGGCCAAGGAGCCGTAGCCATAAGTATTGGGCAACGTTGGTGTCTTGATATTCATCGACCAGAACGTATCTGAAGCGGCGTTGATATTGTTTGAGAACCTCAGGGTTTTCCTGAAACAATTTCAAACAAAGCAATAGCAGATCACCGAAATCTACGGCGTTTAGAGTCTGCAAGCGGGCTTGATAGTCTTGGTAGAGGTCGAGCACTTTGCCATCACCATGCTCGGCATCACTGGTTGGCACTTTGTCAGGCAAGAACCCGCGATCTTTCCAGCGCTGAATAATCCCAGATATCGCACGAGGCGGATATCGCTTCTCATCGATGTCATGAACATCGAGCAATTGCTTGATTAAGCGGACTTGATCATCAGCATCCAAAATAGTGAATTTAGGTGTTAGCCCCACCAACTCTGCATTGGCCCGAAGGATACGTGCGCCAATGGCATGGAAGGTACCAACCCACCAACCTTCGACGGGGCGGCCAACAAGGTGCGAGACGCGTTCCTTCATTTCGCCCGCAGCCTTATTGGTAAAGGTCACGGCGAGCATTTCGCCCAGATTTGCGCGATTTTGCATCAGAATGTGCGCAAGGCGCGTTGTTAAAACGCGGGTTTTGCCAGTACCAGCACCGGCCAAGACGAGTACGGGGCCTTCGATAGCTTCAACGGCTTCGCGCTGGCTTTCATTGAGTCCCTGCAAATAAGGGGCTTCGCGCACGGGTTGGGTGGCGGATGGAGCAGGTTCATCGGCAAGTTCAAAAGGATCAGACATAACTTCGTTATACCATGTCGTCAGTATCTGAAAATGGACCTAATCGACATTGTGTTCTTCATGCCGAACTTTAAGCAGAGCGCGGTTATACGCGGTCATGACGTCCCGGTGATGGACGCATCCCGTGAAGACTTTAGTATGCGGATCGCGAAGAACGGCAATATGGTCTTCACCCGATTCGCGCATCACCCGCATTGCGACCCCTAAATTATCGCCTTCATTCAAGACGGGCGGGTGAGGTCGGGCAATATCAGCCGCGCGGACATGCGCACTACATTCGCTATCGAACAACGTCTCGCCGCAATCATGCAGCGTGATGGTGCCAAAAAGCTCACCTGTGGGCTGGACGACAAACAGTTCGCCCGTTGTTGAATGGCTCAATTTATCGCGGATCTCGTCTATCGAGGTCTCAACCCCAATGGTTTCAGCAGCAACGTTGGTGCCGTGATCCAGGATATGGCGAACCTTGATGGTATCCAGGACCTCGCGTTCAAAGCCGTCCTTAAGGTTGATATCTCGTCGTTTCAACATTTCAGCAAAGAACGAGCCGCCAAAGAAGTGATGAGTTATCTCTGTTGATACGACAATCGCCAGCATCACGGCGAGAGATAGTTTATAATCGCCGGTAATCTCAAAAATGATCAATGTCGTTGAAATGGGCGCGCCTAAAACTGCTGCGGCGACGGCGCCCATGCCGACAACTGTATAGACACCGACGCCTGATGCTAACTCGGGGAAGACATCTGCCGCGATCAATCCATAAGATGAACCAACAGCGGCACCCAGAACCAAAGCAGGTGAGAACACGCCACCTGAAAAACCAAATCCAAGACAAAGTGCAGTCGCAAGGACTTTTGCCAATCCAATCGCTATCAACAGTTTGATTTCAAATTGACCAAGGATGGCCCATTCAACAAACCCGTATCCGACACCCAGGACTTGCGGGAGCCAGACAGCAATAATACCCACGATGCAGCCAGCGATGGCAGGCTTAAACCAAACGGGGACCGGGATTTTTGCCGCGGCGTCCTGTGCGATAAAAATACTGCGCATCATGATGATGGCGGCAACGGCTGAGACTATTCCTAAGCCAACGAATGCGGGGAATTCCCAGAAAGATGTAATGTGGTTGTCGCCCAGAAGGAAGGCTGAGACTTCGCCAAAATGAATGTGTGATAGTGCCGTGCCTGCGACGCTGGCGACAACAATAGGGGCGAAGGTTTTTAAGGCGTACTGCCCGACGACAACTTCTGTAGCAAAAAGCGCGCCTGCGATTGGCGCATTGAAAGATGCCGATACGGCAGCGGCGACACCGCAGCCCAATAATGTGCGAGCTAACGAGCGTGATAAATGAAGGCGCCTTGCGACAAATCCTGCGAGGGATGCGCCCAAATGTACGGCGGGGCCTTCACGGCCGACAGAAGCACCTGATCCGACAGATATAATGCTGGTGATTGCTGAGATAATGCCGACCCGTGATGACATGTGCCCGGATCGCATGGCGGATGCTTCAACGACATCAGCAACGCCTTGGTTGCGGCCCCCCGGCATGAACTTCCAGGTAATCAAGCCAACAACAAGTCCACCGAGTGTGGGTGCTAAAATAAGCTTCCAGGGCTCTACGACAATTTCGTAGCGCGCCAGCATGCTGGTCGTGACGTCGAAGTAAAAAATCTCGATGGCGTCAATGGCTTCACGCAATCCAATGACAGCCATCCCGGATAAGCAACCGACGCCAAGACCCAAAACAACTAGCAAAAGGTGCTCGTTGTGGATGGTCTTTCGGAATGCAGACTGAATTTGTCCGTATGTGAATCGCGACTGCGGCATGCCGGCCCTATGCTTTTCTTGGGGCAACTTATCTTGAGCATAGGCCTGTATTCATTAAAGAAAAGGCTAACGGCGTAAAAATACACGCAGAATGTTGTTAAAGGTCGCTTTATGTCAGTTTAGAACTTCTCGGCATCCAGCGAATACCCGGCTGAACGGACTGTCCGAATGAGATCGGTTTCATTCTCGGTATTCAATGCTTTGCGTAGTCGGCGGATATGAACATCAACGGTGCGAAGTTCAACATAAATATCGCGGCCCCAAACTTTATCAAGCAGCTGTTCACGGGAGAATACGCGTCCGGGCTTTTCCAGGAATGAATGCAGTAAGCGAAATTCTGTTGGGCCAAGCTTGATGGCTGTGCCGCTCCGTGAAACACGGTGTGACACGAGGTCCATTTCAATATCAGCATATTCAAGGGTGTCACCGGCTTGTTCCGGATGTGCGCGACGGAGCACAGCTTTAATGCGGGCAGTCAATTCAGCAGGAGAAAATGGCTTTACGATATAATCATCTGCCCCGGTCTCAAGACCCCGGAGGCGGTCACTTTCTTCGCCCTTGGCCGTTAACATAATAACTGGCATGGAACGTGTTTCTGATTTTTGGCGTAACTGCCGACATACTTCGATGCCAGACACGTTAGGTAACATCCAGTCAAGAACGACCAAGTCTGGAGCTTGTGTCGCAATACTCTCAAGGCCTTCTTCTCCGTCACGTGCGATGCTGACTTCGAAGCCTTCGTTTTCAAGATTGTAGCGAAGAAGTTCGACCAGCGATGGGTCGTCTTCGATGATTAAAATGTGTGACATACTATCCATTGATCATTCTCAATTGTTATTTTTATCGCTATCATCAATCATAGTGTAGCTTGATTGATCGTCTTTTGGGCGGGTCTCGTCAGGCATTTTTCCATGTACGAGGAAGTAAACATTCTCAGCAATGTTGGTCGCATGATCGCCAATACGTTCGATGTTCTTGGCAACAAATAAAAGGTGCGTACATGCCGAGATGCTTCTGGGGTCTTCCATCATATACGTCAGCAGCTCGCGAAATAAGCTGGTGTGCAAGGCGTCTACTTCTTCATCTCGCTGGCGAACATCTTCGGCCAGGTCTGCATTACGCTGCAGGTACGCATCTAATACTGTGTTGATCATGCCCTGAACGACATCACCCATCCGGGAGATTGTTCTGGCAGGGCCAACGGGTGCTGACTGGGTAATCGCGACGGTACGTTTTGAGATATTCTTTGAGTAATCGCCAATCCGCTCAATGATGCTGGCAATACGAAGTGCTGTGATGACAACGCGAAGGTCATCGGCCATGGGTTGGCGCAATGCCAGCATGGAAATCGTATGCTGATCAACAGCGACCTCGATGGCGTCAATGCGCTTGTCATTGAGGATGACTTTTTCAGCCAATTCTGTATCGCGGCGGATCAGTCCTTTGATCGAGTCGGCGAATTGATGCTCGGCGTGTCCTCCCATTTCAGCGATCAAGTTATCGAGCTGATTGAGGTCCTCGTCGAATTTAGTAACGATATGTTCGGTAACCATTGCGAATTCCTCTGCTTAGCCGAAGCGGCCTGTAATGTAATCTTGGGTTTTTTGATCATCGGGGGTCGTGAATATTTTGCCTGTCTCACCAACTTCGACAAGATCGCCCAAGTGAAAAAATGCGGTCCGTTGTGACACGCGGGCAGCTTGCTGCATCGAGTGTGTCACAATTACGATTGAGAAGTTATTACGAAGTTCATCGATAAGCTCTTCGATCCTCGCTGTTGCAATAGGATCAAGTGCCGAGCAGGGCTCGTCCATCAAGATCACTTCCGGCTGTACGGCAATCGCACGCGCAATGCACAAACGTTGTTGCTGTCCACCAGAAAGTCCGGTGCCTGCTTCATCAAGGCGATCTTTGACTTCTTTCCAAAGCCCGGCTTTGGTCAGGCTGTCTTCAACAATCGCATCAATCTCGCTTTTTGACGTTGCGATACCGTGAATGCGTGGCCCGTAAGCCACGTTTTCAAAAATCGTTTTTGGGAACGGGTTTGGCTTTTGGAAAACCATGCCGACCCGTGCGCGCAAGTGAACAACATCGATCTCATCCGAATATACATCAATACCATCCAGTTCGATGGAGCCTGTGACACGGCAAATATCTATGGTGTCGTTCATGCGATTGAGGGATCGCAGATACGTTGATTTGCCGCACCCTGACGGGCCAATCAGAGCTGTAACTTCATACTCATGGATGTCGAGTGAGACATCAAACAATGCCTGTTTCGCACCATAAAACACATCGACGTTTTTTGTGCTGTACTTCACGCGGCGAGGCTCAGTTGTTGCACCAGGGGTCGGTGGTGTAACGGTTGTCATTGAATTTGTTATTACTTCGGTCATTCGTTTATCTTTCTACCAACGTCGTTCGAATTTTTTGCGGAGGAGAACGGCGAGTGCGTTCATGACAATTAAGAAAGCCAGAAGCACCATAATCGCCGCTGAGGTGCGGGCGACAAATGCGCGTTCAGGGCTGTCTGCCCACAAGTAAACCTGGACCGGCAATACGGTCGCCGGATCGGTGATACCACCCGGGATATCAACAATAAACGCGACCATGCCGATCATCAGCAATGGGGCTGTTTCACCTAGTGCTTGTGCCATGCCGATGATGGTGCCGGTTAGGATGCCTGGCATTGCTAGGGGCAGAACGTGATGACTGACCACTTGCATGCGTGATGCGCCAAGACCGAGCGCGGCTTCGCGAATAGAAGGCGGAACGGCTTTAAGGGCGGCGCGGCTGGCAATGATGATGGTTGGGAGTGTCATCAATGCTAAAACCATGCCGCCGACAAGCGGTACCGAGCGGGGCAGGCCAAAGAAATTAATGAACACGGCTAGACCCAAAAGGCCGTACACAATCGAGGGGACTGCGGCCAAGTTATTGATGTTCACTTCAATGATTTGTGTGATGCGGTTCTTTGGTGCGAACTCTTCCAGGTAGACCGCTGCCGCCACACCAATCGGGAATGACAGCAATAACGTCACGATCATTGTAAAGAATGACCCAGACACCGCGCCCCAAATACCCGCGAGTTCTGGCTCACGAGAATCGGCACTTGTGAAGAAAGTCGTATTAAAGGATGTCGTGATCCTGCCGCGCTCTTTCAGCGTGTCGTGCCAGATCATTTGTTGGTCTGAAACACGGCGATCGGCATCGGCGACGTCTTTGTTGATGACACCTTTTTCATAGAGGTCGAAATCAGATGAGACGGGGACGACGACATTGATCCGCTGGCCAATTAAGCCAGGGTCGTCGACGACAAGCTTTTGAACCTGAAAACTCGCCCCACGACTGAGCATTGATCGTAGTTTACGCTTATCGCCCCGACTTTTAACATCAGGAAATTCTGCAAGGAGCGCATCAAACACGACTTTTCTATAGTTGGCGCGCGCCAAAGTGGCCGGATCACGCGTCCCTGAAGGATCGATCACGTCTTCGCTAAGTTCAATCTCGAGTTCAAATTCTTGATTAAAAAGATAAAACCCCCAAGCCTCCAAAAGAGTTGTGTTACCGCGGATCGGTTCGTAGATGGCGTTCACTAGCCTAATGTGGTTGCTTTCCGTATTGCTCAAAAAATTACTCCCTAAGGTATTATGCTTTCAACCTGTTTTATGTTGCCTATCATGCATGATTTTCTATCTTTTTGCTAACAACTAATTCTGAGTGTTGAACCCTGATGTGGCGTAATTACTGACCAACCAGCCTTGTACATTCATTATCGGCGGATTTTTTTTGACGTTCAAAAACGTCTCAGCGAATGACCACTCTCCGCCGTTTGTTGCCAACAAAACAAGATGGAGATGTTCCTGAAACACCAGAATCTGCTACACAATACTCGTCCCGCCGAACGGATTACGGCCGGGAATGTCGGGAAAGCCACCGAAGTTCAGCAGGTTGCCGAACTTGGCCTTGCAGGTGTCGCGCCGCAGATCACAGCCGGGGGCGATCTCGACGAGCGCCAGGGCCTCGGGATTGTCGATGGCCGCCTCCAGATCGGGCATCCGGCCGGAGAGCGTCAGTGCATCTCCGACATGTCCGGCGATGAACCCCAGAAGGCCCGCGTGGCGCAGCACACCGCCCCGGAACCAGCCGTTTGGCAGCAACGCGACCTCGGGGACGGTGATCGTGAGGCCCTGATGCGCGCTGGCTGTTCCGCCCACGAAATAGGTCTCGATGTCGAGGCGGCAGCCCCGGGAATAGAGCGCATGACGGCAAAGGCGCTGGTACTTCGCGCGCACGCCTTCGCGACGCATGGATGTGAACAGAGATTCACAGCGCAGGGTGATCTGGCGCCCCTCAACCCGGGCCGAGACGACCCGGCCCTTCCAATGCGCGACCACCTCCGTTGGCACCTGTTCATGCCCCCGGAAGATTGTGAGCGTCGTGACCGCCCG
>ENA-OQVM01000139-OQVM01000139.1-marine-metagenome-genome-assembly--contig:-NODE-139-length-113509-cov-11.618961_pt1 | contig 113509 bp, 109 predicted proteins | sample MGYA00237776_ERZ505498 | MGnify/ENA primary metagenome ERZ505498 (study PRJEB26159, sample SAMN06265151) | marine metagenome | isolation source: Helgoland LTER site | place: Germany:Helgoland... | reverse complement strand
TGGCCTGCCCCATCGAAGTGGTCCAACCCGAATGTTAGGATTGGCTTCGGTTTCGAGCGGCGTCATGCCGCCCTTCCTGTATTGGGCGAAATGAACGAAGCGGGTAAGACGGTCACCGGAGCTGGGGGCTTATAGCCAAGCGAAGAGGCCTGTAGTTGTTGTAATGGATCCTCCAGCCTTCGATGAGCGCTTTTGCTTCACGCAGATCATAGAAGATCTCCCTGGCCAATAGTTCATCTCGAAGCTTGCTGTTGAAGCTCTCACAGTGCCCATTCTCCCAAGGTGATCCTGGCTCGATGTACAAGGTCTTGGTGATCTCTGAGACTACGTTGGGATCTCGGTTCCGAAGGTGGCCGTAGTAGTTCTCAATCATCTTGATTAACGTGCCAACGTTGGAGGATTCTCGGTGGATGCTCACGCCATCTATCAGCCTCATGGTGATGTAGGTGTGTCGGATTGAGTAGGGCAAGTGTCTGCTGCATCCTGAGCCAAACAGGCAACGGGCATCTTTTTTCGTTTTATGCACCTGCATTCCGGCATAAAAATCAGACGCAGCGGTGGCTGGTTGCACGGGCGGACTGGTGTCGGAAAACCCAGTGTTTTCAGGCCTCAAACCACTTTATAACACTTTATAACTTTTAGTTACACAGCGAACGAACGGCGCGATACCGACAAGTCATTGATATGTATGAAAAAAGTGGTGTGCCCTGTAGGATTCGAACCTACGACCCGCTGATTAAAAGTCAGCTGCTCTACCAGCTGAGCTAAGGGCACAACCGTGCTGGAATGCGCCGGAAACTAAGTCGGGTTGGAGTGACAGTCAACCTTCAGATTGACGTTCCTGATGGTCATCGATGCACTGCAACCATGCACGCTTCTCTTGTCCTCAATTTCTGCCGATAGCGCGTGTCCCGCGCAGGTGGCTTGGCGCTCTATTTCTGGCGCAGTGTGTCGTCCAATGCCGCCAGCGCGGTGTCGGGCAGTATGTGTCCGGACCGGTTGGCTTTGGTCTTGAGGTACTCAATGTTCTCTTGGCTCAGGCCGACAATCAGGGGGACTTGCTCGACAACCTCGATGCCAACGCGTTCCAAAGCCGCAATTTTCTGCGGGTTGTTTGTCATCAGCCGGACTTGATCACAGCCGATGCTGCGCAGCATTGCGGCGGCAATCTCGTATTCACGTTCATCGTCGCTGTAGCCCAGGGCTCGATTGGCATCCACCGTGTCCAATCCAGCGTCTTGCAGCAAATAGGCTCTAAGCTTGTTGGTCAGGCCAATGCTGCGGCCCTCTTGCGCGAGGTAGAGCAGAATGCCGTGCCCGTTTTGGCTCATCGCTTCCATGGCTGCATTTAACTGTGGGCCGCAATCGCATTTCTTCGAATGGAAGATGTCACCCGTCAAGCAAGCTGAATGCAATCTGACCAGCGGGATGTTTTGCTGGTTCATGGGGGCGGCAAGCTGGGAGGGGCGCTCACCCAGTTCGATAGCCAGATGGTCATCATTACCATCGGCGCTTCTGAAGACGTGAAACTGTGCCGTTCCCATCCCTTCCAGCGGAACGGGCGTTGTTCCCAAACGTTTGAGCGAGATGGCTTGCAAGTGGTGCAACTGGCCCGCATCCGCAGCGCGTACGGTCATAATCCCCGGCATGAACGATTCAGCTTCTGCAAAGGTCATTGTTCGCGCGAGCAGAGCCGGCAGGCACGCTGCTGACTTAGCGAGTTTTAGCGCTGCTGTGTCGAGTTTTGAGGCGTCGCGGAAGGCCGTTGATGGTGCTTCGCGTTCATCCCATCGTGCAAGCGCCACAAACCGCGCCCAATCCAGCGAGGCGCTGGGTGGCAGCGTGATTGAGATGTCTGGTCCGGTCGTGTCATCGGCCAGACCCAGCCGATGAGCGCGCATCGCGGTGAGCAGGAGCTGACCTTGGCCGGTTCCAGCACCCAAAATGGTGTTCAACGCAGCCGACTCGGCGTGGTCCAAGCTGAAGATCAGCAGCCCAGAGGCTGTGGAATCGACCGATTGTGGGTGTAAAGATGATTCGAATCGGCTGTTCGAGTCGAAAAAGAACAATCCTTGGCCCCGCCGCAAATCTCCTGCTGCACGGTCCAAAGAACGAAGGATTCGCTGAGTTTCGGCGTCGAATGTGCCATAATCGTTGTTCATGTCAGCGATTGCCCGACCACGTTGATGATTACCCGCCTAAAAGCTGACCCTTAGTACCGCATAATTCAAGTGTCTCTGGCCGCATTGCCCAAACTCGGCCAAAAACTGCAGCAATAAATTGCGGTAGTGTGTGATTTCAATTTTATTGCCGTGCACGCTACATGGAGACATGTGCATCTGTTGGCGAACGTTCGTGCGCCAAGCGGAAATTTCTAAGGCATGGACGCTATCGAAGTGAGGGATCAAATGAACCAACGCCGGAAAAGGTGGATGGGCTCCAAGGCTGGAGTTGCCATCGGCAGCTTGTTTTGCCTTTCGCTGACGAGCTGTAGTGCTTTTTCCGGAAGCGCAGACAGCGATGGTGGCAACCCGATTTCTGGCGCGCTGAACAGTCTTGGTATTCTGCAGGAAGACAGTGAGCTGGTTCGCGATCTCGATCCGAACGTCACCCCGCAGATGGCACAGGATTACTTGGGTCAGTACCAACTCGATAGCCGTCATAAAGTGTTCGCGATTTCACCGTCCGGCGCTTTTGGCGTGGCTGAAGGATTTTCAAGCGTTGATGACGCGAAAATCCGTGCCGTTGCTGAGTGTGAAAAAGACTTACAGCCGGGCGATCTCGGTTGTGTGGTCTATGACGTCGATGGTGTGGTGGTCTTCCGGCCTCCGCAAAGAGTACCCATTATCCAGGCGAATTAAGTGACTCGTCTGCTCTGGGTGTACCCAGGGGCGCTGAAGTTCTGAGGAACGGAAGCAAAGTCAACTCGTGCTGCTACACACAGAACGGCGCGCTTTGGAAACAAAGCGCGCTTTTTTGTGCGACGATTTTCGATGGATTTGGAAGAGTTGGGAGGCAGGTCGGGGATCCTGCCTCCCTTTGAGCAACCGACGGCTGAGCTTACGGGGGAACGACGCCGCCAGTTCCTTAAAACTTTATATATCTAGGTTTTATATAAAATTCTAGCAAAAAAGATGCTCTTTCGCATTTTGTGCGCTTCCGTCCGTCAGCGCCTCTTTTCGAAAACTAGAATTTTCTCGGTAACATTCTCAAAAAAAGACATTTACGCCACGAATCACTTATGATAGTTAGATTCGGTAAGTCGCATAAACTGGCGATTATCCTAATTTTTCATCTGCTCAATTTGAGTGGAAATTTTTTATTTTTGTGATTTGAGGTCTTACAGGCGCATGTTTCCTAGCGCGTTCCCCTCCCTGACGATGAAGACTCTGCTGTGCGCCGCCACATGCTTTGTGCTGCCGTCATGGGCGAGCGCGCAGAGCATGGCCGGGAGCACGACTTCACCGCAAACACCCGTTGTCTTTCTCTCCACCAACGAACTGGCGCAGAGCAGCAACTACACGGTTCAGCCTGTATTCGTAAACGACGCTTCGGCTTCGGTCGGTGGGGGAGATTTGGCGAGTCCGGTCTACACCTCGATCCAAGCCAGTGATTCCAGTCAAACAACGGACCTAAGCGATCCAAACTTCGCGCCCATGCCGGCCAACGCCAACGTTGTGGGGCCGGGTTCGGTCCAGACCGCCCAATCGGCGTCCGACGATGGTTCTTTGGACCCAAATCATGGTCTTGTTACCGTGCAAATGGTTCCGGTCGGTGAAGTGGTTTCAACAACCATATCCCGCACGACAGAAATTGCGGCCAACCCGGTCGGTTCAACGCAGGCCGATGGCTTTGGCTGGCGTCTGAATGCGCTATCCAAAAACGGTTTCAATGCACCCGCTGGACTGGTGGGTGATCTCGGTGCTGTGGTTGGCTATCATCCCAATTGGGACGGAAGCGCGGAACACATGTTCCTCGCGCTCCCCTATGCCGATGTTCAGTTGGGCAAGCGGATTTATCTTTCGACCGACCGTGGTTTTGGCGTGAACATACTGGCGTCCAAAAACGCTGCGATGTCTGTTGGCGTTGACTACCGTTTTCCGCGCATGGATCTCGATCTGATCCAGCCGCTGGACCACGTCAGTGGTGCGCTGACCACCGGTGGTCGATTGAACTTATACATTCGTGAGCTGGAGATGTTCTTGAACGCCGATATTGGCGTTTTCGGGGAAATGTCCGGCTGGGATATGGAGCTTGGCTTATCGTCCGTCCAGCCCATTACAGATCGGCTGGCCATCAAGCTGACCGGCGCCGTTTCTGGCGCGGATGCCGAGCTGCTCAACAATCTTTACAGCGTTTCTGAAGCCGACGCTGTGGCGCTAGACGTGCCTGAATACTCTTTCGACCGCTTCGGTTTGAAAGACATGCGGCTCAAAGCAGAAGGCAAGTTCTTCTTTTCTCATCATCTCGGTATTTACAGTGCCGTGCAGGTCAAAGTTCTGCTCGATCAAGTCGCAGAAAGCCCTTTAGTGGATGACCTGGGCGACGCCGTACAACTCTCTTCAAATCTTGGTCTGATATATCGCTTTTAGTCCGCACGACTAATTAGCTCGTTCCTCAATTCCGAACCTGGACCAAGTACCCCGCCTTCGTGCGGGGTTCTTTTTTTCTGGGATCTGCTCGGTTTATTCCGATGTCAGATCCTCGGTCTGTGTCAGGCTCAGACAAGCATTTTACGATAACAGGGCGTCGCCCGTTTCACGGGTCTAAGGGGGTATTCGCAATGATGGTGCCACAGTTTCAGCACAGTCGCAGAATGCTGCAGATGATTTGTTTGGATTTTACTCAGCGCCCGCGCCGGTAATGATTGGCAGGATTTGCCAAAGACCGTATCCGAGTGCGCCAAGGAAGCCGACCAAGATCGCAATCCGCAAAACACCAGCGAGGCGGCGGATGGCTTGTTCGACCAAGAACCAGCTTACAGCCCCGACAACAAAAGCAAGTCGGCCGTCTAACGTGCTGACTCTGTTGGAAGTTTCAACCATGAAATCAACGCCCCACTGAATGAACATTTCCATTATCAAGCTCCTAGGGCTTTGGTTTTGATGTCGCTGGCGAGATCACTGGCCAGTTGTGCGATGGTGGGTGCGGGCAGCGTTTGGAACGGCATGGGGCGTAAAACTTTGACGGCTGCAACCCCAATACGGGCTGTCATGAGGCCATTTATTGCGCCTTCAGACAGTTTTGCTGAGATTTTTCCGGCCAGACCACCGCCCAAAATATTCTGAAGCAAGCTATCGCCTGCTTCTAAACCGCCGGCAATGAACAAATTTCGGAAAACCAGTCGCAGTAATCGCAGACTTGAGAATGCAGATTGAGGGCCGCCATAGAGCGCCGAGATCTCCCGCAACAGCTTCAGTGACCGCCAGAGTGAAATACTCACGTCCAGAACCGCAAAGGGCGAAATCGTGGTGAGCCATGCGGAGGAAAAACTGGCGCTGCGGATGGCGGTCAAGGCGCGCTTATCCAACTCGGCGAGAACGGTTTGCTCATAGATCGTGAGTGCTTCGGCGTCGGTGTAGGTGTTCTGCTGTGTGATGTCGAAGCGTTCGTGGGCGTGGGCCAAGTCTGGACGATCGCCCAGTTTGGCTCGCATCCGCTTGAGCCCTTTGGCGCTGGCCGTTGCATCGCCCTTGGCCAGTCCTAAATCCAGTGTCCTGCGCGCCTGCTGATGCTGACGCAGCGCACGGGCAAGCCACCATTCCCGGCCAATCATCATTCCAAAGAACAGCAGTCCCAGAACGAGCAGGCTGACGCCAACCCAACCCAGCCAAGGGGTCACGGCTGAAATCGCCCGCAGGGTGAAAAACGCGTCAGCGGCGAGCGCGACGATGAAAAACAGGAACAGGAAAAAACCGCCCCAAGCTGCCAGAGACCACCCGTTTTTCTTCGGCAGCAAAATTTCAGCTTGTGCCGGGTCGGACCCGCCAACGGCGTCTTCTAACCGTTGCATGGCGACCTTTGCATGATCCGCGTCAAGGCGGGTTGGCTTGGGCGGAGTCCGTCGCTGTGGCTGATCTTCGCGGGGTTCCAGCGATATTCGCGCCGGTTTTGGCGGCCTGTTTTCGGTCATTGCAGCAAATCTCCCAACAGCTCTTCCATAGCGCGATCCAAGTTGATGTGCGGAAAGGGCCGGATTTCTTCCATGGATGCGGGCGGTTTGAAGGACAGGATTTCCAAGTCTCCCGGCGCAAGGTTCTTCAGGTCAACCAAGTCGCGTGGCAATTTCCCCGGATAAACCGCTTCGACGGTATCACTGTCCGTCGGAATCCCGCTGACGCAATCAACGGTGTGTCCGTCAAGGGTTGCGGTGGCGGGTGCCGTGGTGCGTAAGCCGGCGAGGGCCATAACAGATGTCCGCGCCCCGGCCACCGCTGAACGACTTTGGGCTTCGTTCAACAGGCTGGTGAGCAAGCGTTTGAGCTCGTCATGTTGCGAGGTTGGCAGGTGGTCCGCTTTGGTCGCTGCAAACAAAATCCGCTCGACCCGCTTGCCGTGCAGCAAAGGTCCAAGCCATGAATTTTGCCCCGGTTTGAAGGCCTTGAGCACCGAGATCATGGCCTCCTGAAGCTCAGTGATGGCGACGTTGCCGCCCTCGGCTGCGCCCAGCAAATCGACCAAAACCAGTTGCCGGTCAATGCGCGAGAAGTGCTCCTTGAAAAACCGCCAAACGATCAAGTGTTTATAGTCTTCAAACCGCTTCGCCATGCCAGCCGCGAGGCTGCCGTTTTTAAGCGCCTGACCGGGCCGCAGGGGCAGTGGTGCGAAGGTGAGCGCAGGGGATCCAGCGAGATCGCCCGGCATCAAGAACCGCCCCGGCTGAAGCATGGATAGCTTCACGCGCGTCGCGTAGCGGCATTGTCGCAGATATTCGGCGTAGGTTTGGTGCAGCCGCTGAGCGTCGCGCTCGTCCCATTTGGCGTTCAAATCGGCTTCACGGGTGGCGGCCAGCCAATCCTGCGCCAATCCGCGCCTTGGCTCTTGCTCTGTCGCGGCAAAAACCTGACGGGACCATGTTTGAAAATCGAGCGTCATCAGCGGGAGATCCAGCAGCCACTCGCCGGGGTAATCCACGATGTCGATGTGCAACAGGCTATCACCACCCATGGCGCGCTTGACCCAAGCCGCGGAGCGATACCGCAACGTCAGGCGGAATTGCGAGATGGACGATGTGCTTTCTGGCCAACGGCTGGGATCACCCAAAAGCGCGTCACGATGATCTTCGAAGGCAAAGCGCGGCAGAGTCAGGTCCGGTTGTTCGCTCAAGTGCGCGCCAAGAATCCGACCGCTGCCCATTGCCGACAAAAGCGGCAATCCGCCCTGATTCAGCAGGTTTTGGATGATGGACGTAATGGCCACCGTCTTTCCCGCGCGCGCCAGCCCCGTAACACCCAATCGGACCACAGGCTCAGCAAAGGGCGCGGCAAGGGTTTCCACCAAATCTGCTGTTCGGTCTGATACGTCGGCAAGCAGTTTTTCAGTCTGTCGGCGGATGTCGTTGTTCAAGGCGCTTCCGTTGATGCGTTCAGGTGGTTCAATCAATATTTAGGTATTCGCTTGGGTAAACGCTAGCGACAGGTTTTGCGAGGGCCAAGGTCGAAGTGCAGGTGGTCTTTGTGTGCAGCGTTGTAATTCGGTGAGAGGACCACATTAAACCGATCGCAGGCGGTTGATGCCAATTCCTGCAAAATCGGCTGACTGTGCCAGTCCTTATTGATGGTTAGGCGCTCGCCATCTTTGAAAATCAAGCCCTCCACATCGATGGCGTTGGCGAAGGAATGCTGCGACCAAGAGGAGGAGCCGGCGATTTTCCGGCAGTTGTAGCTGCCCATGTGGTTGATCTGAACCAACTCTGCCTTTTTGTGTGTTCGGACCAGATGCTTCACGTCCTTTTTCACCCATTGCGCCAACCGTTCAGCCATGGGGCAAGAAAGCGTCAGGCCTTTGCCTTCGAGGTCGATGCCGGCAATCGACTGCACCAAAACAGGGAAGCGAGCGCCGCAGCCGCGGTCATTGCTGAAGCCGTCTAGCGCGACATAGTCGAGGTCTTTTTGGCGCTGCAATCGTTTCAGGCACTGTGGGCCATCATTGAAGAATGCCGGTGGGCCATCGCGGTCGGCCATGCGCTCTGGCTCACCCCAAAAATCGCGGATCCAGTCGTACAGACGAACCACGGTTCCGCGCCGGTGTTCTACCGCAAGCAAAGCGATCAGAACGGCCAATGCGGTGAGCAGGAGAGCAATGGTTTTCATCGATACCGTGTGCCGTTTCGCTCAGGCTGTTAGATGCCCAAATTGTGCAAAAACCAATCAAAATCAGACAGGGACTGGGCGGGGATCTCTTCCATGGGCATATGGCCAACCCCCGGATAAGTCCGCACGCGCAAGTCGCGAACGCGCGAGGTGAAGCCGATCATGTTTTCTCGCATTGTCAGCAAGGAATCGTCCTCGCCCCATTGCAAAAACACGGGGCATTCGATGGCGCTGAGCATGCTTGGATCCGGGCTTTCCAACAGACGCAGATTATCCTGCACAGCCGTCCGTGTTCCTTCGCGCATGATCAGGTCGTGGATCCGGTCGAGGGCGCTGACGTCGATGCGCTTTGGGTCGCCAAACATGGACAATTGCGCGGCAAGAATAGCGGCCTTTGGGGTCAGCGATTGATAGGCTTGCCCCACCAGAGGGACTTTGAACGCTTGGATGGCGAGTGGCATTTTCGCGGTTCCGCCAGCGGGGTCGAGCAGGCCAACCGCTTGAACGCGATCCGGCACTTCCACCGCCAAGCGCCACGCCAAAAAACCACCCAAGGAATTACCCACGGGAATGAAGCTCTCCAAGCCAACCTTATCGGCGAATTCCAACAGCAGCGCCATATAGGTCGTCTCGTCCAACCGTCCCTTGGGGTACGGCCCCGTGATGGCAAACGGCGGCACGTCTAGCGCAACCACGCGGCGATCAGCGGACAGATGCGGCACCCAACCTTCCCAACAATGCAAGGAGGACATGAGCCCATGGATCAGCAGCAACGGGGCTTTGTCCGAGTCCGCCGGTCCGAGATCCTGATAATGCACGTTCAGGCCGTCAACCTCGACGAACCTGGACTGCTCATCGCAATAGCGGTCTTTCAGGGTTTGGACGGGGATGTCCTCTAGGCCCGGATTAAACCATTCGCTGAGGTTTTGGGCGCGGGCCGAAGCTTCTTCAGCCAAGGACGCCCAACGATTTGTAAGATCGGACAAAGGAGCTCCACTTCATAAATTTACAATGTCTAGATAATCGATAAAATGCGAGTTAGCAAGGGGGTTTGGTGTGGGTATGGAGACGCGCGCAAGGCGGGGCTGGCGGTTTTGATGATGGACTTTTCAACCTGCTATCGGGTATCGGCTGAACACGGGTTTATCGGCGGGAGCCACGTTTGTTCCCGCAACACGAGAAACCATTTTCCAACGAGCGGGTAGTGTTGATGAGTGATAAACCGAATTGGCGACCAAATTCGGACGAGCTTGCGCCGAAATTTTGGGAAGACCGCCGTTTAAAGGACTTTAACGATGCGGAGTGGGAAGCGCTGTGTGATGGCTGCGGTCAGTGCTGTCTCGTCAAGTTAATCGATGAAGACGATGAGCGCATGTATGTCACTGACGTTGCCTGTCGCGGCTATGACTGCAAGAACGGCGGCTGTGCGGTCTATGATCGCCGGAAAAGCGTGGTGCCTGAGTGCATTTTTCTGACGCCAGAAATCATCGCCGAATCACCCCATCTGTTCCCATCCAGTTGCGCGTATAAGCGGCTGAACTGGGGTTTGGATATTCCCGATTGGCACCCGCTCAAACACAACGGTGACCGGCAGCCGATGATCGATGCCGGTGTAACAATCGCGGGAAAAGTGGCTTCGGAGAGTGAGGTCAAAGATGCCGACCTCGAAGACCGCATTCGTCCGTGGTTCAGCGATCAGGCCTGATCGAGCAATTGAAGCCGGCCAATCAGGGTGGCGCGGGCTTCGCTGAGCAGGCTTTCGGCCAGCTCGTCAGAAATGTTGGCCGCAGGGTTAAAGATCCGGGCAAAAATGAACCAGTACGAGATCAGGCCAATGTAGTTTTCGGCCATGGCGGTGAACGAAACGGGCGCCAGTAGACCCCGTTCCGCGCGCTTTTGCAGGTAGGCGATGAGACGGGCGCGAAAGGGGTTGCGGCCCAGCGTGTAAATCTTGTCTTTCAGCTCCGGAAAACGGCTGACTTCGCTGATGATCACGCGGAACATATCCAGCGTGTTATCGTCCCGCATCAACTCGACAAAACTTGCCGAAACCTGCTTCAGGCCTTCGTCCAGCGGCAGGGTTGGGTCGATGTCGTCGGGCGGTGAAGCGATGTCGAATTCCTGAATGCGGTCGGCAACCACAGCGTCGAACAAGGTCTCTTTATTGGCAAAGTGCTTGTAGAGGGTTGCGGTCGAAACATCGGCGTCCTTGGCAATGGCCGCCATCGCCGCGCCTTGGTAGCCGCGTTCCAAAAAAACACGTTGGGCCGATTGAACAATCGCCTCGCGCTTTCCTTCGCGGATTGCTTTTCTGTAGGTTTCTAAGCTCACGCCGCCGCCTCTGGACACTGACAGTTCGCAGGGTTTAGCGCGTTGAATCGCTAAAGTAAAACCATGAGTTTAGGATAGGCCAGCGGCGACTAGGCGCGGTATTTGTTGGCCAGCGGCTTGTACCGAGACGGCCAAGACCGTTCTGGACCGGTATCAATATGGATGAAGTTGGAGCTGGGGTAATATCCAACGCCGCCATCACTGGATTTCAGCGCAGCAACGTGGACATCCTTTATTTGCGCGCCATCGACGAACATATCCATTGCCCGTCCCCGGACATGGTATGAATTCTTCGCCACGCCGCCAGATTTGGATCGCAGCATCTTGTTGGTCTCTGGGGAGCGATAGCCCGAAACTAGATGCAGAATGGCGCGGTCATGTCCTCGCGTCCGCATGGCAATTTCATGCGCGGTATCAAACAGCGCGCGGTCAATGTCGCGCACCTGGTCATTTCGGTGATCGCGGAGCAGGTGGTTCAACTCTGCCAAAGCGCCTTCGTCATAGCGCCCGTTGGAGACAAACTTGGCCCGCAGACGCTCGCCTGTATGAGTGCTTTGAATGGTGACTGTCTTGGCGTCAGCATCGGCAATGCGCACAGTCGAGCTTTGACCCGGCAGGCTGGATCGGTTGGCTGACGAGCCGCTGACCACCGAGCGATTGGTGGCTGTCGCGACCTGTGTTGATCGATCTGTGCCGTTGTCGGGAACCAGATTGGGGACCGTGCGGTGCGCGGGAATGTCGAGCGAGGCGCGCATGCCGGGCAGGGGGGCCAGTTGTCGGCTGGGGGTGTTTTCTGGGATCAACCGAGGCGCAGGTTCCGGTATCGGCTGGCCGATTTTGGGGATGATGGGCGCGATGGGCTCAATCAGATTTTCCTGCCGCACGTCCAGCAGGGCCGCGAGCATGGCGTCCAAGTCTTCGCCGGTTTCCTTGTCCACATAGCGCAGCGTTTCGTCGCTGACTTGCAGGTTCAGATCAATGTCAGCGTATTCGATAAGCTCAACCGGCAGAACGTCGTGCAGGTTAGCGCGCTGCAGCATGAGATCATTCATGGGGAGCTTGTCGAGGCCAAGATCCGAAAACGCCATACGGTCAGCAACGCCCACGCGGGTTCCGCGATATAGGCCATAGGCTGCGCCAGCGGTGCCAAGGGCAAGAAATGACTGTAAAACCGCCCGTCGGCTTGGGCTTTCCGCAGCTGAGCGGGCTGCTAACCGGCCATTGCCGATTGCCTCCGCCAAACTGTCCAAAAGACCGTGCATTTTATGTTGGTTGCCCCACATCGACCTATAATTCCGCCGCGTATCAAACTTAAATAGTCAAAAGGCGCGTAATCACACCCAAAATATCGCCAGTTTATACGTGCAAAAATTGTGCTAAGCAACGCAAAAAGTCGCTCATTTGAAGCAGAATGCCATATCAAAGCGTTGGAATTACGGCATTCCTTGGCGGTTGCCGGCTTCGCTAAAGCAGGCGGGTGATGAGGTCTTTATCCAAGTCGTAAATATCGTTCGCGAGTTGCAAGCGCCCGTCTTTGCCGACAAAGGCCGTCATGTAAGACAGAAAAACCTGCACAGACTTTGCCGGACGCGCGACTTCAATTTGACCTGCGTTCATGGCTTGCCGAATGCGGCGACTGTCCCAAACCGTGTCTTTGAGCATGTATTCCGCGAGCGCTTTGGGCTGGGACACTCGAACACAGCCGGATGAATGCGCGCGATCCTGTCGGCTGAATAGGTTGCGGGTGGGGGTATCGTGGAGGTAAATCGCCTGATCGTTCGTCAGCGAAAACCGAACAGCGCCGAGCGGGCCATGCGTGCTGGGTGGCTTACGCAGCGTGATTTTCGATGAAATGTTCTCGTCGAACCAATCCACCCGGTAAGGGTTTACAATCTGACCGCCGAGGTAGACTTCGAAGCCTTGCGCGATGGCGTAGGCGGGGTCTGCTTGGATGCTCTCCAGATAATCTTTTTCCAAAATCGAGCGCGGAACCGTCCAATCGGGTGAGAATTTCAGGGACGTGATGCGATCAGACAAAATGGGCGTTTGGCGCGTTTGCCGCCCCACGACGACGGCCATGTTGAGCACGTCTTTGTCACCGTCACGAGCGACCAGCGAGAAGTCTGCAATGTTCACGCGTACGTGCCGCGGCGTTTCCAACCGGTCTTCCCACCGCAAACGCTCCAGATTAGCGAGGACGACGCCGAGGCGCTGGGTGGGCGAGGTGTTCATCCGCTTTTTGGTGTTGGAGCCGATGATGCCATCAACAGACAAACCGTTGCGCCGTTGGTAGCTTTTCACCGCTTCAAACAAGCCGTCATCGAAGAACGCAGGGTCGGCTACTGCAGCGGTGCTGCTGTAGTCGCCTGCTGCGGTCAAGTGCTGGCGCAATTGGGCGACGGTGGGGTGCGAAATGCCGCGCTTGAGCAATGGTCCCGCGTCGATCTGTGACGGCGCTTGGGACGACAGGTTGCGAATTCGGGACAGATAGCCTTGGAGCGCGATGTACTCCGGTTTTTGGGGGGCCAGTCCCTTGAGAAACGCGTCGAGCCCTGTGTTCTCGTCGAAGTCCAGCAGGATTTCTGAGGGCTGCTTCTTCAGTGATTGGGGATAGCGCCCGTTATAGATGTCTGACGCATAGCGAAGTGTTGCCGCAGTTAGAACCAAATCTCGCCGCGCAATGTTGGTCAGGTCATAGGACTGGGACAGGTCATCCATCCCCAGCGCCCAATAGTTCGCAGGCTTCAAACCATGATCACCAGAGGCCTGCATCACCTTGAGCGCATCGACGGTATCTGCGCGCCAATTGAAGTCTTGATAGAACAGCGGTTGGTAGTTGCGGCGTGCGTAATAGTCCAACAGGTCGGTCCGGCTGAGGCCAAAGGTGCGCACGTCTCGGGGGATTGCCCCGGTCAGCATCTCCCGCATGATACCGTCAGAGCTGAACCCATCGGTTGCTGCGTCTTGAGCCGGTATCGCAAGCGGCTGAGAAGCGACAGCGAGACCACACAGGACGAGAGAACTGGCCGCTAGAATTCGGAAAGCGCGAAGCATCAGGAGACCTTATCGACGGATTAGCAGAAACAGTGATATGCATTACTCGTTTAGGCGAGTGAATCGCCATCACATGTTGTGTATATCAAATTTGTACAATGCGTGAAAAGGGAGCGGCGCATATGGGGCTAGACATGAGTATTCACAATTTGAAGATTTCGACCATTTTTGCGGGAACTGTGGCGCTTGCCTTGGTCATGTCCGGATGCGCGTCGACTGATGACCCAAACGCGGCGGTCATTGCTGCGGCGAATTCAGGCCTCAGCACGCAATTGCTGCAAAAGAGCCTGACGGTCGAAGCCGGGACGGAGCAGTCTGCGCTGGAAGCTGCGGTGAGCACGGCGGTCTGGTCGCCCAGTGACAAACTCAAGGCTGACGTATCGGAATATTTCGGGCAACTTGGCCCCAAAGCCTTTGCTGTGACGCCGCCAACGGACACGGGCGCTCAGTCGTGGGGCAGCATCCACGGCGCGGATTCAACGCAGGAAGCACAGCAGGACGCCCTGCAGATTTGCAGCAACGTCGCCAGTCAGCGCGGCATCAATTTGCCGTGCTCGCTCTTGTTCATCGAAAATTCGCAGCAGCCACTGGGGTGGTAGGTGGCGTTCTTGGGCGCGCGGTGATTTAGGGCGCCAACCAAGCCGCTCGTCTTTGCCCAGCAAGGCCATAATCAAACAGCAACCGCCGGTGACTGCCTTTGAGCGACAGGACTTCCATGCGGTCCGCCGTCAGGTGCAGCACCCGAAAATTCTTCCGCGCCCGGCTGAGATCGTCGGCGGTCATGTCATCGACAGCAATGGTGGTGTTTTCAGGCTCCAACATCGCCTTGCCGGGTTCCACGGTGTTGGCGTAGATGGTCTTGGTGGCAAGGGTCAGCTTGGCCCACGCAAGCTCCGTATATTCCTTGCGGGTATCGAGCATCTCGATCCGCCCCATGACCGTCACCTGCAGTGATTTGCGTGGGTCGTAAAATGACAGGCTGGCGTGCTTGGCTTTGGGGATCACAGCGGCCTTGCGAGAGCGCGCGTCGGTGTGCATTTCAAACCGCTTGGCCGGACGGTCCAACCCCCGGAGCACCACAGTGCGCGGAACGGGCGTAAAGCCGTCCAGATAGCAAAGCGTTGGCCAATGAAAAGCATGGCGTGGTTTTTGGACACCTTCCCTGAGTTCATTCCAAACCACGTCGTGGCCCAGCTTCAGATCATCAAAGGGCGAAGGTTCGTTTGACATCAGCCCGCCAACCGTGCGGCTTGGGCTAAGTCCGCCCAATTGTGCTTGGAGGCAAGATGCGCATACAGCGGCGCGAGCCATCCTTTTTCCCGCCAAGCGAGGAAGACGCCTTCGCTGACTTCGCTGAGGCGCTGTTCGTCTACAATCAGAAACCCGCCTAGTTTAAGCGACTGCGTTTCGCCTAATTCAATTTCACGATCATCTTCGACCAGGATTCCTGCGTCCTGAAAGGCTCGTAACATCGCAAGGCTGTCTTCCCATTGGCGATTGAAATCGGCGCAGAACGTGAGGGCTTCGTTGAGAAATGGCGTGGGTTGGCGGTTTTCAAACAGCTTGTCGCCCCGATCTTCGGACAACCGCCCGCTCGATTCCTCGACCCCCAATACCATGCGTTTGCTTTCCGGGTCAGACATCAGCAAGAACGGATACCGCCGAATATAGGCCGGGATATACGCGCTGGGACGCCACTGCCCAGCCTGATCAATGAACAGGTTCCCGCTGTCTTTTATGCCAACAATGCACACCGGAGACATGGGTGCTTGGGGCGTAAAAACGATTGGATAACAGCGGCTTGCGGTCTGAAACTCAACAGCGGTTAGCGGCAGGGATGTAACCTCACGCGCATATCCAAAGCTGTAGGCGGGCAACAAGCGCATGCTGTTGTGCCGCCCAGCCGTCACGGGGGCTGGATTGGAGTATAGCGGTGGTTGGCGCTTGGCGCTCATAGGGGGAGTCTCATGCAGTCTTTTATAACTTCAGACGTTTAACTGCGGTTCTGACGCAACGCGGTCAAGTCTTTGCTTTGTGGATCATATCTGTGGGCATCGCTGAGAACTAGATTCAGTTTTACCTAACTTATTCCACCTTGGCCCCCGAATTGCACCACTCCCTGTACCGCTCAGCGCTGACCGCATAACCCGGCATGCGCAACAAGGGTCGAAAAGGCTCATGGGCAAAAATAATAAAAATGAATTTAAAGAATTGAATTGAGGAACAGGCGATGGCTGAGAAGCCTAAAAGCCCGAACGAGCTGCTTCAGATAAGGGAGCTGCTGTTCGGAGACGAGAAACGTGACATAGATGAGCGCGTTGGCGGTCTGGAAAAGGATGTGGTCGCAGTCCGCGATAACCTTGCCGACGTCAGCACCACGTTGACCCAGAAAATTGAAACGGCGAATTCTGGCGTCAGTGATGATGTCCGAGCGCTGAACGAGGAAATGCTTTCTCGGCTCAATGGGATGGATCAAACCATCGCGGACAACAGTGCCGCAGCCTCTGAATCCCTGTCCCTGGCCGTTGGCAATTTGACCTCTGAGTTAAAAAGCCTTGGCACGCAGTTGAACGAGACCACGCGAAAACTCGACGAAGAGCGCGAGCGGCGTGAGATGTTGTCCAACGGGCTGCGGGCTTTAGCTGACGCTATGATGTCGCCAACAACGTCCTAGCCAGCCTTTTGGCCTGTGCTTTGAACCGATTTTGCTTTTTTGTGACGGAGGCTCCCACGCGTGAGCACCGATGACCAGTTTCCGGTGAATGACCTGGACGCCCTGCGTGCGTTGATCCTTGGGGAGGATGATGCTGCGGTGCGTTCGGTCAGTAAGCTGGCCCGACGAATTGATACTGTTGAAGAGATGCTGCGCGATGATCCTGCGTCGGTCGAGCGGCTGCAGGCGGTGTTGGGCGATGTCCTGCATGGGCTGGAGGGCGACAAGCGGAGATTGGTGCAGGAACGGCTGACGGCTTTACTGCTGACCAACATCCAAAACGAGATCAAAGCCGCAAAACCCAGTTTTGTGCAGGCGATTTACCCGGTTGCGGGCGGCTTGGTCCGCAAGGGTATTCAGCAAGCCATTTCTGAGCTGCTGGAAGTGATCGAAGAGCGCCTCTCCGAGCCGGCCACAATCTACAAACGCGCACAAATCCGGTTTCAGGCACTGATCACGGGCAAGCCCGAGGCTGAAATCTGGTTGCGTCAGACCGGGCTGTTTCATGTCGATCGGATCCTGATGGTGGATCGGGCTTCGGGCGCTGTTATTACGGGCTTGCGTCAGGATCGAGACGGAACGGCGACGGACACCATCCATTCGACGGATTCCATTCAGGGCGAAGATCAAATCGTCTCCGGCATGCTGACGGCGATTATGTCGTTCAGTCAGGAAGCCTTTGGCGAGGGTGGCGGTGGCGAGCTATCGACGTTGGAGTTTGAAAACAGCCAATTGCATGTCAAGGCGACGCCGCTGGTGCTGCTGGTCATTCGCACCATCGGCACGCCGCCAGCAAAGATCGACAGCATCATCGAAAACCGCTTCGACCGCATGGTGACGGACAACGCCGACGCTCTGGGCTCGTTTGATGGCAGTCTGCCCAATGGGGCGCGATTGGAGATTCAGTCACAACTCCGTCGCTTGCTGCGAGAGCTGCGCAAGGCGGAAAGCGAGGGCCTTCCTTCGCGCAAATCGGGCGCACGGCGGCCTATTATGACCTTTGTGATGGCATTGGGCGGCGTTCTGCTGGTGGCGCTGGTGCTGATCGCAATCCTCAACGCCATTCGCATCAACGGGAACGTTGCGCGGGTTCAGAACACCATTGATGATGTTGAGCAATTGCAGGCCTATCCCATCGACGCCGACTATGATCGCTCGAAGGCCAGCGTGGTTGTGCGCGGTTTGGTGCCAGATGCTGCCTCAGCCGGGCGGCTGGAGACCCACTTGCGAGAAGACCACCCACGCTTGGCGCTGAGCTTTGCGCTGTCCAACATTTCCACCGATGCCGTGCGGCCCATCTTGCGCGGGCCAAGGATCGAGCGGGAGGCCAATTCTGCCGGCGTGAACCAACTGCGGGACGAAGCGTTTATACGCGACACGATTATCTTGGATCTGGAGCAGCAAATCGGCGACTTGCGCTTGGCGATGGCGGGCACCGAAGCGGTGGATGCCGCGCAATCCTATCCGACGCTGACCTATGATCTCGACCCAGATTTGGGCGCGCTGAGGAATCAGATCGGCGGAACGCTGCTCACAGCGTTGAAGGCCAAGCGGCGTTTGGCGGGGCAAGCGGATGGCGCGGGCGATCTCTTCGGTCTGGGCGGCGGGGGGCTGTATTCCCTTGAGGCCGCGCAGCTGGATGAGCAAACCGTTGCGGGGACGTTGATTGGCTTCAACGCTGCGGGCAGCTTTACAGACGTTGAGCTGGCGCTTGAAGCGACACGGTTGGTGGCGGAATTGCTCGCAACGAAACCCCAGGGCGTAAAGCTGGAGATTCTGTCGGTTGTCAGGCCTGTCGCCGGGCGAGAATTGCCGGAGAACATGGATCGCTTCATCGCGTCCAAAGCCCGCGCGCTGCTGATCGCCCAAGGCGTGAAACCCGACATGATGCAGATCCGTACCGGCGGTAACGCGGCTGTGGTCGCGGAAATTGATCCTGCGTCATGGCGTAAGTCACATTATGTTGGTTTCCGGCTTGCATATTAGCCAAAATTATCGTCCTTGAAGATGCAATCTTTAAGGGGATAAGTATGGCCAATCTCGCCCAAAAAGTATGCATTGTGGGGGAGTTTTCCGTTGGCAAAACGTCGCTCATACGGCGGTATGTGCGCGGATTGTTTTCCGAGGACTACAAGGCCACCTTGGGTGTGAACTGCTATAATCACGCCGGGCAGTTCCAGCACCCGACCACGGGCGAAACCCATTCGATCAACCTGATCCTGTGGGACATCGAAGGTGGGCAGCAAAAATCGTCGATGCTGAACACGTATTTGATCGGCGCGTCCGGTGCGTTGTTGATTGCTGATTTGACCCGTCCAGAGACGATCCAAGCGGTTGATCACTATTTCAACCTGCTCGAAAGCGTAATTCCCGGACGGCCAAAAGTGCTGGCGTTGAACAAAGTCGATTTGATGGATGGCAGCCCAACGATGACCCAAACGCTCGCGATGGCAAAAGCCAAGGCGAAGGCGTTGGGGCTTCGGTTGGTGCAGACATCGGCGTCAAAAGGCAATCAGGTGCCAGAGCTTTTCGCTGGCCTCGCCTCCGACATTCTGCGCTTGCGGGACTAGCCCGATGCAGCCATCGAACCCCATCCAATTGGCACAAGAATCCCTGCTCAATGCCGGCATCATTAACGTCGTCATCATCGATCGTGGAGCGATGATTCAGGCTGTGCAGGGTGCCTTGGTCGCTGACTGGGATGTGGGACAACCCGTTACAGACCAGCTTTATGTTCTCGCCGGGATGGAAGCGTTGATCATGGCAATGGCGGATCAGGGTACGGCCATAGATCCCATCGAGCTTCCAGCCGTTTTTCTTGGCGGCAATCACGAAGACGGTGACTTGGGCGTTTCCGTGCGGATGTCCGCCTTGGACGGGGCCGGCGTCCTTTTGCTTTTGCGCCCGCTAGAGGCTGACGGCGCGGTTGATCAACAGGCGGTCCAGCAGCACAATGACTTGGCCTTGCTGGGGGGGCAGGTGGCAAAGTCTCAGACTCAGGCCGAACTGAACATGACGGCCCGAGAAACGCTGTTTGACACGCTAAGGTGGGGGTTCAGGGCGCCCTTGAGCAAGCTTGCGCAGGCGGCAGAAGGGCAGGAAGCCTTGGCGTCGCTCGCCCATGATGCCCTGCACGCGGTCGATGATTGGCTCGACTTGCTCAGCCTGCGCACACAGCTCGAAGATGAAGACGGTTTGCCGACTGAACCCATTGCTTTGGCGTCTCTCATGGACGGCTTTCGGGCGTCTTTTGATGGCCAGATCAGCGCGTCAGACGACAGTATCGCGGCGGCGAGCGGGCGTGTGCTGGGTTCCGCAGCGATCCTGTCCAAAGGAATATCCAGCATTTTGCGGGCCGCAGAAGGCTCGCTCAGCCTCGTCTTCACTGTCGAAAACGCCAGCGCGGTTTGGACGATTCGTGGGGTTGAGAACGGTTCTGCCTTAGTGGCCGATTATCGCTTGGAACTGGCCCGCTCTGCGCTCATGTCTTTGGCGGGGTCGGTCAGCGTCGGTGACGACAGAGTCGTTTTCAGCGTTCCACTCAAGGCTGACGCTTAGGCTGGCGCTAGGCCAAATCCAGCTCAACAATCACCCGCAACCCCCCGCTGGGCGAGTCGGTCAGTGTCATGCGAGCACCGTGGCGGTCCATGACCTTTTTGACGATTGCCAAACCCAGCCCTGTTCCACCCGTTTTACGGTTGCGCGAGTCCTCCAAGCGCACAAAGGGCTGGAACACGGCGTCACGCTGCTCAGGGGCAATGCCGGGGCCGTCGTCGTCAATGATGACGCGTGCGGCTGTACCGTCTTCGGTGCGTTCGGTGGAAACACGCGAGCGCAAGCCGTACTTCGTGCCATTTTCGATCAGATTGAGGAACCCGCGCTTCAATGAGGTTCGGTCACCAATGATCGTCATTCGGCCACCGCTTTCGAATGCTGCGTCCTTCCCTTGATCTTCAAGATTATCGCAAATGGATGTCAGCAAAGACGGCAAGGATAGCTTTTCGAACCCAATATCGTTCTGGTCCGAACGGGCAAATGTCAGCATATCGTCGAGGATCGCTGCCATTTCGTCCGCATCTTCAAGCGCCTTTGCGCGCTCTGTGGGGTCTTCGAGCTTTTCCGACCGCATGCGCAGACGAAACAGGCCGGTGCGTATGTCGTGTGAAATGGCTGCCAGCATGGTTGTCCGCTCGGCGAGATAGTCTTTGACCCGCTGCTGCATGGCGTTGAGCGTCTTTGACACAGCGCGCACTTCAGCCACGCCGCGTTTTTCATCCAGTGGTGGGGCTTCAATGTCGTCAGCCAACCGCAGCGTCGCTTCCTTGAATGTCCCCAAGGGGTTCCCGAGCCGATAGACGAGGATCATGGAAAGGGTAATGATCGTTGAGCCGATGACGAACAGATAGAACAATTGGCGCAGCAAATCATCGCGTCGTTTGAAGGGCTTGCGCAGCACAAAGGCGACCAAAGTTCCGTCAGACAGCAGGACTTCGAGCCCGTCGATCTCTGGTCCCGGACGTTGCAAGCCGGCAAGGATCGACAACACCTCCATCGCCCCCGGCCCCCGTCGCGTATCTTGGCTGAAGGTGTTTTGCGTCAAAAAGCGAAAGGTGAGCATGGAGGCTTGGAAATTGTCAGCAGAGGGTTCCGTCGCATCCGGTTGCAAGGCCACGTCGAAGTAATTTGACGTGACGGCGCGCAAAACTTCTGGGCGCAGCGAGGCGGGGGTTCGTTCCAGCACTTCGGCCACCGCCATCGCTTGATCGGCAAAAGGCGGGCCTTTGCCGACTTCTTCGCCATAGGTCTGAACGATCAGAAATCCGCCGACCGAAATCACAATGGACCAACTCAGGCCGATCACGACCAGCAGGAAAGCGCGGGCGATGTCCAGTGGGGTGCTTTGTTCAAGCAGGGGCCGAAGCACAGATCCTAGCCAATCTCAGCGGAGAAAATGTAACCCTTGCCGCGCACCGTTTTGATGAACTGAGGGTTCTTCGGGTCGTCTTCGATCTTTTGGCGCAGCCGTGAAATGGTGATGTCGATGGAACGGTCAAAAACGTCTGCTTGCCGTCCCTTGGTAATGTCGAGCAACAAGTCGCGGGTCATCAAGCGGTTGGGCCGATCGATCAGCGCGGCGAGCAGGTCAAATTCGCCCGACGTGAGATCAACCAAGACATCCTCGGGGTCACGCAGCTCGCGCCGCACAACATCCAGTTTCCATCCCTCAAAGGTCGCCACGCGCTTCCGGTCTTCGGATTGCGTCGCAACCATGCCTTGCCGACGCAGCGTCGCTTTGATCCGCGCCACCAATTCGCGAGGGGAGAAGGGCTTGGTCAGGTAGTCATCTGCGCCCATTTCCAGGCCAATGATGCGATCGGCTTCGTGGGTCATGGCCGTCAGCATGATAATCGGAATATTTGAGTCCGCCCGCAGCGTGCGGCAGATGGTCAGGCCGTCTTCACCGGGCAGCATCAAATCAAGAACCACCAGATCGATGGTCTGGTGCTCCAGAATGGTTTTCAGATCACGCCCGGTCGAAGCGGTGGACACTTCGAACCCGGAACTGCGCAGGTTTTGTTCCAACAGGCTTCTGATTTCTGGGTCGTCGTCCAGAATTGCGATATGGTTTGCGTCGCTCATGGTGTCTTCCGCCATTGGGGTGATGGGCTAAAAGTATCGTATTTCCCGATTTGTACCATGCGGCTGAAATATTCTGAAACAAACCGAGCGTCCTTGTTTCAATATTCCGAGCATTTCGACAAACATCTGCGGCTCAAATCGCCTATATTCAATCCACCAAAGCAAACACCAAGGGGTGCCGCACTCGTTCTCGACGTCAGCCGTTCATGCGCTGGCAATCCCCCACCGGGAGCGAGATTGGTACCCGACAAAGGAGTAACCCATGCTGAAGGCTATGGCCCACGCACTGACACAGCGCCCTGCCGTCCGCGGCCCTCTTGTGCCGCTCGTGATCTCGCTGGTCGCTCAAATCGCCGCGCTGGTGCTGCCACTCAACGCACAGGCCGCTGGGACAACCTTTGCCATTGCGACGCGCTACGGTGAGATCGTTTGTACCTCGCAACTGGCCGAAGATCGCAAGGGGCTGGATGTCCAGTGTGTTGGCAAGCAGGGGCAGGTCGTGTCCGCCTATCGCCAGTTCCTCGACGGCTCAATCACTGTGCTGCTCGAAGAAGGCAAAGTGGGTAAGGCCGTGACCAAGGCAATTCTAGACTCCCAGGGCAAGGGCTAGCGGTTAACCGCGCCGACCTCTCTGTATCCACACAATCTGAAATTTCCCATGCTGCCGGACGTATGTTGGCAAGCGCTACTGCCGTGCGTCATGGGAAATCAGAGGGGTGATGTCTTTTTCCCCTGCAATACATCACCCCTCGACCCCTTTGGCGGTCAAGTTTTTTTGGGTTTTACATTGGAAAACGGCTGCAACGATGACGCGGATCGTCTGTCACCCATTGAATCCAGCCGTGGCGCAACTTATTTCACGCTAACCAACGCACCGACCAAACCGCTGATGCGTCCCTCAAATGAGGTTGTCTGCGGACAGTTTTAACATCTGAGGTCAGTCTTGCTGTTTGAATGCTAAACATTATCGAGTCTTCCACGATGAAACTCGTCCAGATGGTCATTCAGGCATTAACAGGCGGCCAAAGTCGTTTCATATTGAGTTAACTCACGCGTGAACACCAACACGGATCAAGACACTATGTCGCTGGACATCCTTGCTTCAGACCCACCGTCCAAACCACCGCACAAAGGGGATGAACCCAACGTGCCCGGTGGCTCTACGGTGCTAGAGGCTAAGCCTAAGACTAAAAAACCGAGTATGTACAAGGTGTTACTGCTCAACGACGACTACACACCGATGGAATTTGTTGTGGACGTGCTGGAGCGGTTTTTCAGCATGAACGCGCAGGCCGCAACGCAAGTCATGCTGCATGTGCATCAGCAAGGCGTGGGCGTTTGCGGTGTTTACACCTTCGAAGTTGCCGAGACCAAGGTGACGCAGGTTGTCGATTACGCTCGCAAACACCAACATCCCTTACAGTGCACGCTAGAAAAAGACGACTAAAGGTTAGGACAGCTGATGCTCTCGACAGAGCTTGAAGAAACCCTCCGCCGCGCACTTGCTGCGGCTGCCGAACTGAACCACGAGTTTTGTACGCTCGAACACCTGTTGCTCGCGCTCATTTCTGACCCCGACGCTCAAAAGGTGATGCGGGCTTGTGATGTTGATATCGAAGAACTGACCGAAGCGGTCGAAACCTTCCTCCGGAACGAGCTCGATGACTTGGTTCGCGAAGACGGTGTTGACCCGCGCCCAACCATGTCGTTCCAGCGCGCTTTTGAGCGGGCAATTCTGCACGTACAGGGCTCAGGGCGCGGTCAGGCGACAGGCGCGAACGTTGTCATTTCCCTGTTTCAGGAGCGTGAGAGCTTTGCCGTGTATTTCCTGCAAGAGCGCGGCATGTCGCGCTTGGATGCGGTGCAGTTTGTTTCTCACGGCATTGCCAAGAATAAGGATCTCTCAGAATCGCGCAGCATTCGCGGCGCTGATGAGGGTGAGGACGAAGGCGAGGGCGAGTCTGGCACCAAGGCGCTGGATCAGTACTGCCGAAATCTGAACGAGCGCGCGCGCGAAGGCAAAATTGATCCGCTGATTGGCCGCGATCTTGAGGTCGAACGGACCATTCAGGTGCTGTGCCGCCGCACCAAAAACAATCCGCTTTACGTGGGTGATCCCGGTGTTGGCAAAACGGCCATCGCAGAAGGTCTGGCGAAGAAGATCGTTGACGGCGACGTGCCAGAAGTCCTGAACGACGCAACCATCTTTTCCCTCGACATGGGGGCGTTGCTGGCTGGAACGCGCTATCGCGGTGATTTCGAAGAGCGGTTGAAGGCCGTTATTGACGAAATCAACGCTTTTGACGGTGCAATTTTGTTCATCGATGAGATCCATACGGTCATCGGCGCTGGCGCAACATCCGGCGGGGCGATGGACGCTTCAAACCTGCTGAAGCCAGCTTTGGCTGCGGGTGAGCTGCGCACCATCGGTTCAACGACCTACAAAGAATACCGCTCGTACTTCGAAAAAGACCGTGCGCTGGTTCGTCGTTTCCAGAAAATCGATGTCAATGAGCCGTCGGTTGAGGATGCGGTCAAGATCCTGCGCGGGCTCAAGCCGAGCTATGAAGAACACCACGGCATTCGCTACACCAGCGAGGCCATTCGGACGGCGGTTGAGCTGTCGAACCGGTACATTGGCGATCGTAAGCTGCCGGATAAGGCAATCGACGTGTTGGATGAGGCGGGTGCCGCGACCAAGCTCGCAGCACCGTCAAAGCGCAAGAAAACCGTCGGCGTCAAGGAAATCGAGGCCATTGTCGCCAAAATCGCGCGGATCCCGCCGAAGACGGTGAACAAGGACGACAAGGAAATGCTGATGACGCTTGAGCGTGACCTCAAGCGGCTGGTTTATGGCCAAGACGATGCGATCGACGCCTTGTCCACGGCGATGAAACTGTCTCGCGCCGGTCTGCGCGAACCAGAAAAGCCCATTGGCGCGTTCCTGTTCTCGGGTCCAACAGGCGTTGGTAAAACTGAGGTGGCCAAGCAGTTGGCGCACACCATGGGTGTTGAGCTTATTCGCTTCGACATGTCGGAATACATGGAGCGGCACACGGTTTCCCGTTTGATTGGCGCACCACCGGGCTATGTGGGTTTTGATCAGGGCGGTTTGCTCACGGACGCGGTTGATCAGCAGCCGCACTGTGTTCTGCTGCTCGACGAGATCGAAAAAGCGCACCCGGACCTGTTCAATATCCTGCTGCAGGTCATGGACCACGGCAAACTGACCGACGCCAACGGCAAATCCGTCAACTTCCGCAATGTTGTGGTTATCATGACCACCAACGCTGGCGCTTCGGAGATGTCCAAGGCAGCGATTGGCTTTGGATCGGCGGTCAAGGAAGGGGAAGATACAGAAGCGATCAAGCGTCTGTTCACCCCAGAGTTCCGCAACCGCTTGGACGCTGTGATTCCGTTTGCTGCGTTGGCCAAGGAAACCATTGGTCGGGTTGTTGAGAAGTTCATTCTGCAGCTCGAAAACCAGCTTTCAGATCGTTCTGTCACCATCCGTCTGACCGACAAGGCGCGGAACGAGTTGGGCGAGCAGGGCTATGACCGTCTGATGGGCGCGCGTCCTTTGGCGCGGGTCATTCAGGACAAGATCAAGAAAATGCTTGCGGACGAGCTTCTGTTTGGTCGCTTGCAGAGTGGCGGTTCTGTTCTCATTGACTGGGATGGCACGGAGTTTGTGTTTACCTTCCCGTCAGCGGCGATCGAAGAAGTTGCCAAGCTGCCTGCACCCGACGACGCAGACAGCGAGGAGTCGGTGCGCTAAGCATCGACCAAGCACCACTCTAACGTTTTTTAACGGCCACGAAGGGCACCTTTCGTGGCCGTTTTGCTTGTCAGTTTGCTGCTCTGTGCGGTCTGCCATAGACAAAATAGATAAAATTTGTACTAATAGTGCTTCCGAATAGCGCCCCATCGGGCGACCGAGACAGGAGATCCACCACCATGACCGAACGTAAATCCAATTATGCTGAGTTCTGGCCCTACTACCTGCAGGAGCACGGCAAATCCAACACCCGCTTTCTCCACTTTGTGGGAACGGGCGGCGCGATCATTTTCTTGTTTAACTTTTTGTTGAACACCCACTGGCTGTCGCTGCCTATCGCGTTGATTTGTGGGTATTTATTCGCTTGGGTTGGCCACTATTTCGTCGAGAAAAACCGCCCCGCGACTTTCACTCATCCGATCTGGTCCCTGATCAGCGATTTTCGGATGTTCTTCCTGTGGCTTGGCCGCGGGTTGGATGATGAGTTGGCAAAGGCGGGTGTTTCGCAAGAAGAAACCAGCGAGCCAGACGCAGCCTAAACACCGCCATCCATTTTGGATGAAAAAGCGAAGTCGGACAGGCTATTTTTCAGCTTTGCGGTAGGGGTTATCGTGCTCCAGCATGCCTGCAATTTGATGTTCGACTTGTTCCCGTTCGTGACGAACAAAATCCGCAACGGGACTTCTGAGCGCTGGGTCTGCGATCCAGTGCAGTGAGAACGTCGCACTCGGTAAGTATCCCCGCTGAACCTTGTGCGACCCTTGCGCACCCGCCTCGACCCGCTGCAGGCCGTGTTTGATGGCGTAATCGATGGCTTGGTAGTAGCAGGCCTCGAAATGCAGGAATTTGTGATCTTCCGAGCAGCCCCAATTCCGCCCGTAAAGGGTATCCCCGCCCCGTAAGTTCAGCGCACCGGCGACGGGTTGGTCGTTCTCGAAGCACATGACCATCACCACATCATCGGCGCAGCGTTCGCCCAAGAGCGAAAAGAACGCGCGGGTGAGATAGGCTTGGCCCCACTTCCGGTCGGCGGTGTTCATATAGAAGTCGTAGAAAGCGTCCCAGAGCGCTTCGGTCATATCGTGGCCCGACAGCACGCGGACATCGATGTCCGATTCCGCCACTTCACGCCGCTCTTTCTTCACTGCTTTACGCTTGCGACTGTTGAGCTGCATCAGGAAGTCATCAAAGCTCTGATACCCCTGATTCTCCCAATGATATTGCAGTCCCAGCCGTTGTTCAAAATGCTCTAACTCGCCCAGGGCATCGAATTCGGATTTGTTGGGAAACGTGACGTGCAGACTGGAAAGCTGCAGTTGCTTGGCGACGGACACAATCGCATCGCCCAAAATCTTGTGCGTCTCGCTGTCTGAGGCCTCACCTAGCAGCAGGCGCGGGCCCGTTGCTGGGGTAAACGGCACGCAAACTTGCGCTTTGGGGTAATATCGACCACCGGCGCGCTCATAGGCATCGGCCCAGCCCCAATCGAAAACATACTCGCCATAGGAATGGCTTTTGACGTAAAGCGGCACCGCGCCAAGAATGGCGCCGGTTTCGCTGTCTTCCAACACCACATGCTGTGCCGCCCAGCCGGACGCCGCATTTGCCGATCCACTGTCCTCCAAAGCAGACAGAAAACCGTGCTTTACGAACGGGTTAGACTGTCCTGCGCAGGCGTCCCACGCCTCGGCTGAGACTTCAGAGAGGCTACCAATCGTTCGAACGTGCAGGCGCGCTTCAGGGTCAGTCATGGGGGCGAAGTAATCCTCGCTGGTGCGGTTATGAAAGGGGAATATTACCCCCTGTAACCTGTACTGCCAGCGGCAGATAGCAAGGCAAAAAGCGGGGTTTTCGGGCCTAGTCTTTCTTCTTTTTCGCCGCAGGTTCTGGCGTCTTTTCCTTGAAGCAACACCAGTCACGCACAGGACAGCGCCAGCACTCCGGCTTTCGCGCTTTACAAAGGTATCGTCCGTGCAGAATCAGCCAATGGTGCGCGTGGTTCTTAAAGGCCGCTGGCACGCGCCGGTTCAGGCCGTCTTCGACCTGGTCAGGATTATTTCCCGCAGCCATTCCCATGCGATTTGAGACGCGGAAGACATGGGTGTCGACGGCGATGGTCGGATGCCCCCAATACATCTGCAGCACGACGTTTGCGGTTTTGCGACCCACACCGGGCAGACTTTCGAGCGCGGCGCGATCCTCAGGCACTTCGCCATCATAGGCATCAACCAGTATCCGCGCAGCCTTCATCACGTTCGCGGCTTTGGCGTTGTAGAGGCCGATGGTCTTGATGTGGTCTTTCAAGGCGTCTTCGCCCAAGTCCAGCATTTGCTGGGGCGTCGTTACCTTGGCAAACAAGGCTTTGGTCGCGGCATTGACGGAAATGTCGGTGGCTTGCGCAGAAAGCGCCACGGCGACAACCAACGTATAAGCGTTGACGTAATCAAGCTCGCCCTTAGGCTCCGGCTCGATCCCTTGGAAGACTTCAAAAATAGCCTGAATTTGCTCAGGCTTCAGCACCCGCTGGCGCGGTGTCACAGAGGGCGCTGAATTCTGAAAACCCATTTAGGCGACTTCCACGATCGCTTCGATCTCTACGGCAACGCCAAGCGGCAGCGCGGCTGCGGAAACCGCTGCGCGTGAATGACGGCCTTTGTCGCCAAAGACTTCAACCATGAGGTCAGACGCACCGTTGATGACTTTTGGCTGTTCCGTGAAGTCACCGGTGGAGTTCACGAAGCCGGTCAGCTTGACGATTTGAACCACGCGGTCGAGGTCGCCATCGAGTGCCTTTTGCACTTGCGCGATGATCGCGAGCGCGCATTTCTCTGCGGCGACAGCACCCTGTGCGACATCCATATTCTCGCCGAGTTTGCCCACGATTGGCGCGCCATCGGCCAAGGAAACCTGACCCGAGACAAACAGCAGGTTCCCTGTCCGCGTTACAGGAACATAATTCGCCACAGGAGCAGTTGCTGGGGGCAGGGTGATGTTCAATTCGGTGAGGCGAGCGTCAATGGTTCCGGTCATTACTGAATCCAGTTTGATTGGAGGTGAATCGTTCTGAAAGTGGTAATGCGGACCGAAGCGATGCGCAAAAAAAAAGGAGACGCGAAGTTTCGCGTCCCCCAGGTGGCTGCAAGAAGAGCTATCAAACAATCTGAGGCTCGCACTGAAAACTGCACGGCACCAAAGATAGTGAGTACATACGCAACAGTGATGCCAACTTATGCGACTCGGCCCAAAAAAATTATGCGTCAAAGGGGTAGGTTATTGATATTCCGCATTTCTTTATTTTTGGCCCCGAATCGACACTAAATCATTATAAGATTCTCCCATTTTCTCTTCGCCAAATAGCGTACGTGGCCCATTCCCATTTTGGGTCTGGTCTGGCCAATCAAGGTTACGCGCTGCAAATCACAGCTCCGCGTGAAGTGACTTGCCACACTGAAAACGCCGCTTTAGCAAGTCATCGGATCTGCAGAAAATCGACGCTCTCTGGCTGATTCGCGCCTCGCTGAATTTTTCATTCAAGACTCGAGGGCTCCAGAAGAGCAGTACTTAAACAGGGCGCGGTACACCGCTGTGCGCTGGTCAAGAAAGGACTTAGGAATGGCTCGAAACAAGATTGCACTCGTCGGTGCTGGCAATATTGGTGGCACTTTGGCGTTGCTCGCGGGCATGAAAGACTTGGGCGACGTCGTTTTGCTCGATCTCGCTGACGGTGTAGCCAAGGGTAAGGCGTTGGACATCGCAGAAGCAGCCCCCGTCGAAGGTTTCGACGCACGCATGACGGGCACGGCTGATTATGCCGATATCGCAGGCGCAGACGTCGTCATCGTAACGGCTGGCGTTGCACGGAAGCCGGGCATGAGCCGGGACGACCTGTTGGGGATCAACGTCAAGGTCATGAACGCCGTTGGCGCCGGTATTAAAGAGCACGCGCCAGACGCTTTCGTGATTTGTATCACCAACCCGTTGGACGCGATGGTTAAAGTGCTGCAGGAAGCCTCCGGCTGTCCGGCGCACAAGGTTGTTGGTATGGCCGGTGTTCTGGATGCCGCGCGCTTCCGTCACTTCTTGGCCGACGAGATGAATGTTTCCGTCGAAGACGTCTCCGCCTTCGTTCTTGGTGGTCACGGCGATACGATGGTTCCCGTGGTCAACTACACCACAGTCGCCGGAATCGACCTGCCAACACTGACCAAAATGGGTTGGATCACCGAAGAGCGTGTAGACGCGATTGTTGACCGCACGCGCAAGGGCGGCGGTGAGATTGTTGCGTTGCTGGGCACGGGCTCAGCCTTCTACGCGCCAGCTTCTTCCGCGATTTCGATGGCCGAATCCTACTTGAAGGACAAAAAGCGTCTGTTGCCGTGCGCGGCGATGCTGTCTGGACAGTATGGGGTCAGCGACATGTACGTGGGTGTTCCTGTGATTATCGGGTCGGAAGGCGTTGAGCGGATTGTTGAGTTGCCGCTGACGGACAAAGAAACCGAAATGTTCAACCAATCGGTTGATGCCGTTAAGGGCTTGAACGACGCCGTGGCAGCCCTGTCGTAAGGCATTTTCTGCGCGATGGTCAAAGGGGCTAACGAGTGCCCCTTTGACCTTGTAGACAACTGAACCGTATTCGTTTCGCGCGCCACCGCTAAGCACTGTGTGCGCATTGACCCACGCATCCGCGGGCGTATTGTGCTGGCGACTTCTGTTGCTCAAGACGCGACGCCTGTTCCTGGGTGCCCCTGTCTTGAGATTGTCCGATGATAGGGCAAAGCACAAAAAGATAGGGAGCCTTCCTTTCCATGAATATCCACGAGTATCAGGGCAAAGAACTGCTGAAAAAGTACGGCGTAGCTGTGCTGGACGGCGGCGTTGCGTTTACGCCTGATGAGGCCGTTGCCGCAGCTGAGAAGCTGGGCGGTCCGGTTTACGTTGTTAAATCGCAAATCCACGCAGGTGGACGCGGCGCGGGCCACTTCGAAAACGATCCAAAGCGGGAAACCGGCGGCGGCGTTCGTGTTGTTAAGTCCGTTGAGGACGTTCGGGCGGCGGCTTCGTTTATGCTGGCAAACACCCTGATCACCAAACAAACCGGTCCTGAAGGCAAAGAGGTCAAGCGCCTCTACATCGAAGATGGCTGCGATATCGCGCGTGAGCTGTATCTCTCCTTCCTCGTGGATCGCGTAAGCTCTCGTGTGACCATCGTTGCTTCGACTGAAGGTGGGATGGACATCGAGACTGTCGCGGAAGAAACACCGGAAAAAATCATGCAGGTCGATATCGACCCTGCCTCCGGCATCCAAGGCCACCACGCCCGTTCGATCGCGTTTGGTTTGGGTTTGGAAGGGGCGCAGGTTAAGTCGGCGACCAAGTTCCTTTTTGCAATGTACAAGGCCTTCACAGAACTCGACTGTGCGATGGTTGAGGTCAACCCGCTGGTGGTGACTGGCGCTGGTGATTTGGTCGCGCTGGACGCTAAAGTCGGCTTTGACGACAACGCGCTGTACCGTCACAAAGACATCGAAGCGCTGCGGGATGAAGACGAGGAAGATGCCTCTGAGCTGGAAGCAGCACAGTGGGATCTGAACTACGTCAAGCTGGACGGTGAAATTGGCTGTATGGTCAATGGTGCCGGGCTTGCGATGGCAACGATGGACATCATCAAGCTCTATGGCTCCGAGCCTGCAAACTTCCTCGACGTCGGTGGGGGCGCAACCGAAGAGCGTGTCACGGCCGCCTTCAAAATCATTCTCTCTGACCCGAATGTAAAAGGCATTCTGGTCAACATTTTCGGCGGCATCATGAAGTGCGATATCATCGCCAGTGGTGTGGTTGCGGCGGCGCGGGAAACCAGCCTGTCCGTGCCTTTGGTCGTGCGTCTCGAAGGGACGAATGTGGAAAAGGGTAAGGAAATCATGGCGAATTCCGGCCTGACCATCATCCCCGCTGACAACCTCGCTGATGCAGCTGACAAAATTACCAAAGCCGTGAAGGAGGCTGCGTAACATGGCCGTTCTCGTAGACAAAAATACGCGCGTCATCACGCAAGGTTTCACGGGTTCGCAGGGGACTTTCCACTCCGAACAAGCGCTGGCCTATGGCACCAAAGTTGTGGGTGGCGTAACGCCGGGCAAGGGCGGTCAGGCGCACTTGGACCTGCCGGTTTTCAACACGGTGGCGGAAGCCAAGCACGTCACTGAGGCCAACGCCTCGGTGATCTATGTCCCGCCTCCGTTCGCGGCAGATTCCATCCTTGAAGCCATCGACGCGGAAATTGAGCTGGTGGTTTGTATCACCGAGGGCATTCCGGTGTTGGACATGGTGAAGGTAAAGCGCGCGTTGTCGGGCTCAAAAACCCGCCTGATCGGTCCAAACTGTCCGGGTGTGATTACGCCTGACGAATGTAAAATCGGCATCATGCCGGGGCACATTCACCGTCGTGGCAAAATCGGGATCGTTTCTCGCTCTGGCACGCTGACTTACGAAGCCGTTGCGCAAACAACGGCGGCTGGTTTGGGTCAGTCCACGTGTATTGGTATTGGTGGTGATCCGGTCAACGGCACCAACTTCATCGATTGTCTTGAGTTGTTCCTGCAAGACGACGAAACCGCCGGCATCATCATGATCGGCGAGATCGGCGGTTCAGCAGAAGAAGAAGCGGCTGAGTTCTTTGCTGCACAGAAAGTCAAGAAGCCGATCGTTGGCTTCATTGCGGGTGTTTCCGCGCCTCCGGGCAAGCGCATGGGGCACGCTGGTGCCATCATCGCAGGGGGGCAGGGTGACGCTGGCTCAAAGATTGAAGCGATGAAATCTGCGGGCTACGTGGTTTCTGACAGCCCGGCCGGGCTGGGCGAAGCGATGCTGAAGGCGATGGGCTAAGTCAGCCTCGTTTCCTGATTGCAGGCAAAAAAAAGAGGCGGCCTCCCATTCGGGAGAGCCGCCTTTTTAAGTTAGAGAAGTGTAAGGTTTCCGCAAAAGGGGATCAGTACTTTTGCTTCAACCCTCCTGATTGAGTGCGTGCTCCAATACCGACTGGAAAAACGCAGCCCGACCGCCGTGAGGAGGTATTTGTGCCATTACAGCAATCGTCATGTCGTACGCCGGTACGTTCAAGACGGTTTGGCCTCCAAAGCCGATAGATCCGTAACCCGCGACGAGTTTGCCGTTCAGCGGGAATTTAACGAACCATGTACCAAAACCGTAACCCCAGTTCTCGGAAAGAAGACGGGATTCGGTACGTCTGAAAAAGCGGCCTTTGCCGGCCACTGGGCCTTGCATTTCTGCAAGGAATTCTGGATCCACTTGATGCTTCACGTCCGTGGCGAGGAAGCGTCCCAGACGCCACATGTCGCGGGATGTCATGTACAGCCCATAGCCGGCACGCGCCTGCTTATCCTCACCTTCGGTTACAGCCCACTTGGCGGCCAGCTCGGCGCGCATGGGGAACCAAACTTCGTTGGTGATGATCCGCTCGATGGGCGCGTCGTAAACCGCTTCCAAGGCTTCCGCCATGATTTGCGCCGTCAGGGAGCTGTATTGAAATTCATCGCCCGGCTGGGATTCCGGATTGAAGTCCGGCTGATGCACCAAATCGGAGAAGTCGTCGTCCGTGAACAGGCGCGCCGTCTGCGAAACCGGTGAGAATGGTGTTTCCCGGTAGCGGATGTTCGGGGTCATGGTCAGCAGGTGCCGCCACGTCAAACCCGAGCCGCCATATTCCGGCAAATGAAGGGAAATGTACTCATCGGGCGACTGAATCTTGCCGTCCTTAATCGCCGCGCCAACAGCCGTTGAGATCATCGTCGTGCTGATGCCGTGCATGTTCCACAGCGTCGTTTCGTCGTGTTCCCCGGTGTAGGATTCGAAAACAACGTCATTGCCCTGCGAAACAATCAACGCGCGAACGTTGTTGTCCCAGAGGAACTCTTTCATTGCATCCGTGGTGGGGGCCAACGGTCGGCTGAAACTGCGCTCAGCCGTAGAGGCCGCCAGTTCAACGTATTCGCCCTCGCCATGAAAGGCGTGGCCCTTTAACAGGCGTTGTGAAGCGACTTCTCCGTTCTCCACGGCTTCGCAGCCGAACAGAAAAGTCGCGGAAGCCATGGCGATAATCGCCGTTCCATGCTGTAGCAAACGTCGCATTGCGTCGTCCCTCAAATCCCGGTGAGACGTGTTGTCAAATACCCCGATGTCCGTTGCAGAATGCGACCCCAACAATATTGGGTAAGTGAAAAGCAGACTGTTCAGACTTAGAAATTTGCATCGATAAGGTGTTAATCCGCCGGCCAAGTCTATGAAAACCAGTGGTTTTTGCTGATTAAGGCGTGTAATCCGTGATTATCCCGCCGATGGCAGCGATTAAGTCTCATAATGCAAATTGGGAGTCGGGAATCGATTCGCTGGAGTCCTTGCGCCAAAGACCTCAGCAACCAGCCAAGCCATGCAGGTTTGGTTGTGCAGCGGTCGCAGATACGGCAGGAAGGGGCGCTTTTAATTCTCTGCGGACCGGCGTAAAGCTAAGGCGCAGGATTACTTTGCTTTCTCGTGACCAGCTTATTTCGGCTGGTACGCACCATTGTAGAGACAGGAAACCAATGGCACCGCTGGATCAGGCTGGTGACGCAGCCTCTTACGACGACCCGCTCTCCGCGCTGACTGGCGCTAACGCTTCTTATATTGCTGACCTTTTTGCGCTGTACACGCAAAACCCGTCGGCGGTTGATTCCAATTGGCAAGAATTCTTCGCGGCGCTGAGCGACGATGAAGCTGCTCTGTTTGGCGATTTCAACGGTCCAAGCTGGAAGTCCCGAAGCACTCGAATTGTTGGCGCGATCAGCGCTGAGGAAGAAGCCGACCGTGCGGCTGCGGCAAAGAAGAAGCCAGCAGCGGCCGTTGGACTGGATTCCGAAGCTGCGAAGCTGGCAACGCAGGATTCCGTAGCGGCGCTGATGATGATCCGCGCCTACAGAATTCGCGGACATCTCAAGGCGGATCTCGACCCCTTAGGCTTGAAAAAGCAGGAAGAGCACGAAGAGCTGGAGCCAGCGACCTACGGCTTTACCGATGCAGATATGAGCCGCGAAGTTTACATCAACAACGTCCTTGGCCTTGGCGAGTACGCGACGGTCGGACAAATCCTCGACCGGTGTCGCGCCACGTACTGCGGTAAAATCGGCGTTGAGTTCACGCACATCACCGATCCGCGTCAGAAGGCGTGGGTGCAAGAGCGGATCGAGGGCATCGAGAACAAGACCGACTTCACCGAAATGGGCAAGCGGACGATCTTGGAGCGCCTGACCCACGCTGAAGGTTTCGAAAACTTCCTCGACAAGAAATTCCCCGGCACCAAGCGGTTTGGCTTGGATGGCGGTGAGACGATGATTCCCGCTTTGGAGCAAATCCTGAAGCGTGGCTCGCAACTGGGCTTGAAAGAAGTTGTGCTTGGCATGGCGCACCGTGGGCGGTTGAACGTGCTGGCGAACTTCATGAACAAGCCGTACCGGGCGATTCTGAACGAGTTCCTTGGCGGCTTTGCCTTCCCCGACGACATCAACGCGTCCGGCGACGTGAAATATCACTTGGGCTCATCCGCCGATCGTGAGTTTGATGGCGAGACGGTTCACCTGTCGCTCAACCCCAATCCATCGCACCTTGAGGCCGTAAACCCGGTTGTGGTGGGTAAGACGCGGGCTAAGCAAGACCAGCATGGCGATACGGAACGGACCAAGGTCATGCCGATCTTGATCCATGGTGATGCGGCCTTTGCGGGTCAGGGCTTGGTGCCTGAGGTTCTGGATCTGACCGGCCTGAAGGGCTACCGCACAGGCGGCGTGATTAACTTCGTGATTAACAACCAGATTGGCTTCACCACCAATCCGGTCAATGCGCGTCCCGGTCCGTACTGTACGGACATCGCAAAGGCGATCGAGGCACCGATTTTCCATGTGAATGGCGACGATCCAGAAGCCGTGATTCACGTGGCGCGGATTGCGACGGAGTTTCGGCAGGAATTCAAGCAGGACGTTGTCATCGACATGTTCTGCTACCGTCGCTTTGGTCATAACGAAGGCGACGAGCCCGCGTTCACCCAGCCGCTCATGTACAAGCAAATCAAGCAGCAACGCCCGACGCGTGCGCTCTATGCGGAAAAGCTGGCCGCCGAAAACGTGGTTTCTGCGGAAGAGTCGCAGCGCTTGCACGACGATTTCCAAGCGCTGATGGCCGAGGAATTCGAGGCTGCACAATCGTACAAGCCAAACAGCGCCGATTGGCTGGGTGGGTCTTGGCAAGGATTGAAGCGCGCCGAAGACGGCCCGCGTCGCGGCAAAACCGGCCTGTCCGTTGAGCAGTGGATGGTCTTGGCGGAACAGCTGCCATCCATGCCGGAGGACTTTGTACCGAACAAGAAAGTTGTCCGTCTGATGGACAACAAGCGCGAGATGTTTGAGTCTGGCGAGGGCTTCGATTGGGCAACGGCGGAGGCTATGGCCTTTGGCTCGCTGCTGATGGAAGGTGCTCCGATCCGGTTTTCAGGTCAGGATGTGCGCCGGGGGACGTTCACGCAGCGTCATGCGGTGCTGACGGACCAAGAAACCGAAGCGACGCACACGCCACTGGCGACTTTGTCAGAGGATCAGGCGCGGTTGGAGATCATCGACTCGCCCCTGTCCGAGTTGGGTGTTCTGGGGTTCGAGTACGGCTATTCTTATACCGAACCCAAGGCGCTGACCCTTTGGGAAGCGCAATTTGGTGATTTCTCTAACGGCGCACAGATCATCATCGACCAGTTCATTTCATCGGCTGAAGCAAAATGGCTGCGGATGTCCGGGTTGGTGATGCTGCTCCCGCACGGCTACGAAGGCCAAGGCCCGGAGCACTCTTCAGCGCGGCTTGAGCGGTATTTGCAGATGTGCGGAGAAGACAACTGGCAGGTGGCGAATTGCACCACGCCAGCAAACTATTTCCACATCCTGCGCCGCCAACTGCGCCGGGATTTCCGGAAGCCGTTGGTGCTGATGACGCCGAAGTCACTGCTGCGTCACAAGCGGTGTGTTTCGTCCAAAGCTGCCTTTATGAACGGTTCGACCTTCCACCGGGTTTTGTTGGAAGATCGCTCGATGGACATGGCGGTGCGCAAAGACGCCAAGCGCGTGGTTCTGTGCACGGGCAAGGTCTATTACGACTTGCTCGAAGAACGCGAACAGCGCGGTTTGGATCACGTCCATCTGGTGCGGGTCGAGCAGCTCTATCCGTTCCCAAGCATCGCCTTGGCCGAAGAGATGGAGAGCTTCAAGCACTGTGAGTTCGTCTGGTGTCAGGAAGAGCCCAAAAACATGGGCGCTTGGACCCACGTTGATCCGTACATCGAAGACGTGCTGGAGCAGGTTGGCGCCCCAGCGGGACGTGCGGGTTACGCGGGCCGCGCGGCTGCGGCTTCACCGGCGACGGGCTCAGGCTCCTTGCATAAAAAACAACAGGCAGCCTTGGTCGAAGCGGCTTTGGTTGGTCCGGTCAAGCGGCGCTAAGTCGCTTTCTACATAGTAAAAGGAAAACAGCGAATGGCTGTAGAAATCGTCGTCCCTGTCTTGGGCGAATCTGTTACCGAAGCGACCGTTGCTCAGTGGCTCAAGCAGCCCGGTGAAGCCGTGGCGCAAGACGAGCCGCTGGTCGAACTGGAAACAGACAAGGTAACGCTCGAAGTTGGTGCACCTGCAAACGGTGTCGTGGCTTCGGTTTTGGCGGAAGAAGGCGCTACCGTTGAGGTTGGTGCTGTTCTTGGGATGATGGAAGCGGGCGCTGCGCCTGTGGCGGCTCCGGCTGCTGCGCCGACGCCTGCGCCTGCCGCGGCGGCTCCGGCTCCGGCTGCACCAGCGCCAAAGCCCGCTGCTGCGCCTGCGGCTGGTGCGCGGGTGATGCCGTCTGATGCGCTGAAGGCTGCAAAAGCTGGTTCCTGGCCGGAGGGTCACGTGTCTGGTGCGGTTGCAAGCAAGGCCTCTGGCCTGACCCCAACGGACCAATTACCGCCCCGTCAGCCCGGCGGTGAAGAAGAAATCGTTCGCATGTCGCGACTGCGCCAGACCATCGCGCGACGCTTGAAAGAAGCGCAAGATACCGCTGCGATGCTCACGACGTTCAACGATGTTGATATGTCTGCGGTGATGAATCTGCGCAAATCGCACCAAGATGCGTTTGTGAAGAAGTACGGCATCAAGCTGGGTTTCATGTCCTTCTTTGCGAAGGCTTGTGTGGCCGCGTTGCAAGAGTTGCCAGCGGTCAACGCCGAGATTTACGGCACCGACATCATCTACAAGAACTACTACAACATCGGTGTCGCTGTCGGCACGGAGAACGGCTTGGTGGTTCCAGTGATCCGTGATGCGGATCAGATGGGTTTTGCGGATATCGAGAACAGCATCTCTGATTTCGGGAAGCGCGCGCGGGATGGCAAGCTGTCTATGGCCGAAATGTCCGGCGGGACGTTCACCATTTCCAATGGCGGCATTTACGGCTCTATGCTGTCAACGCCGATTCTGAACCAGCCACAGAGCGCCATTTTGGGCATGCACAAAATCGAAGATCGCCCAATTGCGGTGAACGGTGAAGTTGTCATTCGCCCGATGATGTACCTCGCGCTGTCCTACGATCACCGAATTGTCGACGGTCGGGAAGCGGTGACGTTCTTGGTCAAGGTGAAGGAAAACATCGAAGACCCGAGCCGGTTGCTGTTTGGCGTTTAAGCCCCAAGCACCGGATCGAAGCGTTGAAAGAGGGGGCATTGGCCCCCTTTTTTTGTGGCTCTAGTCGATCATGCGCAGAGCGTTTTCCAAGTCGGTTTTCAAGTCCCCGACGTCTTCGAGGCCAACGCTCAGCCGGATCAGATTGTTGGAAATGCCAACCTCCCACCGCGCCTCTTCACTCAATACGCGGTGCGTGGTGGTCGCCGGGTGGGTGACCAGAGATTTGCTGTCGCCAAGGTTGTTCGAGATACGGATGAGACGCAGGGCGTTCAATACCTTGAAGGCATTGGCCTTTCCTCCTGCCACTTGGAAGGCCACGAGCGTACCACCGTTTCGCATTTGTCTTGAGGCGATCTCTCGTTGAGGGTGGCTTTGGAGACCGGGGTAAGACACGCGATCGATGGCGTCATGACCTTCCAAGTGTTCAGCAATGTTTAGGGCGTTATCGGCCATGCGCGACACCCGCAAATCCAGCGTTTCCAGCGCCTTAGCCAGCGTCCATGCGTTGAATGGGCTGAGCGATGGGCCCGTGTGGCGGACAAAATCTTGCAGGTGGTCGGTGTAGAATTGCTCAGAACAGCAAACAGCACCGCCCATGCAGCGGCCCTGTCCATCGATGTGCTTGGTGGCGGAGTAGGTGATGACGTCCGCCCCGAGCGGGGTGGCGCGTTGGACCACGGGCGAGGCAAAAGCGTTATCGACGACAAACGTGATACCGGCGGCCTTGGCAATCTTTCCCACCGCCGCAACATCGACCAAAGCAAGGGTTGGATTGGCCGGTGTTTCGCAGAAGAAAACTTTCGTGTGCTTCGTAATCGCGGATTCCCAAGCTGCGAGGTCGGTTCCATCCACGAGCGTGTAGGAAATGCCATAGCGTGGGAGCAGGGTGGTGATGACCTGCAGGCACGAACCAAACAGCGCCTTTGACGCGACGAGGTGATCGCCCGCCTGCAGCCGGCAAGCGAGGGCCGCGTGCATCGCCGCCATCCCACTGGATACCGCAACACATCGCTCTGTTCCTTCTAAAGCGGCGAGGCGCTGTTCGAACAGGCTGACGGTTGGATTGCCATAGCGGGAATAGATGTACCCATCATCCTCGCCTTTGAAACGGGCTTCAGCCTGTTCTGCGCTGTCGTAGACGTAGCCTGATGTCAGGTACAGGGCTTCGGCGGTTTCACCGAAACCGGAGCGTTCCATGCCGTTGTGGATCAGTTGGGACTGAACTGACCATTCTGGCGTCTGATCGTCTGAATTTGGGATATGCAGCATGACCTTCGACACTTTGCGTTACGGTTGTGTATGAGTCTGATGCAGCTTTGGGTGAGATTTTCCCAATAAAATCCGTATTTTCCACTAAGATTTTGAAAAGTCGTGAATAGGAAGTATAAAGTCGCGGAAATAAGGATTTGAGAAGAACAAATATGCAGTTCGATGACACGGATAGAAAAATCCTCCGCTTGATCCAAGTCGATGCGACCCTTCCGTTGGAAGAAATCGCCCGGCAAATCGGTTCAACCAAGTCTCCGGTGTGGAACCGGATTAAGAAGCTGAAAGCGGCGGGTGTTATTGATCGCGAGGTCGCTATTCTCAACGGTAACAGCATTGGGCTGACCGAGACGTTTTTCATCGCCATTCGGACGGATCAGCATACCAGCGATTGGTTGGGGCGTTTTACGGAGATCGTCAATGAAATGCCGGAGATATTGGAATGTCATCGGCTGGCTGGCGATGTTGATTACATCATGAAAATCCGCGTCGCGAGTACCCGTGATTACGACCTGTTCTACAAGCGGTTTATTGGGCGGATTAACCTGTTCAACGTGACATCCAGCTTGTCGATGGAGGTCATTAAGGAAACCACGGCGCTCAAAGTCTAAGAGGCTGGCTTGGCGCGCCGTGGTTGTCTTGCTGTCCTTCTTAGCCCGCGGCGGCGGGGTTAAAGAAGATAAACGTGACCAGCACGAACAGCGGCATCAGGATGCCGACTGACCATGCCATGTAGCCAAAGAACGACGGCATTTTGATCCCGCGATCTTCGGCGATGGAGCGAACCATGAAGTTCGGCGCATTACCGATATAGGTGACCGCGCCCATAAAGACGGCACCGGCGGAAATGGCCAATAGCGTCTGACTGAGCTCGCCCATCAACTGCTCTGGATCACCGCCTGCGGTATTGAAGAACACGAGGTAGGTTGGCGCGTTATCGAGGAAGCTGGACAGGATGCCGGTTGCCCAGAAGTACGCGGCATTGAACGGTGCGCCATCGGATTGCGTCACCCCGTCGATGACCCAGCCAAGCGCGCCATCGGAACCTGCGCGCAGGATGGCCAGCGCGGGGATGATGGTCATGAAGATACCGGCGAACAAGGTCGCAACTTCGATGATGGGGAACCACGTAAAGCCGTTCAAACGGCGGCTTTCGTTGACGGTGAGCAGCAGCGATAGACCCGCGAGCCCGACCAGTCCGAAATCTCGGATCAAGTTGGCGAGTTTGATGTCTACGTCATAGATCATGAAGTGCGCCGAGGTGCCAAAGGGCGCCGGAAGATCGGCGGCAAAGCCGGAGTAGAGCACAAAGGCGACAACGCCCGCGAGCAGCAGCAGGTTTACGCTGCCTTCGAGCCCAAGCTTTTCGCCCTCTTTACCGGTTTCGATGTTGTTCATCGGCACGGTTTCATCTTCGCGGCGGCTGAGCACTGTATCAACAACGAAGTACAGGACCAGCAGGATCACGGACAGCATCAGCATGGGCAGGAACATAGCCTGTGTGGGCCAGAAGAAGCTGACGCCCTTCAGGAAGCCCAAAAACAGTGGTGGGTCACCCAAGGGCGACAGCGAGCCACCGATATTGGCAACAAGGAAGATGAAGAAAACGATGGTGTGAACGCGGTGCTTGCGGTGGTCATTGGCGCGGCACAGCGGGCGAATGAGCAGCATGGCTGCGCCGGTTGTGCCCATGAAGGAGGCGAGAATGGTGCCAATGGCGAGAATACCGGTATTCAGCACGGGCGTTCCGACCAACGATCCCTTGATCCGCACACCGCCAGAGACGGTAAACAGCGCAAACAGCAGAATGATAAACGGCAGGTATTCATGCATGAACGTTTCCCACGCGAGGAACGTCGTCGTTTGGAAGCCGTAAATCACCAAACACGGGACCAGAAAACACAGCGCCCAAAAGGCGCTGATCTTGCCAAAGTGATGGTGCCACAGCCGTGGAATAAACAGCGGCATCAGGGCAATCGATAGCAACATCCCGGCGAAAGGCAGCACCCAGAGCAGGTTCAGGTCCGTACCTGGCAGATGATAACCGCCATGCCCGGCCTCAGCGCCGTAAGCGGTTCCGGCGGTTCCCAGTCCCGTGACCAAGAAGAGTGCAACTATGCCAAGCAAACGGTTCAGCGGGGCGATATGGCCGATCATTGGTTTTCCTGAAAATCGTGTGAAAGTGTTAAGGGGGAGTTAGGACGCAGAGAGGGATGATTCAACCGCTTTCCAAGTCCCATGTTGGTGAATTTCAACACCAGAGAACCCGATCTTATAGGCCATCGTCTCGGATCCTTTGATCCAATAGCCGAGGTAGAACTTGGGCAGGTGTAGCAATTTCAAGTGTTCAACGGTGTCGAGGATGCAGAATGTCCCAAGCGACCGGCGGGTCTCGTCCGGGCAAAAGAAGGAATAAACCGCCGACAGACCGTCTTCCATAGCATCAAACAGCATACAGGCCTTTAACGCACCGTCGCTGTCCCGCCACTCAAGCAGGCCGGATTCGACCGTGGACTGATCAATCATCATGCGCAGGTCGTCCGGCGTCATCAGCGCCATTTCTGACACGCCGTGGCGCGCGCGGATATAGCGATCAAACAACGCCCAATGTTCGGGCGTGCATTCGTTGACCCGAACGGAGCGGGTTAAATCGCGGTTGCGGTTGATGATCTTTCGATGCGTCCGCGAGGTCCGGTGAGAAGCAACGTCGATGCGAGCGGACATGCATGCATTGCACGACGGGCAAGCGGGGCGATAGGCGATCTCGTGGCTGCGGCGAAAGCCCGACCAGCTGAGCGCGTCAAAAGCTTCATCATCACCATGATCCAAAGCCGTTATCAGCTTCCGCTCCGTGCGGTTCGGCAAATACGGGCAGGGCGCCGGAGCGGTCATGTAGAACACGCGCTCAATCTGCGACCAGTCATGGCGAAGGAATGTTTGGTTTTCGTTCGACATGAACTTATCAGTGGCGGTTTGATTGGGTGAGGTCAAGGCTGGGCTGATATTAGCACGCTCAATTGCCAAGCTTGGCAGGGACCACTACAACAAAAGAACGTGAGTTGACGTCTGCTAGGCGTCAGAACCGTTTTTGCTGAGTCATCCAGGGGAGGACGTCCGGAATCATGGGCGCTGACAAAAAGATCGATAAATCGAAACTGCCAAGTCGTCACACCACCGTAGGGCCAGAGCGTGCGCCGCACCGCTCTTACCTGCACGCGATGGGTTTGGGCGACGATGAAATCGCACAGCCGCTGATCGGCGTTGCGACCACATGGAACGAAGCTGCGCCTTGTAACATTTCGCTGTCGCGTCAAGCGCAAGTGGTGAAGCGGGGCGTGGAGCACGCGCACGGGACACCGCGTGAGTTTACCACCATCACCGTCACCGACGGCATCGCCATGGGCCACGAAGGCATGAAGTCTTCACTGGTTTCCCGTGAAGTGATTGCCGACTCCGTTGAGCTGACCATGCGTGGTCATTGTTACGATGGTTTGGTCGGTTTGGCAGGTTGTGACAAATCGCTACCCGGCATGATGATGGCGATGGTTCGTCTGAATGTACCGTCCGTGTTCCTGTATGGCGGTTCCATCCTGCCCGGCACGTTCAAAGGCCGCGATGTAACCGTGCAGGACTTGTTCGAAGCCGTTGGTCAGCATGCTGTTGGTGAAATGTCTGACGAAGACTTGCACCTGTTGGAATGCATGGCGTGTCCTTCTGCGGGCTCCTGTGGCGCACAGTTCACCGCGAACACCATGGCCTGTGTTTCTGAAGCCATCGGTCTGGCGTTACCGCACTCTGCTGGCGCGCCGGCACCGTACGAGATCCGTGACACTTTCGCGCACAAATCGGGTGAAGCGGTCATGTCGCTGATCGAAATGAACCTGCGCCCTCGTGATATCGTGACTCGTAAGTCGCTGGAAAACGCTGCGCGGGTTGTGGCGGCGACGGGGGGTTCGACCAACGCTGGTCTGCACCTGCCTGCGATCGCACACGAATGCGGCATCGACTTTGATCTGCATGATGTCTGTGACATTTTCCGCGATACGCCTTACATCGCAGACCTCAAGCCCGGCGGTAAGTACGTGGCGAAGGACTTGTTCGAGATTGGCGGCGTGCCGATTGTGATCAAGGCGCTGATTGAAGGCGGCTACATCCACACGGATTGCATCACCACGACCGGCAAGACCATCGGTGAAAACCATGAGAAGATTGCGTTCCCAGAGGGCAACAAGGTCGTTTATCCCGTTTCCAACGCCATCACGCCGACCGGCGGTGTCGTGGGTCTGCGCGGCAATCTGGCTCCAGAAGGCGCAATCGTGAAGGTTGCGGGTATGGAAGTGCAGAACTTCAGCGGTCCAGCACGCGTTTTTGAGTGTGAAGAAGACTGCTTTGCTGCGGTTCAGAAGGGTGACTATCAGGACGGCGAAGTTCTGGTGATCCGCAACGAAGGGCCAAAGGGTGGTCCGGGCATGCGCGAAATGCTCTCCACCACCGCAGCGATCTACGGCCAAGGCCGAGGCGACAAGGTGGCACTGATCACCGACGGTCGCTTCTCGGGCGCGACCCGCGGTTTCTGTGTTGGTCACGTTGGTCCAGAAGCTGCTGTTGGTGGGCCGATTGGCTTGCTGCAGAACGGCGATCTGATCTCAATCGACGCGGTTTCCGGTTTGATGACCGTTGACCTGTCGGACGAGGAATTGGAGCGTCGCCGGGGCGAGTGGAAGCCGCGCACGCACAACTACAATTCCGGTGCGATCTGGCGTTACGCGCAAACAGTCGGTTCGGCTGAGAAGGGCGCGGTCTGTCATCCGGGCGGTAAAGGCGAAACACACGTTTACGCTGACATTTAACAACACGAGAGACGAGCAGGGTCGGCGAGTACCGTTCTGGCCCTGCTCAATCAGATATGAAACAAATTCTGAAATCCCTGTTCGGCTCTAAACGCCAACAGGGTTCTGAAATGGGCGCGGTCTTTGCAGACATCGCCACAACGATCCGCGACGAAGACGAGCCTTTTACCGAAGGCGAAGACGCGGACGCTGAGGAAGTCGAAACCTACGCCCCTTTTTTGCTCGAAACCACCGAGACAGAAGACGGCACGCTGTCCTATCGCATCACCTCAGACCCGGAAATGCTGGAAAGCGATGGGTACTTGCAATCGCGTGATGGTCGGGGCGGGGGAACGTCGTGGACGGAGCTTGTGCGCGGGGCTTTGCACCTGTCGGGGCAGGCTGAAGTGCTCAATGATCTGTGCTTCATGTCCACCGACGAGCAATTTGTCGCTGAAACCCTCAACGCGGGCGATGCGGGGGCTGTGGCTGCTGTGGCTCAGGCCATGCACTGGGATCGCGCAATGATGGATGCAGCGCTGGATTGGGCGCAAAAGCAGGGGTTCTGGGTCTAGGCCGAGACACCCTGCTTTCTTAACCGCGCGCTTTTATAGCCCAGCAATCAGGCTGTTTGGATCCGCCTTCAACCGGTCATACATTCGTCCGGCGCGCTGCTCGATCGCCTCACACGCGTCGAGCACGAGATCTTCGCGGAACCGCTTGCCAATGATCTGCACCGAGACAGGCATCCCGTCCGCAAAGTGAGACCCGATGTTCCCTGCCGGCAGGCCGAGGAAGTTCATCGAGTAGACGTAGACCGCCGAGCCAATCAAATCGAGCATGCCGTCAAGGTCTTCAGCATCGCGGTTCCACGGCTGGGTCGTGACGGGCATGAACGGCGTCAGGACCAGCGGGTATTTCTCCAAAAACAGCAAATAGTCGCGCACGTGCTTGGACCGCCGCGCCAAGCCCTGCATCAGCTCATCGCCCTGATAGAGGGTGAAGTAGTCGAAATAGCTGTCGAAAATCCGGTTAACGGACTCGCTGCCATACTCGCGCACAGCAGGGGTTAGGTGCGCCAGTAGATCGCCAAAGAAGCAGCCTTCGGCGTCCTTGATCATCGCGTCGAAGTTCGGCAATTCGACTTCTTCGAGCACGTAGCCCGCGTCTTTTAGCGCATCAATAGCGGCATCAAGCGCTGCCTCTGTTTCCGTGGACAAACCACGTCGGGGCATATAGCGGGTGAAGCCAACCTTCTTGGGGCCGTCGATCGCAGGACCGTCAAACGCAACCGGGGCCATCCACGGATCGTGCGGGTTGTAGCGTGTGAGCGCGCGCATCCCCAGCCGGACATCTTCGACATCGCGGGTGATGACACCCTGCACGGACATCAGCTGGGCCAAGATCGAACGTTCCGCCGGGGCGGAGGGGTTGTAAGCGGGGGTGCGGCCCAAACCGGGCTTGACGGTTGCCGCGCCAACCGCTGCGGCCGGATAGCGCACGGATCCCGCGATATCGTTGCCGTGCGCAATCGCGCCCATGCCGCCCATAACAGCAGACGATGCGCCACCGGATGATCCGCCAGAGGTTGCCCAGTCGTTCCACGGGTTAAACGTGCGACCATGCAGATCGTTTACCGTGGTTGCACGCATGGAGAATTCCGGGGTGTTGGTCCGGCCAATAATCACCGCGCCAGCAGCCTCAAGGTTCTGCACAACCGGCGCATCACCCGGCGAGATCAAGTCCTTGAACGCTTCGACACCGTTTGTGTTCGCCCAGCCTTTCTGGTCGATGTTGACCTTAACCGTCACGGGAACGCCATGCATCTCACCGCGTCCGTCTTTCTGCGCATCCAGCGCTTTTGCGCGCTCCAGTGCTGGTTCACTGAGGTCTTGCACGACAGCATTCAGCGTCGGGTTTGTGACGTGCATCCTGTCGATGCTGGCTTGCGCTGCATCAACACAGGAAATGTCGCCCTTGCGGATCAACGCAGCAGTTTCGGTTCCAGAAAGTTCCCAAAGTTCAGTCACGGTATCGGCCTCCCACCATCGTTACTTGGGGTAGCAAATCACAGAAACTGTTGGGAGTCTTGGGGCTAAAAGCTGGGGATACCGCTTTGGTTAGGAAAACTCGGCCCAAACCGGCGTGTGGTCTGAGGCTTTTTCCTTGGGTCGAGGCGTGCGGTCGATGCCGGCGTTCACCAATCGGTCCGCAGCTTGCGGCGAGGCAAGGATGAAATCGATCCGCCAGCCGTGGTCCTTGTCATAGGCTCCGCGTTGATAATCCCAGTAAGAAAACTGGCCGGGTCGTTCTTCGAATACCCGAAACGTGTCGGTCAAACCCATGTTGAGCAGGGTGTAGAGACGGTCCTTGCTCTCTGGTCGCCCGAGGGCGTCGTCTTTCATCGCCGTTGGGCTGTAAACGTCGGCATCGGTTGGAATGACGTTGTAGTCACCGCACAGCACAAAGGGCTGCTCCGTCGCCAGCAGACTTTCCGCATGGCGGATCAGTCGGTCCATCCAGCTGAGTTTGTAATCAAACTTTGGCCCCGGTGCCGGGTTGCCGTTGGGCAGGTACAGGCCGCCGACGATGAAGCCGTCGCGGGTCTCGACCTCAATATAACGGGCGTGATCGTCCTCGTCGTCACCGGGCAGGGCGCGCAAGCGGGTTTCGACCGGTTCCCGAGACAGGATCGCCACGCCATTGTAGCTCTTTTGGCCAACGATGGTTGCGTGATAGCCAGCGGCCTCGAGGTCGGCGAAGGGGAAGTTTTCGTCCTGCGCTTTGATTTCTTGCAAGCACACAATGTCAGGCTTAAACGCGTCCAGCCACTCAGTGACGTTCGCGAGCCGGGCACGGACGGAATTTACGTTAAAGCTGGCAACCTTCACGTGATCAGAACACGCTGAAAGACGTGCCGCAGCCGCACGAGGCCGTTGCGTTTGGATTGTTGATCTTGAACGCCGCGCCAATCAGCTCGTCCACAAAATCAACTTCCGCGCCTTCCATGAACTCCATGGACGTTTCATCGACCAGCAGTTTAACGCCATCGGTTTCGAAGATGCTGTCGTCTGTCTTCACAGCTTCGTCAAAGTCGATTTTGTATTGAAAGCCGGAGCACCCGCCCCCCAACACCGACACACGCAGATGCAAGGCGGCGTTCCCCTCCATCTCGCGCAAAGTCTTGACACGAGCGGCGGCAGAAGCGGTTAGGATGACAGTCGAGCTGTCTTCTGGTCTATCCAAAGGCATAGATTGAGAGTAGGGAGTGCCTGCGCATCCTTCAAGAGAGAACTCCGCCGATTGGGGTCAAAATGTCATGTCCACCCTCGCTTCTTACGCCATAAACCCTACAAAGACCCGTGGACGGGCACATTTAGAGCCGGGAAGTGACGGCGGAGAGCGGTTGCCGCACCAGCGCGATCGCGACCGAATCATTCACAGCCGAGCGTTTCGCAAGCTGCTTTACAAAACCCAAGTCTTTGTCAGCGATGAAAACGACACGCTGCGAACCCGCCTGACGCACTCGATGGAAGTCGCGCAAATCACCCGTGATATGTGCCGGGCGCTTTCGCTGAACGAAGACTTGGGCGAAACCGTTGCGCTGGCTCACGATCTGGGCCACAGCCCCTTTGGCCATGCGGGCGAAGATGCGCTGTCGGATTGCTTGCATCAACGGGGCTTGCCGTCGTTCAATCACAACCTGCATACGGCCAAGATCGTCACGGTGCTTGAGCGTCGCTATGCCGCTTATGACGGACTGAACCTGTGTTGGGAAACGCTGGAGGGCATCGCCAAGCACAATGGCCCCGTTCACGGTGATTTGGCCGCAGATATGGAACGCCTGTTTGCTGGCTTTGATCTTGAGCTGCACACCCACGCCTCAGCCGAGGCACAGGTTGCCGCGCTGTCGGATGATATCGCCTACAACACGCATGACGTTGACGACGGCTTGCGTGCCGGTTTGCTGGACTTTGCCGCGTTGGCCGATGTTGCGTTGCCCGCTCGGGCGCTTCGGGACATTGACGCGACTTTTCCGGGCCTGCCTGCAGACAAGCGCGCTTTTGAAGTCGCACGGCGGATGATTTCCGAGCTGATCGGTGACGTGCTGTCGAACAGCCGGGGTTTGCTGGCTGCGTTCGCGGGGCGGGGACCGGAAGACATTCGCGCGCATGAGACGCACGTTATCGCGTTCTCTCCGGCGATGTACGAAGATCTGCAGGAACTGCGCGCCTTTCTGTTTACCAATCTCTACCGCCACCCACAGGTGAATCGCCGCCGTCATAAGACGACAAAGATCATTCGCGACCTCTTCGACCTTTACGACGCTCGCCCTGATCTGCTGTTGAGCGAGAAGGGTATGGCAGAGGCGATGGATGACCCTGTTGTCCGAGCTGGCATCGTCACCGACACTATTGCATCCATGACTGATAAATCGGCAATCGAAGAGCATCGGCGCCAGTTCGATCTCTATGCCATCGACTGACCCCCACCAAAGGCCACGCTTTCCATGAATCTGTTTGCCAACCTCGAAATCCGGTTGAAAGCCCACCTCGCTTCTATGGTCGCCGATGGCCGCTTGCCCGATGGACTGCCGATTGACCGCATTACGGTGGAGCCGCCGCGCGATGCGAGCCACGGTGATTTCGCAACGAACGCCGCGATGGTGTTGGCAAAACCGGCGAAGACCAACCCTCGCGCGCTGGCGGAAGAGTTGGTGGCCGAGATTGCTGGCTGGGCGGAAATTGATACAGCCGAGATTGCAGGGCCGGGCTTCATCAACATGCGCGCTAAAGACGAAGCATGGCATGGGCTGCTCAAGGGCATTTTGACCGATGGGGACGGCTTCGGAAGCTCTGACTTGGGGCAGGGCAATCCGGTGAATGTCGAGTACGTTTCGGCCAACCCCACTGGCCCTTTGCACCTGGGCCACGCACGCGGCGCGGTTGTGGGTGATGTCATGGCGGCGTTGCTGGCCAAAGTCGGCTTTGGCGTCACGCGGGAATACTACATCAACGACGCAGGCGCGCAGGTAGACGTTCTGGGCCGGACCGCTTTTGCCCGTTATCGCGAAGTGCTGGGCGAGACCATCACGCTGGAGGATGGCCAATACCCCGGCGAATACATGATCGACATCGCGCAAGCCCTTGCGGACCGGGATGGCGACAAATGGTTGACCGCCAACGAAGACGAGTGGCTGCCTGAGTTCCGCGCCTTTGCGATTGACTACAACATGAACGAAGTGCGCAGCACGCTGGCGCTGATGGACATCGACCAGCTCTATGTCAGCGAGCGCAGCATTGTCGATACGGGCGGGGTCGAGCGCGCGATTGGCAAGCTGACCGATCTGGGTCTGATGTATTGGGGCGTTCTTGAGCCACCAAAGGGCAAGAAGCCGGATGATTGGGAAGAGCGCGAGCAGCTGCTGTTCCGCTCGACCGCCTTTGGCGACGACGTGGATCGCCCGCTGAAGAAGTCCGACGGCTCCTACACCTATTTCGCCAACGACATCGCCTATCATTACGACAAGCACATGCGTGGCTTTGCAGAGCAGATTGACGTCTGGGGTGAAGATCACAAGGGCTACATCAAGCGGATGCAAGCCGCTGTCGCGGGCGTGACCGACAAGCAGGCCGCGCTAGAGATCATCATTTGTAACATTGTAAAGGTGTTCAAAAACGGTGAGCCGGTGAAGCTGTCCAAGCGCGCCGGTAACATCGTCACCTTGGAAAGTATGGTCCGCGAGATTGGCGCTTCAGCGCTGCGGTTCATCATGCTGACGCGGCGCAACAATGAAGTGCTGGAGTTCGATATCGCGGAAGTAACATCCGCCACCAAAGATAATCCCGTCTTTTATGTCCAATATGCACATGCACGTATTTCCAGTGCTTTACGGAAAGCAGTTGAGGTCTTTACGGATTCGCGAATCGATGATAAATCTTTATGCGATGCTGAATTTGCTCACCTGCGGACACGCGAAGAACAGCGACTTATATCGGTCGTTGCGCAGTTCCCTCGTATTGTAGAGAGCGCTGCTCTCGCTCGGGAACCTCATCGTGTGGCGTTTTATTTGAGTGACCTTGCCGGAGCCATTCATGGGCTTTGGGCTGCAGGGAATGTAGATCCAGCGCAAAGAATTGTTGTCGACGACGATCTGCCGCTCACGCAAGCTCGCCTTGCGCTTATTAGAGCGGCTCAGATTACATTAGCGACCGGGTTGCGTCTTTTGGGCGTAGTGCCGGTTCAGGAGCTGCGCCGTAATGAGCAAGAGCTATTTTGAACGCCGTATTTTTGGTGAAGGTGATAACGCCGACGCCAATCAGGAAAACGCCCCAACGCTGGGGTCGTTGAAATCCGAAAATCTGACTGCGCCCTCGCAGCCGTATCGCTTTGGTGCGAGCCGAAAAGGCATTCGCCCTGCGATCACAGCGCCGGAGCCTGAACAGGCTCAGGTCCAGCCAGAATTCGAACAGCCGGGTTTTGGCTGGGAAGCATCCAACGAATTACGCAGTCGCTTAGGCATGACCGCAGAAGCGCCGATGGAAGAAACGGCTGCGCCCGTTTGGGACGCGCAGACCGCAGCGCCAGAAGAAATCCAACAGCATGTCGCGGAACAAGAGCGTCTGATGGACGACTTGACCGGCTACCAGAGCAGCGAAGAGCCTTATCCGCTCGGCGCGCCACAGCCGTCGCTGGCGACCGAGCCGGACGAGCCGTCTTTTGGCTTCCACGGTGGTCGTGACTTCGACGAACCGCAGCATACGCCGCCCAGCACGCCGTCTTTCCAAGCTGCGCCTGTCGCGACAACAGCAACCCATGCTGTCAGCCCAGCTGCTGCGCCGCAAAGTGCGGTGACAGAGCCTCGCATGGCTTCTGCTTCTGCCATCCGTGCGGGTGAGCGAGTGAACCTCAGCGATCAGCGCGCCGGTCCGTCCGTGCAGCCTAATCATTACGTTTCCACCGACGCGCAAGCAGCCGAGCGCCGTCCATCCGGTCCGCTGGGGCCAGCTGGTCGAAAGGCCACGGCAAATCCCTTGGCCGGTGCTGCGGCATCCCGTGAAACGCAACGGCGCAAGCCTGCGCCAATTCGGACCGAGCGGCGTGGAAATTCTGCTTTGCCATCGCGACCACCAAAGCGTGATCGCAAAAAGGGTGGCGGCGCGTTCATGTTTATCCGCAATGGCATGATGGCCGTGGTGATGCTGCTCGGGCTTGGGCTGCTCATGTCCGTCAGTTACGCCGCGTTTAAAGGCATTGGCCAATCGCAGAATGACGATGCGCTGGTTCTGCTGGCGCCAGAAGGTCCGATCAAATTGCGCCCGGACGAAGCCGGCATTGACCCCAATGTTGCCGCCGGACGCTCGTTTGAGACTGATTTATCGGTGCTGACCAACCCACGCGGTGTTCTGGAGCCATCCGACGACCGCTACGCCAGTGATGCGGGTGACGCGCCAACCATGACGATGAACTTTGGTGGTCAGTCCCTGATTGTTCCGCAAATTGACAGCGCGCGAGCGCCGGTGACCCTTGAGCCCATCACAGAAGTTGCCGTGGCAGCGCCGGCGGAAAGTGCGACACCAGCCGCCCTCACGCCTGCTCCAGCAGCTGAAGTGGCACCACTGACAGCGCCTGCGGATGAAGAGCCTTTGGCCGACGCTTCACCACTGGCAAACGGCTTGATTGACGTGATTCCCAAAACACGCGGCACCGTGCCTTTGACCTATGAAGGCTTCGCCCGAACCGTTCAGGCAAGCGCTCAGGTGACAACGATGACGCCAACGCTGTTGGCTTCAACGGCGGTGCTGACGCCATCAAACACGGCGTCTGCGCAAACCGTTCAGTTGACGGGGCAGCGCGGCAGCGTTTCCCAAACAGCGTCCATTGATCCCGCTTCTGGCCTGCCAACCACGCCGCAATCACCGGGTTTGTCGGGTGCAGCCGTCATTGCGCCCTTTGGCATTCAGCTTGCCTCCCTGCGGACCGAGCAACAGGCAAAAGTGCTTTGGGAGCGGTTGCAGGACAAGTATCCATCGCTGCTCGGTGGCCTATCGAGCCGCGTTGTTAAATACGACTCGACCTCTCGCGGGATCTTCTATCGCCTGCAAGCCGGTCCAATGCCGACGAAAATCACCGCTGTCGATTTCTGTGTGAAGCTTAAGGTCGCCGGTCAGGAATGTTTTTTCGTCCGCGGCTAGGGGCTGCGCTGTGAATTTTGGCGTCTAGGCTGGGGAAGTTTCACTTATCCCCAGCCGCCTGAATTCCCAATTCAAGGGCTTTCGCCTATAGCGGAAGCATGGATAAATCCTCGCATAATGCTGAAAATGATCCGGACTTTGAGGACGACGGTGGTGCGCCGCGTTCCAATGGTGGTCTGTTTTTAAAGCTCGAAGGCTATGAGGGGCCGATCGACCTGTTGCTTGATTTGGCACGGGATCAGAAGGTCGATCTTACTCAGATTTCCATCCTCGCTTTGGTCGATCAGTATTTGCGCTTCATGCATATGGCAAAGAAGCAGCGCTTGGACCTGGCTGCTGAATACCTCGTAATGGCGGCATGGCTGGTTTATCTGAAATCCAAAATCCTCCTGCCCTCAACGGCGGAAGAAGCGATTGCGGCGGCAGAGTCTGCTGAGGCGATTGCGTTCCGGTTGCAGCGGCTCGCAGCGATGCAAAAGGCGGCTGAAGAGGTCTTTAACCTGCCGCAACGTGGCGATCAGCGGTTCGAGCGTGGGCCGGTTTTCAAGATCAAAAACCGGGTTGAAACCCGTCTGGATGTCGAGCTTTACCACCTGCTCCGCGCCTATGCGCTGGTGCAGAATCGCCATACGGCGGTGGATCGCGCCGTTCGCAAGATCCCGGTTTATTCGCTGGAAGAAGCCGTCAAGAACCTGTCGCGCTTGGTTGGACGGCCCATCCCCAGTTGGCGCACACTTTCTTCGTTTATGCCGATCAACATCAGCTCCCCCAACAAGCGCCGCTCCGCACGCGCCTCGTTTTTCGCGGCCAGTCTGGAATTGGCCCGCCGGGGTGAGATTTCGCTGCGGCAAGAGGGTGCGTTTGGTGACATCTACTTGAAAACGCCCGAGGGCCGGGAATTCGACCTTGATGATGCGGGCGAGTGGGAGCGTGGTGAATGACCGATTTCAACACCCTGAGACTGATTGAAGCCCTGCTGTTTGCCTCCAAGGATCCAGTGCCGGCGACCGTGCTTGCTGCGCAAATCCCAGAAGGGGAAGACGTTGGCGAGATTCTGGAAACGCTGCAATCACACTATTCCAACCGCGGAATTGTGCTGGAGAACGCGGGCAATGCTTGGGCGTTTCGGACAGCATCAGACTTGGCCGGCGACCTCGCCATCCAGCGTGTTGCCAGTCGCCGGTTGAGCCGTGCCGCGATGGAGACGATGGCGATCATCGCCTACCACCAGCCCGTCACCCGCGCTGAGATTGAAGACATCCGCGGTGTGGCTGTTGCAAAGGGCACCGTGGATACGCTGCTTGAAGCCGGCTGGATCAAGCCGCGCGGACGAAAGCAGACGCCGGGTCGCCCGCTGATGTGGGGCACCACAGACGCTTTTCTGGATCATTTCGGCCTGTCGACGGTGAAAGAATTGCCCGGCATGGACGAACTCAAGGCCGCCGGCTTGCTCGACAAGCGCGAAGGCCTCGCATCTCTCCCAACGTCTGAGGAAGACAATGAAGATGAAACCGAAACCGAGCTGGAAATGGAAGACGGCGAAGAAGCGGTCGACGCAGGCACGTCGGCGGACGTCATCCAACTGGATCAAGCCCGCTGAAAAGCGTTCTGGCCAATAATATAATTTTCGCGAAAAAAGTTGTCCGTTTGCGGCTTCATTGCTAGTGCAGAAGATGCAAATTCGTTCTGAATGGCTTGACCCTTACCAAGGGTGAGGCCGGAACGGGAATAACAACATTGTTGCTGTTGCGCGTTGTGGTTTGATGCCCCATATCAAATCAAACAGTTCAGCCTCGCGCGCACCTGAGGCGACATTAATCCACTTTTGGAGGAAATATCATGGGTCTCGGTGGTCTCGGTAATCCTATCGTTCTTCTCATTCTGCTGGCTATTGTACTGCTGATTTTCGGTGGTCGCGGTCGTATCCCAAATCTCATGGGTGACATGGCCAAGGGCATCAACGCGTTTCGTTCGGGTCTGAAAGACGACAAGAAGGGCGAAGAAGCCGAAGCAGAAGCTGACGAGCCTGCGAAGACAATCGATCACGATCAAACTGCTGAAACGGTTAAGACTGAGACCGGCAGCAAAGAGAGCGCTTAAGCGCGAATCTTCGCCGTTGACGTGTTGCTTTTTCTAGCCTGAGGAACCGCTGTGTTTGGCCTGGGAATGACCGAAATGATCGTGATTGGCGGCATAGCGCTGCTGGTCGTTGGTCCCAAAGATCTGCCCAAGGTCTTTAAGGGCATCGCTGCGGTTATGAAGCAGATCCGCAAGCTGACGCGTGAATTCCAAGGCGTGGTCAACGACATGATCCGCGAAAGCGATCTCGATGATCTGCGCAAAGAAGCCCAAGATCTTCGTAAAAGCATCGACCCAACCTCCGAAATTCGCGAAGCGATGCAGGAGGTTGAGGACGATGTGCGGGAGACCTCGAAGTCTGTAAATCCCAAAGACCTTTGGCAGCCTGATCCTGCGCCCATCAAACCGGCTGCGGAAAGCAAACCCGCACCAGCCCCCAAGTCTGAGGCATCGTCCTAACCCATGAGTGACGACAAAAAGCCCGGCGGCATTTCCCGTGTCGCTTCGCAAATGCAGTCCATGTTCCGGAAGAAAGCTGAAGAAACCAAGCTGGAAACAGAAGCGGGGCAGGGGCCGAAGTACCTTTATTCGGACGTGAAAGATACGGTGATCGGGACAGAAGAAGACCCGAGCCAAGCGCCGTTGATGGAGCACCTCAAGGAACTGCGACAGCGCTTGTTCGTCTTTGTCGCTGTGTTCTTTGCGCTGACCATCGGCGCGTTCTTTCTCGCGAAGCCAATTTACCTGTGGCTGGCACGCCCGATTATTGCGGTTTTTGAGCGCAATGGTTTACCGACTGTGTTCATCGTCACCAGTCCTTTCGAGAAATTCTTCGCTGACTTCACGCTGGCACTGTTTGTCGGATTGACGCTTACACTGCCTGTGTTGCTCTACCAAATTTGGCGGTTTATCGCGCCGGGGCTGTACAACAATGAAAAGGGCGCGATGCGGCCTTTCTTGGTGGCATCCCCAATCCTGTATTGGGTTGGTATCAGCTTCGTTTACTTCGTTGTGATGCCGATGGCGTTCAACTTCCTTATCGGCTACGCGCTGGACGGCGGCGAGTTTAACCTGTCTCGCAACGCGACTGAGTTTAACGCGGTGCTGGAAACATTCCGGACCGTGTCCGAAACCTTCTTTGCGATGAATCCGGCCGAAGTTGCCAAAGAGGAGTTCATCAAAGCCGGTGAGGACTATCGAGCCGCGCTGCGTGATATGGCCCAACTGCGCCCGCTGGATAAAGTAACCATCGACCCACAGACCAAGATTGCCGATTACCTGCGTGATTCCATGCGGATGCTGATCGGCGGCGGCCTCGGCTTCCAGCTGCCTGTGGCGCTTACGCTCATGGTGCGCTCGGGGCTGGTGTCTACGGATTTCCTCAAACGGAACCGCAAGTTTGCGGTGCTTATTCTGTTTATCCTCTCCGGTGTGCTGACCCCACCCGACATCATCTCCCAAGCCATGCTCGGCGGTCCCATGTACCTGCTGTATGAAGTAGCGATTTTGATCGGTGGCCGTATCGAAAAGCATCAGCGGGCCAACAATCCCTATTGGGATGGCGGCGAGCCGGATTCTGACGCAGACGAAGATGACGACGGGGAAGAAAACTCGATTGGTGGCGATCAGCCAGGTCCAGACATGGACGATGACGAGCTGTTTGCGCCTTTGGATGATGAAGAGCCTCGCATCCTGAAATCGACGCCTGAACCCTCGGGTGATGAGGGCTTTGTGAAGCCCGATCCCAACGACGACTAGCGCTCCATCGTGTGCCCCTGACAATTGGACACACCAGATCATCCGCATGAAAGTGTGTATGACGGTTGAAAGCTGCGTCTTGCGCTTCTATTTTGGGAATAGGACTAACGCGGTCCGATTCCTGAAATGATGGAAGCGATCAAAGCTCATGAAGCTGTCACGTCTAACAGATTATGCCGTGATTTTGCTGACCAAACTGTCGTTTGGTGATGGCGAGCCCGCTTCGGCTGCTCGGCTTTCTGAAGATTTGATGCTGCCACAGCCGACCGTGTCTAAGTTGCTGAAGATGCTGACAAAGGCGAACTTGGTTGCCTCACAGCGCGGTGCGGCGGGTGGTTACTCGCTCACGCGGAACGCTGGCAAGATCAGCATCGGCGACGTGATCGCCGCCATCGAGGGGCCGGTCGCACTGACGGCCTGCATCGATGAAAGCGAAGAAGATGTTTGCGGCGTTCAGTCGTTTTGCGGGATGCGCGGGAATTGGGTGCTGGTCAACGCTGCGGTGAATGAGGCGTTGAATAAGGTTACACTGTCGGACATGGCGCCGGCTTGGATGAACATGTTTGGACCGGTCGATCCGGTCGTTGAGAAGGCTTAACCGACCATGGTTGCAGAAGTAGAAACCATCGAAAAGGTCTCCGCGCTGGCGGAGAAGTACAAGTACGGTTTTGTCACGGACATCGAGACAGAGTCTGCGCCAAAAGGGTTGAGCGAAGATATTGTCCGCTTTATCTCCGCCAAGAAGAACGAACCTGAATGGCTGCTGGAATGGCGCTTGAAGGCCTATCGCTATTGGCTGGATATGGAAGCGCCGGATTGGGCCAAGCTCAACATTCCGCCAATCGACTACCAGGATGCGTATTACTACTCAGCGCCAAAGTCGGCTGAAAGCCGTCCGGAGACCATTGATGATGTCGATCCCGCGCTGATCGAGACGTACAACAAGCTGGGCATCCCACTGCACGAGCAGGAAATGCTTGCGGGTGTGCAGACGCGCTCTGTGGCGGTTGATGTGGTGTTTGACTCCGTATCGGTTGCAACAACCTTCCGTGACAAGCTGGCTGAGGCTGGCGTGATTTTCATGCCGATTTCTGAAGCCGTGGAAAAGCATCCGGCGTTGGTTCAGAAATACCTTGGTTCTGTGGTGCCGCACACGGACAACTACTTCGCAGCGCTGAATTCGGCTGTGTTCACCGATGGCTCGTTTGTTTACGTGCCAGAGGGCGTGACCTGTCCCATGGAGCTGTCCACCTATTTTCGCATCAATGCTGAGAACACGGGCCAGTTTGAGCGCACCCTGATTATCGTCGAAGACCGCGCCTATGTTTCCTACCTCGAAGGCTGCACCGCGCCACAGCGCGATGAAAACCAGCTGCACGCCGCGGTGGTTGAGCTGGTGGCAATGGAAGAGGCGGAGATCAAATATTCGACGGTCCAGAACTGGTACCCCGGCGACGAAAACGGTAAGGGCGGCATCTACAACTTCGTGACCAAGCGCGCGAAATGTCAGGGTGCGCGGTCCAAGGTGTCATGGACGCAGGTTGAGACCGGTTCGGCGATCACTTGGAAGTATCCGTCGTGCGTGTTGCTGGGTGAAGAAAGCCAAGGCGAGTTTTACTCGGTGGCGATTACCAACAACATGCAGCAAGCCGATACGGGCACCAAGATGGTGCACGTCGGCAAGAATTCCCGCTCTCGCATCATCGCGAAGGGCATTTCGGCCGGACGCTCTGACCAGACCTATCGCGGATTGGTCAAGTCTACGCGCACCGCCAAGGGCGCGCGGAACTTTACCCAGTGTGACAGCCTGCTGATCGGCGATCGCTGTGGGGCGCATACGGTGCCGTATATTGAGGCGGGCAATGCTTCTTCTATGTTTGAGCATGAAGCAACCACGTCCAAAGTCTCGGATGACCAGTTGTTCTACTGCCGTCAGCGGGGCATGGACGAAGAAGAAGCATTGGCTTTGATCGTCAACGGTTTCGTCAAAGACGTGCTGCAGGAACTGCCGATGGAATTTGCGGTTGAAGCTCAAAAGCTGGTCGCGATTTCGCTCGAAGGGTCCGTTGGATGACGTTGCTGTCCGTCAACATCAACAAAATTGCTCTGCTGCGGAATTCACGCGGGACAGGAACGCCGGATCTTGTCGACGGCGCCAGACTCGCGATTGCGGGTGGCGCGCAGGGGATCACGGTGCACCCCCGTGAAGACCAGCGGCACATCACGCTGGATGATGTCATCAGCATCGCGACGTTGCCGGAAATCAAATCTGGTGCCGTCGAGTACAACGTCGAAGGCGATATTCGCGACGACCTGTTCAACATGGTCCGCGTGGTAAAGCCCACGCAGTTTACCGTCGTTCCCGTGATTGCGGGTGAGGTGACATCCTCGCGCGGTTGGCGCGCGTACGACGATCACGACGGCTTGGAATACTGGGCGGCGGAAATGCGCGAAGCGGGCATTCGGACGGCGGTGTTTGTCGATCCCGACCCGGTTTCGGTCGAGCTGGCTGCGGCGTGTACCATTGAGGCTGTTGAAATCTACACCGGCGATTATGCCGCGGCGCACGAGCGGGGCGACTACGCCGAAGCGCTCGATGCCATCGAACAAGCTGCTGAAACCGCGCGAGCGCTGGGTTTGCGGCTCAACGGGGGTCACGACCTGACCATCCGAAACCTGGGGCCGCTGTGCTCACGGGTTGAATTTGACGAGTTTTCCATTGGTCATCACATCGCGACGGACGCCCTGTTTCGCGGGCTTTCTGATGCCGTGACTGACTTTAAATCTGCAGTTCCTGAAAGGGTCTGAACGAACAAATGTTGGACATCAAAGGCCTTCAAGCCGGTCTCGAAGACGGCACTGAAATCCTCAAAGGCATCAACCTGAGCATTGGCGCGGGTGAAGTGCATGCGATCATGGGCCCGAACGGTTCGGGTAAATCCACCACGGCGAACATCCTGTCTGGCAAGTCCGGGTATGACGTGACCGCAGGCAGCGCGACGCTGGACGGCGCAGACTTGTTCGAGATGGAGCCAGAAGAGCGCGCCCACGCCGGTTTGTTTCAGGCGTTCCAGTACCCGGTCGAGATTCCGGGTGTACAGGCGTCTACATTCTTGCAAACGGCGGTGAACGCCAAGCGCAAGGTGGCGGGCTTGCCAGAGCTGGACGCGCTTGCCTTTGTTCGCGAGCTGCGTGCCAAGGCCAAGCAGTTGGGCATCGGCAATGACATGCTGAAGCGGGCTGTTAATGTTGGCTTTTCGGGCGGCGAGAAAAAGCGGTTCGAGACCCTGCAAATGGCGCTGCTGGAGCCACGGCTCGCCGTGCTGGATGAGACTGATTCCGGCTTGGATGTGGACGCGTTGCGGGTCGTGGCCGAGGGCGTAAACGCCCTGCGGTCGCCGGATCGTTCCTTCCTGGTTATCACGCACTACCAGCGTTTGCTGGACTATATTGTGCCGGATTACGTGCACATTCTCAGCGATGGCAAGATCGTCAAATCTGGCGATAAATCACTGGCGCTTGAGGTTGAGCAGTCGGGCTATGCGGAGTTTGAAGCGGCATGACAGACGTCTTTGGCGCAGAATTTCTAGACCGGTTGCACAGCTCTGGCGCGGTGAAAAACCCCGCGCCGTTTGAGGCTTTGCGCACCACGGGCTTTCCCAATCGCCGGGTCGAGGCTTGGCGCTACACCGATTTGGCCAGCCAGCTCTCTCAGTCGCTGACCCCTGCGGGCTTGCGGATCAATCAGGAGCAGAGCGGCCTGTTTGGGCCTAACCCATCCGCTGACGCGGTTGAAGGTGACGCCCTGAGCTTGCTGAACGCGGCTGTGGGCGGTGAGGGTTTTCTGTTTGAGGTGCCTGCGGGCGCCAAGCTCAAGCCGGTTTTCGCCCGGTTTGGCCCGATGGCGCCAAACGCGCTGGTCAACGCCACAAACCGGATTTCGGTTGGTGAAGGCGCGCAGGCTGTTTTGGTCGAGCGCTGGGGTCAAACAGACGACAGTTGGATGAACAGCGACACGGCGATTGACGTGGCCGATGGTGGGCATCTGATCCGAGTCATCTTGGTCGAAGATGGTGGAAACGGAACGCAGACGCACCGCACATTTACCGCGCTGGGCGAAAACGCCCGCTATGATGCGCTGGTGGTGACGCTGGGCGGTGGTTTGCACCGGATTGAGCAGCACGCTGACATCAACAAGCCCGGTGCGCACGCGGGACTGTCGGCCATTGTCCTGAAAAAGGGCAAGGAGCACAGCGATTTCGTGACAAACGTCCGTCACTTGGCCGAAGACACAACGTCGGACCAGCAAGTGCGCACGGTGGTCGATGACGAAGCAACAGCGGTGTTCCAAGGCGGGATCAAGGTCGCGCAGGACAGTCAGCGGATTGAGGGCGACCAGCTTTCACGCGCGCTGATGCTGTCCGATCGCGCGCAGGCGTTTACCAAGCCCGAACTTGAGATTTACGCCGATGACGTAAAGTGCAGTCACGGGGCAACGGTTGGCGATTTGGACGCGGAAGCGCTGTTCTACATGCGGGCGCGCGGCATCGATGATGCGGCAGCGCGGGCGCTGCTGATCTTGGCGTTTGCCCGGGAACCGTTTGATGCGCTGGATCTGCCAGAGCAGGTTCAGACCATGCTGGATGGCAAAATTCAGGAATGGCTGGGCGTCGCCGGTCGATTTGACGAGATGGTGCTGTAATGGCTTACGACGTTGCCGCCATACGCGCGCAGTTCCCCACGCTGGAGCGGAAGGTGTACGGCAACAAGCCGCTGATCTTTCTCGACTCAGCCGCTTCTGCGCAAAAGCCATTGGCGGTGACGGACGCCATGACAGAGTTCATGGCAACGACCTATTCCAACGTGCATCGCGGGGTTCACGCGCTGTCCCAAGAGGCAACAGATGCGTTCGAAGCTGCGCGGGGCAAAGTCGCAACCTTCATGAATGCCGATGAGCGCGAGGTGGTGTTCACCAAAAACACGACCGAAGCGATCAACCTTGTCGCGCAATCGTGGGGCCGGAAAAACCTCACGCGGGGGGATGAGATCCTGCTCACCGAGCTGGAACACCACGCAAATATCGTCCCTTGGCAGCTGATCGCAGAAGCGACGGGTGCGACGGTAAAGGCGGTAAGGGTTCTCGACGACGGCGCGCTGGATATGGACGACTTCCACGCTAAGCTTGGGCCACGGACCAAGATGGTCGCGGTGGCCTATGTCTCCAACGTGCTGGGTACGGTTTTACCCGTGCATGAGATCATCGCCGCCGCGCATGCGCAAGGCGCGCTGGTGCTGCTGGACGCCTCGCAAGCCGTAACCCACAAGCGGGTGGATGTGAAGGGCCTGGACGTCGATTTCCTCGCATGGACCGGGCACAAGCTCTATGGCCCGACCGGGATCGGTGTGTTGTTCGGCAAGTACGAACATTTGGACGCCATGCCACCGTTTTTGGGTGGGGGCGACATGATCGATACGGTCAGTTTTGAAGGCTCAACCTACCGCGAGCCGCCCTATCGTTTTGAGGCCGGTACGCCGGCGATTGTTGAAACCATCGGGTTGGGCGCAGCGATTGATTGGGTGGAGGCTGTCGGCATCGACAACATTGCCGCCCACGAAGACGATTTGCTCGACTATGCGATGGAGCAACTGAGCGCCACCAATGACGTGCGAATTTTCGGCACGACGGAGAGCAAAATTTCGGTTCTGGCGTTCTTGCTGGGTGATCACCACGCGCATGATGTCGGGACGATTTTGGACCGGACGGGTGTGGCGTTGCGCGTTGGCCAGCACTGTGCGGAACCGCTGCACAACCGCTTGGGCGTGCATTCTACGGCGCGTGCGTCCTTTGCCGCCTATAACTCGCGCGACGACGTCGATGGCCTGCTCGAAGGCTTGGCGGTCTGTCGGGAGCTGCTGGGGTAATGGACGAGGAGACCCGCATCCTGTTTGAGAGCGATTTGCTTTCACTGGCCAAAGCGCGGGTAAGAGAAGGCCGGTTGGCGCACCGTTCCGGCACCGGCAAGGCCAAGAACCCATTTTGCGGGGACGAAATCGCGGTCGATCTGGATGTGGTCGATGGCGCGATGAAGACGGTGGGCTATGAGGCGAAGGCCTGTAGCCTGTGTGTCGCTTCGGCAGAAATGCTCAGTGCGTGGGTCGAGCAGCACGGCGGATCGACTAAGGATTTGGTTGCCCTCGCGGAGGCCGTGAACGGCGTTCTGCAGGGGCAAGACGCGCCGGCTGGATTTGAGGCGCTGGCATCAGTTGCGCCGTTTCGGGCGCGGCATAAATGCGTAACCTTGCCCTTTGATGCGGCGCAAAAGGCTGCAGCGGCGACGGCGGCGGAGGAGATCGAGACGTGATCAAAGACGGGAAGACACTGGCTGACTTCATGCCAAACCCCGGCGTCACCATGGACCCCGCGAAGGGTGTCCGCGTGCGCCGCGAAGGGACGACATTTGTGGCTGAGGCTGGCGCATCTTTGGCACCGGGTGCAGCGCAGGCGTCCGAAGCCGCGATGATCGAGGCGATGCAGACCGTCCACGACCCCGAAATTCCGATTAATATCTATGACCTCGGCCTGATTTACCGGCTGGACCAAAATACAGACAATGGCGATGTTGACGTGGACATGACACTGACGGCGCCCGGTTGTCCGGTTGCGGGGGAAATGCCCGGCCATGTCGCGGCTGCTTTAGCGGGTGTTGATGGGGTTGGTGTGGCCACCGTTCGGCTGGTTTGGGAGCCGACTTGGACCCCGGATAAGGCCAGCGAAGACGCGCAATTGGTCCTTGGGCTGTAGCAGGGGCTTTGCGAAGTCCAGAATTCGTGCCTATATTTGACAACTGACGACCACTGAACGAATTGAGTTCCCGCCATGATGCAGAACGTTCTGAACCTGACCGATACAGCCGCAAACCGCGTGAAGTCGCTCATCGCCAAATCTGGAGATGACTCGGTGCAAGGGCTGCGTGTGGGTGTGAAGCAGGGGGGATGCTCGGGGATGGAGTACTTTGTTGAGTACGCATCCGAGAAGTCAGCGATGGAAGAAGAAGTGCTGGACAAGGGTGTCCGCATCTTCATCGAACCCGCAGCGTTTATGTTCCTGCTGGGTTCGACGATGGACTATCACGAAGACCGTCTTACGTCGGGATTCACGTTTGAGAATCCCAACGAAAAAGCCAAGTGTGGCTGTGGTCAGTCGGTCGCCTTCTGACTTTCTGCCAGCTGAAGCGCGGCGAGTAGCTTATCCAAATCAGTTTCTAGCGTATCCAACTGCTTGTTGATGGTTGGGAGTTGCTGCACCAGACGGGCGCGCTGTGCGATTGCATCGCTGTCTGATGTGCTGGAGCTGTTCTGGATGAACTTGGTCACGGTCGTTTGGCGACGGCGGACTTTCTCGATCTTCCGTGCCGTTAGTTCGAGGCGTTTGGCGAGAAGATTGATCGTCGCGGTATTAACCTCAATCGCTTCGGCCAACTTCGCTTCGATCGAAACAATTTCTTCCTTGAGCAGATCAGCCTGAACTTTCTGGCTCGCGACCTGCAAGTGGTAGGATTCCAATTGCTCTTTGAACTTTGCACAGCTGACGGATGTAAAGCTGCTTGCGGAGCACAGACGCTCGTACTTTTGGTTCTGTGCAGCAAGGACGGCAACGTTACGGGCAATCTGCTCGTCGTAAGCGATACTGGTTTCGCTCAAGCGCAGATGCTCTTCCTTGATCGCTTTTGGGTTCGCGGTGGCCATGTTGGCTGTGCCAAGAGAGACACAGATGGAAATACCCAACAGCGCAATATGCTTTTTCATTTCTCTCGTTCCAACAGTAATACTAGGGTAACATTCCCTTAAAGATAGGCATAAATCGGGCCGTTTCTCGTCTGACACGCTTATTGGCTGCCTTTTTTCGTATTCCTCTCAAATTGGTAATACATACGGGCGTATTCAGCATTTCTCATCGCAAAATCGAACCCGATGCCCACATTATTGTTAGCTTTTTCATCGCTTTAAGGTTTTGGTGATCGAAGCGGTCGCTCAATCGCGCTTTGCTGCCCAACAATATATTCGCAAGCCGCTTCTAGACCATTTCCATTCTGCTTTAGAAACGTTTGCGGATTGCAGTTTCGCTTAGAAATCGGACATGACAGAAAATACGCCAAATGCAGCGGCTCAGACCGCCCGCCTTGTTTTCACGCCCTCTGGTAAGCGTGGAGATTTCCCCGTTGGTACGCCTGTACTGCAGGCCGCGCGTAAGCTCGGCGTTGATATCGACAGCCTGTGCGGTGGTAACGGCATGTGTGGGCGCTGTCAGATTACCCTTGGTGAGGGCGATTTCGCCAAACATGGCATTACATCGTCGGCAAGCCATGCCTCGGAGCCCAATGCGGTCGAAACACGCTATGCCACCAAGCGAAATATGAAGGCAGAGCGGCGGCTGTCCTGTCAGACCATGCTGACGGGTGATTTGGTCGTAGACGTGCCGCCAGATGCGCAGGTTCACAAGCAGGTTGTTCGTAAATCCGCCGATGACCGCGTGATCGCCATTGATCCCACGGTGCGCCTGCACTTTATCACGGTCCGCGAACCGGACATGCACGAGCCAAGCTCTGATCTGGGCCGGATCCATGAAGCGCTGGAGCAGCAATGGGATCTCAAAGACCTCATCACTGATTTCAGCATCATGCGGACCATGCAGCCGATTTTGCGCAAGGGGAAGTGGCAGGTGACAGCAGCGGTGCGGGACGGTCAGGAATTGATCGCGCTGTGGCCGGGGCTGAAGGAGCAGGTGTTTGGCCTTGCGGTTGATCTCGGCTCCACGACCATTGCCGCGCACTTGTGCGATTTGGCGACGGGCGAGGTGATGGCATCCAGCGGGCTGATGAACCCGCAAATCCGCTTTGGCGAAGATGTCATGTCGCGCGTTTCATACTCGATGATGAACCCCGGCGGTGACGCCGAAATGACGGCAACGGTGCGCGAGGCGCTGAACGACCTGGCAAAGGCGACGACGGAGGCGGCGGGCGTGGACGTCACGGATATTCTTGATATCGCGCTGGTGTCGAACCCGATCATGCATCACTTGCTGCTGGGTATGGATCCGCTGGAGCTGGGCGGTGCGCCGTTTGCGCTGGCGACGGACTTTGGGACACGCTTGAAAGCGCGGGAGCTGGATTTGACGTTCCACCCCGGCGCGCTGGCCTACGTGTTGCCGTGCATCGCGGGGCATGTTGGTGCGGATACGGCGGGCGTTGCGTTGGCTGAGCGGCCTGATCTGACTGAGAAACTGACGTTCATCGTGGACGTGGGTACGAATGCGGAAATGCTGCTGGGGGACAAAGACCGCGTTTTGGCGGCCTCGTCGCCGACCGGTCCAGCGTTCGAGGGCGCACAGATTTCCAGCGGTCAGCGTGCTGCGCCGGGTGCGATTGAGCGCGTGAAAATTGACCGCGACTCGCTGGAACCTGCGTTTAAGATCATTGGCTCGGATTTGTGGTCTGACGAGGAAGGCTTCAACGAAGCTGCGGAGAAATCCGGCATTACAGGTATTTGTGGTTCTGGCATCATCGAAGCGCTTTCGGAGATGTTCCTCGCCGGATTGATGAACGAAGACGGCATGATCGACGGCAACAAGCAGGCTGAGACGCCGCGTATCATCGCGGATGGCCGCACCTTTGCCTACACGCTGTTCGACGCCAGTGCCGAAGATGGCCCGACCATCACAGTCACGCAGAACGATGTGCGGGCCATTCAGATGGCAAAGGCCGCGCTTTACGCGGGTTATCGGTTGTTGAAGGACAAGCTCGAAGCGGACGGTGATACGCGGCCCGTGGAAAAGGTTTATCTCGCCGGTGCTTTCGGCTCCCACATTGATGTGAAGCACGCGATGGTGCTGGGGATGATTCCAGACTGTGATTTGGCGCACGTGGCTTCGGTTGGAAACGCGGCAGGGACCGGCGCGCGGATTGCGCTGCTCAACGCACAATCGCGGCATGATATTGAGCAAGTGGTGCGGGATGTTGAGAAGATCGAAACGGCGGTAGAGCCGATGTTCCAGCAGCACTTCGTTGAAGCCATGGCGATTCCCCACAAAACGGCGGATTTCCTGAACCTCGGCCAAGTCGTGCCGTTGCCCGTCAAAATGGCCGTGGCAGCAGCTGGTGAAGATGGGAGCGGTGGTCGTCGGCGGGGTGGGCGCCGTCGGCGCGACTAAGCCGACGTTGGTTCTGCATCGCTGGTTGCTTGCTTCAGTCTTGGGAACAAGCGGACCAGCGTCAGCTCGATCGCGAAGTAGAGCGCCAATTCGATTGCGACGAAACCTGCGAGCCAGATTGATAAGTTCCAGCCCTCAATCAAGGGCAGGGCAAAGGTCGCCAAGCGGCCAATGCCCAATGACCCCAAAAACCAACCGCCAATGGTCAGCAGCCGCAAGAAGCGTCCCGGCTGCACTTGCAACGGAAGCCCAATGTGGCAAAGAAAAGTCCGCGTTGCTTCCATCGCGCCCCACATCAAGCCACCAAGGATGGCCAAGGATACCATTTGAGCCGGGATCCAAAGCACGGGCGTTGCCGTAACATTGCCGGGCAAGCCAAAGGTCGTGGTCCACAGAAAGCCGAGCGCGAGCAAGATCAGCGCGATGATGGGACTGAAAATGATATTCAGCACCACGCGCACCCCAATAAACCGCAGAAACCGCCCGACGTTCAGCAGGGCTTCGCGGGGCGTTAGCGGGGTGGGTTCGACGGATTTCGCGTCGGATGGGTCGGCTTCAGAGGCCTGATCGTTCTCATTCATCGCCGTTGTTTTGCCAGAGTTTCAAACGCCGTTCGAGAAAATTTGTATCGAACACGGTGCGGGACGGGGTGACACGCCGGGGTTTTATCGCCATGTACCAAGCACAGAGGGGCGGCAATGCCCTTCGTTGCGCGAGGAAATACCAGCAACCATGGCACTTGGTTTTCAATCACTCTATGACCGCGCCGAAAAAGCAGCCGGATCGCGCTCGGCGCTGTGGCTCCTCGGTGGGGTGAGCTTTGCGGAGAGCGCCTTTTTACCCGTTCCGGTGGATGCTGTTTCAATCCCAATTATGCTGTCCGACAAGCGGCGCATTCCTGCGGTGATCCTGATCGGCACGCTGACCAGTGTTCTGGGGGGCTTGCTGGGGTACGTGCTGGGATGGGGGTTCTATGAGACCCTGGCTCAACCCATGCTGGGCGCATTGGGGGTTGCCGAGGAAATTGAAGGCTTCACCGCGCGCATGCAGACCAATCAGGCCGCTGGAGCGTGGCTGATCTTTCTGGGGGCAGTGACGCCGGTTCCGTTCAAGGTGGTGTGCATCGGGGCAGGACTGATCAAGTTCAACCTGCCGCTGTTTCTCGCTGCTGCCATGGCCGGGCGTGTTCTGCGATTCTTGGTCTTTGGGGTGCTGTTTTGGTACTTCGGCGACGCGGCCAAGCGCTTCATGAAGCAGAGCAGCGGTCTGGTGACGCTGCTGCTGCTTGTGGTGCTGATCGGTGGATTCGTGGCGGCAGGCTACTTGCTCTAAGCCGCTTCATCCTCGTAAGCCGCTTCTTCTTCGTAGTTGGTCTCGTCATCGTCATGGAAGCCAAGATCGCCCGCGTCCACCGTGCCAGAGCGTTCCTGTCGCGGGGTTTTGCCAAAGAAGTCGCGGTAACATTTTGAAAAGTGCGATGCAGAGACAAAGCCACACGCCAGCGCAACGTCAATCACTGGCATTGGGGTTTGCAGCAGCAGCAAGCGGGACTTGTTCAGACGCAGCTCAAGGTAATACCGCGCCGGGGAGCGGTTCATGTACTTCCGGAACAAGCGCTCCAGCTGACGGGTCGACAGGCACGCCATTTCCGCCAATTCACTGCGGGTTAAGGGCTCTTCCAAGTTTTCTTCCATCGCCTTGATCGCGGCAAGCAGCTTTGGATGACGGACGCCCAAGCGCGCAGGCAGGGCGACGCGCTGCTGATCGCGGTGATCGCGGATCCGCTCGTGCAACAGTTGGTCCGCAACCGCAGCGGCCAGTTCGTGACCATGCTGGATCGCAACCAAGTTGAGCATCAGATCCAATGCCGCCGTCCCGCCGGAACAGGAGTAGCGCTTGCGGTCGATCTCGAAGACTTCGGTGGTGACTTCGATGTTGGGGAACAGCTCGGTAAACGCAGCAAGGTTTTCCCAGTGGATCGTGCAGGTGTGGCCGTCAAGCAGCCCAGATTTGGCGAGGATAAACGCCCCGGTACAAATCGCCCCAATCTCCAACCCCTTAGAAGCCGCTTTTCGCAAGAAAGGAATCACCAGAGCCGTGTCGACTTTATGCACGTCCAAACCAGAACAAATCGTCACGGAAACGCAATCTAATGCGGTTTCCAATGGCCCGTCCACTGGCACGGTAATCCCGTTCGAACACGCCACACCATGGCCCGTGTCAGACACGAGAACCCAGTCGTAAAGCTGTTTATCGCTCAACCGGTTTGCCATCCGCAGTGTTTCCACAGCGCTGGCAAAAGCCATCATTGAGAACTGATCAGTCAGGATAAAACCCAACTTTTGTGGATAGTCTGAGGGGCGGGAACCAAACATAGATACCTATGTCTCCACAGGGGTGCGAATACATTGAAGTCAGACGCAAAACGCGCGCTCTAATTTTTGAGCTTTGCTTCGAAATAAATCGGCGCGCAAGCGCAAAGTTGCACCGCTTATAGAATATCCTGAAAAATTGGAGGGGCCGTGTAACAGCCGTTTCAATTCGGCGGCGGTTTGGGCCCATGAGCAGCAGGTGCGACAGCTTTGCGACACTGCGGCGCGGGCAGGCAGGTTTGCGACGCCTTCTAACGGTTGTAGGATGCAAGTTCGGCGCAAGCCATCCTCTGAAAACCCCAACTTTCATCGTGGACCCTGCAATGGTTGCTCAACCCGCTAAAAAGCAGCGTTTCAATGCCTTGGCATTGTTCCGTAACGCGCTTTCCTACCATCAAAACTGGGAGCAGCAGTGGCGTAGCCCTGAACCGCTGGAGGCCTATGATGTCGTCATCATCGGTGGCGGTGGGCATGGTCTTGCGACGGCGTATTATCTGGCCAAAGAGCATGGCATCACGAACATTGCGGTGCTGGAAAAAGGTTGGATTGGCGGCGGCAATACGGGCCGCAACACGACCATCGTTCGTTCCAACTATTTGTGGGACGAATCTGCGGCGATGTACGAGCACGCGATGAAGCTGTGGGAAGGGCTGACCCAAGAGCTGAACTATAACGTGATGTTCAGCCAGCGCGGTGTTCTGAACCTCGCGCACAACCTGACCGACGTTCGCGACACACAGCGGCGGGTCAACGCCAACCGGCTCAATGGTATTGATTCGATCTACCTCGATGCTGCTGGAGTGAAAAAGGTCGTGCCAGGGATCGATCTGCGGGGCGGCGGTCGCTACCCGGTGATGGGCGCGTCCTATCAGCCGCGTGGGGGCACGGCACGTCACGACGCGGTCGCTTGGGGCTACGCGCGAAAGTGCGATGAAATGGGCGTCCACATCATCCAGAACTGCAAAGTCACGGGCTTCGATATCGAAGGCGGCGTGGTCAAAGGTGTTCAGACCACCAAGGGCCGGATTGGCGCAAAGAAAGTGGGTATGGTCCCAGCCGGGCATTCGTCCGTTCTGGCCTCCATGGCCGGGTTCCGCTTGCCTGTCGAGAGCCACCCGCTGCAAGCGCTGGTGTCTGAGCCGATCAAGCCGACCATCGACACAGTCGTCATGTCCAACGCGGTCCATGCTTATATTTCTCAGTCTGACAAAGGCGAGTTGGTGATTGGCGCGGGCGTGGATCAGTACATTTCCTACGGTCAGCGTGGGTCGCAGCACCTGGCTGAAGAAACGCTGGTCGCGATCTGTGAGCTGTTCCCGCAATACAAGCGGATGAAGATGCTGCGGCAGTGGGGCGGAATTGTTGATGTTTGCCCGGATGCAAGCCCAATCCTGACCTCGACACCGGTTGACGGCATGTACTTGAACTGCGGTTGGGGCACGGGCGGGTTCAAGGCGACACCGGGCTCCGGCCACGCTTTCGCCGCGCATATCGCCAAAGGCGAGCCGACTGAATTGACCGCACCGTTTGCGCTGTCGCGCTTTGAGACGGGCTTCCTGATTGACGAGCACGGCGCTGCCGCTGTTGCGCACTAAGACGAGACAACAACCATGCTACTGATCCGTTGCCCTTACTGCGAGCAGGAACGCCCCGAAGTGGAGTTCTCCTTCGCCCATCAAGCCCACAAGCCTCGGCCCGAAGCCGCGGGGGAGCCCTTGGACGACCATAACTGGGCGCGCTGGGTGTATTATCAAAAGAACATCAAAGGCGTGGCGCACGAGCGCTGGAACCACGCCGCGGGTTGCCGCAAGTTCTTTAACGCCGCGCGCGACACCGTTTCCTCGGAAATCGTTGCGACGTACAAGTCTGGTGAAACCCCGCCGGTGCCTGAAAGCCGGATTGAGGGGGAAGACCTGTCCTTTGATTACGAAAATGCGGAGGGCGGGGCATGAGCCAAGACTTTCGTCTGCCAGCGGGCGGTCGCATTGACCGGTCCGAACGGCTGAACTTTACCTTCGACGGCCAGACTTTCACCGGGTATCGCGGCGATACGGTCGCGTCGGCTTTGCTGGCCAATGGCGTGCATCTGGTGGGTCGCTCGTTCAAATATCACCGACCTCGGGGGATTGTTACCGCTGGGGTGGAGGAGCCGAACGCGCTCATCGATTGCAACATCACAGCGCAGGAAAAGGGCACGCGGGAGGCCAACAACCGCGCAACCTTCACCGAGCTGCGGCACGGCCTGACCACTAAGTCGGTCAACGCTTTCCCGAACCTGAACTTTGATATCGGCGAGATCAACTCGCTGATGGCGCGCTTTATTCCGGCGGGGTTTTACTACAAATCCCTGCTGGTCAGCACCGGCATGTGGCATCGCGTTGTTGAGCCTGTAATCCGCCGTGCAGCGGGTTTGGGTGTGACCGACGAGGTCGCCGATGTTTCCCGCTATGACGGGCATTATCTGCACGCTGACATCGTGATCGTCGGCGCAGGCCCAACCGGGCTGCAGGCTGCGCGTGTGGCGGCGAAATCAGGTGCGCGGGTGGTGTTGGTCGAACAGGATACCGAATGCGGCGGTTCGCTGCTGCGGGATCCGGTTGAGATCGACGGCATGGATGCGGACCTGTGGGTCGCGACGGTCGAAGCTGAGTTGGCTGCTGCGCCCAATGTCCGCGTGCTGACTCGAACCACGCTTTCCGGCATTTTTGACCACAACATGCTGACAGCGCTGGAGCGTGTGACCGATCATCTGGACGTGCAAGACGCGGCGGACGACCATCGCCCGCGCATGCGCTGGCACCGCGTTCGCGCCAAGCAAGTCGTGCTGGCCACGGGTTCCTTTGAGCGACCGCTGGTGTTCCGAAACAACGACCTGCCCGGTATCATGTTCGCTGGTGCCGTGGAAACTTATCTGCAGCGCTACGGCGTCAAAACCGGCAATACGGGGCTGTTCCTCGTCAATAACGACATGGCGCTTTCGGCAGCGATCAAAGCCAAGGACGCCGGGATCGATGTCACGGTTGTTGATGTTCGCTCGGAAAGCACGGGGCCGAACACGGAACGGCTGATGGCTATGGGCGTGCCATTCTTGACCAACCATACACTGGTTGAAGCCAAGGGCGGCAAACGGGTGAAAGCCGCCGTTGTTGCGCCGATGAATGGTGATGGTACGGCCATTTCGGGTGAGATGCGCACAATCGAGTGCGACTTTATCGGCTCATCCAGTGGCTATAACCCCATTGTGCACCTGCACTGTCAGTCCGGGGCGAAGCTCGACTTTGACCCAACGACAGCATGCTTTGTCCCCGGCGCGCCCATGGGGGCGACGCCGACAATTTCTGCGGGCGGGTGCAAGGGCTTGTTCAGCCTGAATGACGCGCTGGCCAGCGGGGCGAGTGCCGCGCAAGAGGCGATGGACGCGCTCGGCCTGCAAGCCGCCGAAGCAACCGTTGTTTCAGCCAGTGAAGAAGCCCACCCCGGCAGCCTGCACATTCGCCATCTGTGGCTCTTGCCGACGGACAAGCCGACCAGCAAAGGCGGCAAGTTCTGGGTCGATTTCCAGAATGACGTGACGGCGGCGGACTTACAGCTCGCGGTGCGGGAAAACTTCCGCTCTGTTGAGCATATCAAGCGCTATACGACGCTTGGCATGGCGACCGATCAGGGCAAGACCTCCAACATCAACGCGCTGGGCATTTTGTCCGACGTGCTGGGTGTGACCATTCCAGACATCGGCACCACCACCTTCCGCCCGCCCTACACGCCAACAACTTTTGGCGCGATCGCAGGGCGTGAGCCGGGCGATTTCCTCGACGTTGCGCGCGTTACGCCAATGCACGATTGGCACGCAGAACATGGCGCGCTGTTCGAAGATGTGGGGCAGTGGAAGCGGGCTTGGTACTACCCCAAGGCGGGTGAGAACATGCACGCTGCTGTGGACCGCGAATGTCGGGCCGTGCGGGAAAGCGTGGGCATCCTGGACGCGTCAACGCTGGGCAAAATCATCGTCAAAGGCCCGGACGCTGCTGAATTCCTCAATCGTGTCTACACGAACAAGTGGATGAAGCTCGGCGTGGGCCGCTGCCGCTATGGTTTGATGCTCGGCGAAGACGGTATGATCATGGACGACGGCGTTTCCTCCCGCGTGGCCGAGGATGAATTCCTCATGACCACGACCACGGGCGGCGCTGCGAACGTGCTGAGCCATCTTGAAGATTACCTGCAGACCGAATGGACGGACTTGAAGGTCTATCTGACGTCTGTGACCGAGCAGTGGGCCGTTGCCTCGCTGAACGGGCCCAAGGCGCGGGCGCTGCTCTCTGAGCTGTGTGATGACGTGGATCTGTCGCCTGAATCCTTCAAGTTCATGGAATGGAAAGAAGCGACCGTTGCCGGCATTCCTGCGCGGATTTTCCGGATTTCCTTCACTGGCGATTTGGCGTTCGAGATCAATGTTCCAGCGGACAAGGGCATGGCGCTTTGGACGGCGCTGATGACAGCAGGGGCCAAGTACGGCATCACGCCTTATGGGACGGAAGCCATGCACGTGCTGCGCGCGGAAAAGGGCTTTATCATCGTCGGCCAAGACACAGACGGCTCGCTCAATCCGCACGATATGGACATGAGCTGGATCATCGGGAAGGACAAGGACGACTTCATCGGCAAGCGCTCCCTGACCCGCAAAGACATGAGCGACCCCATGCGTAAGCAGTACGTGGGCATTCTGACCGACGACCCCAAGGAGGTGCTGCCCGAGGGTGCGCAGTTGGTCAATGTTGCCGATGCGCCGGCGAGTGCGGCGCCGAAGTCACCTGTGCCGATGCAGGGACACGTGTCGTCGTCCTATTGGTCGTCGGCTGCGGGGCGTTCGATTGCGCTGGGTATCGTCAAGGGCGGTATCGCGCGGAAAGGCGAAACGCTGATTGTGCCTATGCCGGATGGTCGGAACGTCAAAGTAACCCTCACTGACACTGTCTTTGTCGATGCAGAAGGAGCGCGCCAGCATGGTTGAGCTTAACTACCGCCCTTTGAGCGCGCTGGCGCTGAACGCACGCGCCAGCCAATCGCCAAAGTCCGCCCCGGTTCACGTGTGGGAGCTGCCGAAGCGCCGCATGCTGACGCTGCGGCTGGATATGGCAAACACGGCCTTGGTCGAAAAGGCTGAAGCCGCGATGGGAATGAGCTTGCCCACCAAGCCCAACACCCTGAACGCCTACGACAACGATTCCTACGTGCTGTGGACCTCCCCGGACGAGTTCATGATCGACATGCCCCATTCTGTTGGTGCCAGTGGCGCCGATGCTGCGGTCATGCAGGCTTTGACCGACGCGCTCGCAGGCGAGTTTGCGTTGGTGGCAGACGTTTCTGACCAAATGGCCGGGATCGGTCTGGGCGGGGATATGTGGCGCGAAGTTTGGTCAAAGGTGTGCGCGCTGGACGTCCATGAAAGCGTATTTAAGCCCGGCGAGTGCGGGCAAACTGTCGCAGCGAAGTCGAACATTGTGTTTTACGGACCGGATGCGACGGCGGCTCGGGTCGAGCATTTGCGCCTGTACACGCGGCGGAGCTTCTCGCAATACCTGTTCGCGCGGTTGGAAGATGGCGCTTTGGAGTATGGTTTGTCGTTGCAGGCGCTCTGATTTTATCTGTTCAGGCTCACCAGTCTTTGTTAAGGGTAAAACCACCATTTTACCTTAGAAGGAAGGAGCCTCTTATGTCAGTAGAAGCGATCCAATCCAAACTCACAGAACTTCTCGGCAGTGGCGCCGGTCTTGACGGTTCATTGAAGATGAACTTTGGCGATGACGGCGTTGTCCGTATCGAAGGAACCGAGGTCACAACCGATGACACCGATGCTGATGCAACCATCACCATCACGCTCGAAGACGCTGTTGCGATGATGGAAGGCGACTTGAACCCCACCATGGCCTTTATGCAAGGCAAGCTGTCAGTTGACGGCAACATGGGTATGGCGATGAAGCTGTCCAACCTGCTCGACGACTAAGCGTTTCGGCACTGCATTTTGAAAGCCCGCTGGGTGTCTCTGTGAAACGAGGCACGGCGGGCTTTTTTGTGGATGTTCACAAGACCCTGACCACGGCTTGCCGTGCCTTGGATTGAGTGTATTTTTGAACCATGACAACGCTAATTTCCCGCCTCCTCCGCCCGCTCCTCAACCGCGCATTGACCGCGCCGATCTTGCTGCTGTTGGCGGCGAGCGCCGCATTTGCGATCAATGCACCGGATGAGGAGGTGAAGGTGCGAAAGCTGACGGCAGAAGAAATCCTTGAGATCACCGTCAACAAAACGTGGGTCGTGGATTTCGACAACATGGCCTTGACCGCGACCACCTTTTACAAAGACACGGGCGAGCGGTTTACCGAGCGTCAGGGCGACGTTGAACGGATGCAATGGTTTGTGGACGAAGCCAACAACCGTCGCTGCGTGCAATCATCCTTTGGCACCCGTTGCGGCTTTATCGTCAGCTTTGATGAAACGGTGAAGATTTGCATGCGGTTGGAGCCGTTGGGCGACTGCAGCTATACCGTCGTGCGGATTGAGGACGGGGATTACTTTGATCTGGAAAGCCGCGCTGGGTTCATGCTCTAGGGGCTGAAACCTTCGCGCCATTCACGCCCGCCCGCCCACTCACCCGCCCGAAAACAAAAAAGGGCGCTGACTGTGCAGCACCCTTTCTCATTGGATCAAACGGATGATCAGTACATGGCGTCGGGCATAGAGCCCTTACGCTGTGCGATGAACGACGTCAGCGCCTCGTCAACGCCGGGGTCTATCGCCGGGGCCAGAGCGTCGTATTCGCTGATCATGCGCTTCCAGCGGGTGTTAGCGCGCTGGTACATGTCCTGCGAGCCTTCGATTTCCCATTGCTCGTAAGAGGCGGAATTGGCCAGTTTGGATTCATAAAACGCGGTCTGGAAATTTCGGTTGGTGTGGTCGCAACCCAAGTAGTGACCGCCCGGTCCCACTTCGCGGATCGCATCCATCGCCTGACCGTTCTCTGACAGATCGACACCGCCTTGCATGATGTGAACCATCGCGAGTTGGTCAGCGTCCATCACCAGCTTTTCCGGGGAAGACACCAAACCGCCTTCGAGCCAGCCTGCGGCGTGCAGCATGAAGTTCACGCCTGCGCCAACCGAGGGTAGGATCGACATCATGGTCTCGTATGCCGCCTGCGCATCGGGAACCTTGGACGCATTCAGGGAGCCGCCGGACCGGAACGGCAGGTTCATCCGCCGCGCCAACTGTGCCATCCCCATGATGATCAGCGTGGGTTCTGGTGTCCCGAATGTTGGCGCGCCAGAGGCCATGGACATGGACGCGGCAAACGTGCCGAAAATCACCGGTGAGCCGGGGCGCAGCATCTGCCCGTAAGCAATACCCATCATCGCCTCAGCCAACGCTTGCGCCATCACACCAGCGGGTGACACGGGTGCCATTGCGCCAGAAATGATGAAGGGGGAGACGATGCACGCCTGATTGTTTTCCGCGTAAACCCGCAGCGCGCCGTTCATGATGCCGTCGTAGGTCAGCGGTGAGTTGACGTTGATCAGGCTGGTGGTGACACAGTTTTGATCAACGAAGTCTGCGCCGAAAACCAGCTTGCACATGTCCACGGTATCTTGCGCACGCTCTGGCGCGGTAACCGAACCCATGATTGGCTTATCGCTGTATTTCAGGTGCGCGTAGATCATGTCGAAGTGACGCTTGTTCACGGGAATATCGACCGGTTCACAGACGGTGCCGCCCGAATGATGCAAAGCCGGCGACATGTACGTCAGCTTCACCAGCGTCTCGAAATCGGCCAGCGTCGCGTAGCGGCGGCCTTCGTCATAGGAGCGATAGAACGGCGGGCCATAGACTGGGGCGAAGACGGTTTTCTTGCCGCCAATCTCAACATTGCGCGCAGGATTTCGCGCATGCTGGATAAAGGAACTCGGCGCGGTCTTGCACAGCGCACGCAGCATGCCCTTGGGGAAACGGATCCGCGCGGTATCGTCCTTGCCGTTGAGAAACTCAACGTCAGCGCCGTGCTCTTTCCACTTTTGGATGGCAAAGGCGTCTTCGGAAATATTCAGTCCGATTTCCTGACAGATGGTCTCAGCATTCGCTTCGATCAGCGCCAAGCCCTCTTCGGACAGCACGTTAACATCCCCAAGTTTGCGATCGATGACGGCGAGTTGTTCGATACTGGTCGGCGCACTCGTGCGCTGCGCGCGACGATCCGTACGGTTGCGGCGACCTCGACCCGTTTCTGCGGCATCGGCCATAAACATATTCCCTTGTTTGATACGATGGTTCTTGTATTGGGTCTGTCGGCCACGCGGTACTATTCAACCTCCGCCCCCGTCTGCCGCTTACCCGCCGTGAACGGTTTAACGGATGAGCTTGAGCAGAGATTTCAGCGTATTCGCGTCTTGCCATGCCGTGTCGGGGGCGAGTTGCACCGCTTTTGGCGCTTTCAGCCGCAGCCCGGATTTACGACGGGCGGAGGATTCTATGCCGTCACAGGCGATGTCAATCACCAGCCCCGCCCGGATGGAGCGCACGGGGCCAAAGCGCTCAATCGTGTTTTCACGCGCATAGGCCTGAATGGTCGCCAAGTCTTCCGCCGTCATGCCTGCGGGCGAGACCTTGCCAATGGGGACAAGCGTGGAACCATCCTCTGCGTCATCAATGACGGCCCCAAGCGTGAACTCGGTCAAGGCTGCGTTCGCGCCACCGCCGGCGCGTTGGATATAGAGCAGAACGGCTTGGAACCGCAGCGCCGAACGGGGCCATTTGAGCCAATCATCGGCATGGGTTCCAGCACGGTAAGGCCGATCGGATCGTTTGAGGATGATCCCCTCGGCACCGGCTACGGCATCAAGATTTTCATGCAACGCGGCGCACGCGTCCGTTGGTAAAAGTGGGGAGAGCAGCAGGCCGTGTTCATCCGCAAAAGATTCGAGCTTGGCCCGTCGCTCCGATAGCGCAAAATCGCGCATGTCTTGGTCCTTATGCTCCAACATGTCGAAAAAGCGCACAGCAGCGGGAATCTCACGCAACAAAGCGGCGTTGACGGTTTTCCGGCGCAGTCGCCGTTGCAGGTCTTCTGCCGTTCCCGGTTTACCGTCGCGCTGCACCATCAATTGCCCATCGAGAACCGCATCCTGCGCCAAGGGCGCGGTCAGGTCGGGAAAGGCGGCGGATAGGTCGTCACCGTCGCTGGTAAACAGCCGAACGCGGCCTTGGTCCTGCACCCACAAGACCCGTGCACCGGTCCACAGATATTCGGCGATCATGGGCGCAGGGTCAGGCGTTGGGCTGGCGATTGCTGTGCCATGCATCAGCGGGGTGAACGTGGGAATGCCGCGGGTATCAGGACGCGGTCCGCGCCCGTCGATCCAATCCAGCAACGCGGCGTAGGGCGGGGAAAGGGCGTGCCAAACGTCTTCGACATCAGCCAGCGACGCACCATCGCTGAGCGCCGCGATCCCGGCTTTGATCCGGCGCGTGGGCAACCCCGTCCGAACACCGCCCGTGAGCAGCCGCAGCAGGACATATCGTGCCGCCGGCTCGCAAGCGTCCAACCAACCCGCCACTACAGCCTCGATTTCTGGTTTTGGGGTGTCTGAAAGCGTCTGCACGATTTCTGACAGGCTGGGCGGCGGGCTGTTTGTTTGCGAAGGGGGCCACAGCAAAGCAACCGTTTCCGCCAAATCCCCCACATAATCCAGCGACATATCCAACAGCACCGGATCCGCGCGCTGTGCCATCATGGCGCGCAACTGCGCAGGCCGAACAGCGCGCAGGGTCAAACCGCCGGTCAAGGCTGCCAGCGCGTACCCTCGATCCGGGTCAGGGGTTTGCTGTAAGTAGGTCCGGATCAGTGCAATTTGGTGCGTGGGTTGTGGCGTCACGGCGAGGCGATCGACCAAGGCGGTAAAGGGCTTCATTCGCCTTCGCCCTCGCGCCCAATCAGCGCCAACGCCCGCCCGCGTAGCCCTTGGGTTTCGCAAAAGTAAACAAGCGCGTCTTCTCGCCCATGCGTGACCCAGATTTCTTCGGCGCCCGTATCCATGATGGTGCGCTGCAGATCGGGCCAGTCAGCGTGGTCGGAGATGACCAACGGAAGTTCCGCGCCAGACTGCTGCGCCCGTTTCCGCACCCGCATCCAGCCCGAAGCCGCACAGGGCAGCGGATCGGTCAACGTGTCCGCCCAGCCTTCGCGGGACGACGATGGCGGGGCGAGGATGATACTGCCGCGCAAATCATCCTGTGACGCGTGTTCCGCCCGATGCAAAACACCCAGATTGACGCCCCAATCCTGATACAGCCGACACAGCCGCTCATGCGCGCTGTGCAGGTAAATCGGCGCATCGTAGCCAGCCGCGCGCAGCTCCGCGATCAGCCGTTGCGCTTTGCCCAGTGAATAGGCGCTCATGAGGTGCGAGCGTTCGGGAAAGGTGTCCAGCGATCCAATCAGCTTGGCAATTTCATCCGGTGCATGCTCGTGGACAAAAACCGGCAGGCCAAAGGTTGCTTCGGTGATGAAGACGTCGCACGCGACAACCTCGAAATTGGCACTGGTGGGGTCCGAAGCGCGCTTGTAATCGCCCGACGCGACAACCCGCCAGCCTGCGTAGTCCAACACGATTTGGCAGGAGCCAAGGACGTGGCCAGCAGGAACCAACTGCACCCGAACACCAAAGTGGTCGATCCCCGTTCCCGGCACCAGTTCCTGAAACGCGCCAGCACAGTTTTTGCCATAGCGCACGCGCATGATGGCGGCGGTTTCCGGTGAAGTCAGCACGTGGCCATGACCGGCGCGAGCGTGGTCGGCGTGGCCGTGGGTGATGACGGCGCGGTCAACCTTGCCGTGGGGGTCGATATAGAAGTCGCCCGGCACGCAATACAGGCCTTTGGGCCGCACCTGCAGCCACTGGTCGGGATGGTTTTCAAGAGCGCGCAAACGTGGTGTCATACCCCCAATCTAATCCGGAGGGCTTCCGTGTCACTGATTCAATCCGACGTGGTTCGGGTTTTTGAGAAATGGGCGCTGGGAATCCACCACGGGCCAGCGGGATCCGTGCTGGTCACCGGCATGAACGGCGAGGTTGCTGTGCTGGATTCTGGCTTGGTCGAGCAGCGGCGCTGGGTCGCGCATGAAGGGGCGGTCAACGCCCTGCGCGTGGTGGGTGGTCAGGTTTGGACCGGTGGCGGTGATGGCGTGGTCCGGCGCTGGGATTGGACGACGGAAGAGGCCGCCGCAACCTTTGTCGGGCCAAAAAAACCCATTACCAGCTTGTTCTTTGAAGGGACGCGCGTGATTGCGCAAAGCTATGATCGGGCCGTGTTCATCTGGGATCAAAGCGCGCCCAGTATGCAGCCGCGCAAGGTCGCTAACGTCGCGGCTTTGGCGCAGACCGAAGCGGGGTGGTTTGGCTGTCCCAAAACAGGCACCAAAGCCGGTGACATTGGCGCTTTGGCGTCCTTCGATTTGGCAAGCGGGCGCTTTGGTGCGCCGCTCTTCGATGACGGCTTTGGCGCTTGGTCGTTACAGGCCGCAGCAGGGCGCGGGATGCTGGCCTTTGGCTTGGACCTTTCCGCCTACTGGGTCGATGTTCACAGCGCAGGCCGAACGCCGATTTCGTGGCATTCTCACTCTGGTCCCCCGCGCCTGCTGACCCTCAACGATGGCGCGGATGTCTTTTATGGTGATGGCAAAATTGTTCACGATGGACAGGTGAAGACCGGCCCGATCAAGGGCTTATACGGCGCGATCCAGCTCCGCGATGGGCGGATTGCGATGTCGGGCGCGGACGGTCAGGTCTGGGTGTTTCAAAAGCCGTAAGGCAGAAACGACACAGCCGCCTTTGACGGGACAAAGGCGGCTGCACCAGCGGTATTATAGCGGCCTGATTAAGCCTCGTAGTGATCCTGCACCAGCTTATCCAGCGATCGCACGGCAAAGCCAGTCGCCCCGGTGCCAACCATAGGCTTTGGCTTGTCGGTCCAGACCACGCCTGCGATATCCATGTGCGCCCACTTCTGACCTTTTTGGATAAAGCGCTCAAGGAAGCAAGCTGCGGTGATTGAACCGCCCCAGCGACCACCACCGATGTTGCGCATGTCGGCTTCTTTGCAGTCGAGCGACTTGTTGTATTCCTGCCCCAAAGGCATCCGCCAGACATACTCGCCGGTTGCTTCAGACGCCGCAAACAGCTGGTTTGCCAGTTCGTCGTCGTTGGAGAACACACCGGCCTTTTCATGACCCAACGCCACCAGCATTGCGCCGGTCAAAGTTGCCAGATCGACGATGAAGCGAGGACGGTATTTTTCCTGTGCGTGCCAGAGAACGTCCGCAAGCACCAAACGGCCTTCGGCGTCGGTGTTCAGCACTTGGATGGTTTGACCGGACAGCGAGGTCACAATGTCACCCGGACGCTGCGCGTTTGCATCGGGCATGTTCTCGACCAAACCGACCAAGCCGACCACGTTGGCCTTTGCCTTGCGCAGGGCGAGGGTTTTCATCAGGCCCGAGACCGCAGCCGCGCCGCCCATGTCCCATTTCATGTCTTCCATCCCGCCAGCGGGTTTGATGGAAATACCGCCGGTGTCGAAACAGACGCCTTTGCCCACGAAACACACAGGATCGTCGTGAACACCACCGCTTGCGCCTTTCCAGTGCATGACGACAACAGCGCTGTCTCGGACGGAGCCTTGGCCGACACCGAGCAGGGCGCCCCAGCCTTCTTTCTCCATCTGCGCTTCATCGATAATGGTGACTTCGACGCCCAAGGGCTCCAACTCATCCTTGAGGCGTTGAGCGAAGGCAACGGGGTAGAGGATGTTAGCGGGCTCGTGCTTGAGGTCGCGGGCGAGGAAGTTGCCGGATACCCGGCTGGACACGTCCGCCAACAGATCCGCGCCAGAGGCGGGATCGCTGCATGCGCCCACAATGGTAGAAACGGACTGCTTTTGATCGTCTTTGAGCCGTGTGCGGTAGGCGTCAAAGCGGTAGGCCCGCATCGCTGCGCCCTCCAGCAGTGCCGCCGCAGAGGCTGCGGAGCCATCGTGCGGAACCAGCGTGAGGGATGCATCCCCCCGTGTCGCAACTTCGGCCATCAGGCTCGCGCCCGCTTTGTTCAATTCCAGCGCGGTTGGGGCATCAGCGCCCAATCCGGTCAGCACCACACGCGCCGGCGCTGCTGCACCTGCGCCCAGCACCAGCAGGGTCTTGCCCTTGGAGCCATCAAAGCCCGCAGCATCAGCGGTCCGTCGGATGGCGCCGTCACAGGCCGCATCCATCGCCGCAAGCGCGCCGGTCCAGTCACTGCCCCCCGCGACGGTGAAGCCAACGGCTCCATCAAACTGTTCTGGGACAGACGCGAGTGATATCGCAGGCATCTTTGCAGGGGTCATGGAAAGTCCTTCCTATTGGGCGCGGGGACGAGGTCGGCGCGCGATTGGTCATACACGTTGATCAACAAACTAAGCTCGACGACGCAAAGCGCAAGCGTGCAGGGCTGAAATCCAAGAATACCGTTTGGGTTTTTTAGGGTCTGACCGGACGTTGGCGGCATGGATCCTATGTTTGTTGTCGTCTTAGCATCGCTATTTGTTGCGGCCTTTATTCAGCGGTTGGCTGGTTTTGGCTATGGTCTGGTCGCGGCCCCTGTGGCGCTGACGATGTTCACGCCGTTCGAAGTTTCCTTCCTGATGGCGTTTTGGGGGACGATGAATTCCATCCCGACTTTGTACCTGACCCGGCATTCGATCCCGTGGCGCGTCTTCCAGTCCTTTGCGCTCTGGCTGGTGCTGGGCTTGGTGGTTGGTTATGCGGGTTTGCTGCTGCTGCCCGTAAACGCGTTCAAAATCCTAGCGATTGTCCTGTGTGCGCAAGCCATGGTTTCGGTGTTCTATCCGGAACGAGCCGCACGCGGCATCGAGTGGAGCGCAGATTTGCGGCTGGCGGGTCTGTTGGCTGGGGCGCTGCAGTCGTCGATCAGCATTCCCGGTCCACCGCTGGTCGTTGCCTTCAACCGATTGAAGCTGCAGGGCGATGCCTTTGTCTCGCTTTTTGCGCTTTGCTTTGCCGGCATCGGGGTGGTTCGGATTGTGGTCAGTCTGGGCTTCGTGGTCATTGCGCTGTCATCCGAGGCAATGGCGCAGCGGTTGCCTGACGCCATGATCCTTCACGCCGCAACGGGGTCCGCGATGTCGGTTTTGGGTGTTTTGCTGGCTCAACCTTTCGTCGGTCATGTCAGCGCCGCACTTTTCAAGAAAATCGCCGCCGTCCTGATCGCGGTGTCAGTCCTCACACTGATCATTGATGTTCTCGGATGGGGACCAAAGATCGCGGCTTTGTTTGCCTAGCATTCAGCAGCCAGCCACCGTTGAGGGTCAATCTGAATCAGGATACTGCGGCAGGTCGTCCGTGATGTCGTAATACGAGGCTTTGTGGCTCACGTAGATATGGCGGTCGAGCGTAAGAACGTCTTTGTTGTCAAAACTGCCCGCCATCAACGACGCTGACGACCGCACCGCCGGATCAGACAATCGCCACGCCAGCGGCGAGCCGCACGCGCCGCAAAAGCCGCGTTCGGCGAAGTCAGAGCTTTGGTACCACGTCAGCGTATCTGTTTTAGGCCAGCTGATGCCGGATTCGAGGACGTTTACCGCGGCAAGGACGTGACTGGTTGACCGGTTGCACTGACCACAGTGACAGGCAACCACCGGTCCCATCGGCGTTTTCTCAGCAACTTCCCATCGAACACCGCCGCATTCACAGCCGCCTTCAAGCTTTGTCGGTGCTGCGCCCGCGTCGGTTGTCCGGTCTGCTGTTGTTGGGGCGGTGTTTTCCGCTGCTGCTGCCGCCGCCGCCGCTGTTGTTGTCTCGCTCATCATCCTGAACCCTTCCACCCAGCGCACTGAACAGCGTGTTCAGCTCGCTGATTTCGTATTCCAAATCTGTTCGATCGGTCGATCCTGCGCGCGTCCGGCGCTTGGCGATCTTCAAGTCTCGGAGGACAGAGTCAAGCACGCGGCGCAGCTCAATCTTGTTTGGTGCCGACAAATGCACGTTGGTGTGCATCATCAAATGGGAATAGGCGTCAAAATCAGATTGCGCCAAACCGCCCAAGGCTTCGTCCAGTTCCGTCCAAGAGTCTTGGTTCGCGGCGAGCAGGCGGGAGTTGGGGCGCTTTTCGCAAGCGACCATGATACGCACAAATTGCCAGACAGGGATTTCCATAACACCGCGTTCTCAAATGGATCAGTTCGTGGAGCTAGGCATAGAGCAGGGCGTGGGGAAATACTAATGCGTCTGAAACGGGGGCGGCACGCTCAGGCTTGGGGCTGCGCCTCAAAACCCAGCCGATCCAACATGGAACCCGCCCATTGCTGTACCGTAGCCTGGTGCTTGACATACCCATCCAAGTGCGTTTCGCGCGGCTGCGTGCCGGGTTCCTTATCGCGGTCTGCGGGGGCGTGGGCGCTCCATAGCCGGATCATGGCGTCGGTGATTTCCGGGTGGAACTGCGTACCAAGCGCCGTTTCGGAGATGCTAAAGGCTTGATTGGGGAAGTAGTCGCTGGATGCCAGCGTATCGACCCCGCTGGGAAGGCGAATCCCCTCCCTGTGCCAATGGTAAACCAGCATCGGGCTTTTGCTGAAGTACCCTGATGCGATCCCCGCTTGGGTCGGGTGCAGGTCGTAGTACCCGACCTCCCGCACGCCATCTTCGCGCTGATAAACATCACCGCCATAGGCCATCGACAGCAGCTGACCGCCCAAACACAGCCCAAGATACCGCCCGCCAGCATCCACAAACGCGCGGATCCATGCCAATTCGTCGTGCAGGTAGGGGTCTTTATCGATCTCAGAAAGCAACTGTGGCCCGCCATAGAACACAGCCCCCGCGTAAGCGTCTGGATCAGGCGCGGGGAGGGGTTGGCCCAGGAACGGACGCACCCAGTGGGTCGCGTAGCCCCGCGCACGCAGCGTCGTCGAGATGAAATCTCGTGGGACGCGCATTGAATGTGTCACCAGTAGGACCGGTTTGTCGAGCACGGGCGTGGTTTCCAAAATCCAAGAAAAGTAGCGGTTAGTCGTCGAAAGCCGTTCGGAAACGACTTTGGTGGTATTTTGCTTGATCTTTCGGGAGTTGCCAACTCTGCCCATAGGGGCAAGCGCCTCTCGCGTCGCATCCGCCTGAAAAACAGGCAGGATTTGTCTTTAAATGGGCTGCACATGCGAGATAATCGTATGGTTTTGAGGCAGAGAATGCACCAACGGGGCAGGCGTGCAGGCACGGCTTGGCCTCGCATGATTCGCAGGGCGAGAATTTGGGCGATTGTTCGAACTTGAAAAACGCTTGGGGCAGGATCACGTGCGCCCGCGCGGCCATCCATAATCCGTACTCCGGATGGATCATCGGCCCCAGTTGAGAGGGGGCAAGTTTTGGAAACGTCGCAGGCCAAAGGCGCACGAAATTGGGGGCGTCGGCGTCAAAGGGGTAAATCGCTTCTTCCCCTTGCTCAGCAATCAGCAGGCTATTGATGACCCGAGCGGTATACCGGTCGATGGGGTCTTCATAGCCCTCGACCCATTCCCGAGCGGTGCTAACGGCATTCCAGAACGCGTCGCCTGCGCTGCCAACGGCGATGTCGGTGCGCTTGCCAGCGGAAATGGCGTCGAGGATGACAAATCCAGCCGCCTCCAAGCCCTGTTTGAGTGTGTCAAAGCGGTGGGTTGGATCAGGGGCACGCATGGTCTCAGGTCTCGACTGTTATTTCCATACCGTCATAGGCAGGTTGAACAAAGTCAGGGCACGCAGCCAGTGTGTCCGCGTAGTCCAAACCTTCAGACATGTGCGTCAGCAAGCCCTGCTCAGGCTTTACCCTTTGCATCCAATCGAGCGTCATGTCCAGATGGGCGTGAGCCGGGTGGGGCTTGATCCGGGCGGCGTCGGCCATCCAGAGTTTCAATTTCCATTGCCGCAGTTGCGCGAGAATGGCGTCGCTGAGATCGACGCAATCGGTGGAATAGGCAAACGGGCCAAAGCGCATGCCAATGGTATCCAAGCGCCCATGATTTTGCCGCCAGATATCAACGGCCACGCCATCAACATCAATGCCAAGCACCCCGGTTCCCGGCTCGACAGGGCGGATATCAATCAGGGGTGGATACCAGGCAAAGCCTTTGACCACGTAATTGAAGTGCGCGCGCAGGTGGTCGCCGACTTCGGGCAGGACATAGACGGGGATGGTCTGGTTCTGCTTGCCGACAAAATGTCGGATGTCATCGATGCCGTTCAGATGGTCGGCGTGATAGTGCGTCAGGATGACAGCATCGATCCGCTCGGGCGGTCCCCACGTCAAAAACTGCTCCCGCATATCAGGGCCAGTGTCGACCAGTATGGTTTTTCCGTTGGTCTCGACCAGCACCGAGGGCCGTCGCCGACGGTTGCGGGAATCCTGCGGGTCACAGCGCCCCCAGTCGCCGGTAATCAGCGGAACGCCGCCCGATGATCCGCAGCCAAGAACCGTGACTTTCACGGTTTGATGTTGGGACGTTGGCTTGCTCATTCGTCTGTAAACGTGCGCTCGCCCGGCACCTTGGAGAACAGCGTCAGAAAGTTCTGACCCGTTTGTGCGCGGAAAGCTTCCGTTTCCATTCCTTTGCGGACTGCCCAGTAATCTGCCGTGTGAGCGACAAAAGCCGGTTCGTTGGTTTTGCCCCGATGCGGGGTCGGCGCAAGGTAAGGGGCGTCTGTTTCGACCAAAAGACGATTGTTCGGGACCGTATCGATGACGGCGCGCAAGTCCTCAGCGCTTTTGAAGGTCGTGATACCGGACAGGCTGATAAATCCGTCCATCTCAACCACCGCATCGGCCAGCGCCTGCCCCCCGGTAAAGCAGTGGATCAGGATGGGAAAGGCGCCGTCCTGCCAGTGTTCGCGCAGGATCGAGATCGTATCGTCATCGGCGTCCCGCGTGTGAATGATCAGCGGCAGCGCAAGATGCCGCGCGGCGAGGATGTGCGCCTCAAACGAGGTGCGCTGCTGCGCCTTGGGTGCGAAGTCGTAGAAGTAGTCCAAGCCGGTCTCGCCGACGCCAACCATCTTGGGGTCAGCAGCCGCCAGGTCGATCAGCGCATCGGGGCGATCGATGCCCGCGTCTCCGGCTTCGTGCGGGTGAACGCCGACGCCCATGTAGACGTCATCGAATTGCACGGCGATCTCCCGGACCAGTTCATAGCGATCCAGCCGGGTGCAGATCGTCACAATCCGCTCAACCCCCGCCAAACGAGCGCGGCGAACGGCTTCTTCGGGGGTGACTTCCATTTTACTGTGATCGAGGTGACAATGGCTGTCCACGAGCATAGGGCGGCTTCTTCCAATAAGCGTCGTAATCGGACCAGAACCTAAGCTGTGATCGTGGCTTTTGCCAGTGACATTACAGGCAAGCTGGACCGCCCTGAAACCATACGAGGTCGTTATGAACTACGAGGTCTTTATCACCGCAGCTGTAACGGGCTCGGGTGACACCGCTGGAAAGTCGGACAAAGTGCCGGTAACGCCAAAGGAAATTGCCGACGCTGCGATTGAATCGGCCAAAGCGGGTGCGGCCATTGCGCATTGTCACGTGCGCAATCCGGAAACCGGCGCACCGGCACGCGATGTCGCGCTGTACCGCGAAGTGGTTGACCGCATTCGCTCGGCGGACACAGACGTGGTGATTAACCTGACCGCCGGTATGGGCGGCGATTTGACGCTGGGTCATGTCGAGCAGCCTTTGCCGCCAAGCGCGGTCGGCACCGATATGGCCGGCGCGACTGAGCGGATGGAACACGTCAAAGAATTGCTGCCGGAAATCTGCACGCTGGATTGCGGCACGCTGAACTTTGGCCACGGCGATTACATCATGACCAACACGCCGTCGATGCTGCGGGCAATGGGCCAGCAAATGACGGATTTGGGCGTTCGTCCGGAAATCGAGGCCTTTGATACCGGTCACTTGTGGTTTGCCAAGCAATTGGCGGAAGAGGGGATCATCGAAAACCCCGTCATGGTGCAGCTGTGTATGGGCATTCCATGGGGCGCGCCGAACGATATGAATACGTATATGGCGATGGTGAACAACATTCCCGATGATTGGGTTTGGTCCGCGTTTTCCATTGGCCGGATGCAGATGCCTTACGTGTCGGCGGCTATGCTGGCCGGCGGGAATATTCGCGTCGGGTTGGAGGATAATCTCTACCTTGACCGCGGCGTCATGGCGACCAACGGCCAACTGGTCGAGCGGGCGGCTTCCATTGCCACCAGCATGGGCGCCAAAATCATCGGCCCGGACGAGGTTCGCGCCAAGCTGAAACTGCGCAAGCCGTGAGCGCGGCGGAGACCACAGGCCCGGGCAAGGCCAGCGTCGCGACCGTTGCCATCGTTGGTGGTGGTGTGATCGGCGCAGGCTGGATTGGCCGTTACCTGCATCGCGGCGCAGACGTTCGCGTCTTTGACCCCGACCCGGAAGCCGAGCGCAAGATCAACGACGTGCTCGCCAACGCCGAAAGCGCGTTTGAGATGCTGTACGGCGTCGCACCGGTGAAGGGCGCGCTGAGCTATCACAGCGCATTGGCCGATGCCGTCGCAGGCGCGGAAATCGTGCACGAATCCGTGCCGGAGCGCTTGGACCTGAAACAGCGCGTTCATGCTGACATCACGGCAGCAGCGGGCGGGGATACGATTGTTTGCACATCGACCAGTGGCCTGCTGCCGACCAAGATCCAAGAAGGGCTGGCATTGCCCGGAAACCTGATCGTCGCGCACCCGTTCAACCCTGTCTATCTGCTGCCATTGGTGGAGTTGGTGGCAGGTCAGCAGACAGCGGCGGGCATCGTCGACCGGGCGGCCACCATCTTTGACAGCGTGGGCATGAAGCCGTTGAAGGTGCGCAAGGAAATCGACGCTTTCATCGCAGATCGCTTGCTCGAAGCTGTTTGGCGGGAATCGCTTTGGCTGGTGAAAGACGGCATTGCGACCACCGAAGAAATCGACGACGCCATCCGCTATGGCTTTGGCCTGCGCTGGGCGCAAATGGGGCTGTTCCAGACCTATCACACGGCGGGCGGCGAAGTCGGCATGCGGGCCTTTATCGAGATGTTCAAGCCGTCCTTGCACTGGCCGTGGACCAAGCTGATGGACGTGCCTGAGCTGGATGACGACCTCATCGACGCCATCGCGGACGGGGTTGAGGAGCAGGCGCGGGGCCTGACCGCGCGGGATCTGGAGCGGCAGCGGGACAAGAACCTTGTCGGCATCCTGCATGCTCTGAAAGCCAATAACTGGGGCGCTGGTACGCTCGTCTAAACGGGGAACCGAACGATGCACTTTGGTCTAACACCTGAACAGGAAATGGTCGCTGAGACCGTGCGCACGTTTGTCGAGGCGGAGATTTATCCGCATGAGGACGAGGTCGAGCGCCTTGGCTATGTGCCGCACGAATTGGGCGAGAGCATCAAGCAAAAGGTCATCGATATGGGCTTTTACGCCCCGAACTTCCCCGAGGAAGTCGGCGGCGGCGGATTGGATCACCTGACCTTTACGCTGCTGGAGCGGGAGTTGGGGCGCGGTTCCATGGCGCTGACTCACTTTTGGGGTCGGCCGCAAAATATCCTGATGGCTTGCGAAGGCGAGCAGCGGGACGAGTACCTCTTTCCCGCCGTGCGCGGTGAGCGGACCGACGCACTGGCCATGACGGAGCCGGACGCAGGGTCGGACGTGCGCGGGATGAAGGCAACGGCGGTGCAGCAGCCTGACGGCGACTGGATCCTCAACGGCACCAAGCACTTCATTTCGGGCGCAGAGCACGCGGACTTTGTCATCGTGTTCATGGCGTCCGGCGTCGAAGACACCCCGCGCGGGCCAAAGAAAAAGATCACGTGCTTCCTCGTTGACCGCGGCATGCCGGGTTTTGAGATCAAAGACGGCTATAAATCCGTCTCTCATACCGGCTACAAGAATTCCATCCTGACCTTCGATGATTGCCGCTTGCCGAACGCCAAAGTGCTGGGTGAGGTTCACGGCGGTTTTAAAGTGATGAACGAATGGCTGTACGCCACGCGCCTGACGGTTGCTGCGTTCTGTGTCGGTCGTGCGCGGCGGGTGTTTGATCTGGCGACACAATGGTCGGCAGAGCGCCACCAATTCGGCCAGCCGATTGGCAAGTTTCAGGGTGTGTCGTTCAAGCTTGCGGATATGATTACTGAGATTGATGCGGCGGAGTGGCTGACGCTGGCCGGCGCTTGGCGCTTGGATGAGGGGTTGGAGGCGAATCGTGAGATTGCGTCGGCCAAGCTCTACGCTTCAGAAATGCTCGCACGGGTTACGGACGAAGCCATCTCGATTTTTGGCGGCATGGGCCTGATGAGCGACTTGCCGATCGAACGGTTCTGGCGCGATGCGCGGGTGGAGCGGATCTGGGACGGAACGTCGGAAATCCAGCGTCACATCATTTCCCGCGATATCCTGCGCAAGTTGGGCGCTTAAGCTACGCGGAAAAATCAAAGCGCTTTCTTGCCAAGCCTTCTATACTCGGGGCCACTGACAACCGCTCCTTGCTCATAGAAGGGAAAAGCGATGTACGATCTACGTGCTATTCGAGACAATCCAGCTTGGTTTGATGCTGCGCTTCGGCGGCGGGGCTTGGACTCTCTGTCCTCTCAAGTCCTTGAGATGGACGAGGCGCGGCGATCCTCTCAGACCCAATTGGGTGAGCTTCAGGCGCGGCGGAATGCAGCATCCAAGGAAATTGGCGCTGCGATGAAGGACCGAGACACCGCGCGCGCCGATGCGCTCAAGGCGGAAGTCGCTGAGATCAAAGACCGGATGACCGCGCTCGAAGACGCTGAGGCCGTTGCAGAAGGTAAGCTGCACCAGTTGCTCGCCGGTTTGCCAAACCGCCCGGATGACTCTGTGCCGGACGGGGCGGACGAAGACGACAACGAACAGGTCAAGACGTGGGGCACGCCCACCGAGCTAGGGTTCGAGGCGAAGCAGCACTTCGAGCTGGGGGAAGACCTCGGCATGATGGACTTTGAAACGGCGGCTGGCATGTCCGGCTCTCGCTTTGTGATTCTGCGCGGGCAGCTTGCGCGGCTTGAGCGGGCTTTGGCGCAGTACATGCTGAATTTCCAGATCGAGCAAAACGGCCTGACCGAGACGCAGGTGCCGTATCTCGTCCACGCCGATGCGCTCTATGGCACCGGGCAACTGCCAAAGTTTGAAGAAGACCTCTATAAAACCAACTCCGATCACTACCTGATCCCAACCTCCGAAGTGCCGCTGACGAACGTGGTTGCGAACAAGATCACGGACACCGAAGACCTGCCGATGCGCATGGTGGCCTACTCCCCGTGTTTCCGGTCCGAAGCCGGGTCTGCGGGCCGGGACACGCGCGGGATGATCCGTCAGCATCAGTTTAACAAGGTGGAGATGGTCACGATTTGCGCGCCCGATACGTCATGGGACGAGCTGGAGCGGATGCGCGGTTGCGCTGAAGCTGTGCTCGAAGCACTGAATCTGCCTTACCGCACCGTTGCGCTGTGTACGGGCGATCTTGGGTTCTCAGCGGCGAAAACCTACGACCTCGAAGTCTGGTTGCCGGGGCAGGGGGCTTACCGTGAGATTTCCTCCTGTTCCAACACCCTCGATTTTCAGGCGCGCCGCATGAAAGCGCGCTGCAAGGCGAAGGGCGATAAGCAAACGCAGTTCCTGCACTCGTTGAACGGGTCCGGCTTAGCCGTGGGCCGCACGCTGATTGCGATCATGGAGAATTACCAGCAAGCCGACGGCTCCATCGCGGTGCCTGAACCCCTGCAGCCTTACATGGGCGGCGTAAAGGTGATTGCGGCATGACGGTAAATCCAGACGTTGCGGCGCAGCTCACGGGCCGCCGGATTCTCGTTACCAATGACGATGGCATTGATGCTGACGGCTTGGGCCTGCTGGAGCGGGTTGCGCGGAAATACAGCGATGACGTTTGGGTCATTGCCCCCGCGACGCACCAATCGGCGCGGTCACGAGGGATTTCCTTGCGTACGCCGCTGCGGGTTGTTGATCTGGGGGACAAGCGTGCTGCGGTGACGGGAACGCCTGTGGATACGTTTATGGTCGCTCTGGCGCACTTTTTCCGCGATCACCGGCCCGACATCGTGCTGTCTGGTGTGAACCACGGCGGCAATACCGGTGCTGATATTGGCTATTCGGGCACGTGCGGGATCGTGATGGAAGCGGCGATGCACGGCATCCGCGGGATCGCGTTCTCCCAACACATCGCGGACGGTGTGATGGATTGGACCGTTGCCGACGCCCACATCGATCAAGTGTTTGAGAAGGTGATGCAGGTTTCCGTTCCGGACAACATCCCGCTTTCTGTGAATTTCCCCATCCGCCTGAAGGACGGCAACGATTCTTTGATGGTTGTCCCCCAAGGCTTCCGGTTGGAGAAAGTTGGCTTGTCGCAGGATCAGGACGAAGAAGGCCCATTTTATATGTTTGGCCACACCCGCGACGACCGGCCCGGCAATCCAGTTTCCGACGTGGCTGCGGTCGTTGGCGGTCGGATTTCCGTTACGCCGCTTCGCTTCAAGTGCGATCACACGGACTTTCTTGAGTCTGTCGGAACGCAGCTCGACCTGATCGAGCGCATGAACGAGGACTAGCGCGCTTGGCGGCGGGCTGGTTACGGCGGTTGTTTGCGCAAGGGTCTCGGCCAGAGAGCCAGCACGACGCCGCTGCACGGGATGAGGCGGCGGCGGCGGCGGTTACGCTGGTTTCTGACGACCCTCTGAGCAGCCTGCTGTCGCATGCAAAATTGACTTTGGGGATGCAGCTGCGGGCCAAGGGGATCACCAACCCAAAAGTTCTGCACGCCATGCTGGATGAAGTGCCAAGAGAGCGCTTCGTCATTGGATCGATGGTGGATCGTTCCTATGAGGACGTAACGCTGCCCATCGGATCAGGGCAAACCATCTCCCGACCCTATATCGTCGCACTGATGACGCAGCTTTTGGAGCCCGATTCGACCAAGACGGTGCTGGAGATCGGGACAGGGTGCGGCTATCAGGCCGCGGTTTTGTCGAAGCTGTTTAGTCATGTCTATTCAATTGAAAGGCATTCCGACCTCGCAGAAACCGCTGAAGAGCGCTTGCGGCAGTTGGATTACACTAATGTCTCAGTGCATTTTGGCGATGGCTTCCTCGGATTACCCGACTTAGCGCCCTTTGATGCAATCATTTTGACTGCGGTGCCGCGAACGGTGCCCAATGCGCTGCTCAACCAACTGGCCATTGGAGGGCGTTTGGTGATGCCTTTGGAGCTGGAAAACGGCGATCAATTCCTTATGCGATATACAAATTCCAAGGCTGGCTTGTTCGAAGAAAGACTGCTCCAAGTCCGATTTGTGCCTATGATTCAAGGACTCCCGTCGAGAAATGGTGCACAAGCTACGGAAATATCACATGATTCTACGCCGATAGAATCGCCCAAAGTTGATTCGATCATCTGATTCGGTGTAGAAGTTGCAAATCCTCGGTTTCGTCGGGGTCAATTCAGGGCCAGGCGAAAATCAAAAAAAATGCGTTTTTATAAAAAAAGCATATTTCTCGGGATTGAGGCGACAACGATGACCCACATTTCAAGGGTCCCTATGGGCAACGGTTTGAAGTTGGTTTCGCAGATGCGAAAATCAGCGATAGTTCGAAGACACATCTTGAGCGGCCTTGGCGCTGTTCTTTGCATTGCGGCTGTGACCAGCGGCATGATTGTCCCTGCGACCCTTGCGGGCGCACAGAACTTTGACGCGTCTGCCAGTGACTGGAACACACTTTACCCACCCCACAAAACAGCCAAAGGACTGCTCAGCAGCGATGGCTCTTACGTGGTCCAGAAGGGCGATAGTCTTTACGGCATCGCCAAGCGTTTCCGGGTCGGTCAGCGGACGCTGATCCAGCGAAATGCTTTGGGTGAAAGCGGTCGGATCGTCACTGGACAAACTCTCTTCATCCCGATGCGCAGCATCGACGACGGTTTGACCACCGTGAGCCGCGCCGTGACCTCGGTTGCTGTATCGGTGCCAACGGCCGCGGCCAATGTTCGGCTGCATGCCGTTCAGCGCGGTGAAACGGCCTATCGCATTGCCAAAAAATACGGTGTGAAGCTGGATGCGCTCGCGATGGCCAATGGCTTGGACGCAAACTATACCCTGCGCTTAGGGCAGCAGTTGACGATCCCCGGCGGCGACGTTGTCAGCGTCAGCGCGACACCGTACGTCGCACCGCCAACGTCGGTCTTGAGCACTGAATTACCGCCCGTACCCTCGAAGCGACCACCAGCACCGCACCATGCGCCGCTGCGTTTGACGGAAAGCCTCGAGACCGCAAATCCAGAGCCGCTGGCGGCCATGACGCCGCAAGTCACGCACGTGCGCGTGTCCGGCCCCCGCTTGCTCAACCCCCTGCCGGCTGTGCGCCAAGACGAGACCGTTTTGCTGCCAGAGCGGATTTCACGCATTGATGCCAGCAAGTTCAGCTGGCCGGTTCGTGGTCGTCTGCTCATGACGTTCGGCCCCAAAGAAGGCGGTTTGGTCAACGACGGCATCAACATCTCAGCACGCTCGGGCGAGCGTGTGACGGTATCGAAGCCGGGCGTGGTGATCTTCGCCTCTGACGAGCTGGCAAACTATGGCAACATGGTTTTGGTGCGCCACGACGCCCATTGGGTCACGGCTTACTCTCACCTCGATACCCTAGAGGTCAAAGTGGGTCAGTCGATCGCAGCAGGCGAGGCGCTTGGCTTGGTTGGAACATCCGGAAACGTCACCCGCCCTCAATTACACTTTGAGGTGCGACGCGACGGTCAGCCCATAGACCCGCTGAAGGTTCTCGGCTTTTAGGACGGCGCAGACAGTGCGGTTCTCGGGCGCTTGTGTATCAGACCTTGCGCCCGATGAAATCCTGCGAAAATTGCCACGCAACGCGCCCTGAGCGCCCACCACGGGTCGTGGCCCATTCCAGAGCGGCAGCCCGCAGTTCATCGTTGGGCGCCGTAACCCCGGCTTCATCAAGGTAGCCCTTCACCATCGCCAAGTAGGTATCTTGGTCACAGCGATGGAAACCCAGCCACAAGCCAAAACGATCAGAGAGCGAAACTTTTTCGTCGATGGCTTCTTGGGAGTGAATCGCAGCGCGTTGTTCGTTTTCCATCATGTCACGCGGCAACAGATGGCGGCGGTTTGACGTGGCGTAGAACAGCACGTTCTCAGGCCGCCCGGCCAAGCCACCGTCCAGCACGGTTTTGAGCGACTTGTAAGCGGCGTCATCGTAGTCAAAAGACAGGTCATCACAGAACAGAATGCTGTTCGCAGGCAGGGCGGACAGATGGGTCAGCAGGCGTCCCACGGTTGCAATGTCTTCCCGCGCCAATTCGATCAGCAGAAGCGGCTTTTCAAGGGCGTCTTCGGTTTGGATGGTGGCGTGTACCGCCTTGACCAAACTGGATTTTCCCATCCCCCGTGCGCCCCACAGCAGGGCATTGTTCGCGGGCTTGCCGTGCGCAAAACGGCGGGTGTTCTCCAACAGCGTATTGCGCGAACGGTCAACGCCCAGCAGCAGCTCCAGATCCACGCGAGCGACCTTGTGGACAGGCTCCAACCGGTGCTGTTCCGGGCGCCAGACAAAAGCGGTCGCCGCTTGGATATCGGTGGGTTCAATTGCAGCCGTATCGGGAGAAAAACGGGCTGCCAAAGCCTCTAAAGCACGGCGCATTGCGCGCAATTCTGTGTCCATTGCTTCAGTGCTCATGTTCGTTCTCCATCGAGCGAAAATTCCAATTCTCTCGCCTTGGTGAGTGGCGGAGCGGGTCTTGATGACCCATATACGCCGCAAAGCCTTGCAATCGCCGCATAAATCAGCGGCGGTGCGGGCGTGGCTTTATGGGTTCTGACCTGTATAGTCCGCTCAAATCAACAGACCAGTGGGACGGCGTAAAGCCTGTTTAATGCATAGGGCCATGACGCACCCCGCTTTTAGGACCAAAACCATGAAACCATTCAACACCCTGATCCGTACCATCGCCGCTTCTACCGCGCTCGTGTCCCTGCCGAGCCTCGCTCAGGCACAGGCCGCCGCTGCTGGTGGTGGCATGGTCCAGATGCTCATCATGTTCGGTGGCATCGGTCTCGTCATGTACATGTTCATGATCCGCCCACAGCAGCGCCGGGCGCGCGAACAGCGGGAGATGATCGAGAGCAGCCAGTCCGGTGATTACCTGCTGCTGAACTCGGGTTTCAAGGTGAAGCTGAAGCACAAGGACGACCGTTTCTTCCGTGTTGAGCTGGCCGAAGGTGTAACCGCTGAAGTTGACCCTTCTGCTGTAACCATGAACACCACGGCCATGGAAACACGCGCGAACGAAGCGGCGGAAAAGGCTGCAGCGAAGAAAGCGGGCAAGAACCGCAACAACTAAGTTCGTCGCTTAAGCAAATGAAGTCAGGGGCCAGCGCACCGCGTGGTGCCCCTGCAACCCAAGAATAAAGGCCTTAAGGCATGAGTTATACCCGGTGGTGGCAACCCGTTGTTGTCGTGTTCGTGGTGCTAGCTGGCATGTACTTCGCGGCGCCGAATTTGTTCCCGCGCGCGACGTACGATGACACCAACACGGCACAAAACTACGTGCCTGCTCCCTTTTTACCGTTCCAAGTCAATCTGGGACTGGATCTGCAGGGTGGGTCTTACCGGCTGGTGCGGGTTGATCTGGAAGATGCGCGAGCGTCTTACATGCAAGACATCCAGCGCATCGGCTCAAACGCGCTGCGCGACCAAGGCATTGCCCTGCGCGCAACCGCCTCGGACACCAACGTGCGTTTCCAGTTCCGCGATGAAACCGCGATGCTGGGTGCGCGGGAAATCCTGCGCGGTCAGTTTCCAAACGGCAATTTCACCGACGAAGGTGCCGTGCTGACGGTTGGCATCGATGACGAGGCCTTTGAAGTGGTGAAAAGCGAGACGGTTCAATCCGTCCGAGACACCATTGAGCGCCGTATTGACGCCTTCGGCCTGACCGAGCCGAGCATTCGGATTCAAGGTCAGGACCGCATCCTGATCGAAGTTCCCGGTGTTTCGAATATCGACGAGTACCTGCAGAAGCTCGAATTGACGATCCACATCGTCAGCCGGGCAAACGCCACACGGAACCCGAACGAGACGCTGTTCATGCTGTTGCCAGACGCCGAGCGGATGTTGCAGCCGGGGCAGGAGCCGATCAGCTACTTGATCGAGCGCGAGGCCTGCGTCGATGGTGCTGACATCCAAGGGACGGGCGTGAGCTCGGAATACGGCGTGGCCGTGACCTTCACCCTCAACAACCGCGGCACCAAGGACTTTGCGTCCTGTACCCGGAATAACGTGGGCGAGCGGTTGGCGATTGTGTTGGATGGCGAAGTGATCTCTGCGCCAAACGTGAACGAGGCCATCACCACAGGCGCGGTTCAGATTTCTGGCGGTTTTGCCTTCGAAGAAGCCCGCAACCTTTCGACGTTGCTCGGGACCGGTTCGCTGGCGGCTGAGGTTGAAAGCATTGAGGAACGCGTGGTCGGGCCGGGTTTGGGGGCTGAGTCCATCAACAAAGGCGCAATCGCATGCTTGGTCGCGATGGCTTTGGTGCTGGTGTTCATGGCCTTTGCTTACGGCTTGTTCGGCTTGATGGCGACCGTTGCGCTGGTGGTCAACCTTGTGATGCTGCTGGGCTTGCTGTCGCTGTTCGGTGCGACGCTGACGCTGCCGGGTATCGCCGGTATCGTTCTGACGGTTGGTATGGCCGTCGATGCCAACGTGCTGGTGTTCGAGCGTATCCGAGAAGAGGCAAGGGCGGGACTGGACCCGGGCGATTCAGTCGCCAGTGGTTACGGTGCTGCGTTCTCCACCATTCTTGATGCGAACCTGACGACCGTGATTGCTGCGGTTTTGCTCGCGGCTTTCGGAACCGGGCCGATTCAGGGTTTTGCCATCACGCTTACGATGGGCATCCTAACGTCCATGTTCACGGCGCTGCTGCTGACGCGTCTTCTCATCAACCTGTGGCTCGACGGCTTTAAGCCCTCGAAGCTGCCGATTTAAGCGGAGGAGTAGCGAGCATGTTTCCCCTGATCCGACTCTTCCCGAGCAACAGCAACATCAACCTTCTCGGCTTCCGCCGCATAACGCTGATCGCGTCGGTGCTGCTGGTCGCTGTGTCGCTGGGTATGTTTTTCAGCCGCGGCTTGAACCTGGGCATCGATTTCAAGGGCGGGCTGTTATTCGACCTGCGCTTCAGTGAAACGGTGACGATTGACGACATCAAAGCCGAGCTTTCCGACTTGGGCTACGGCACCCCCGAAGTGCAAGCGTTTGGCTCCGACCGTGACGTGAAGGCCGTCTTTGCCATTCCCAGTGCCAGCTCTGAAGACGAAGAAATCGCCATTGTGCGCGATATCAAATCTGCGGTGCGCGAGCTCTATCCGCCGCTCTTGGACAGCGATGATCTGGAGCTTGCCGAGCAAGCGGCGACCGAGGGCGGCTATGCCTTCGTCAACGGTGCGGTAGAATACCGCCGCGTCGAAAACGTCGGCTCGAAGATTTCGGGTGAGCTGGCGCAGAAGGGAGCCTTGGCGACGGCTTTGGCTTTGCTGGCCATTGCGGCCTACATTTGGTTCCGGTTCGAGTGGCAGTTCGCCATCGCGGCCCTGCTGGCCCTGACGCACGACGTTCTGACGACCATCGGACTGTTCGCGATTTTCCAATTCACCTTTGACCTGCCAACGGTTGCGGCAATTCTGACGATTGCGGGGTATTCGATCAACGATACCGTGGTGGTCTTTGACCGCGCGCGTGAGGAGATGCGGCGGTACAACGAGCGTCCGGTGATCGAAGTTCTGAACATTGCGCTGAACCGCACGCTGTCGCGGACGTTGATGACGTCCCTGACGACGCTGTTGGCGCTGTTGGCTTTGTTCCTCTTTGGCCCGCTTGTGATCCGCGACTTTACCATCGCGCTCATGTGGGGTGTGGTGATCGGAACCTATTCATCCCTGTTCTTTGCAACGCCAATGTTGGTGGTCATGGGGCTGTCAGCCCGTGCCTTTGATAAAAAGATCGTGGATGACGACGAGGACGACTATGCCGCCCAACTCGCAGCCTCGGTCACACAAGTGGACGATGACGAGATCCGCGCGCGGGTTCGCGGCAAGGATGGGGTCGAGCGCACGGTCGAAGCGGAAATGATCCTGCCCGAAGACGACGGGCCGATCGTCTCGTCTCGCACCAAGCGGAAGAAGAAAAAGCGAAACTTGGGTCGCAAATAACAGCCGTTTTCACCGCCGCCGTTGCTCCTAGCTTCGGCGGCGAATTTTTTCGTAAACGAAACTGCCAACGACGAGCATCACGCTCCACGTCACACTGGCAAAGAACATCTCCAAGCCAACGATCGTGCCCAGTTGCAGCCCCGTGAGCCCCGGGTGACTGATCTGGATGCAGATGACCAGCATAATAGGAACGACCAGCAGACCGTTGACCATATAGATGATGCACCGTGTCAGGCTGGATGGACGCTTGAACTGTGCCTCAATGGTCAGGCCAGCGATCAGCGCGATACCAAACGTGAGAACAAAGATAAAAGCAGCCTGCGTCAGGCCGAAAGCATAAACCAAGCCATCGTACCATGTGCCAAACAGCCACTGGAACACGAGGTGAGTGATAACGCCAACCAGCCACGTACATAGACTTGCGACGATCATCATCGTGCCAAGGGGCATACTGTTCGCTCCGCTGCTCTTTGTCGTCATGTCCATAGTACCTGTTCGGAACCCAAGGTAGCGTTACCACGATGAACGAGACTATTGGCAAGCAACCTTACCCAAAATCCTTTTTATCGTTCTGGCAAGGCAGAAAAATAGGCAGAAGTGCAGGAAGCTCGGCATAGTAATTAAAGGCACACACTTCGATTTTTTCTACCGTAAAAAACCAGAATTTCTCCATGCATTAGAAATCAAAATCGATAGCAATATCTTAGCCGCCAATTACTAGAATCGTCGCTGTCTTTACTGGAATTGAACCGATCGTTCAGGGCGGTGCAGACCGGGCCGCCGACAGAGCCCCCGGATTTCCTCAGCGGCGATGCGCCCGGGGGACTTTTCAACAGTGGGTTAAAGGCTCATATCCCCCCTATGGACATTACACCTCACATCCGGGAAAGCCGGGTCATCATCGATGGGTACGGCGACGGTGGGTTTCGCGTGAATGGCGAGCGCAGAGATGGCGCGCTGATCGTGCTCGAAGACCACGCGGTATCGATCCCCGCAACCGACCTACAAAGCCTCACCCCCGCGATGCTCCAACCGCTGTTTGATGCAGCCGAAGAGCTGGACGTGGTGATCTTTGGCATGGGTGAGCGCATGGCGTTTATCCCCGCTGACATCATGAAACAGCTGCAAGCACTCAATATCGGCTCGGACCCGATGGATACCGGCGCGGCCTGTCGTTGCTTTAACGTGCTGGTGACCGAAGACCGGCGCGCTGCAGCGGTGTTGTTGCCGGTTTGAGCATGAACCCGTTTCTCGACCTGTTGCTCCGCGCCCACCCGCAAGCCGAACCCGCGCTGCGCCCGTGGTACGACTTTGCGCAAGAAGTGGCGCTCGCGCCCAAGAAAGTCACTGAACCAACCATTGGGCACATTCGGCTCCAGTGGTGGTCTGATGCCGCTGACGAGGCCTTGGATGCCGCAGCAAAGCCGCGCGCGCACCCGGCGGTGACGGCGTGGTCAGCGTCGCTTGACGCCTTGGACACGCGCCCGGCACCCGGTCTGGTCCATGCGATGATTGATGCGCATGCTTTGGACTTGGAAAAGCAGCCCTATGCGGACCTCGAAGCCCTGCGCGCCGATGCGACGGCCCGTTGGGGGAACATGTTGCGGGTGGGTTTGCAGCTGCTGCAGATCCGCGACGACAGCTATCATCATGCTGCCAACCATCTGGGCGCGGCTTTTGGATTGGCGGTGAGCCTCTACAACGTGGGGCCAGAGGCCGCACAGGGCCGTCAGGCTCATCCAGACTTCGACATGCCCCTTGACCGGCTGGAGCCTGCGCAACGGGCCGAAGCGGGCCGTCGCACCTTGGGTCAGGCGCAATACCACATCGACCGCGCCAAAGAGCTGGTGCCAAAACCTGACCCACGCGCGCTCCCGGTGTTGCGCTTGGGGTTGGCCGCTTCCGCGTTGATCGCCGCAGCAGACCGGGTTGGCAGCGATCCCGTGACCCTGCCAGCAATGTCCTTTGTCGCGCAAACTTTTGCGCTGCGAATGGCGTGGGCGAAGCTGCGCGGTGCCTATGCCTAAGGACCGCTTTTCCGAGTTTCGCAAAGAGTCTCGGTTTATCGGCGATTGCCCCCTTTGCAGCCGGCCTCTGCTCAAAGGGCCAAGCATCGACAAGCACCATTTTTTGCCAAAATCAGAGGGCGGCGGGCCAGCAGATGCGCTGTGGGTTCACCGCATCTGTCACAAGCAGATTCACGCGCTTTTCACGGCCAAGGAATTGGCCCGCGATCCGGAATTGCAACGACCAAGCGCGCTGGCCGCTCGGCCAGAATTCGAGGGGTTCATCGACTGGATACGAAAACAGCCGCCTGAGTTTAACGCACGAATGCGGAAAACCCGGCGGCTGCGAAACTGATCTGAGATCAGAGCCCGAAGGCTGGCTTAGAGCGCTTCTTCCAGACGCTCGCCCACCCAAGACCAGTTCACCAGCTTGGTGAGAACGTCTTTGATGTGATCAGGACGGCGGTTTTGGTAATCGAGGTAGTACGCGTGCTCCCAAACGTCGATGCCACACAGCGCAGTTGCACCGTGCGCGACAGGGTTTTCGCCGCCCGGTACGCCTTGCGTGACCAGCTTGCCGTTTTCCAGCGCCAGCCATGACCAGCCAGAGCCAAAGACGCCAGCGCCCGTGTTCACGATTGCATCCATCATGCCGTCAACGGAACCAAAGTCGCGCTCGGCCATTTCTTTTAACCGGCCGGAAACCTCAGACGAACCGCCTGCGAACTGGTTCCAGTAAAAGATGTGGTTCCACGCCTGACCAGCGTTGTTGAAAACACCCTTCATGTCCGCCTTACCGAAGGACGCCTTAACAACGTCTTCCAAGGACATGTCGGCCATTTCTGTGCCTTCGACCAGCGGGTTCAGCTTGGCGAAGTAGGTCGCGTGGTGCTTGCCGTGGTGCAGTTGAACGGTCTCCTGACCGATCACAGGCGCAAGGTAAGTGTCGTCATAGGGAAGGGCGGGAAGCTCAAAAGGTGCAGCCATTGTTCTCTCTCCAAAGGTTCAGCGCCGTCATCCGGCGTTAGAAATCATCCTAGATGTAAGTCGTCGCAGCGACTTCGCCAAGGGACTAGGTGTGGCGTCGGGGCAGGGTTGAAGCGCAGCGCCCAACCCGCCGTCGTCGCGTTAAGCGGCCTGCGGTGTATCGAGGCTGCTTTTGTACTGTGCTTCATAGTCGGGATAGGCTTTCAACGCGCCCGCTGCGAGCAACATTTTCCGATCCCGCCCTTTGATCTTCCGCTTTTTGCCGTTCGCGGTGATCTCAAACGGGGGTGGCGGTGGGAACAGGCCGAAGTTCACGTTCATCGGCTGGAACGTGTCAGGGTTCGCATTCCGCGTCAGATGCCCCAGCAGTGCGCCCATGGCCGTTTCTGGCGCCGGGATCGGTGCCGCGCGCCCGGCGATTTCTGCCGCTGCGAACCGACCCGCAAGCATGCCAATCGAGGCACTCTCGATATAGCCTTCAACGCCCGTAATCTGACCCGCGAACCGAACGCGAGGGTCGTGCTTGAACCGCAGTTGCTCATCCAGCAGCACGGGCGAGCGAATAAAGCTGTTCCGGTGAATGCCGCCCAAACGCGCAAACTCAGCCTTTTCCAGGCCCGGAATCATGCGCAGCACGTCCGCTTGCGCGCCGTAACGCATTTTGGTCTGGAAACCGACAATGTTGCGCAGCGTGCCCAGCTTGTTGTCTTGACGCAGTTGTACCACCGCGTGCGCAGCCTTGCCGGTGCGGGGGTTGGTCAGGCCAACGGGCTTCATCGGCCCAAACCGCAGGGTTTCACGGCCCCGTGCAGCCATCACTTCAATCGGCAAGCAGGCTTCGAAATAGGGCGTGTTGGCTTCCCATTCCTTAAACTCCGTCTTGTCGCTTTCCAGCAGGGCATCGATAAACGCCTCGTACTGGTCTTCGGTCATGGGGCAGTTGAGGTAGTCGGTCGCGTCGCCCTTGTCGTAACGGGATTGCGCCCAGACCACATCCATATCGATGGAATCGGTATGAATAATGGGTGCAATGGCGTCAAAAAAGGCCAGATGCTCTTCGCCCGTCCGCTCCAAAATCGCTTGGCTGAGCGCGTCGGAGGTCAGCGGCCCAGTCGCGATGATCACGCTCGACCACTCTTCCGGCGGCCAGCCATCGATCTCGGCGCGGTCAACGTCAATCAGGGGATGTTGCGAAATGGCGTTGGTCACCGCTTCGCTGAAACCGTGCCGATCAACCGCCAGCGCGCCACCGGCGGGAACCGAATGGGCGTCGCCCTTGGCCATAATCAGCGAGTCCGATAGCCGCAGCTCGGCATGGATAACGCCCACGGCGTTGGATTCAGCGTCGTCTGACCGGAAGGAGTTGGAGCACACCAGCTCAGCCAAATGATCGGTTTGATGCGCCTGTGTGGCGCGCACGCCGTCTTGGCGCATCTCATGCAAGATGACGCGCTGTCCGGCTTGAGCGGCCTGCCACGCGGCTTCAGAGCCTGCGAGACCGCCGCCGATGACGTGAAGGATGTTATCTTTTTTCATACTTCCCAGTCTAATCGCTATGGCTGTGCAGGTCACGGCGGTTCGTCGTCACAGCTGCTGCGTGGTTTCGGCGAGTTTCTTCGATTGTCCGCCGTCCGAGGCCCCCACCGCTGGATCGCACAGCAACAGCGTCTGAAACCCATAAAAACAACGCGATCAATTCCCGCATCGCGCGTCTGTCCTGCGCAGGATACTATGCAGGCGACATTGGTTAATTTTTTGTATGGACAAGCGTTCGCGTGGGGTCTAATTACCCCCTCACAAACGGAGCGGGAGTAGCTCAGTTGGTTAGAGTACCGGCCTGTCACGCCGGGGGTCGCGGGTTCGAGCCCCGTCTCTCGCGCCATTTGTAAAAAGCTTAAAGAGCCTCGGCATTTGCCGGGGCTTTTTGCTTTCTGGGCCAAGTTTGGTAGCAGGCCGCCCCAAACCGCCCCACCATCCCCGCCGCGCCCTGCTGTTTTCGTCGATTCCTAATGGGGTACTCTCGTCTGAAAGATGGATGTTTGTCTATTTGACCAACAGGGCATCGCCGCCTGACGATGGTCGCGATGACCTCTGTATGATCCGCGCCTAACGCTCTGATAAATCGCGCAAAAATATCTTGGCATTGTGTTTGCGGACAACGCTCGGGCATGTCCTGCATAGGACTCCTTGAGCAAATCGGTTGGAACGTTCCAAAAGAGAGCAAACCGAAGCGGCGGGGTGGGCGAGAGGAGATCGAACGTCGGTTGGGCGCCAAGTAAAGCGCGCTGCTGCCGTTTGATCTTCTTTTTTCACTGCCACGGCTGCACAGCCGCAGCCCCCTGATTCCCCGCTCCGCCAATGCCGTCTCTCGCCGCATCGCATCGCCTATAATTTTAGGCGAATTTTGTCATGAAACGAGAGAATGAAACTTTTTTCTCAATTCAACATACGGTGGTAGTGGCTCGCTTTGACAAGCCGCATAAATATAAGTTTCAATCAGACAGCGAAAAATTGTCTGAGAGACAAGGATCCATTCTTTTTGAGTAGAGTTTCAATGAACATAAATTCAAAATTCAATAAAATCAGTGACTTAAGTTTTGGCCTCTCACTTGCGTTCAGCATACAAAGGTCGAAAGAAGCAATTTTTACATCGCTTAAAAAGACCGATTGGGTGTCACATAATGTTTTTGAGGGACCAGCGCATCCGGGCGCGAATCCCTCAGTCTATCAACCGAAGGAGGTTGCCTGTGTTTAGTGTGGTTTCGAAGGACGATACCCCTGTTTTGCCCTTCATCGCGCAAGCGGACTCTGTCGCGCCTGAGATGGATGTCCGGCGTGTGATTGCACAGTGCGCCGGTTTTCAGCTGCCACGGTTCTTTAGCAACGAACCCGCGCAGTCGGTTCGTTTGGCGATTGCTCTGACGACGGCGATTTTGGCACAGCAACAGAGCACGCAGGCGGTGATCGTGCAGGCGACGGCGCAGCAATTCACCAACCACGGCGCAAGTCTGGCGGAGGCGTTGCAGCGCGGGGTTCAATTGGCGCGGACGGGTAAAGTGGTGGAACTTGCCGCCAGCCGGCCCGCTTCAGCGTCGAGCGCACGAGAAATTCGGGGCGTAACGGGGGGCTATCACCTGGGTGAATATCGCGAGCAGGCTGGTTCGGCGTATCAGGGCACGGGAATATTTGTCTTCCGCGCCGACAGCTTTCTGGTCGAGGCGGAAATCTTGTGTGGCGATATGCTGGCGCTCTGCCGCGAAGCGCTAAGCCGCGGCCAGATCAGTGCGCCCGTCTCTGATGGCTCGCTCGACAGTCTAGCGACGCTCAGTTTTTGGAACGGTTTTTGGACCCGGACGGACAACCGTGCCGCGATCGTAATCGGCGAACAGCCGGAAACTGTCAGCATTCCGGCGACGGGTTTGGCCACGGTCGAGCGGCGTCGCGTGCAGCGATAGCGGAGACGGGCGGTTTAGCATGTTTGGACCGCCTCGCTCTGTTGTGCATTCAGCGCCAAAGCCGTTGGGTCGATGTCTTTGGCCAAGGGCATAAAGCTATCGCCCTCATCGACACTGAGCCAAAACGTTGAAAGACGCTCTTCCGCTGGTGTGTCGGCAACGATGCAGCCCGCCGGCAACACACTCATTGCCAAGACCTGACGGGTGTTAACCTTGCTGCCATCGCGCCAACCCTGAATTTGGTCCTGAAGGCTGGCGTAGCGCTCCAGTTCGTCAGGTGCGATTTTGTAAAGAAACAGGTTCTCGCCCTCCGCCGGCTTGATGCCCTTTAACCCTGATGAGCCGATCGCCAGACGATCCAAGGCAAAGAGCTCTTCCACCCGCTGTCCCGTTTCGCTGCGCGTTGCGGACAAGCGCAGGACTTGGCCCGCAGGATCGAGCTGAACGCCTTGCGGGGTCGAGGACACAATCTGAAACGACGACGGTTCAGCGCTCAGCGCGTCCGGTCCTCGAAAGGCAGCATAGGCACCCACAGAAATGGTGCTGCAAGCGGCTGCGGACAAAAGCAGGAAGGGTGCAAGCAAGTGACGCATGGTGAAAATCGCCTGTTGTTAACTGGCAACACTTTGCGCGTGGTATTGAGGCGAAAACAGGCCCGATTATGTGGGAGTCTGTGACACGTGATGACACTGGCGCGGCAATGGCCGTCAATCATGACGCATAACCCCGCCAGTACCCCCAAAAAAAGCCACGCATTTCCAATGAAACGGTGGCTTTAAGTGGCGTCATTTTAGAGTAAAAGCGCAACTTAAATTGGGGTGGTAGGCGCTGTCTCAAAATCCGAGGACTGGTGCAGGCGCTATGGGGCCAATGTTACTGTTTTCTGACGGCGATGATTTGGGGTGTGGCTTAAATAAAAAGAGCGTTGAATCGCCTGGCAGTTCTTCAGAGACGCTATCAAAAATGATAAAACTTGCTGGCTATTCCCGATTCTTGCGCTCTAGGCGGCAACCAAAGGCCCAAATGAGGTTCAGTTTGTGTGGCTGCTGCGCCGATTCTGGTGGGGCGTCGTGGTTGTCTTGGGGTAAGATTTACCGAGCACAGCAGCGTTTCTCAGGGGATCAGTCGCAATGGCAGGCTTATGGTTTGAAGAATTTTCTGAAGGCATGACTTTTGAGCATGAAACACGTCGGACAGTCACCACCTACGACAACATGCATTTCTCGCTCATGACCATGAACCCGCAACCGCTCCACATTGATCATGAATTTGCCGCGCAATCCGAGTGGGGAAAACCACTGGTCAACAGCTTGTTTACGCTGGGTTTGCTGATTGGGATGACGGTCGGGGACACCACCCAAGGGACGACATTGGGCAATTTGGGGATGACGGATGTGCGATTCCCCAAGCCCGTGTTCGAAGGCGATACGTTGCACGCCAAAACCAGCGTGATTGCTGTTCGTCCAAGCCAATCCAGACCGGGGCAGGGCATCGTCACGCTGCGGCATGAAATGCTTAATCAGAACGCAGAGATGGTGGCGACCTGTGACCGAGCTGCACTGATGCTGGGGCGTCCCGATGCGTAGTTTGCTGTTTATCCCCGGTGATGACGCGCGAAAGCTGGAAAAGGGGCTGGGCACGGATGCCGATGCCCTGATTTTCGATCTTGAAGATTCTGTTGCCGAAGCCAGAAAGGACCAAGCGCGCCACATCACCGCTCAAGCCTTGCACGCGGAAACCAGTAAGCAGCGGTTTGTTCGCCTGAATCCCTTTGATACGGGCCGACTCCCCGCCGATCTCGACGCAGCGCTCGCCGGACGTCCTGATGGGGTGATTCTGCCCAAGGCGAACAGCGCACGCGCCGTGCAGCGCTTGGCCCGGTTGATGGATCGGGCGGGCGCAGACCCCGCGTGTTCCATCATCGCCATTGCCAGCGAAACACCCGCCGCCGTTCAGGCGCTGAGCCGCGATGATTGGCACCACCCCCGATTGCTGGGGTTGATGTGGGGCGCGGAGGATCTGGCGGCCGAGCTTGGCGCGTCGAGGAACCGGGCTGACGACGGTCAACCCACGCAACCGTTTCGCTTGGCGCGCAATTTGGCGCTGATGGCAGCAAAGGCGGCAGGCGTACTGGCGATTGATACGGTCTATGCCGATTTTCGGGATGCCGCCGGGTTGCAGCGGGAGGCCGAAGAAGCGGCCGCAGACGGCTTTGACGCGCAAGCCGCCATCCATCCCGCCCAATTGGCCATCATCAACACTGCGCATACGCCGACAGCAGAAGCCGTGGCTTGGGCGGAGCGGGTTGTGGCGATTATGTCGGAGGCGACCACGGGCGTGGCGTCCTTAAACGGTCAAATGCTGGATCAACCCCACCTGAAGCAAGCCAAGCGTATTTTGGGGCGCGTGGGCTAGAGGAACGAGTAGGGATCAATATCGACCGACAGGCGCAGCGCGCCGGGTGTTTTGATGCCACGCAGCCATTTGCTGATAAACGGTTGCAGCCGCACCCCCGGCGCACCCCGGACCAGAAAACGCCGGCGGTGGCGTCCGCGAATCACGGAAATTGGCGCAGCGGCGGGGCCGAAAACCTTGATGCCTTCGAGATCCGCGTCTTCCCGAGGCTGCTTCTGCACCAATTCCCGACAAAAATTGTCGAGTCTGTCTTCTTCAGGATCGCTCAAGACAATGGCAGCTAAGCGGCCATAGGGCGGCAGCGCCATCATTTCACGCTGGGCCAGCTCGGTTTCATAAAAGGCGTCTCGATCGTCAGAAATCAGCGCTTGCATGACCGGATGATCGGGTTCGTGGGTTTGCAGCATCACCTCGCCGCGCACATCACCACGACCGGCGCGCCCCGAGACTTGGTGCAGCAATTGGAACGTCTTTTCGCCCGCTCTGACATCGCCACCATATAAAGAGAGATCGGCATCCACCACACCGACCAGTGTGAGATTCGGGAAATGGTAGCCTTTGGCCAGAATCTGGGTGCCTACGAGAATATCAACATCACCCCGCTCGACCGCTTCGATCATCTCCCGCACCGATGTGCGTTGCATGGTGTCAGAGGAGCCGATGGCGATGCGGGCGTGAGGGAAGCGACGGACGGCTTCTTCGCCGACGCGCTCCACGCCGGGGCCACAGGCGACAAGGCTTTCTTCTTCGCCGCAAACGGTGCAACTGCTGCTGGCTTTTGTTTGGAACCCGCAGTGATGGCACATGAGGCGCTTGGCCAGCCGATGTTCCGTCAGCCAAGCCTCGCACGAGGGACATTTATAACGGTGACCGCAAGCGTTGCAGAGCGTCAGCGGCGCATAGCCCCGACGGTTGAGGAACAGCAGCGACTGCTGCCCCGCCTCCAACCGTCGTTCGACGGCTGCGATCAACGTCGGTGAAAGCCAGCTGCCGCGCTCGGGCTTGTCTTCGCGCAAGTTGATCAGGCTGACATCCGGCATGACCGCGCCACCGTGACGGCTGGGCAGGATCATCCGCTTGTATCGCCCTTCAACCGTGTTCAAGACGGTTTCAAGCGACGGCGTCGCGCTGGCCAGCACAATGGGGCATTGGGCGATGTGGGCGCGAACGACGGCCATATCGCGCGCTTGATAGACGACGCCTTCGTCCTGTTTGAAGCTGCCATCGTGCTCTTCATCCAGAACAATAAGGTCCAGCTCGCGAAAGGGGAGGAACAGGGCGGAACGCGCACCAACGACGATCCGGGCTTCACCATCGGATACGGCGCGCCAGGTGTCGGCGCGCATTTTGGGGGTGAGGTCGGAATGCCACAGCGCCGGGGCGCAGCCGAACCGCTGCTTAAACCGGCTGAGCCATTGCCCCGTGAGCGCGATTTCTGGCAGCATAACGAGGACTTGGCCGGTTTGCTTAGGATCGCCTAGTAACCTGTCAATGACATCGAAATAAACTTCCGTTTTTCCGGATCCGGTGACGCCGTCTATTAAAGAGACAGAAAACCCGTCCGGCAGACTCTCGACCAGCTGATCCGCTGCATCCTGCTGTTTATCGTTAAGAGAGAAGGTTTCGCGGCGCAGCCTTGGCACGGGCCAGCGCCCCTTTGGCTTGCGTTCGAAGGTTTCCACCAAACCGGTTTTGACCAAACCATCGAGCACGGATGTTGACGTGCCGGCGGCTTCCACCACGGCTTTGCGGTGCATGGCGTGTTCTGGGGCAGCGCGCAAGGCTTCGAGGATTTTTGTGCGTGCCGGGGTGGCGCGATAGCCTTTGGACGGCGTTTGATCCGAGCCAAGCCGGACCCATCGTTCAGAGGCCGGGGGCAATAATCCGTCAGGTGCTGTGAGCGACATCCGCAAGACAGCACCGGGCGCACTCAGGTTATAGCGCGCGACCCAATCGATGAATTTGCGGTGAAACTCAGGTAGCGGACGAGTGGGTAAGACCTGATTAATGGGTTTTAACTTGGATGCATCGACGGTGTTGGCCGAATCAGAAGCATCCCAAACCACGCCAAGGGCGGTTCGGGGCCCAAGGGGGACTCGCACCACAGTTCCGGGTTCAACAAATGTTCCCTCCGGAACCGCATAATCAAACGGACCGGGGAACGGAAGGGGTAAAAGAATCGGGACTCGTGTGTCGTTCATGCAACGGAAACGTTATATCGCAGTAATTTACAGGGTGAACTTGAAGTTATATGATTTCATTATCCCGCTGATTTGTTATGTGTGCACGCATATTTCAGGCGCTCAATTTTGGCGCATATTTAAATATCACATTTTCGAGGCATCAAATGCGCTTTTTCGTAGATACGGCTGACGTATCAGAACTAGAGAAGCTGCTCGTAACCGGAATGGTTGACGGCGTAACAACAAACCCTTCTCTGATCGCCAAATCTGGCCGCAACATTTTGGAAGTGACCAAAGAGATCGCTTCCATGGTGGACGGGCCTGTTTCGGCTGAAGTTACGGCAACCGATTACGACACCATGATGCTGGAAGGCGAGAAGCTGGCTGCGATTGCGAGCAACATCGCCGTTAAGGTTCCACTGACCGTGGATGGCCTTCGCACCTGTAAGACGCTTTCCGATCAGGGCACGATGGTCAACGTCACCCTCTGTTTCTCCGCTGCACAAGCGCTGCTGGCTGCGAAAGCCGGCGCGACCTTTATCTCGCCGTTCGTTGGGCGTCTGGATGATATGGGCATGGACGGTATGGAACTGATCGAGAGCATTCGGGACGTCTATGACGCTTACCCGACGCTGAATACTGACATTCTGGTCGCGTCCATTCGCAATCCACGCCACGTTGAGCGGGCTGCGGAAGTGGGTGCTGACGTAGGAACTTTGCCGCCACGGGTGATTTGGGACATGTACCAGCACCCGCTGACATCAAAGGGCTTGGATGATTTCATGGCCGATTGGGCCGGAGCGGGACAGTCCATCCTCTAGGTCTAGAGAGACGGACAAAAGGCATCCTCGGGGGAGGATACGCGACGTCAGGCGTAAAATGTTTACAAATGACGTGGTGATTACGCGGGTACGGCACAGCGGTTGCAATGGATCATTTTATCCAAGGCAATTGCCAAGTTGATACTCAAAGTGGGAACTGCCCCTATTTTTAGCGGTTTCTACGATGCAATTAATAAGACAGGCTTTTCGCCCGTCGTATTTATAAAGTGATGGGATATTTCACCCATGATGAATAACCGAGGGAATATAACCGACGGCTCGTCCGTAGGGCTGCCCTCCGCGTCAACAGTAAGCTCGTCTATTTCGCCGAGTGCTGTCCGGGATTTCCTGAAGGAAAATCCTGCGTTTTTGACCGAAAACCCTGAATTGCTGGAAACAGCAGATGGGGCAGAGGATGCAAAGACGAACGTGGTGGACTTTGCGTCTGCGCAGGCGAATTCCTTTCGTCGTCGTTATGAATCCTTAAAAAGCAACCATCTCAGCCTGATTCGGGCTGGGCGGGAAAACCAAAGTCACTTGGACGAGCTGCGTTCCGTTTTGATGCAGTTGATCCGCGTGTCTTCTATTCCTGCGGTTGTTTCCACGATTCTCGAAACCTATGGGCAGAAATTTCAAGTGCCTTTTGTTGTTTTGGGGATCGAGGCGAACCGGAATGAGACTGGCGAATTTCACGTCGATCAATTCCGCCGACTGACCCCCGGGTCTGTCGAACGCCTCATGGGCGACTACGACCGAGTTCTTTCCCCTATTGCGGGGCAGGAAGCCATCATTTTTGTCGATAACGCGGACGAGGTGCAATCGTGTGCCCTCTATCGTTTGAGTATTGGCATGCAACGACGACCTGGTGTCCTTGCCTTTGGCACCACGGAAACAGGCGCATTTTCGCCTGACCAGGCCGACGACCTTATTTCAATCTTGTGCAGCGCGGCCGGTGCTGCACTTAGCCGGGAATTTGACAGACTATGAGCACCCCAGAGCAGCGGCGTTTGGCCGACACCCTTTCCCGCGTTGATAACGAAACCAATTCCAAGGTTATGGAATGGGTCTCGTGGCTCGAAAGCGAGCGACGCGCCTCCCGCCACACCATGGACGCGTACCAGCGCGACATGCGGGCGTTTATCGAATTCTTGGGCGAGCACGTCGGTGCAACGCTCACGCGTGACCACTTCGAAAGCCTGTCTGCCCGCGATATGCGCGCTTGGCTGAGCCATGAGAACGAAGACGGCAAGTCGCCTGCGTCCATCGCACGCGCACTGTCTGTTGTCCGCTCATACTTCCGTTGGACCGCACGCCAAGGCTACATGGAGAACGACGCTGTTCTCTCGATCCGCAATCCCAAGCAGCCGACCGTCGTTCCAAAGGCGCTGACGATTTCCGAGGTTACGGACCTGTTCAAGGCGTTTGACAGCCTCGCAGACGACAAAACACGCCGCCCGGGTGATCGTTGGATCGACCTGCGGGACCGCGCTATTCTGATGCTGCTTTATGGTTGCGGCCTGCGTATTTCCGAAGCGCTGGAGCTGAACACCGACGATATCGCACGGGCCCAAGAAACGGGCGCGCTGACCATCATTGGTAAGGGCAACAAAGCGCGTCAGGTGCCATTCCTGAACACGGTCGCAGATGCGATCCAGCAATACCGCGACGCCTGTCCGTTTGCTGAAGACCCCACCATGCAGCTGTTCCGCGGCGCACGCGGTGGTCGCTTGTCCCCACGGATGATTCAAAAGCGTTTGCAGGAACTGCGCGTTCGTTTGAACCTGCCAGAAGGCACCACGCCACACGCGCTGCGCCATTCCTACGCGACGCATTTGCTGGGCAATGGTGCGGATCTCCGCGCGATCCAGGAACTGTTGGGTCATTCCGCTTTGTCCACGACACAGCGTTACACGGACGTTGATACCGAGCGCCTGCTCCAGACCTACCGTGATGCGCACCCACGGGCG
>ENA-OQVM01000138-OQVM01000138.1-marine-metagenome-genome-assembly--contig:-NODE-138-length-113728-cov-12.912856_pt1 | contig 113728 bp, 112 predicted proteins | sample MGYA00237776_ERZ505498 | MGnify/ENA primary metagenome ERZ505498 (study PRJEB26159, sample SAMN06265151) | marine metagenome | isolation source: Helgoland LTER site | place: Germany:Helgoland... | reverse complement strand
GCACCGTGAAACATCCATGCCATCGTGCGCATAATCGCTGTCAGACCCAGCAGAATAATCGGCGGGTAATACCAAAAACGGCGACCGCTGGTCAGCGCCAGCAGGATAAAAATGGCCAGAGATAAGAAGAAGGCACCCAGATCACCAATTTGCGAACTCAGGCCCAATCCCTCCATTAATGTCATACCAAATTCTGCGGCAACACCTTCCGGTGCCACCAGCCAGCGCAAGCCAATCGAAGCAAAAACCAAGGCCAGTAAAGCCACCACAATTTTAAGGACTTTATTCATTATTATTTTCCTAATGTTTGAAGTTTGATTTCAGGATTTAAACCACATCCAGGACTTGAATAACCGGTGCAGCAGACACCAGCCCACCCATCATTTTCTGGGCTTCAAGAAAGTAATCCGTCTTGCCATGGGCATCAATATCAGCGGCACTGCGATACTGTTCCATCACCACATATTCCTGTGGGTTAGATTTGCTGCGGTGCAATGCATAGAGCAACGTCCCTTCCTCATTGGCCAATACCTTTTCTGTCAGGCCCTTAAACAGGGTTTCAAATTCTTCGTTTTTACCTTCCTGAACGGTAATTGTTGCCAGTACTCCCAGTGCCATAATGGCCTCCTGTTGTTATTAATTTAATCCAATACTATTGATAATCACGGCTCTGGTATCCATAGGATTAATTACCCCATCGATCTCCAAAAATGCCGCTGCTTCCGCTGCCTTGCCGCCCTCGTACATCTTGGCCACCAGCTTGTTAAACAGATCCTCCCGCGCCTCGCCTTCAAGTTCTTCCAGCTCTTTTTTATAACCTAGCTTCACCGCACCTTCGAGACCCATGCCACCAAATTCACCCATGGGCCAGGCGGCACTGTAGACCGGCTTAACAAAGGAACTACCGGCCATGGCCATAGCGCCCAGACCATAAGCCTTGCGCACAAAAATACATACCAGGGGTGACTTAAGATTCGCCCCCGCGGTAAATAGCTCGGCCATCTTGCGGGCGGCACCCTCTGCTTCACTGTCCGGCCCGACCATAAAGCCCGGGGTATCACAGAGGCTAACCACGGGCAGAGAAAAACTGCTGCAAAGATTTAAAAACCGTGCCGTCTTGGCCGCAGACAAGGCATCCACGGCACCACCCAGCACCTTATTGTCATTGGCGATCAAACCACAGGGGTGGCCTTCAATGCGCACAAAACCAGTGATGATGGTTTTGCCATAGTCCGGCTGTAACTCCAAAAAGCTATTGTCGTCGGCCAACACAGTAATCAGCTTTCTAATATCGTAGGTGTAGCGTCTATCCTCTGGCATTATGCTTTGCAACAGCGTTTGATCTGCAGCAGTCCAGTTTTTGAGAGGACCCTGGAAATATCCCAGCACCTGTTGGGCCAATGCTGTCGCTTCTATCTCATCTGCGGCCAGAATATCAATCACCCCATTTCTGGTATTAACCTCCGCAGGGCCAATCTCCTCTGCCGCAAAAGTTCCCAACCCGCCGCCTTCAATCATGGCCGGGCCAGCCATACCTATATAGGACGACTTGGTAGCAATACAAATATCAGCACCCCCATAGAGAGCTGCGTTACCGGCAAAGCAGTAGCCATTGTTGACCACAATGCGGGGAACAACTCCCGCCAGCTGACTCCACACCAGCCAGGTGGTGATATTAAGACCTGCTATCTGGGTACTGACATCCGTATCTCCGGGCCGGCCACCGCCGCCCTCGGTATACATCACCACAGGCAATGATCGCTCGGTCGCTACCTCTAACATTCGGTCTATCTTGGCATGGTGGAAAAATCCCTGAGTACCGGCCAGGCTCATATAATCATTAATAATCACCGCCACCTGAGACTGGTCAGGCCCAAACAGGTCGGTATTAATTCTGGCCAATCCGGTAATCACTCCATCGGCAGCAGTTTTGGATTTTAGCTCTTCAGCACTGCGGCGATTGCGCTGTGCAGCCACGGCAAACTGCCCGTACTCAACAAAGCTGCCACTGTCCACCAGATGTTCGAGATTCTCCCGGGCAGTGCGATAACCTTTGCCATGGCGCTTTTCGACATCTGCGGTACGATTGCCATCCAGCGACTGCGCGACGCGATCCATAAATGGGCCTATGCTGTGATGATCCGATTGTTTTGATGCCATAAAAAAACCTATTAAGACTCTGTGGGCAGCGCCAACTGACGTTCAATTTCCCGGGCCACCAACCATAGCCTGTCCTGACCCCAGAGTGCCAGCGCCGACTCACCCTGTTTGTCCAGCAGACGAAAACTCGGCACACCCCAGAGACCAGCCTGATACATGGCCAATCGATTGCTCTCCAATATCTCCTGCCAGCCAGACTGACCCAGCAGGGTTTTAGCCACAGACCAGTCAAGTCCGGCTTTTTCAACAACCAGTTTAAGGCCGCGACTATTATTGGTATTGACCCCCTGGGCAAAGGCGGAACTTAGAAAGCTGGATATTAATTGGTTGCCCAAACCCTGCTCACAGGCCCAGGGGTAAAGCGAATAACAGCGCCGCGCGGGCTCGCCAATGGGGTCATAAAAGTTACCAAAGGCCACCCCGGCACTGCGCGCCTCACGGGCAGCATCTGTAAAGATATACATGCCTTTCTCACGAGTCGCAGGCACACCGCGCATGACCATGGGCAGTACTGGGCGCACCACCAGCTTAACCCCGGTCTTCTCCGCCAGAACCAATGTCTGGTCAAAGACCATGGCGGTATAGGGGCTGCGCAATGAAGGGTAGATCTCCAATGTCAGGCTGCCATTGTCTTTGTGCTTGCCCGCCTCAACCGCAAAGCGCGGCATTAACATGGGCTGCTGAGGATTATTGTCCGCTCCCAGTTCAGCCAGACGCGCCTCTAAATAATGTAGCCGGTCGATACCCCAATACCATTCCTCACCATAGTAGAACATGGCTCCGGAATAATGTTTTAACTCGGCGCGCCGGGCATTTCCCTGAGCCAAACATGCTTTAAGTTGTTCCTCTGATACGCAACCATGCTGCTCTGCCAATGTATTTAGAGCTGCAGTATCACCAGACCACAGAGCAGTGCCGACAGCAGCAGCCAGCGAAATAAAGCTCGTATCCTCTTGGGCAGCCAGTATTGACCCTGCTTTGGCAATTGCCACAGGATCCGGAAGCCCCTTTGCCTTGGGGAAATCCAGATGGTAATGGGGAGCGATAAACGCGGAGTCATACCGGGACAGTTTCAATAGCAGATCAGGCTCAACGCTATTGCCCCCGGACGGTCCATTGACCAGATAACAGCGCAGATCAATATCATAGCGCTGGCTCAGGGATTGCAGTGCCTGAGCCGCCAGATGACTATAGCCATCCTCCACCTGGTGAAAGTATTCAACCACATGTCTGGCACCGGCAGCGCGTCGGTGTTTTTCAACGTTTTCCCGTTTTTTAGCCTGCCGCCGGGGGCTGATAATATGGGTCATAACCTTGGAGGACAGCCAGCGGAACGCAGCGCTCGGGTCCATAGTAGCCACCCCACCCTGCTCTTTAAATTGCTCCGCCATACTCGGCCTCTGGTTATTTTCGTTATTGAGATCAGCGGCTAAGTTAGCAGTTTATGGGCATAAAATAAACTGGCATAGATACTGTTAATTAATTATGCTTAGTGAAAATAATAAGAGGCACCCCCCAATGAGTCTTATCGATAAGCTGTTTCCCAAACAAGCCAGCAACGATTATCAGGGTAATAACATCGCCCTGTATGTGTTTTATCTGTTGATCGCCATGTACACCTTCCGCGGCTTTATGCATTTTCTGGCGGACGATGGCGGCATTAACAGCATTGCCTCAATTATTATCTTCCCCTTTGCGGAGGGCGCTCCCGACCCTAATAATGTGATTTATCTGTTTGCCTCACTGTGGGGATCAGCTCAGCTGATAACCCTGGCTATTTTTTATATCTGCATGTGGCGCTATCGCAACCTGCTACCCCTGCTATGGCTTACCGTGGTGATCGAAGTACCTATGCGTATGGCAGCAGGCACCATGCATCCATTGTCAGCACCCTATTACGAACATGTGCCCCCGGGGGCTGTGAGCAATCTGCCCCTGCTGGCTATAGCCTGCATTATGCTGGTCCTGTCCCTCCAGAATAAAAAGACATAGATCAGGCCCGGAGAATAATCTGCTCACAGCCAGTGCCTTCCAGGATTGTGTCCACACGGGCCCTGTCAGCCTCTGTTAATGCCTGATATTCGGTATTAATCCACTGTAGGCACTTGCCCTGGTAATTAAATGTCTGCTGAGTCCAGCGGCTGCCATCTATTTCCGTCTCCCAGGTTTTCTCCCCAGCCTCCATAGCTCTGGCATTAGCCAGCAGCGCGGGAGCGTAGACATGTCCCACCTCATTTAAGAGTGCTTTCAATGTATTCGGTGCACTTTCAATGGTATTCCAGTCTTCCGCTGTAGGCTCGAGTCCGGTTTGATCCTCCATCAGTCCCGTAAAAGCGACAGCCCGCGGAGAAAGCTTATGGGTAATGGTTCGCGGTGTTGGGTCAAAACCTACCAGCTGGGTCAGCTGACCATAGATAGCGAAGTCCGATGCCCCGGGTCGTTGGCCCATCAGATAGGGTTGCTCGGCCAGGTGAGCATCCATGGCTGATAGAAAGCGCCTGTAGCTGGCATCAATCACCGGCGCAGTCACCTCATTGGAACCTACCACGTGTAGACGCCCCACCTGGCGCTCAGTGATGAAGGGCTTAGCCTGGGCAAATGTCTGCTCCGACAGAGTTACCCTCTGGAACAGTGGCAACAGAGTACCCGCATTATCCGCATCTGCTTCTGGGTGCCAGCGGTAATGGAACATATATTTGGTGCCCCATTCATCGGCAAAATCTTCCAATAGATAATCAATAAAGGCCATTGCCGGATCATCCGGAATGACTGAGCGGCCATTATGCTCAGCTTCCAGGCGGCGAATAATCGGGGTGGAATCACAGACTGCCTGCATCTCTCCCCTCTCGTCGGGCAGCACAAAGGTGGGCAGCAGTGCCACCTTGGGTTTGGCAATGTCCATTCCCGGAAGCACAGCAGCGGGATCACCCCAGACAATGCTATAGGGAATACGGCGATATCTGAGAATAGAAATCATTTTTCTGGTGTAGGGGGAAGGTGGTGCGCCGATAAGAGTAATGGGCTTGGACTGAGTCATAAAAGGCTCCTGAGCAGGCTGATTTTGCTAATGGAAAATATATTGACACACCATATGCCACCATGTCACTCTCTATTTATTGAACTCCTTTATTCCAATGTGCCTGGCTGAGGACGAAACAGATTATGAAAAAACGCTATATTTCAGCTGTGATACTGCTTGTTTTGGGACTAGCTCTCTATAGCCAGCGGGGCGATATTTTTCTCAGGCTTGTGCCCAAAGGCATGGAAGCCAATCTGCAAAGTAACAAGATCGAGGCGCTGGGCGATGGCCTGCATATCGCCCTGTGCGGTGCCGGTGGTCCAATGCCCTCGGCGAGCCGGTCTGGACCCTGTGTCGCAATCGTTGCTGCCGGTAAACTGTTTTTGGTCGACAGTGGCAGCAATGGCATACGCAACCTTGGCCGCATGGGCTATACACCAGGGCAGGTAAGCGGTGTTTTTGTCACCCATTTCCACTCTGATCATATCGATGGTCTAGGGGAGGTAGCCACATTGCGCTGGGCCAATGGCGCTCACGATGCGCCGCTTAATATCTATGGCCCTGAGGGTGTCTCCGCGGTGGTCGATGGTTTTAATCAAGCTTATGGTCAGGATATGATCTACCGCAATGATCATCACGGGGATAACGCCACACCGCTGAGTGGCGCCGGCATGGTCGCCGTCAGTGCCCCAGTGCCGGCTGATGGCGAACTTATCACAGTCTATAAGCAGGACGGTCTGAAAGTAGAAATGCTGGCAGTGGATCATTTTCCTATCTCTCCCGCCGTAGCCTACAGATTTAGCTACGCCGGCCGCACCGCTCTGATCTCTGGTGATACCAGTAAATCAGCCAATATTGAAAAATTTGCCCGGGGTATTGACCTGCTGGTCCATGAAGCCCTATCCCCTGAATTGCTCAAGGCTATGAACCAGGGCGCGACCAATGCGGGCCAGGACAATATGGCGAAAATATTTCATGATGTACTCGACTACCATGCCTCTCCAATAGAAGCCGCCGAAACGGCGCGAGATGCCGATGTGGGCCACCTGCTCTACTATCATGTGGTGCCGCCATTGGATCAGCCCGGTGCCGAGGCCGCCTGGTTAAAGGGCGTCGACGAGCATTTTAGTCAGTTTACATTGGGGCAGGATGGCACTGCAGTTTCACTGCCCGCCAACTCCACAGCTATCCTGGTTAATAATAGTGGTTTGTAACCAGCGAAAGGTCCGGGCGGAGTGCAAATTTTCTCGAAATATGACAAACTTGGGGTCTTACCGATCCCTTAGAAGTTATTCCTATGTCAGATAACACCAGCCCAGCAAAAGTAGATGGCCGCCGCCTTCGCAGCGACCGCAGCAGACAGGTGATTGTTGAAGCCATGCTGCAGCTTATCGCCCAGGGCAATCTGGTACCCACGGCCCAGCAAGTGGCTGATCACGCCAAGGTCGGCATCCGCTCAGTGTTCCGTCACTTTGAAGATATGGAGGCTATTTTTGCCACTGCTGACGAACTGTGGCGCAAAGAATTTAATCACCGTCTGCAACAAGCCGATGAGCAGCAGCCCCTGCAACAGCGCATTACCCATACCGTAAAACAGCTGGGCAATCTGTACGAAGACCATGCCAATATTTTAAAATCCACCGCCACCAGGCGCTGGAGATCTGCATTTCTCAAGCACAATTACCAGCACTACCAAAACCAGCTGCGCAGCAATATCTACGCCTCGCTGCCGGAGCTAACCAGGCTTGGCAACAATATCCAGGAAGCCGTTGTCGCTATTTTGTCTTTCGAATACTGGAACCGACTGCGAGATCACCAGTCTCTGAGCCGAGAGGCCAGCATCAGTCTGATTGAAGATATTCTCAATCCGCTGATTGCAGCCAAATAGCCAGTAGTCGCAGAGGCATAAACCCGAACTGACGGGTCATGCTTTTCGATTTACAACCAAGCCTTACCGACGCTACTCTCTAGCCAAAAATAAGCTCAGGATTCACACCAGTACAGAACAGGCAATTGCAATGAGTCAAACCGTCGAATTTTATTTTGATTTTGGTAGCCCCACAGCCTATTTGGCCCACCGACGCCTCCAGCAACTCGGTGCAGAATATAACTGCACCATTGACTATCGCCCCATACTACTCGGCGGCCTGTTTAAAGCCACAGGCAATACATCGCCCGTAACAGTTCCCGCCAAAGGCAACTACATGCTGGCCCATGACCTGCCCCGCTTTGCCGCCCTGTATCAGGTGCCACTAACCATCAACCCCCACTTCCCCATCAACACCCTAAATCTGATGCGCGGCGCCGTTGCAGCTCAAGGCAAAGACTATTGTCAGGCCTACATAGAGGCTGTGTTCAATGCAATCTGGGTCGATAGAGAGAATATGGGTGATCTGGAGGTTGTTGGCAGAGTGCTATCCGATGCCGGGCTTGATGCACAACAGATTATTGCCGGTACTCAGGAACCAGAGGTCAAAGCCGCCTTGATCAACAACACGGAAGCGGCTGTCGCCCGGGGCTGTTTTGGCGCCCCAACCATGTTTATTGGCGACGATATGTTTTTCGGCCAGGATCGTATGCAATTTATCGAAATGGCCCTACAATAAAACTTACTATAATAATTAAAAAATCCACAGGGGAGAATCATATGGCATCCCGATTCATCAAAGTTACCGCCGCAATGTTGCTACTGGGCGCTGGGGTTATGCAAACCCAGGCTAGCATCGTCAATCAAGAGACCATTAGCAATCCAGACAGCGAATGGCTGAGTTACGGCCGCAATTACAAAGAGCAGCGGTTCAGCCCGCTGGATAAGATTAATCGCGACAATGTCGATGAACTGGATCTCGCCTGGTCATTTAAATTTTCCACCGCAAGGGGTATGGAAGCCACGCCATTGATGCACGAGGGCGTGCTTTATGTCAGCACTGGCTGGGCCCATGTTCACGCCCTTGATGCTCGCACCGGCGAAGAACTGTGGCACTACGATGCACAGGTACCCAGAGACCATCTGATTAAAGCCTGCTGTGGTGCAGTCAACCGCGGCGTAGCCCTGTGGCAGGGCGATGCAGAGACAGGCCTGCAAGTATTCTTTGGCACCTTGGATGGACGTCTGATCGCACTGGACGCCAAGACCGGTGAACAGAACTGGTCTGTGCAGACCACCCCAGCCAACAGCAACTACAGTGTCACCGGCGCACCTCGCATTGTAGACGGCAAGATCATTATCGGTAACGGCGGCGCAGAGCTCGGCGTGCGCGGCTATATCACCGCCTACGACACCGCCACCGGCGACCAGTTATGGCGTTTCTACACAGTGCCGGGCGACCCCAACAAGCCTCAGGAACACCCTGCCCTTGAAAGAGCCGTAGAAACCTGGGGCGACAAGTCTTGGCACAAGCTCGGTGGCGGCGGTGGTACCGTCTGGGACTCCATCGTCTATGACCCGGATCTGGACCTACTCTATATAGGCACAGGCAATGGCTCCCCCTGGAACCGCGACCTGCGCAGCCCCGGCGGCGGCGACAACCTGTACGTGAGTTCCATCGTAGCCCTGCGCCCAGATACTGGTGCCTATGTGTGGCACTATCAGGTAACACCCAAAGATAACTGGGACTACACCGCCACCCAGCAGCTGACATTGGCAGAGATTGAACACAAAGGCGAGATGCGTCAGGTGATTATGCAGGCGCCCAAAAACGGCTTCTTCTATGTGCTGGACCGCGCCACCGGTGAGCTGCTGTCCGCAGAACCCTTCGCCAAAGTAACCTGGGCCAGCCATATTGATATGGAAACCGGCCGTCCGGTAGAAACAGAATATGCCGACTACCAGTCAAATGGTGGCAGCTATATCTGGCCCTCACCCTACGGCGCCCACAACTGGCAGCCCATGTCCTTCAGCCCCAAAACCGGTCTGATGTATATTCCGGCCCAGAGCATTCCCCATTACTTTAGCGCCCAGAAAACCACCAAGTATCAGCTTAACCGCTGGAACACCGGCGTCGACCTGAATGAATCCAGAGACCCCCTGAGCTGGGTCGCCGGCAAAGCTTCAACCGATGCTCTGGTCTATGGTGAGCTATTGGCCTGGGACCCGGTCAAACAGGAAGCAGCCTGGAAAGTGCACCATGATAAACCAGCCAATGGAGGCATTTTAAGCACCGACGGCGACCTGGTTTTCCAGGGCACTGGCAAAGGCACCTTCACCGCCTATGATGCGGAAAATGGCGACTCTCTATGGCAGTATCAATCCGACAGCGCCGTACTGGCTGGCCCCATGAGCTATGAGCTGGACGGCGAGCAATATATCGCCGTTGCCCAGGGCAGCGGCGGCACAGTAATGCTGACGATCGGCGACGACCTGAAGCGCAACAAGGTCAATCAAAACAAACTGCTGGTTTTTAAACTGGGCGACTTTGGCCAAACCAAAACCCTGCCCGATGAAAGTCTGGCCACCATTCTGGCCTTGGGCCACGAAGCCATCACCGACCCTGAGATAATCAAAAAAGGTGAGGAACTCTATGGCCGTAACTGTGGCACTTGTCATGGTATCAGCGCCAAGAGTAATTATGTTGTGCCTGACCTGCGCTATATGAGTGAGCAGACCCATATAGACTTTGTCGGCATAGTTCTGGGCGGCTCAAGAGCTCACAAAGGCATGGTGGGTTTCTACGAGACCAACAGCATGGAAGATGCAGAAGCCATTCACGCCTATCTCGACAGACAGCAACAGCAGCTGCCAGAGAAGGTTGAGATGACATTTATGCAAAAGATAGAGTACTGGGTGTCCTACGGTGCGGCAAAGCTTGGGGTGTACTTCCCATGGATGCTAAATGCGACGCGGGATATGATGTACTAAAGCTACATCCGATATGTGAAAAAGGGGATAACTGCGTTATCCCCTTTTTTATTATCGATTGATCTGTCGTACTGGCCAAATATTGATTACAGGCTATCGTTTACTCTGGTGCGCAGGTCTTTGCCTGGTTTGAAGTATGGGACGTATTTGCCAGTTAGTTGCACTGCGTCGCCGGTTTTGGGGTTGCGCCCTACTCTGGGTGCGCGGTAGTGCAGGGAAAAACTGCCAAAGCCGCGGATTTCTATACGCTGATTGCCAACCAGTGCTGAGGTCATTCTCTCTAGAATCATGCGCACGGCCATTTCCACATCTTTAGGTGGAAGCTGGTCCTGACTGGCGGAGATCTTGTCGATAAGTTCAGATTTGGTCATGCCGGTTTAGCGTCTTGTTGATCCGTAGTTGTTATGGGCTTTGTTACTCTTTGATTTTATTGAAGTTTTAAATTTATTCAAGCAAAACTTGGGCAAATGCCCTTTTCAGGACAAAAAAAAGGGTGGCATAGCCACCCTTTTTGAACTCAATTGAACCTTATTTGTCCATTTGAGCCTTGATCAGGTCACCGATAGTAGCTGGTGATGCTGTATCAGTTTCTGTCTTGCGATGCGCTTTAACTGCATCTTTTTCGTCAGAAACATCTTTCGCTTTGATCGACAGACTAATTGTGCGGTTCTTGCGATCCACATTAATAATCTTGGCTTCAACTTCAGCACCAACGGTCAGCTCATTGCGGGCATCTTCTACTTTGTCGCGAGACAGCTCAGAGCCTTTCAGTGAAGCTTCGATGTCGTTACCCAGGTCGATAACCGCGCCTTTGGCGTCAACTTCTTTAACAGTTCCTTTAACAATCGCACCCTTGTCGTTCTCGGCTACGTAGTTGTTAAACGGATCGTCTGAAAGCTGCTTAATGCCCAGCGAGATACGCTCACGTTCTGCATCAATGCTAAGCACAACAGTCTCAACTTCTTCGCCTTTCTTGAAGTTGCGAACAGCTTCTTCGCCAGTTTCGTTCCAAGAGATATCTGACAGGTGAACCAGACCGTCAATACCACCATCCAGACCAATAAAGATACCGAAGTCAGTGATAGATTTGATTTTGCCTGAGATCTTGTCGCCTTTGGTCATGCTTGAAGCGAAGTCGTCCCATGGGTTAGTGAAGCACTGCTTGATACCCAGAGAGATACGACGGCGTTCTTCGTCGATGTCCAGAACCATAACTTCAACTTCCTGACCCAGGTCAACGATCTTGGACGGGTGAACATTTTTGTTAGTCCAATCCATTTCTGAGACGTGTACCAGACCTTCAACACCATCTTCCAGTTCGGCAAAACAACCGTAGTCGGTAAGGTTGGTGATCTTGGCTTTGCAACGTGCGCCTTCTGGGTAACGGCCTTTGATGTCGCCCCAAGGATCTTCGCCCATCTGCTTCATACCCAGTGATACGCGATTGCGCTCGCGATCAAACTTAAGTACTTTAACGTCAATCTCGTCGCCAACATTGATCATCTCAGATGGGTGCTTGATGCGCTTCCAAGACATATCAGTGATATGCAGCAGGCCATCAATGCCGCCCAGATCAACAAACGCACCGTAGTCAGTCAGGTTCTTAATAACACCTTTCAGTGACGCGCCTTCTTCCAGATTGGCCAGCAGTTCTTCACGCTCTACAGAGTTTGCACTCTCCATTACCGCACGGCGGCTAACAACAACGTTGTTGCGCTTAGGATCAAGCTTGATTACTTTAAATTCTAATTCGATGTTTTCCAGATGAGTAATTTCGCGCAGTGGGCGAACATCAACCAGTGAACCTGGCAGGAATGCGCGCAGGCCGCGAACATCAACTGTGAAACCACCTTTAACCTTACCGGAGATAACACCTGTAACCACTTCATCAGCAGTATGTGCTGCTTCAAGCTCGATCCAGGATTCTGCACGGCGGGCTTTTTCACGAGAAAGTTTGGTAGCACCGAAGCCATCTTCAACAGCTTCCAGAGCAACCTGAACTTCGTCGCCAACAGCAACTTCAAGTTCACCTTTATCGTTAAAAAATTGTTCTGCAGGAATAACGCCTTCTGACTTTAGACCAGCATGTACTGTGACCCAGTCTTTATCGACATCGATAATTACGCCAGTAATAATGGCGCCAGGGTTCATTTCTACGGTTTGTAGACTTTCTTCAAATAGTTCTGCGAAATTTTCGCTCATGGGACATACCTAAGTATTGACAGAGTCACAGCATGGGCTGCTCTCTTTTTTCCGCGTGGCCAGTTTGCGCGGGTCAGTTAAAATAAAGGCTTGCAGCAATGTTAGCTGGCAATTGCTGGAAAGCCCGTTTAATGATCGATACTGGTCGCCAGACCTTTTAAGTACACCAGGTTTAGCACTGTATCCATCACTTCTTGAATAGATAACTCCGAGCTGTCTAACTGCACTGCATCCGCTGCTGGTATCAATGGCGAAGCATCTCGGCTCATATCCCGTTCATCTCGAGAGCGCACCTGCTCTTCAAGGGCGCGCAGACTAACATTTTCGCCTTTGGCAAGCAACTCTTTATAGCGGCGCTGGGCGCGCTCTTCGGCGCTGGCCGTCAGATAAATTTTGAGTGGAGCCTCGGGGAAAACCACTGTGCCCATATCGCGACCATCGGCAACCAGGCCAGGCTCTTTGGCAAACAGCTGCTGGCGTCTGAGCAGTGCTGCGCGAACATTGGGCAATGACGCGACCTGAGATGCCAGAGCGCCGGTATTTTCGGTGCGCAATTCGAGACTGACATCTTCGCCTTCCAGCAAAACCTGTAACTCATCACCGCTAGCCTCAAAGTCTATATCCATATGACCGGCCAGTGTGCTGAGGTCCTGTTGATTGGCCATATCAACACTGTGACGCACTGCAGCCAGCCCCAGGAGCCGATAGAGGGCGCCGCTATCCAGATAATGGAAGCGCAGCTTTTTCGCCAGCATGCGGCTGATAGTGCCTTTGCCAGCCCCACTTGGGCCGTCAATTGTAATAATAGTTGCCATGGTTTTACCTTTGTATCTGAACTGATAAGCGGGTTAATCGCCTAACATTTCTCGCTGCAGATCAATGCCTACCTGGCGTGCTAAATTAATAAAGTTGGGAAATGAGGTGGCGACATTATTGCAGTCATGGACCAGTATCTCCCCTGTGGCGCGCAGTGCCGCTATGGTGAAGGCCATGGCAATACGATGATCATCATGGCTATGCACTTGTCCTGAACCCAGCTGGCCACCCTGAATACGAATGCCATCGCGAGTGGACTGGGCATCAATGCCCAGTGTCACCAGGCCATCGGCCATGCTCTGAATACGGTCGCTCTCTTTAACCCGCAGTTCTTCCGCACCGGTAAGCACGGTAAGACCTTCGGCACAGGCCGCGGCTACAAACAGTACAGGGAATTCATCAATTGCCAATGGCACCTGATCCTCCGGGATATTAATGCCCTTCAGCTCGCCGTATTGAACACGAATGTCAGCCACCGGTTCGCCGCCCACTTCTGTTTCATTAAACAGCTCGATGCTGGTGCCCATCTGGCGCAGGATATTAATCACCCCAACCCGGGTTGGGTTAACACCCACATGGCGCAGCACAATATTAGACCCCGGCACTATAGCCGCGGCGACCATAAAGAATGCGGCACTGGAGATATCTGCTGGCACATCAATACGAGTGGCGGTTAAGCTGCCGCCGCCGCGGAGTGAGGCTTTGCTGCCATCTGTGGTCACAGAGTAACCAAAGCCCCGCAACATGCGTTCGGTATGGTCGCGGGTGGGCGCAGGCTCAACCACTGAGGTCTCGCCTTCGGCATAGAGGCCAGCCAACAAAACACAGGACTTAACCTGGGCACTGGCCATGGGCATCTGGTAGTCAATTGGCGTCAACTTTTGCCCGCCTTTAATTTTTAATGGTGGTCTGCCGCCTTCTGCAGTTTCAATCACTGCACCCATCTCACGCAATGGGTCGGCCACACGACCCATGGGGCGGCCTGACAGCGAGGCATCGCCAGTAAGCTCTACATCAAAGGCCTGGCCGGCCAACAGCCCGCTAAGCAGACGTATGGAAGTGCCGGAATTGCCCAGATACAGTGGCTTGCCTGGAGCCTTAAGGCCATGCAGCCCAACGCCATTAATAGCAACTCGACCCTGCTCCGGGCCTTCAATCACCACACCCATATCGCGGAATGACTGCAATGTGGCCAAGCTGTCTTCACCTTCAAGAAAGCCGGTGACTTCGGTCAGCCCCTCGGCCAGGGAGCCCAGCATAATGGAGCGGTGGGACATTGATTTATCACCGGGAACTCGAATATCCCCTACTGCATTGCCACCGGGTTTTACCCGATAGTTAATTATTTTTTCTACCATGGGACTCTGTATTCCACCCTGTAATGCTTGTTGTTCTAGAATTTGGCCAAAATGATTGCGCGCATCCCGGGCTCGGGTAAACACGCTCATCATGTAATCTGCATCGCCACTATCTATGGCGCTGCGCATTTCTTTAAAGTTGTCCATCACCTGATCGAGAATGGTGAGAATGGATTCGCGGTTGGCGAGGGCAATATCCCGCCACATCACCGGGTCGCTGGCTGCGATTCTGGTAAAGTCCCGAAAGCCACCGGCGGCGTAGCGAAAGATTTCCCGGTTATCACCCATTGCTGCCAGGGTATCCACTAGGGAGTAGGCAAGAAAATGGGGCAGATGGCTGGTGGCGGCAAGAATTTCATCATGCTCTTTGCGCGCCATACTAGAGACTGTGGCCCCTGCCCCTGTCCATAGCGCCGCAACCAGCTGTATATGCTTGTCTGCGGTACTGGTATCTGGGGTGAGGATCACCCGATGGTCAATAAACAAGTTGGGATTGGCCGCAGTAACGCCGCTTTTCTCTGAGCCGGCAATAGGATGACCTGGCACAAACTGGCTGGGCAGCTGGCCATAAATATCAATGGCTGCATCCATGACTGAGCCTTTAACACTGGCCACATCTGTTATGGTGACATCGACTGTGAGCAAATTGGCGCAGTCCTGCAAGACTGCGGGCACGGTTAAGGTAGGCACGCCAATTACCAGCATATCCCCTTCACCAAGCTCTGCAGCTACTGCTGCTACACTATCTTCACCGCGATCAATAATGCCTGCTTTCACCGCTATCTCGACCGTCGAAGCGCGGCGAGAAATGCCAATCACTTCTTTGGCCAAGCCTTTTTCACGGGCTGCGGCCGCTAAACTCGAGCCAATAAGCCCCAGACCAACCACCACAAGACGGTTGATGATAGGTGTTGCACTCATTGAGTTATGTGACATTTGTTTACCAGCTATCAGTTACGGGCTTAATTTTACGAGCTGCGATTTACAGGACAGCCCGAGGATATGACCCCAGTACTTTTAGATCGGCGACATCAGATTTAAGCTCTTGCAGCACTGCTGCTACCGGCGCATCTTCAATATGACCGGCAAAATCAATAAAGAATACATAGGACCACTTGCTACTGCGCGAGGGGCGTGACTCAAGGCGAGTCATATCCACATTGTTGCGGCGGAACGGTTCCAGCAGGTCGTGCAATGCGCCAGGCTTGTTGTGTACAGAGACCACTATTGAGGTTCTGTCATCACCACTGGGAGGTACTGCTTCACGACCAATAATCAAAAATCTGGTGGAGTTGTCTGGATTGTCTTCAATTTTGTCCCAGAGCTTTTCAAGGCCATACAGCTGGCAGGAAATATCCCCGGCAATCGCCGCTGAGTTCCATTCACCCTGCACACGTTTCGCTGCTTCAGCATTGCTGCTCACAGCCACGCGCTCAATATTGGGGTACTTGGAATTCAACCACTGTCGACACTGAGCCAGTGACTGAGCATGGGAGTACACCCTGGTAATACTGTCTTTATTGGTGTTGGGCCCGGTCAAAAAATTCTGATGGATACGAAGCTCTACTTCACCACAAATTTTCAGTGACGAGTCCATAAAGCTATCCAAGGTGTGGCTGACAACACCTTCTGTGCTATTTTCCACTGGCACTACACCATAGTTGCAAGACCCGGCCAGCACTTCGCGGAATACTTCATCAATGGCGGCCAGTGGCACGCTAACAGCGGAGTCGCCAAAATGCTTGAGCGCCGCCTCCTGGGTGAAGGTACCCTCGGGCCCCAGAAACGCCACTTTAACTGGCTGTTCTAGCGCCAGGCAGGCGGACATAATCTGACGAAACAGCCTCGCCATCTCTTCATTGTCCAGGGGGCCTGCATTTTTTTCCATAATATGGCGCAGCACCTGTGCTTCACGCTCAGGCTTGTAATAGGCCTTGTCGCCCTGCCCTTTCTTGACCTCGGCAACCTGCTGCGCACATTTAGCACGATCGCTGATGGCCTGCATAATCTGCAGGTCCAACGCATCGATCTTGTCTCTTAGGCCCAGTAAAGGGTTTTTGTCAGACATGCTCTATCCTTTTATTCTTCTGCAGATGCTTCGGCGCTGGCGCCGCTTTCGTCTTCTGCCAGTTCATCTTCCTCTGGCTCGGCAATACGCGCCAGACTAACCAGATTTTCATTGTCTTTAAGGCGAATAATGCGCACGCCCTGGGTGTTGCGGCCGACCACTGATACTTCGTCACCTCTGGTGCGAACCATGGTGCCCTGATCGGAGATCAGCATAATCTCATCACCGGCAAATAGCTGGGTGGCTCCAACCAATGGGCCGTTGCGCTCGCTGGCCTGAATCGCAATCATGCCTTTACCACCACGCCCTTTTGTGGGGAACTCATCCACTTTGGTGCGCTTGCCATAGCCATTTTCACAGACCGTAAGCAGGAATCCGTCTTCTTCGGGCACCACCATCGAGATCACCCTGTGCTCTTCGGGGAGGCGCATACCGCGCACACCTTTGGAGACTCGACCCATGGCCCGGGCGTCGGTGCTGGCAAAGCGCACGGCCTTGCCCTCCGAGCTGAGCAACATCACATCACTGTTGTCATCAATAATAGCGGTACCCACCAGCTGATCACCTTCAACCAGATCCACGGCGCGCAAACCAACACTGCGTGGACGGGAGTACTGATCCAATGAAGTTTTCTTCACTGTGCCATTGGCCGTGGCCATAACAACAAACTTATCTGCGCTGTATTCTTCAACGGGCAGAATTGAACTGATTCGCTCTCCCTCATCGAGGGGCAATAGATTGACCACTGGGCGGCCCCGGGAATTACGCCCGGCCACAGGAATCTGATACACCTTGAGCCAGTAAACTTTGCCCAGATTGGTAAAGCACAGAATCGTGGCATGGGTGCTGGCAACCAGCAGGTGTTCAACAAAGTCTTCATCTTTCACTGCAGTTGCCGATTTGCCCATACCGCCGCGGCGCTGGGCCTGATAGTCGGTGAGGGGCTGGGTCTTGGCATAGCCACCGTGGGAAATAGTTACCACGCGGTCTTCTTCCGTAATCAGGTCTTCAACGGTCAGATCGTGCTGGGATTCAACGATCTCACTGCGACGCTCGTCGCCAAACTCTTCAACCACAGCTTCCAGCTCTTCGCGAATCACAGTCATCAGGCGATTGATATCACCGAGAATATCCTGATAGTCGGCAATTTCTTCCAGCTTGACAGCGAACTCTTCTATTATCTTGTCGTGCTCCATGCCGGTAAGGCGGTGCAGGCGCAGTTCGAGAATATCTTTGGCCTGCTCTGGGGACAGATGGTATTGGCCGTCGCGCAGACCGTACTGCTCCTCCAGCCACTCCGGGCGGGTTGCCGAGGCACCGGCACGATCCAGCATCTCTACCACAGAACCTGGGTTCCAGCCTTTTGCTACCAGTGCCTCACGGGCATCTGCAGGGGTTGTAGACTGCTTGATCAGGGTAATAATTTCATCGATATTGGCCAGCGCAATGGCAAAGCCTTCCAATGTATGGGCGCGCTCGCGAGCCTTGCGCAGCAGATAGATGGTTCTGCGCGTGACCACTTCTCGGCGGTGACGAACAAAGGCCTCAAGCATCTGTTTAAGGTTGAGAATCTTGGGCTGGCCATCGACCAGAGCTACCACATTGATACCAAATACTGACTGCAGCTGGGTCTGGGCATAGAGATTGTTGAGCACTACCTCACCCATCTCGCCCCGCTTCAGCTCAATTACCACCCGCAGGCCGTCTTTGTCAGACTCATCCCGCAGCTCGGAGATACCTTCGATCTTTTTCTCTTTTACCAGCTCGGCAATACGCTCAATCAGGCGAGCTTTGTTTAGCTGATAGGGAATCTCGTGGATAATAATGGTTTCGCGCTTGGTCTTTTCATCAACTTCAATATCGGCTTTAGCGCGCACATAGATGCGGCCCCGGCCTGTTCTATAAGCCTGAATAATGCCGGCTCTACCGTTGATAATGGCGCCAGTGGGGAAATCTGGCCCGGGGATATATTCCATCAATTCATCAATGGTAATGTCACTGTTATCGATCAGTGCGAGGCAACCCTTAACCACTTCGGTGAGGTTGTGGGGCGGAATATTGGTGGCCATGCCCACGGCAATACCGGAGGAGCCATTGACCAGCAGGTTGGGGATGCGGGTTGGCATCACCATAGGTATCTGTTCGGTTTCGTCGTAGTTGGGGACAAAGTCGACGGTATCTTTTTCTAAATCTTCCAGCAGCGCATGGGCAATTTTGGTCATGCGAATTTCGGTGTATCGCATGGCCGCAGCGCTGTCGCCATCAATCGAGCCAAAGTTACCCTGACCGTCCACCAGCATGTAGCGCAATGAGAATGGCTGGGCCATACGCACAATAGTTTCATACACAGCGGAGTCGCCGTGGGGATGGTATTTACCAATCACATCACCCACCACACGGGCAGATTTCTTGTAGGCTTTGTTCCAGTCGTTGTTCAGCTCGCTCATGGCAAACAGTACGCGCCTGTGCACCGGCTTAAGGCCATCGCGAACATCTGGCAGCGCTCTGCCAACTATAACGCTCATGGCATAGTCGAGGTATGACTGTTTAAGCTCATCCTCAATATTGACCGGAACAATTTCCTTTGCTAAATCACCCATAATGTCTTTTAGTTTCCCGATTTTATTATACTTTTGCCATTACCAACCCAGTGCTTGAAACTCCGGTCTGGCAAGCCCGAAAAGCGCTGCTGTAACAAGCCTGCAACAACCCTTCTAAAGGGCAGAATTTTAGCACATAACAAGGCTGTTTTTCCCGCTTTTATTGCCTTCAAACCGCCTATGTAGCTTAAACCTCGCAAAAAACTCGGTATACTCCGAAACCTGACTCGGGAGTGATCATGCAAGGCACAAAAATAGACTTATTAATCAACTGCAGATGGATAATTCCTGTGGTTCCCAACAACCAGATTCTGGAGAATTGCGCCCTGGCAATTGATGCTGAGCGCATTATTGGGATTTATCCACAGGCTGAAGCGGCCAAGCGCTTTGATGCACGCAAAATCGAGCAGCTCAATGATCATATTGTGATGCCCGGGCTGGTCAATGCCCATGGCCATGCTGCCATGAGTCTGCTGCGCGGCTATGCCGATGACCTGCCCCTGAGACCCTGGCTGGAAAATCATATCTGGCCCGCGGAAAGTCGCCATGTGAGTGAAGAGTTTGTTCGCGATGGCACAATGCTGGCCATGGCGGAAATGATTGCCAGTGGTACTACCTGCTTTGCTGATATGTATTTCTACCATGAGCAGATTGCGGAAGCGGTTCGTCATGCCGGCATGCGTTGCCAGATTGGCTTTACAGTGCTGGACTTTGCCACGACCTATGGCCGCGATGCCGATGACTATATCCACAAAGGCCTGGCACTGAATGACAAATACGGCGATCAGCCCTTGCTGAAAATTGCCTGTGCCCCCCATGCGCCCTATTCGGTCTCCGACAGCGCCATGGAAAAAATTGCCCTCTACGCTAATGAGCTGGATATGCCAATACATATCCACTGCCATGAGACCGCCAGCGAAATCCACGAGTCCCTGGAGCAATATGACTGTCGTCCATTGCAGCGCCTGCGTGATCTGGGACTACTGCTACCCCAGACTCAGCTGGTGCATATGACACAGGTGGATGCTTCAGATATCAGCCTGCTGCAAGACCACAATTGCCATGTTATTCACTGCCCCGAGTCCAATATGAAACTGGCCAGCGGCCAGTGCCCGGTGACAGACTTAATGGCCGCTGGCGTCAATGTGGCCATTGGTACAGATGGTGCCGCCAGCAATAATGATCTAGATCTATTTGGTGAACTAAAAACTGCCGCGCTGCTGGCTAAACATGCATCTCAGGACGCCAGCGCTCTGGATGCCCATGCCGCACTGCGTATGGCCACTATTAATGGTGCTGCGGCTCTGGGCTGGGACAATGAGATAGGCAGCCTTGAAGCGGGCAAGTCGGCGGATATTATTGCGGTAAAAATGGATTCTATTGCCATGCAACCGCTGTATAATCCCGCCTCACAGCTGGTCTACTGCAATGCTGGCAGCCAGGTGTCACACAGCTGGGTAGCGGGCAAGCCTCTGCTCAACGAGGGTCAGCTACAAACCATGAACCACCAGAGCCTGATCCAGGCAGCCACAGAATGGCGTAACAAGATCGCAAACTGACCAGTATTGGAAACCGATAATGTCAAAAGCTCACAATGTTGACCCCCATGAAATTCGCAAGTTTGAAGAACTGGCCAGCCGCTGGTGGGACAGAAACAGTGAATTTAAGCCACTGCATGATATCAACCCATTGCGCGCCAACTGGATTGACAGTCTGGCGCCAGTGGCAGAAAAGACTGTTCTGGATGTTGGCTGTGGCGGCGGCATTCTGTGCGAAGCGCTGGCCCAGCGCGGTGCCGTAGTCACAGGTATCGATATGGGCGATGCCCCATTGGCGGTGGGCAATCTGCACAAGCTTGAGTCCGGGGTTGCCGTGACCTATGAAAAGTCCACTGCCGAAGACTATGCCGAAAGTCATGCCGAGGCCTTTGATACTGTGACCTGTCTTGAAATGCTAGAACATGTGCCAGACCCCAGCTCCGTCGTGGCAGCCTGCGCGGCCATGTGTAAACCTGGCGGCACGCTGTTTTTCTCAACTATCAATCGCAACCCCAAATCTTATCTACTGGCGATAATTGGCGTGGAATACGTTCTGCGCATGCTGCCCAAAGGCACCCATGAATACAGCAAATTTATTCGCCCCTCGGAACTGGGCCAATGGATTCGCGAAGCCGGACTGGAAATCGACCAGATGACTGGCCTGCTCTATAACCCGCTCACCAAGACCTACAAGCTGGATGAGCGGGATGTGGACGTTAACTATATGATTTGCGCGCGCAAGCCATGCTAGATTTTAAAGCTCTGCTGTTTGATCTGGACGGCACTCTGCTGGATACAGCACCGGACTTTGTCACTGCTCTCAATAAACAACTCGGCCTCCATGGCCGCGAGCCACTGCCCGACTCTGCAGTTCGCACCAGTGTCACCAATGGCTCCATAGGTCTGATTCAAACCGGCTTTGGCCTAACCCCGGAACATCGGGACTTTGAGTCTCTGCGAGAGGAGTTTCTCGAACTGTACTTTGCCAATCTGGCTGACAAAACTGTGCTGTTTGATGGTCTGGCGCAGGTGCTTGAGCAATGTTCCCAGCAGGATATTCCCTGGGGCATTGTCACCAACAAGCCCTCCCGCTACACCGATGCAGTGCTGCAGCAATTGCCCCTTCAAGGTGCGGCTACAGTGATCTGCCCTGACCATGTGGCCCAGCCTAAACCCCACCCGGAACCTATGTTTTTGGCCTGCAAAGAAATTGATATCGCCCCTGCGGACTGTCTCTATGTGGGCGATCATATCCGCGATATTGATGCTGGCCGGGCCGCAGGGATGCGCACCATTGCCGCAGCCTGGGGCTATATTGAAGCGGGCCAGAATATTCACCAATGGAATGCCGATTGGGTTGTTGAACAGTCTCAGCAGCTCCATTCATTACTGTTTAATTAAAGGACAAGACGTTGCTCACAGCAGAACAAGTTATTCACTACGCCGCGCCAGACAACCTGTTACAAGACCGGGTTATCTTAATTACTGGTGCTGGTGATGGCATCGGCAAAGCGGCGGCCCTGGCCTGCGCCAAGGCCGGGGCAACAGTGATTCTGGCTGGGCGCACAGTCGCCAAGCTGGAGCAGGTTTACGATCAGATTCTGGAACTGAATGCCGCTGAGCCGGTGATCTATCCGATTGATCTGGAAGGCGCCAAACAGGACGATTATCACCAGCTGGCAGTGGCTCTGGATAACCAGTTTGGTCGCCTTGATGCACTGCTTTTAAATGCCGGGATTCTCGGCCAGCGCACACCGTTAAACAACTATCGCCAGGATGTCTGGGACAAGGTGTTAAAAGTGAATGTCAGCGCCCAGTTCCAAATGACTCAGGCACTAATGCCTGTTTTGGAAAAATCCACCGACGCCTCGGTGGTCTTTACCACCTCCAGTGTCGGCAAAGTAGGCCGCGCTTTCTGGGGTGCCTATGGGGTATCCAAGTTTGCTGTCGAAGGCATGGTGCAAACCTGGGCTGCGGAGCTTGAGGGTTTGGGTAATGTGCGGATCAATGCTATCAACCCCGGGGCCACGCGAACCAATATGCGCGCCCAGGCTTATCCAGCAGAAAATCCCAACAGCCTGAAAAGCGCTGAAGAGATTATGCCTGCTTATCTATACCTGCTGGGATCGGACAGTTCTGAGGTTAACGGGCAGTCGATCAATGCCCAGAATCGCTAACTAGCGCTTGCTGGTGTCACCCCGTGCGCGCAGCTTCTTCTCTTTGCGCTCGCGAATATCTTTATACACCATTTTTTCACTAAATCTTGGCGGCTTGAGCGCCACAGCCCGGAACAGGGAAATCACCTGCTTGGGATCCAGCTCTATATATTCAGAGCGGCGCACAATGGAGGGCAGTTCAATCGGCCCGTAGCTAATGCGCTTGAGGCGATTGACTTCCACATCCTGGGATTCCCACAGGCGGCGTACTTCTCTGGTGCGCCCTTCCGCCAGAATCACTCTAAACCAGCGATTGCTGCCGCCCCGCTCGTCTGGAGTTCGCGCATGCTGGGCCTTAACGGTTTGGAACTTGGCAATGCCGTCCTCAAGAATAACACCATCGGTCAGGCGCTTGATCATAGCCTCGTCCACCTCTCCATGGATCCGCGCCATATATTCACGCTTCACTTCATAGGAGGGGTGCATCAAGCGATTAGCCAGCTCACCATGATTGGTAAACAGCAGCAAACCGCTGGTGTTAATATCCAGGCGCCCAATGGCAATCCAGCGGCCACGGTTTAAGCGCGGCAGCTTGTCAAACACTGTGGGTCGCCCATCCGGATCTGAGGTGGTGCTGACCTCCCCTTCGGGCTTGCTGTACATCAGCACTCTGGGACTATCATCGGTAATAATTTTAATCGGGCGCCCATCAACCATAATGCGGTCAGTGGACTCCGCACGGTCACCCAGCTTGGCTATGGAACCATTGACTGACACTCGGCCAGCGGAGATCCATTTTTCCAGCTCGCGGCGCGAACCCAGACCGGCGGTTGCCAGAACTTTTTGTAATTTTTCACTCATTGATAGGGGTACTGCTCTGTTCTTGTGGCTCGTGACTTTCATCTTCATCAAGCTGTGACTCAACCCCGTCCTGCTGCTGGTCTAACTCAAAATCTGTGTTGGTTTGTTCATCATTGGCTGCTGTAGTCGCGGCGGGAATCACAGCGGGATCAGCCAGACTCAACTCCAGCTCCGGATCCAGTTCCGCCAGGTCTTTAATCTCACCCAGAGCCGGCAAATGCTCCAGGCTCTTAAGATTGAAGTAATCGAGAAACTGCTTGGTGGTGGCATACAGTGCTGGTTTGCCCGGCACATCGCGATAGCCCACGACACGCACCCAGTCGCGCTCTTGCAGGGTTTTAATAATATCGGAACTCACCGCTACACCGCGCACCAGTTCAATATCACCACGGGTTAATGGCTGGCGATAGGCAATCAGAGACAAGGTCTCAAGCATGGCGCGGGAGTAGCGCTTGGGCTTCTCTTCCCACAGCCGATTGACCCAGGGGGCCAGTTCCTGTCGCACCTGAAAACGGTAGCCGCTGGCAACCTGCTTTAACTCAAAGCCCCGCTCGCGACAGTCGCTTTCAATTTCTTCGAGTGCTGCTTTTATCTGATCCCGGGGTGGGCGCTCATCTTCCTCGAACAATGCTTCCAGTCGAGGAATATCCAGTGGTTTGCCCGCAGCCAACAGCGCGCCTTCTATGATTTTTCTGATCGTATCTGGGTTCATGATGTTCTTGCTTTTACGTGTATTGGACCAAAAGATTCGCTCTGCACAATCTCTACTAATGACTCTTTAATTAATTCCATAATCGCCAGGAATGTGACCACCACACCCAGACGACCCTCAGCCTCTTTAAACAGGCTGACAAAGGGCACAAACTGCTGACCATGGAGGTTCTCCAACACTAGGGACATCCGCTCCCGGGTGGACAATTTTTCTAACTCAATCTGGTGGCTCTCAAACATCTCTGCCCGGCGCAATACTTCACCCAGGGCGGTCAGCAACTCGCGCATATCAACATCTGGATGGGGCCTAGCCTGCTCGCGATCAGGCCCTTCAGCTCTGGCCTGGTGGATATCGCGACCCATGCGCGGTATTTCATCCATATCTTCAGCAGCGGTTTTAAAGCGCTCATATTCTTGCAGCCGACGAATCAGCTCTGCCCGGGGGTCTGCTTCGTCTTCTTCATCTACCGGCTGTCGCGGCAGCAACATACGGGATTTGATCTCGGCCAACATAGCGGCCATCACCAGATATTCGGCGGCTAACTCCAGCTGGATAGATGTCATCAGGTCAATATAGCCCATATATTGGCGAGTGATTTCAGCCACATTAATCTCAAGGATATCGAGGTTTTGGCGGCGGATAAGATAGAGCAGAAGATCCAGTGGCCCCTCAAAGGCTTCGAGAATTACCTCAAGTGCATCCGGCGGAATATACAGGTCTTTGGGCAGTACAGTGATTTCTTTGCCCTGCACCACAGCAAAGGGCATTTCCTCTTGCTGGTGGCCAGGCATGGCCGCTTTGGGGGCTTGGGCAATGGTTGCAGCGCTGTCAGATGCAGGCTGAGAATCATCAATTGAGGTTGCTTCGCTAGACACTTGATATCCCATCAGTATTCAAGGGCCGATTATAACCACAATACGGCTGTTGAACATCATCAATATCCGATAAGTGAAAAATCACCCATGCCCTGACGCCGCAACTCAGGCTGATCGCCGGTCATATCTACCACTGTGGTGGGCTCAAGCCCACAGTAACCACCATCGATAATGGCGTCGACATGGGACTCAAGGGTCTGACGAATATCATAGGGGTCAGTCAATGGATATTCATCCCCGGGCATAATCAGGGTCACCGTCATCATTGGCTCACCCAGCTCATCAAGCAGAGCCTGAGCAATTGGGCTGTCTGGCACGCGTATGCCAACGGTCTTGCGCTTGGGGTGCATGAGGCGCTTGGGCACTTCGGATGAGGCCGGCAATATAAAAGTAAACGGCCCTGGAGTCTGGGCTTTGAGAATACGGAAATCGCTATTGTCTACTTTGGCATAGTTGGCCAGTTCGGACAGGTCGCGGCACAGCAGGGTGAAGTTATGATTTTTGTCGACCCGGCGAATATTGCGCACCCGCTCAAGGGCATGTTTGTCGCCAATATGGCAGCCTATGGCATAGACTGAATCTGTAGGATACACAATCACCCCGCCGCGGCGAACAATTTCTGCCGCCTGGGCAATTAGCCGATGCTGAGGATTATCTGGATGGATAGAAAAATACTGACTCATGCTGGCCTTTCTGCTCTGTTAATACGCTGGTTGCACTTTTACCGGCGCGTATTATCACACAGCTTGGCTCTTTAATGGGAGAGCCCTCGCGCTTTGATTCGATAGCCTTCTCGCATCAATGGGATAGGCTTGTTTCAATATTGCTCAGGAATTGCTGCTCGAACTGTTCCGCTGGTTGTGGTTTGGCGACCAGATATCCCTGAAAGCTGCTACAGCCAAGCTCTTTCAATATGCTGCGCTGCTCTTCTGTCTCTACACCCTCCGCTACTGTGTGCATATCCAGCGCCTGAGCCAGAGCAATAATACCGGCGACGATGGCGCTATTACGGGAGTCAGATTCAATATCCTGCACAAATGAACGGTCAATTTTCAGCACATCCACCGGCAGGCGCTTAAGATAATTGAGCGACGAATAGCCGCTACCAAAGTCATCAATGGCCACTGAGATGCCAAGCTGTTTGATTTTTGCCAGCTCGGTGCTCATCAGTTCAGGGTGGTTCATCAAAGTACTTTCCGTGATCTCAAGCTCCAACACTTCCTTGGGGAGTTGATATCTGTTCATTAAATCCTGCAGCTGAGTATGTAAGTTCTCTGCCATTAGATCCTTAACCGACAGGTTTAATGCCAGAGTCAGCTGATAATTTTTGGCCAACCAAGCTCTAAGCTGCCGAGCACCCTCCTCCAACACCCAGTCGCTCAACTTGTTAATTAACCCGCTCTCTTCGGCGAGGGAAATAAAAACATTGGGCGCAATAATGCCCTCTTGGGGATGTTCCCAGCGCACCAGAGCTTCTGCACCAATCAACTTGCCCGTCGCAAAATCCACTTTGGGCTGGTAGAACAGTCGCAACTCGTGTCGTTCAATGGCCTGGCGCAGTTCATGCTCCATTTCCAACCGTTCGGCAATCTCTGCCTCCATGCCAGTTTGGTAGAAACAGTAATCATTGCGTTTTTCTTTGGCCTTAAACATGGCTGAGTCTGCATGCTTGATCAAGTCGGTGACATCACCACCGTTATCCGGGAATAAAGAGATACCGATACTGGTGGTAACAAACATTTTCTTGCGCATAAACACAAAGGGCTGGTTCAGAGATTCACAGATTTTCTCGGCCACCTTGGCGGCAGTTTCGGCGTTCTTAATTTTTTCCAGCACTATGGTGAACTCGTCACCGCCAAGGCGGGCAATAAAGTCCTGATCACGCACACAGTTGCGAATGCGATCTGCCACAGCCTTCAACAGCTGATCGCCCACATCATGGCCCATGGTGTCGTTAATCATTTTAAAGCGATCCAGATCCAGGAACAGAATGGCAAATTTGTAGTTCTCCGCCGCGGCCTGCTCAACCACCAGGGGCAGATGCCTCATCAAATTAATCCGGTTGGGCAGGTTGGTGAGAGGGTCGTGATAGGCCAGGCGCTTGACATGCTTCTCTGCTTTGTTAGCTTTGATTAGTCTGGCTACCCGCTGCTTCATCACCGAGAAATTAATCGGCTTGGAAATATAATCTGTCGCGCCAGAGGCAAAGGCCTTCACTATGGACTCTTCATCTTCCAACCCGGTAATCATTAACACTGGTATATCTGCACCATGGGGAATATCGCGAATAGACTGGCAGGCATCGAAGCCATCCATTTCAGGCATCACCGCATCCATCAAAATCAGATCGGGCATCCGCCGCTGACATATTTCAATCGCCTGCATGCCATTGGCAGCCTCTTCCAACTCGTAGTCCTCACGCAAAAAGGCATTAACCAGCAACAGCCGGATTGAGCGGTCATCATCCACCACCAGGATCCGGTAATTCTGTTCTTTCCCGCTAACGGCTCCGTGATCGATCTCCTCCAGCAGAGATATCTCTTGCTTCAGGTCAACGGACAGTATTTTGAAAGCGGCGGCAATATCTTTGGCATAGCTGGCCGCATTCTCAATATTATTCAGGGCTGCTCGATCTTCTAGGTCTTTGCTGTGTTTAACCAACTCGACGGCACCGAAGTTGGAGGCACTGCCTTTGATGGTATGGGCAATCTGTCTGACCTGAGCGACATCAGCACAGGCAATGGCCTTATCAAGGTTATCCAGATAGACCAGCATATCTTCTTGAAATGCCTCAATTAACGAGCAAACCGCATCACCCACGGCATCTTTGAGGGTTTCCATCACCTTGAGGTCATAGCTGAGCGGCGACTCGGTGTCCTCCGCAGAACAGCCATTATCCATAGCCTCTAAAGCACCATTATTAGATACCTCGCGATCATCTCCGCCCGCGGAATAACTAGCTTTCGGTTCCGCCGCACGCAATACCTCTACCTCTGTACCCGAAAAGTTAGCCCATTTCTCAAGCTGCTCTCTTAACCGAACAAGACTCAGGGGCTTGGGCAAAAAATCATTCATGCCCACTTCCCGACAATGATCTGCTTCGGCGGCAGAATTATTGGCCGTCATGGCGACAATGGGTAAACTGCCCGCGGCTTCACCTTCATAGACTCGAACCTGTTTGGTAGCGTCATAACCACTCATCACCGGCATATTGCAATCCATCAGCACCATATCAAAATTGCCCCGCAACACAGCCTCAACACCTTCACGACCATTGTGGGCAACCTCGGAATGACAGCCAAGCTTGTCCAGCATAGCTACTGCCACCTGTTGGTTGGCTCTATTGTCATCGACCACCAGAACCCTGCAAGGGCTATCTGGGCGGATATCAAATGCAGGTTTCGCCAAAACTGGTGGTTTTTCCTGAGTAATAAAATGATTACCCAGCAGCTGCAAAAAGGAATCTGACTTCAGAGGCTTGTTTAAACTGGGCAGCGACTCAGCACCCAAATCAGGCTCGGCAGACCATGGATGCGAAATCAACTGAGGCGCTAAAAAGCCCACCCCTTTGGTCGCGCTTTCCAGACATTCGCCGATCAAATGGGTGAAGGTAATGAGTTCCCCAAGCAAGACTATTTCCTGTGTCTACTAAAAACCTAGTGTTACCGGGAAATAGTTTAGGCAAGTCCCGCATAAGTCGCTGGGGCTTTATTGGTGTTGCATTTGAACAAAAACCAGCTTCATCATCACAAGAAAAGTGCTTCACCAAGTTTAAATCTGGTTTAGTATTTTTAGGTTCCACCGCCCTAATGTAATGACTACAGTCAATGCCAAATCTACCGACAATGCGATCAAAGATAGTCTCCAGACACCCTCTTACATGCAGTCTTGCCATGGGAGTTCTTGTAAGGTTTGCTTCGGTAGATTCGACATGGATAAGCTTTCCGTTCAGCAGCGTTTTGGTATCCCATGCATTGCTTGAAAACTCTCCAAACCTCGCACCCACAGCAATTACCAGATCCACATCCGGATTGGCGAGCGCAGCAGTCGCACTTTGATGCCCTGCAAAACCAAAAACACCTTTAAATAGAGGGTGATATGGACTTACCAGCCCCTTGCCCTGAGGCGTAACTACAATATCTGAGTCCATATCTACAGCAAGGCTAAGAATACTGCCTATAGCATCGCAGGCTTCGTCGCCAATAATAAATACGACTTTCTTAGCCACCAAAAGCTGCTGGTACAGCTTTTCGACAGCCTCGCTATCAAGTAGGGCTGGCCTATCCAAAAGTTCATTTAGATGGTAGCTGACATCAAACTCTGATGTAGGCAGCGCCATCACATCCCTTGGAACACTAATATGGGCAGGCCCAGCTGGAGATCCCATCGCTGACATAATGGCCGCTGATAGCTTGTGCTCGAACTGAGCCGGGTGAGAAATCAAAGTATTGTATCTGGTGCAATGCTGGTACAGGCCGACCGTATTAATGCCTGTGCATGAAGAGTCTTGAATTGCGCCTTTGCCAAAAGTTGAAATAGCAGTCTGTGCCGTAATAACCAGCATAGGCACATTATTCTCATAAGCTGATGCCACGCCGGTAATCATATTGGTGGCCCCGGGGCCGGTTGTAGAGCAACAGACTCCGAGCTTGCCTGTATTGCGGGCGTAACCATCGGCCATAAACGCAGCGCCGGTCTCATGCCTGGCCACTACAGCCCGAACACCACCCTGACGTTCACTGCGTGCCAGCGCATTGTAAAGAGGCTCGATCGCCCCACCCGGCACCCCGAACACATATTCGATGCCCAGTTGGTTGAGATAGGCAACTAACAAATCTCCCATTTCGGACTCTGTTAATACCGCTTCTTGCACCTCTGACTCAGGCTCAACATTACTCATAATTAGGCAACTATTTCCATATATATTAATAAGTTACAGCATATTCCTAATAAAAATTTCAATTGGTATAAATTAATAGATCAAGAGTTATGGGTTTTCAATAATATAATCAGGCATATCTGCAAAAACGAAGTAAAACTTCTATTTAGCAACAAATAAACTGCCCGATATCTCGACAATTACTCCTCAACCGCTACAATGCTGCAACGCCAACGATCATCAGTTTATTCATGTCCAATCAAGACTCCAGAGCGCCTGAGCAAACTCAGGACCAGCCCGCTGAAAAGCAAGAGAGCCTGCTGCTTAATCTGGCCTGTAATTTGCTCGTGCCCACATTGATTCTGACTAAGTTAAGTGGCGATGATTATCTGGGTATTAAGCTGGCTATAGTAGTGGCCCTGTCATTTCCGATCATTTACGGGCTGCATGATTTTTTTACCCGCGGCAAGCTCAACTTTTTCTCAGCCCTCGGAGTAGTGAGTGTCACCCTGACAGGTGGAATAAGCCTGATGGAATTGGATGCGATCTATATCGCCATCAAAGAGGCCTCCATTCCTGCAATGTTTGGCCTGGCTACATTGCTGTCCCTGAAAACTTCCCAGCCTTTGATTCATACCTTTCTGCTTAACGAATCAGTAATGGATACGCAAAAGATAAATCAGGCGCTGGTGCAACATAACCGGGTGCAGGAATTCGACAAATTACTGATCAATGCCTCGTGGATTCTCGCCGGCTCATTCTTTTTATCCTCGGTGCTCAATTATCTATTGGCAGTGGTTATTCTCACGGCGGAACCAGGCACAGTGGCGTTTAATGAACAGCTTGGCAAAATGACTGCTCTGAGCTTTCCTGTTATCGCCTTGCCTGCAATGCTTGTTCTCACAGCAGATTTGTTTTATCTGTTTCGAGGTATTACCAAACTGACCGGCATGCCTCTCGAGGAAATTGTTAAACAGAAATAACCTGCTGCTGCAGCTTTCAAAGGATTTAATACCATGTGGTACGCCATTATTAGTGAAGATACTGAAAACAGCCTGCAAAAAAGAATGCAGGCTCGACCAGCGCATCTCGATCGCCTGCAGCAACTCAAGGATGCTGGGCGATTATTTGCCGCTGGGCCTCACCCTGCCATCGACAATGCTGAGCCTGGTGAAGCTGGATTTACCGGCAGCTTGGTTATCGCCGAGTTTGACAGCCTTACAAGCGCCCAAAGCTGGGCTGATGCAGATCCCTATATCGATGCCGGGGTGTATGCCAGGGTAACGGTAAAACCATTTAAAAAAGTGCTGCCGTAGGTATCTTAAAACAGCTGATGGCTCCTAAACCCGCTGATGGATCTTGAGCACAGTTATCATTTAACTCATATCAGGGTATGATCTGCCTGATTTAAACTAGCGATTAAAAACCAATGAATTATTTACTGATTAGCCTATTTGTTATTACCTGCTACTTTGCGCCCAATGCGGTCGCTCAGGAGACTGTTGAGCAAGCAGAAAAACCTGAGGCCGTAGAGCGACTTGCGGTGCCACTGCAGCGCTATATCTCCGATGAATTTTATGTGCCACTGCGGGAAACTCCCTGCCGGCGCTGCATCATTGTCCACCGTGGCATCAAGTCGGGCACGCCCATTAAATTGCTGGCCGAAAACGATGGCTGGGCTCTGGTGCTTACCGACAAAGGTGTCGAGGGCTGGATGGAACAGCAGCACCTAACCTCAACTCCAATTGCCCGCGTTCAGCTGGTCAAAGATCAGGCCAGATTGAAAAAACTTGCCGACCGCAACGGTCAGCTGGAACAGATTATGTCTGAACTTCGCCAGCAATCTAAATCTCTGCGCGGCAAACTCGACAGCACCGAGGGCAGCAAAGAAAATCTGGTCGCTGAGCTGGCGAGCATCAAAGAAATCTCCTCTGATGTGATTGCCCTTAACGAACAGAACCAGAAACTGGTCAAACAAAACCATATGCTGCAGCGAGAAGATGATGTACTGAAAGCTAATTTTGATGACCTGCAAAAAGACAAGCGTAATGAATCATTCTTGTATGGTGGACTCACCGTATTTCTCGGTGCCATTCTGGTTGTGCTGATTCCCAAGCTGCGCGGTCGCAAACGCTTCTCCGAATGGCAGTAAGCCGATAAAGGTAATTATGACAATGCAAAAATCACTTTATAACTTGCTGCTGACTGTGGCGCTGTTGATAACGGCCAATCTATCTATAGCCGAAGAGGCTAACCCGCAGGTGATGCTGAAAACTGAAGCTGGCGATATTGTTATTGAGCTGTACCCCAAGGCAGCACCAGTTACCGTGGACAACTTTGTTAAGCTGGTAAATGATTTCCATTATGACGGATTGATTTTTCACCGCGTTATCGAAGGCTTTATGATTCAGACCGGTGGCTTTACCTTTGATCTTAGCCCCCGGGAATCAAGCCGCTCTGCCATTGTTAATGAATCCGCTAATGGGTTAAAAAACAAACGTGGCACCATTGCCATGGCACGTATGGCCGACCCGGACAGCGCCAAAGCGCAGTTTTTTATCAATCATAAAAACAATCGTTTCCTAGACTCTAGAGACGAGAATCCAGGCTATGCGGTATTTGGCAAAGTGGTTAGTGGTATGAATGTGGTAGATACTATTGCTGTCGCAGAAACCCAGACTGTCAGCCTGTACCAGAATGTACCTGTAGCGGCGATCCGTATTCTCAGTGCTCGTCTGGTCAATCCAGAAGCCTGGTCTGCCCTGCCTGAGCCCGAGGCTAAAACCCTGTCTTTTGAGCGACCTGTTCCGGTCAGATAAGCGGCAAAACTATGACTGCACTGAGTGTTAACCTCAACAAAATTGCCCTGCTTCGCAACTCAAGAGAAGGCAATTACCCCAATGTTGTTGAGCATGCGCAGCTCTGTATTGACCAGGGTGCCGACGGAATTACGGTGCATCCGCGCCCGGACCAGCGCCATATCCGACCATCAGATGTGCGTCAGTTAGCCGCACTGGTGTCGCCAATCCCAGATGTCGAATTTAATATTGAGGGCAATCCCTTTGCTCCTGCCATGGCAGACTATCCCGGTTTTGTAGAGCTAGTTGAAGAAACTCAGCCCGACCAGTGCACGCTGGTTCCAGATGGGGATGACCAGCTCACCTCTGACCATGGTTTTGATCTAACCAGCTCCGGCGAACAACTGGCACCTGTTATCCAGCGCCTGCAAAAACAGGGTATGCGCGTCAGCCTCTTTATGGATCCGGATCTGGAGCAAATTAAACTGGCCTCTCAAATAGGTGCCGACCGCATCGAACTCTACACCGGGCCCTATGCCGCAGCCTGGGGAACAGACCAGTTGCAAGCTATCTTCGAACAGCATCTGGCGGCAGCTGAACTGGCAACTGAGTTGGGCATGGGGGTCAATGCGGGCCACGATCTCAACCTCGACAATCTAACCAAATTTGCCAGTATCCCCGATCTTTTAGAAGTGTCTATCGGCCACGCCTTTACCGTTGATTCACTGGCCATGGGTATGGCCAATGCGGTGCAGGCCTACAGAGAGCTGTTAGCTTAAATCATTATGACAACCCTATCCTGTGTGGGAGCTGGTCGTCTAGGCAGGACCTTGTGTCGCCTGCTCAGTGAGCACGTGACTATTGGGCAGATCATCAATTCCAGGCAGCCATCAGCCCGGCAGGCTATTGATTTTATAGGTTCCGGCACCGCAGCCACTATGGAAACAGCTGCACCAGCCGACCTCTGGATGATCGCAACCCCAGACAGTCAAATTGAAGCTGCATATCAAGCACTGTTAGCCTCTGGTGCTGTGCATGGTGGCGCTGTGGTTTTTCACTGCAGCGGCTCCACAAGTTCTTCGGTTCTCGCCCCAGCTCAAGAAAATATCAGCGTCGCCTCTGTGCACCCTGTCCACAGCTTTGCCAACCCACAGCAATCATTAGAGACCTTTGCTGGCAGTCACTGTGCTATCGAAGGCCAGGCTGAGGCGGTTGCACAGCTGCGGCCTCTGTTTAAGTCTATAGGTGCCCTGCCCTTTGCCATTGATAGCCAGCAAAAAGCCCTGTACCACAGCGCAACGGTGATGGCCTGTAACTATCTGGTAAGCCTGCTGGACACTAGCCAGCAGATGCTCACAGCGGCAGGCGCCGATAATAGTCATGGCAATATTTTGGGTTCATTGATCAGACAGACATTAGATAATTACCTGAGTACAGACGCGACTGCCGCACTCACGGGCCCCATTGCCCGCGGTGATTCTGCCACTGTCGCCAGCCACTTGCAGGCGTTTAATGGCCATGAACAGGCCGATCTCTGGCAACAGGTTTACAGCGCTCTGGGCAATGCCACATTGCCAATTTCCCAACGGCAAGGTCAGGCCTCTGAGCAGCAGTTGCAGCAGATAGAACAGCTGTTGAAGCCCAGCGACAAAAAGAATTAGAGCTAAGGATTTAGAGCTATGGATTTAAAGCTATGAATGACAGCCCGGAGTACCTAGCGCGAAAATCATTTTTTGATCAGCTGATCACTGTATATGGCCGCAAGCCAGTGCTGGAGATACTCGAAGACAGCAAACTTAAAATATTTCGATTGCACCTGGCGGACTCAAATCGGGATGGCGGTATTATTGCGCAGATCCGTCAACTGGCAGCCAAGCGCAATATCGAGATCTGTTTTCACAGCCGCTCGGAGCTGTCGCGTATTTCTCGCAATAGCAAACAGGACCAAGGGGTGGCCTGCGATATTCACTGCCCTGGCTACCAGCCCTACCAGCAGGCACTGAGCGACGGCCCGGCTGGAACCATTATTGCTCTGGATGGCATTACCAACCCACAGAATCTGGGCATGATTATCCGCAGTGTTACTGCCAGTCCAGCTCAGGCTCTGCTGCTGCCAAGCAAAGGCACTGCAGATATTTCACCTCTGGTGATTAAAGCCAGTGCTGGCACATTGTTTAAAGGCAATATTCTGCGCTGTGATTCCCTGTCAAAGGCACTGGCAGACTTTAAACAGCAGGGTTATGAAATCTGCACAATGTCTTCACATCAGGCAACCCCGCTGACGGACTTTGCGCCCAAGGCACCTGTGGTGTTTGTACTGGGTAATGAAACTGAAGGGGTCAGTCCAGAAGTTGCTGCCCTCAGCAATCACCGTGTCGCCATTCCCATGGCCAATGATGTCGAATCTTTGAATGTCGCTATTACCGCGGCCCTGATTGCCTTTAGGCAGATCTAACCGCCTTTAGATGCCACAGTGGTGAAAAGACAGCAGTCAAAACCGAGACCAGCAAGGTGGCACCAGCAATCAGCACAAATGTCGAGCTCAAACCAATACCTTCAATAGTCAGACCACAGACCCAGGCCCCCAGCGGCGCACCGGCCAACAGACAGAGCTGATACACAGAGGCCGCTCTGGATCTCATGGCATGGGATACTTGGTTGTGTAGTATGGTTCGCCCCAGAGTCATGGATAGCCCAGAGAAAAAGCCCCATACATAGACCACGGGAAACAGCAGCCACAGGCTTGGCACCAATGCAATTACCCCAACCAGACTGCCTCTCAGCAGAAAGCTGACGACCATCAGGCGGCCAGGTTTGGCATTGAGCTTGGCCTGTTTCATCACGCCCAAATTGGCACTGACAATACCCAGACTAAACACCACCTGAAGTGCCGCATACAGTTCAGCGCCGCCATTATAAAATTCCCGGGCAATCAGCGGCATGCCCACCAGGTAGACACCAAAGGCGAGAAACCCTGTGGCAAAAACAATCAGCAATAGATGCATCAGGCCTTTATCATCTCGAAACAGCTGCAGCCCATCGCCCAGTTCAAGCAAGGTTTGTTTTACTGATTTTGTTTCAACCTCGGCCCTGTCGGCTAACTCCTCCGGCTGCTGCTTGGGCAAAGGATGACTGCGTTTAATCAATATAGAGCTAAGCACAAAAATAACAATCTGAATGGCCAGCAGTTCGGGCAGGCTTAAGTTACCCAGCTGCCCGGCAATAAGAAAACCAATGCCCTGAGCAATAAACTGCGTTGCCATCACCTTGGCCACGGCCTGATGCATTAGCTCTGGAGCAGCATAGCCGAGTAGACTCTCCCGGGCAGGCTGGACAAAGGCCAGCAGACTGCCAAAGGTGATACCAAACAGCAGCAGCATGGTAAAACTCAGCTCGCCACTGATCACAGCCACCATCAACAGCCCGAGAGGCAACAGAAACAACAGAAATAACAGAGACAACCAGGTGCCGCGGTGGGAACGATCTGACACCACGCCACCGGGCAAAATAAATAGCAGATTGGGTAACAGCAGCGCCAACTGGGCCACACCCAACCGACTGGGAGATTCATGAAGAACCCCCACCACCAGCCAGGGATACAGCACCTTATGGATGCCCATGGCCAGATTACTGGTCGCTATGGTGGCTAAAAAATAACCAAACGAGAAACTCTGTTTAGGCACCTATTTAAAACGCTGGCGCAGTGCAACTATCAGGCGCCCCAGCAGAGCTGCCGCGGCGATAATCATAACCAGTCCCAGTACCAGGGCAAACAGATTGCCAGCCATTTCGTCGACCGGCACTTTATAGACCTTGACCGCCATCAGCAAAAACAAGAAACATGCCACCATGGAAGCTATCCAGGTCGATCTCTGCTTGTTGGCATTTTTCTTTTTTGACCAAATCACTCTAATACCCGCTTTATTTAACTTATGTAGATACGCTCTAAACCAGCTCTCTGGCCCATTCACAGCGTAACTTAATATCCGACTGGTTGGGAATATGAGACACCCCATCCACTTCATAAATAAATGAGTGCAGCCCCGAGAGTTCAGTCTCTAGATGCACAGTCGCCGACACCCAATACATCTTGCGCAACAACTTTTCAAACTGCTCGAGCCAGTACTTCCACTCATGCTCGACGCCCTGATAGGAGGCACCAAAATGCATCACATCAGTGGCTAGGTGCAGATCCGCGCATTGCTTCTCTGGCAGTGCAAACATCTCACGATTTACCAGACTCCAGGATTCTGCCGAGGGAAGTTCAAGCATGGCCGCGCGATTATTGCGGCGATGCTCCACACCACTGTCAGCAGCGACATTTTTAATGCAGCCATAAACCACTGACTCAGATTGAAGATCCATTTCTACTATTTAGCTCCCTGCTAATATTTGTATTTGCTGTTAATCCGCCTCGGCCAAAAACGCAATAAACTCCGCTTCGTCCATTACCGGGATATCCAGTGACTGGGCCTTGCTTAGTTTGGACCCTGCCCCGGGCCCTGCCACCACCTGGGCGGTTTTAGCGGATACGGATCCAGCCACTTTGGCACCCATCGCCTGCAGTCGATCTTTGGCCTCAGCGCGGCTCATAATCTCCATACCACCGGTCAACACCCAGGTCTGGCCTTTCAGGGGTTGTGAGGCCTGGGCATTCTGATCAATATCCGGCCAGCTGACACCAGCCTCTCGCAATGCCTGAATAATAGACAAATTATCCGGGTTGCGGAAAAAATCAACAATATGTTTAGCCACCACCGGGCCTATATCATCGACCTCCAACAGCTGCTCTAAATCAGCTGCAATCACCGTCTCCAGAGAGCCAAAGTTATTGGCCAGAGTCTGGCCTGTGGCCTCCCCGACCTCGCGAATACCTAGGGAGTACAAAAACTTGGCCAGACTGGTTTGCTTGCTGGCATCAATGGCAGCCACCAAATTGGCGGCAGATTTGTCCGCCAGTCTCTCCAGGCCAGTCAGCTGCTCAGTTTTTAATTCATAGAGATCAGCCACGGAGAAGATAACTCCCTGATCCACCAGCAAGTCCACCAGCTTGTCCCCAAGGCCATCAATATCCATGGCTTTGCGCGAAGCAAAATGTTTAATCGCCTGCTTTATTTGAGCCCCACAAAACAGGCCACCAGAACAGCGGGCGACAGCCTCGCCTTCAACCCGTTTAACCGAGGACCGGCAGACCGGGCAACGTTCCGGGAAGACAATTGGCTGAGCATCCGCCGGGCGCTTTTCTAGAACCACCTTGGCTATCTGGGGAATCACATCTCCGGCGCGGCGAATAATCACCGTATCGCCAATGCAAATCCCCAGCCGTTCAATTTCATCACCATTGTGCAATGTGGCGTTGCTGACAGTGACACCACCAACAAACACTGGCTGCAAACGCGCCACCGGTGTCACAGCGCCAGTGCGGCCAACCTGAAACTCCACATCCAATAACTGAGTCATTTCTTCCTGGGCGGGAAACTTGCGCGCAATGGCCCAGCGTGGTGCTTTGGCCACAAAGCCAAGCCGTTTCTGCAGCTTTAAATCATTGACCTTGTAGACAATGCCATCAATATCATAGGCCAGCCCATCCCGCAGACCAGCCAGTCGCTCGTAATATTCCTCACAGTCTGGGATACCGCTTACCAGCTGCACATGCTCATTAATTTTAAAACCCCAGTCCGCCAGAGCCTCAAGCATAAGTAGATGTGTGTCTGGCACCAGGTCAGCCTCAAACTGGCCGACACTGTAGGCACACATCTCCAATGGTCGACTGGCGGTTATTTTTGAATCCAGCTGACGCAAGCTGCCGGCCGCTGCATTGCGGGGGTTAACAAAGGTCTTGTCCCCAGCGACGATAGCCGCGGCATTAATCGCCGCAAACCCGCCCCTGGGCAGATAGATTTCACCGCGAACCTCTAACAGCCTGGGAATATTAGCACCGCGCAGTTTGAGGGGAATGCTGTTGATGGTGCGCACATTGGCGGTAATATCTTCGCCGACAGCACCATCACCCCTGGTCGCACCGCGGACCAAAAGGCCGGACTCATACAGCAGGCTAACAGCAACCCCATCCAGCTTTGGTTCACAGACATAGTCGATTTCGGGATTGTCGGACAGTGCCCCATAGTTTAATCGATCTTTGATTTTGCGCTCAAAGTCTTCCAGCTCTGCGGCAGAAAAAGCATTGTCCAGAGACAGCATGGCAACCGTGTGGCGCACCTGGGTAAAGGATGACAGCGCTTCCCCGCCCACCCGTTGGCTGGGGGAGTCAGCAGAAATTAAATCTGGATACTGTTCTTCAAGGTCCTGGAGAAGACGCATTTGACGATCGTATTCACTGTCTGGGACAGAGGGATCATCCAATACATAGTAGCGGTGATTGTGCTGGTTTAACTCGTCCTTGAGACGTTCATAATCCTGCAGAACGTGCTCTGGAATATTTGCCATTGATGGTCGCCGTTAGTTGTCAGTTGCCCTTGTCGCGTTTATGGGAAACCGCGCGGGCACGCTGACGATAGTGGTCAATAGTCTGCTTGGTCATTGAACTGCGAGATTCGTCCTGCACATTGAGATGCAACTGGGCAACCAGGCTGTCGACAGACTTTATCATGGTATCGAAGGCCGCCTCTGGATCAGTCAACTGCTCAAGATCCATAAACAATGTGACGCCTGGAGTTTGTAGCTGTGCAATCGTATTTAGATCAAAGGTGCCGGGATTGGCAACGTTGGCCAGACTGAACAGGATTTCACCGGAACCCTGATCGCCAATATGACGGTCGAAAATCTTTCTGCCGCCAAAGCGAAATCCGGCAGCCAGCACGCCATCGAGCAACTGCTGGCCATCAATGGTCTCGCCTTTATTCGCCATCAGGTGCATCACTAACACTTCCTGAGGAGCAGAGGCTTTGGCCTTGGACGCTAACTGCTGGGCCTGGCCCATATCCAGTTGCGCCTTTTCTAATTCTGCTTTTTGTAGTTCGGCTCGCCCCTGTTCCACCGGCGTGGCCTCGAGGTCGAGCTGTTCTTGCCGGGATGGCGCAGAGCCTGAAAAGCCATCAGTGCCGCGCAACAGAGATTCAACCTCTTCAAGACTACCTTGATCACGCACACCAACCACACGGGAACCTCCCGAGGGAAACTGGCTGTCAAGATAGGGATCCGAGTCATCGCTGTTATTGGATGCAGATTTCTGCAACTTGCGCGATGACATGTGCAGGTTTTCGTAGCGATTGCGTTTTATGCGGCGCAAGCCGTCCAGCACCAAGGCCAGAACAACCAGCACTCCAACGACCAACAATAGTCCACGTGGGCCAAAAAAATCCATATCTGCGGCTTACTCAACTATCAAAAAAATTTAACTTATTGTAATTCGCAATTTAAAGAAACGCAGTTCTTTTTTTCACGACTCCTAGGCTGTCAGGCCTCAGCCAGTTCAGCCGCCTGGTTGACATCCACTGTTACCAGTCTGGATACCCCAGGTTCATGCATGGTCACACCCATTAACTGATTGGCCGCTTCCATTGAAATCTTGTTGTGGGTAATAAAGATAAACTGTACCTGATCAGACATCTCTTTGACCATATTGGCATAGCGCCCTACATTGGCGTCATCCAACGGCGCATCAACCTCATCCAGCATACAGAAAGGTGCAGGATTTAATTTAAAGATTGAGAACACCATGGCAATCGCCGTCATTGCTTTCTCGCCACCAGATAGCAGGTGAATAGATGAGTTCTTTTTACCTGGTGGGCGCGCCATTAGCGTAACCCCTGTATCCAGCAGATCATCCCCTGTCATCTCAAGGTAGGCATGACCACCGCCAAACAGTTTCGGGAACAGCTCCTGAATATGGCCATTGACCAGCTCAAAGGTCTCTTTAAATCTGGTGCGCGTCTCGCGATCAATTTTCTGGATCGCATTCTGCAGAGTCGTCAATGCATCTTCCAGCTCAGCATTTTGCTGATCAAGGTAGTCTTTGCGCTCTGACTCAATTTTGTACTCATCAATAGCCGCCAGATTGATGGGGCCAAGGCGCTGAATACGGTTGCCAATCAACTCCAACTGCTCTTCCCAATCCACCAGCGCCGCATCTTCATCCAGCGTTTCCAACAAGGTTTCCAGATCGGCTTTTTTCTCGGCAATCTGTTCTTCAATAGTGCGACTCAGGGTCCTTATCTCCTGGGCAGAAATACGCTGCTGCTCAAGCTTGCCCTGAACCTTCTGCACCTCGACTTCCATTTCACTGCGCAGCTTTTCCTGCTCGCGCATCTGGTGCTCAATAGCCTCGACAGCAGCTCGGACTTCGGCTAGTTCATTCTCAACCAGCAGGCGAGCTTCAAGCTGAGTTTCCAATTCAATCTTGTGACTATCAGTGGGATCTTCTTTGATATTAAAAGCTTCGCGCAACTGCTCGCGGCGCTCTTGAAGCCGCTCCACCTGCACTTCCAGACGGCTTATACCTTCTTTGATTGAGGTTAACTGAGTGCCCAGAGAGCCCTCGCGCATGGCCAGTTCCTGACGGCGATCGCGATCGTGGCGAGCGGTCTGGCGCACTTCATCGAGCTGGGTGCGGCAGGTGTCGCGCTGAGCAATAAGCTCTTCACGGCGCACTGTATCCGCCTCCATCTTGTCGATGGATTCCTGCAAAATAACCCGGGCTGCGGAGAGATTTTCCTGCTCGGTTTCGCTCTGGGTAACCACTTCAGCAAGCTCGTTTTCAGCGCGCTCTTTCCGCGCCTTGTACTGTTCAATCTGCACCTCAAAGCCCGTTAGCTTGGAGCGCAAATCAGTATAGCTAGCCTGCTGCTGGGAAATATTGGCGGCAATTTCCTGACGGTTCTGCTCAAGACTCTGCATGCGCTGTTCATTAGTTTGGCGGGTCTTTTCCAGCTCGCCAATACTGTTATCCAACTGCTCCAACTCGGCAACAATGGTTTCCAGCTCTTGCTTGCGCTGCAGCACACCTGCAGTGGCATCTTTATCTCGAGCCACCCGCAACCAGTTATTGCCCAGCCAGATACCATCCTGGGTGACCACAGATTCTATGGCGGATAGCGAGGGCTGCATTTTTAATGCAGCGCCCAGACTTTCGACGGCATAGACATTGCTCATTAAACCGCGAGCTGCATCCCCTTTAACCAGATCCCTGAGCAGCCGGCCTTTATCACCAGATTGAACACTAGCAGCGGCATTGCCCACCAGTAGCAACTCACCCTTTTTAAAGTCATCCAGCATATCCACGGCGCCTGCGATATCGTCCACGGCAACCGCCTGCAAATAGCTGCCAAGCACAGTTTCAACCGCCACTTCCCAGCCACTGCTCGGTTCGACGGAATCGGCTAGGCGAGGTTTATCACCGAGGCCTTTGGCGGCCAGCCACTGTCGCTCGGCATCATCACCTTTGGCTGCCTGTTGCAATGCTTCGAGAGAGGCCTGACGACCTTTTAAGGTTTGCTGACGACTGCGGGCACTATCGTGCTGCTCTGCGGCAATTTTTTCTTCGCCGCGCAATGCTTCGATTTCATCGGCATTGTCGACGCGCTGTTTCTCAATACTGTCGCGGTTAAGTTCCGCTTCAGACAGCATGGCCTGAATGGTGGCCATTTCTTCCTCAGCGGGACTGGCCTGAAAACTGCTGGCCTCGGTGGACAGTGATTCCTGTCGCTCGCTTAAACGACGCATCAGCTGTTCCAGATGCTGAATGCGAGACTGCTGCACCTCCGCCTGCTGTCTCGGGCTGGCTGACTTCTGATTGAACTCATCCCAGGTTTGCTGCCAACTCTGCATAGCCGCTTCTGCGGATTGCAGTGCCTCTGAGGAAATTGCTTCAGCGGCGGTGGCCTCTTCCAGCCCCGGCGCCAGTTCATCAAATTCTGCCTGCCATCCGGCGGCCTTTTGCCGATCCGCGGCCAGGTGCTGCTCCGCTTCGCTAAAGTTGCGCTCAGTCTGCTCCAGATCCTGGGACAGCTCCTGAGCCCGCTGCTGGGCGTGCTCTATGGCCTGTTCAATACGGGCAACGTCACCGCCAATTTTATAAAAACGCGCCTGCACTTCATTGAAAGCATCGCTGCGATCGGTAAATTCCGTGCGCAGTTTTTCAATGGCCGTGTCACAACCACTACGCTGGGTGATAAATTTTTCCTGCTCGATTTCCAGCGCACCAATCACCTGTTTTTGCTCGGTGGCAGAGGCGTTGTAACCACGCCATTTCAGGGCCAGCAATTCCGCGGAGATCTGACGCTCTTCTTTTTTATACTCAGCGTATTTCTCTGCGGCTTTAGCCTGACGCTCAAGACGACCCAGCTGACGACCCAGCTCATCGCGGATATCGGTCAGACGCTCAAGGTTTTCCATGGTGCGCTGAATGCGCCCCTCGGTATCCCGGCGGCGCTCTTTATATTTGGAAATACCTGCGGCTTCTTCAATATAAACTCGCAGTTCATCCGGCTTGGCCTCAATCAGACGGGAGATCATGCCCTGCTCAATAATGGCGTAACTGCGCGGACCCAGACCTGTGCCCAGAAAGATATCGGTAATATCACGGCGGCGGCATTTATTGCCATTGAGGTAGTAATTAGACTGACCATCGCGGGTCACTTTGCGCTTGATACCAATCTCATTGTAGGAGGCGTACTCACCGACGATACGACCATCGGAGTTATCGAATATCAGTTCAATAGAAGCCTGCCCCACTGGCTTGCGACCACCGGAGCCATTAAAGATCACATCAGACATGGACTCGCCGCGGAGATTCTTGGCCGAGCTCTCACCCATGACCCAGCGCACGGCATCGATAATATTCGATTTGCCACAGCCATTGGGGCCGACCACGGCGCACAGGTTACTTGGGAAGTTGACATTTGTTGGGTCCACAAAGGATTTGAACCCAGCTAATTTGATCGATTTAAGCCGCATGTTTAGTCATTCTACTTATATTCGGTCCAGTCCGTTGGCCGCAGGATTGCTTATCAGTTAGCCTTCAATTCTACACAGTCTGAGCCCTACACAAAACAGTAAATCATTGATTGAGGCATTTACTTTGGATCGGGCCATTATCAGAGACTAAAATCAGGCCCGTTGGTAGTGATTAAGGCCCCTGGCAGCTGACTTAAGGCCTCTGGCGATTGATAAAGAGCCGGATAATATCATTGGAGGGTAGCTCAACAATCTCAGAACTGGTCTCCCAGTCTCCAGACTGCGGTGTCGCTGAGCCAGTCGCCGATAATCGAGCCACCAGGCGCACCTCAGTGGTACTGGATATCCCCCGCCCCGCCATCAGCGCATCACTGTCGCTCAAAGTCAAAGTCGCAGGTAGATCGGCAGCCCGCAGCTTGCGTGCAGCTAGGGGCATAGGAGACCCGGAGGCCGCAACAACAGCCACAAATACCAGCTGGTCAGGGGTAAAGGCAATGTTCGAGTCCAGACTCACTGACAGCTTAATCTTCGGCCGATCAGACTGCTCCGGGGACAGCGGCTCGCCGCCAGAGAGTATTTTCTCAGCGCGCTCTATACCAACCAGCAGAGCCTGAGCTGTGGAACTGGCGGGATCCAAACTCTGACGAGCGCCCTGCCAATAGGTAACCGCCAACTGTAACTGACCATTCTGAAATGCCTGAATACCTTTTAAGCCCAGCACTGTAGGATTGCTGGAATCTACCGCAAAGGCTCTCTCCATAGCATCAACAACTGGCGCACTAAACGTACTGCCTTGCAGCAGAAATAATGTCTCGGCATATTGCGCGAGCAGATACCCATCCTCTGGCTGAGCCTCAACGGCCGCAGCAAGATGCTGACTGGCGGAGAGCAGATCACCTTCTGCAAGTGCCGACTGGGCCAGCATAACCCAGTAATAAACATTTTCAGGACGCTGCTCGGCGCGCTGTGCAACTGCGCCGTCTAGCTGCTCACGCCATTGCTCAAACCGTTCAGCATCTTCAGTTAGCTCGGGGCCCTGCTCCATTAACCGAACAATTTCTTCGTCAGCATAGGCACCCAGCTTGTTGTAGCTAAGCCAAGTGATCAGAGGCACAGTGATAATCAGCACCGGCAGCAGCCACAGGCCTGATCTGCTGAGCTGCGATGCGGAATGCTCAGTCGCTGTATTGGTCAACAGGAGTTGCTGGGCATCCGCAAGCAGCTGTTCATACTGATCCTGGCTGATCTCGGCATTATCCAACTGGCGCTGGAACTGTTCCTGCTGCTCGCGAAAAATAGCCACATTGGTCTGCTCAACCGAGAAATCCGAGCTGGAACGGCGCCAGCTCGATATGAATGGGTAGAGGATAAAAATACTGGCGGCCACCAGCATCAGTATAAACATGGGCCAGAATGTCATTACTGTTTATCCTTATTGCGTAAAAGCTGATCCAGACGCTGTTGATCCACAGAGCTCAGTTGATCATTTTGTTCCACCGGCATATCGCTGCTGGAGCGATTAAAATACAGTCTGTAGAGAACCCATAAACCAAATAGCAGAAAAACCACCGGCGCAGCCCACAACAGCCAGGTATTTTGGTTCACCTCTGGTCGGTAAAGAATAAATTCAGAGTAGCGGCTCTTGAGATAATTTTTGATCTCCCGATCGCTCATGCCCTCCTCAAGCAACGTATGAACCTGAGCACGCAAATCCTCAGAGATAGGAGAATTGGAATCCGCCAGATTTTGGTTTTGACACTTGGGGCAGCGCAATTCCTGAACCAGCTGCTGATACCTGATGCGCAGAGACTCATCGGAAAATTCAACCACAGCTGTGCTGGCAACAGCCATGTTGGCGAGCAGCAAGCTGAGAACCGCAAACCCCAGCCCCCTCATTGAGAAACTCCGGTTAGCTCTTGGTACAGCGCCTTAAACTCAGCATCCCAAATGCGATCGTCCACCACCCCAACCCGACGATGGCGGATTATACCGTCGCCATCAACCAGATATGTTTCCGGTGCGCCATACACCCCCAGATCAATGCCCAGGCTACCCTCGGCATCGAAAATATTAAACTGATAGGGATTGCCCCGCTCATAAAGCCAAAGTTTGGCCTCAGCCCGCTGATCCTTGTAATTAAGGCCAACAATCACAACCCCCTGCTCGGCCAGGCTATTGAGCTTCTGATGCTCAATACGGCAGGCAAAACACCAGGTTGCCCAGACATTGACCAGCAGCACCTGACCGCGGAAGTCCTCGCGGCTGACAATCTCCTGATCACCCTCAAGCCGGGGTAAAAAGAATTCAGGAAAAGGTTCGCCAACCAGCGCAGAGGGCAATTCCTGAGGGTCTTTATCGAGCCCCAAAAGCAGCACAACACTGAGCGCGGCAAAGAGCGCCAGAGGGATAAATAGTGCGAGTCTATTCATCAGCCCGGCACCATATTCACAGTATTCTCTGTGCTCTTGCGTCTGCGCCGGTAACGTTTATCCATCGCGGCTAGCAGGCCACCCAGAGCAATCATCATACCGCCCAGCCAGATACAGCGCACAAATGGCTTCACCTGCAGCCGGATAGCCCAGGCCTGACCTTCGAGGGGCTCGGCGAGAGAAACATAGAGATCACGGCTGAGGGCAGCATCGATAGCGGCTTCGGTCATCACCTGCCCGCCCGCTTTGTAGTTGCGCTTTTCCGGTAGCATCACAGTGCTAAAGCCTGACTCAGACTGCACCTTGATCTGCCCCCTGTAGGCAATATAGTTAGGTCCCTGAACCTGCTCGACACCGGCAAATTCAAACTCATAATCAGCCACCTGTGCTGTATCTCCCGGCATCATGCGCACATCAATCTGGGCATCATAGATACTACTGAGGCCAACACCTAGAATGCACACAGCCAGGCCTATATGGGCGCAGACCATACCCCAATAGCTACCGGACAGGCGCCTGATATGACCCACTTTGCCCCCCAGTTTGTCGGACAGATCTGTCAACGTCATGGTGACCACCCAGAAAAACAGCAGCAAAGTAAATACCGCGCCGAAGGAATAACTTTCCCAGGACATCTGAGGCGCTAAAAAAAGCGGCAGCACCAGAGCTGCACAAACCGAGACTATCCCAGGTATAACCCCTTTGTTGAGCAACAGCGAAGAATCGGTTTTTTTCCATCTGGTAAAGGCCGCAAATCCAACACTTAGCGCCAGACCGGACATTAGCGGCACAAAAAAGAAATCAAAATAGGGAGGGCCAACAGAAATCTTGCCCAGATCCAATACATCGGCCAGCAATGGGTACAGGGTACCCACCAGAATCATGGCCATGGAACTGACCAGCAAAATATTATTTACCAGCAACATCATCTCTCTCGACCAGGCCCCATAACCGGCTGCCTTGTGCATGGCCGGACCGCGCAGGGCAAACAGCAACAGTGAACCGCCAATGACCACAGCCAAAAACGCCAGAATAAACACCCCTCGCTCAGGGTCACTGGCAAAGGCATGTACCGAGGTCAAAATACCGGAGCGAACCAAAAAGGTGCCCAGCAGACTCAGGGAGAAGGCAAAGATCGCCAGCAGCAAAGTCCAGCTGCGGAACACACCGCGCTTTTCCGTCGCTGCGATACTGTGCACCAGAGCCGTACCCACTAACCAGGGCATAAATGACGCATTCTCTACCGGATCCCAGAACCACCAGCCGCCCCAGCCCAGCTCGTAATAGGCCCACCAGCTGCCAAGGGTGATACCTATGGTCAGAAAAACCCAGGCCAAATTAATCCAGGGCCGCGACCAGCGTGCCCAGGCACTGTCAAACTGTCCACCGATCAGGGCGGCAATAGCAAAGGCAAAGGGCACAGCAAAACCCACATAGCCCATGTACAACATGGGCGGATGCACAATAAGACCAAAATCCTGTAGCAGAGGATTGAGGTCGCCCCCCTCCAGCGGTGCAATGGGCAAAATGCGTTCAAACGGGTTGGAAGTCAGCAGCAGAAATAGCGCAAACCCAACAGCGATAGCGCCCAGTATCGACAGCACCCGAGCAGAGAGCTGCAGAGGTAGATCGCGACTGAACATTGCCACAGCCCCAGACCAGCCAGCGAGAATCAATGCCCACAGCAGCAGCGAGCCCTCGTGAGCGCCCCAAACCGCGCTAAATTTAAACCGGTCCGGGAGTAAAGTATTAGAGTTATTGGCCACATATCTAAGGGAGAAATCATCCAGCAAAAAGGCATTGGCCAGGCAGGCAAAAGACAGGCCCATAAAGACAAACTGACCCACAGCCATAGAGCGACCCAGCTCCATCCAGCTGCGGTAACCATTAAAGGATCCGAGCATGGGCACCAGCGCCTGAACCAGGGCAAAACACAGTGCGACAATTAAAGCTGCATGTCCCAACTCAGGCGTCATTGCGCTGCTTCCTGTCGCTGCTTGCTCTCATAGGCGGCATTCATTGCGTCAGCCACCTCGGGAGGCGTGTAATTCTCATCATGTTTAGCCAGCACTTCATTGGCCTGCAACACCAGGTTTTCATCCAGCTTGCCCGAAGCAATAGCGGCCTCGCCCTCGGCAAACAGGTCGGGAAGAATACCGCCGTACTGCACATCCAATGTGGCCATACCATCGGTGACAGTAAACCGAACATCCAGAGAGTCTGGTGAGCGCACCACAGAGCCGTCAACCACCATACCGCCAGCCCTTATGTTGACCGACTGGGGCGCTTCCCCCGCGGCAATCTGTGCCGGGGTATAAAAGTAATTGGCATTCTGACCAATCATATAAGCTATAAGTCCCACCACCAGAGAGGCGGTAACCACAATAAGAATCACCATCTGCAGGCGCTGTTTGCGTATTGGGTGCATTATTGCTTTTCCTCCCCGGCCCCGCGGCGCCGCTGCTCCCGGCGCAACTGCCGGGCAATAGATTTTAAATTGGCGCGATGTAACTGCAATGGCCGCACCAGCAGCCAGCCCATCACCAACAAGGACACCAGCACAGCAGTCCAGACATAGGGGCCATGACCTGCCATCTCCAGCATCTGCTGAAAACTATCAAACTGAAACTTCATTCTTCAGCCTCCCCTGCTGAGTCTTTATCAGCCTGCAATGCCAGCTCACAGACCCATGCGGCTTTGCGCTCGCGCTGCAATATCTCAGCGCGGGTAAATAAAATTAATGCCAGAGCATAAAAGCAGTAGAGAGCGATAATCATCATCAACAGAGGCTGGAACATATCAATATGCATGCTCGGGGCTGAGGTCAGCTTGATAGTGGCTGGCTGATGCAATGTGTACCACCAGTCCACAGACTTGTAGATAATCGGAATATTGACTGTGCCTACCAGAGCCAGAATAGCGCTGGCCTTATTGCCAGACTCCTGACTGTGAAATGCATATTGCAGCGCCAGCACCCCCAAATAGAGAAATAGCAAAATCAACATAGAGGTAATGCGCGCATCCCAAACCCAGTAAGTGCCCCAGGTAGGCTTGCCCCAGACAGCACCGGTAAACAGCGCCAAAAAGGTCAGTGCAGCGCCAATGGGAGCGGCTGATTTCATCACCATATAGCTGAGCTTCATTTTCCAGATCAAACCGATAGCACCGGCAATTGCCATCAGATAATAACCAGCCAGAGCTAGGAACGAGACTGGAACATGGAGATAAATAATACGAAAACTATTGCCCTGCTTGGCATCCTGAGGCGCATAGCCGAGCCCCCAGACCAGACCAGCAGTTAATAACAGCAATGTCAGGGTCCACAGCCATGGCAGCCAGCGACCTGTGGTTTCATAGAACCAGCGCGGAGATCCCAGTCGATAAAACCATGTCCAATCCCGATTTGAAGCCATAATCTACAAAACCCTTAAAAGTTAATTGCTGCTAACCAGCCGCAGCGCACCAGCAATGGCCAATGGACAGAGCGCAATCGCTGCGCAGAGCATGGCCGCCAATATTGCCAGAGGCCCCAACCAGTTAAATCCATCCACCGCGGTCTGCACCGCAGCACTGCCGAAAATAATCACCGGTATATACAGCGGTATCACCAATATGGACAACAGTAAGCCACCTTTGCGCAATGATACGGTCAGCGCCGCACCCACTGCACCAATCAGACTCAGGCAAGCGGTGCCTACAGCTAAACTGGCCATCATCGGCACCATGGCCACTGGGGGCAGTGACAGCATCAGACCAATAAGCGGCGACACCATTGTCAGGGGCAAACCTGTCACCAGCCAATGGGCTGTGACCTTGCCCAATACTGGCAGTGCCAGCAGTTGCGGGGCAATTAACATCTGCTCCAGAGAACCATCCTGGTGGTCTGTGGCAAATAACCCCTCTGTCGACAGCAAGGTTGCCAATAGCGCCATCACCCAAATCATACCCGGAGCCAGCTCCGCCAGTCGCCCCGGATCAGGGCTTACTCCCAGAGGAATCAATATGGACACCAGTAAAAAGAACATCAACGGGCTGGCCGCCTCACCCAGTCGCCGGTAGGACAGCAGCAAATCGCGCTTTAAATAGGCAGTAAAACCTATATTACTCATTGCTGTTGCTCCCGATCTGAATGGGGCTCAATACTGTATTTACGAACCTTATCCATAGCCAGATCTTGGTGAGTCGAGAGCAATATGCAGCCACCGGCAGCTAGATGACTGCCCATACGCGCCTGCAAAATATCTACGCCCTGCTTGTCTATGGCAGTAAATGGCTCATCCAGATACCAGATTTTAGCCTCAGTGGTGAACAGTCGCGCCAGAGCCACTCGCCTGTGTTGCCCAGCAGAGAGGCTGTAACAGGGCACATCTTCATAGCCGCGCAGGCCAACCTCAGCCAGGGCCGCGCCAATCTCAGGGGCAGAGGTTGTTGCAGGACTCATCCAGCGCAAGTTTTCCTCTGCACTGAGCGTCATCTTCACCGCCGGTTGGTGGCCGATATAGAGAATGCTTGCCAGATACTCATAATGGCAATCAGTAATATTTTCGCCACTAAACAGAATCGAGCCAGATGTAGGCTGCAGCGCACTGGTCAGCAGCCTTATCAATGTGGTTTTGCCAGCCCCATTTGGGCCCTCAATCTGCACAATATCCCCCGCCTCAACATTGAAGCTGGCAGGTTCAAAGATGTTGCAGTCGTCACGTTCAAAGAACAGGCGATCAACCGATAAGAGAGGCGTTTTGGGCAACAGGTAATTCCGCGGTCTGGTTAATTTTTGCGGCTGGGATTGTAGCAAAATTCAGGCGCGAGATGTTGGCTTTCATGGATTTAACTGGCAGCGTACAAGCGGATGGAATCAGCAGTATTGTCAATCAAAATCATCGTCAAAATCATATTCTTGAACCTGCTTCTGGATACGGGCATCTTCAAGCTTTAACTCCAGACGACGCCTTGACTCCAGCTTCACCTGTGCCTGCTGCTTGTCGGTCAGACTAGGCTCCTCAGTCACCGCTGACTCACCTATATCCCCGTCAACATTTAGTTCATCAAGATCATCGCCCATCACTCAACCTCAGGTTCACAACCTAACAACTTTCAGTTACAGATAAATACGGTACAAAGCGGAAAATAAGTGCAAAATAATCAATCGTCAAGAAAATAAAATAGCCGGGGAATCTATTGTCTGGTCACCAGTCAAACCAGTTAGATTACCCAAACGTAGTATTCACCGTCACAATAAAGCAGTCAGGCTATTGGAGAAAGCATTTGAATATCCCGGTTTTTAAACTTCCCGCCAGGGCTCTGGCCACATTAATAGTGCTTTTCAGCTTCAGTCAGACCAGCATTGCTGAGCAGCAAGAGGCTATTTTTGCCGGTGGCTGTTTTTGGTGCATAGAGAGCGACTTTGAAAAACTCGACGGGGTAATAGCGGTGGTCTCTGGCTATATTGGCGGTCATATTGCCAACCCCAGCTACAAGCAGGTTTCATCTGGCAAGTCGGGTCATACTGAAGCTGTCAAAATAACCTTTGACAACCAAACCATCAGTTTCCAGGAGCTGTTGGCGCATTTTTGGGTCAATATTGACCCTCTGGATGGTGACGGCCAGTTCTGTGATCGCGGCCCCCAGTACCGCAGTGAACTATTTTTTCTCAACAGGAAGCAGCAACAGGCGGCTCAACAGTCCCTGGATCAGCTCAATGCCAGCGGCACATTAAAGGGACCCATTAAGACCAAAATAACCGAGGCCAGCACATTCTATCTGGCTGAGGACTATCATCAGGATTACTACAAAAAGAACCCCACAAGGTACAACTATTACCGCTGGAGCTGCGGTCGCGACAAGAGACTAATGCAGCTGTGGGGTGCTAAAAAAGACTAGGGCGTCTAATGCACCACTAGCATATCGGCCTTCAAATAGCGCAGCACCTTCTCCGAAGAGTTGCCGATAAACTTACCCGCCAGACCGCGATTGGCGGCGCTGCCAATCACTAGCAAGCCATGAGTATCAACAGTCTCCGCCAGCGCCCTGTCCACCCGACCTGTTAGCATCTCAATTCTGTCGGGCTGAACTCTGAGTCTATCTAGCATAAGCTCGAGCTTCTGCTGGCTGCGCGCCTTGGCCTCGGCAGCGGTTTCATGCCAGAGTACAGACTGCCCTGGAACAGGTGGCACATAGGCCATAGGTACTGCCATGGCATTAAAGTCGGGCAGTACAGACACTACCCACAGCGGCTTAGATAGCGCACCAGCAAGTCTTTGCGCCTGACCAATCACTCTCTCATCCAACGCACGATGCTCGGGGCTTTCATCCAGAGTGCTAACCGCAGCAATAACCTCTTGAATATCCGCATTCTGGTCACTGATCAACCACAGAGGGCAACTCGCATCACGCAGCAGGTGCCAGTCTTCAGGTGTCTGTAAAAAGTCCACCAGTCGCGAGTGCCTGTCCCCCACCACCTTGATAATCAAGTCGGCTTCCATCTTGCGAGCCTTGTCTACCACTGGTAGGTACCAGCGTTTGCCCCAGGTCATGCTGGAACTAAAATTTACATTAAATTGATCGGTCAGTAATCTGAGCTTGGTTTCAGCTCTATCGAGAAGGGACTGCTTGATATCCTTATAATTATCGAAACCTACATATTTGTGCATCTCTTCAATCTGATCATAGACAGTCATTAACAAATGCAGCCTGCCCTCAGTTCGGTCGATTATCTTGACTGCCTGAGCTACTGCCTGCTCATCGGCGTCAGATCCATCCAGTACTACAAGAATATTTTCCATAGTTGCTCCTAACAGCTGCTCCCAGCCATGTATTGTTATTTCCGTATTAATTCTAGTCGGGTCGAGGATCAGCCCTACCGGTTACACGACATCAGATGATATAGGTCAATTCTGTGTCTATACTCTGCCTATAGTTTCTAGATTAAGGCCACACCCCAGAGTTCAAACTGGCGTCTGTGCCACAGTGGGCAGAATCCGAAACTCAATCAGCCAAGGAAGGGAATCCCATGCGATCACCGCAACTTATGATCAAACCCAACAACTGCCACAGCTGTCGGATGAGTGCTCTGTGCCTGCCGCTGGCGCTGCGCACAAGTGATCTGGACCTGCTGGACAATGCGATTAAGCGGGGCAAACCCATGCAGAAAAACCAGTCAGTATTTTATGCTGGAGACAGGTTCACCTCGGTGTACGCCATTCGCAGCGGTGCAGTGAAGTCCTACTGTATTACCGATGATGGTACTGAGCAGGTAACAGGCTTTTATTTACCCGGAGAGATATTTGGCTGGGATGGCATTGCCAACGGCAACCATTCAAATCATGCAGTTACCCTTGAAACCTCGGCACTCTGCGAGATCCCCTTCGCCCAATTTGAGCGTCTCAGTGCCACCATGCCTATGCTGCAGCAGCATTTTATGCGCCTGATGTCGAAAGAAATCAGCACAGACCAAGCCCTGATTACATTGCTGAGCAAGAATTCCGCCGAAGAGCGAGTGGCCAGTCTGTTAATCAGCCTGTCAAAACGCCTCAAGAGCCAGCATCTTAGCGCCACTAAATTTCGTCTGCCCATGTCCAGAGCAGATATCGGCAACTATCTCGGTCTCACCGTCGAGACTGTCAGTCGGGTATTCAGCCGCTTTCAGAGCTTTGATCTAATTTATTGCGAGCGCAAAGAAATCGAAATCATCAATCTAGAACGGCTCTCATCACTGGCCCATAACGCTGAACACCTCTAAGGTCGGCAACCTGACTACAGTTTAGATTGAGCTGACATCCAGCCCGTCCTACAATGCGTAAAACCATTGGAATCAACAATGAAAATCTACTTAGTTGGCGGCGCTGTTCGCGATAAATTGCTCGACTACCCCAGTGATGAAAATGACTGGGTGGTTGTGGGTGGCTCACCTCAAGAGATGATCGACCTGGGCTATCAGCCTGTGGGACAAGACTTTCCTGTCTTTATCAATCCCAAAACCGGCGAAGAATACGCCCTGGCCCGCACCGAGCGAAAATCCGGCCGCGGCTATCAGGGTTTCAGCTTTCATACCGCACCAAATATCAGCCTCGAAGATGACCTGATTCGCCGGGATCTCACCATCAATGCCATGGCAGAAGATGACAACGGCCAGATTATTGACCCCTATGGTGGCCAGCAAGACCTTAACAACAAGCTGCTGCGCCATGTGTCCGACGCCTTTACCGAAGATCCACTGCGAGTGTTACGTGTGGCGCGCTTTGCCGCTCGCTACCATCATTTGGGCTTTACCATAGCGCCAGAGACCATGGGCCTGATGCAAAATCTGGTTCGCTCCGGTGAACTTGCCCATCTGGTGGCGGAGCGCCTGTGGAAAGAAACCGAGCGCGCCCTCTGTGAGCGTTCGCCGGATATCTATATTCAGGTGCTGCGTGACTGTGGCGCCCTGGCCGAACTATTTCCAGAAGTGGAAAAGCTGTTTGGTGTTCCCCAGCGCGCCGACTACCACCCAGAGGTCGACACCGGAATACACACATTGATGTCATTGCAACAGGCCGCCAGACTCTCCGACTGTGCCAAGGTGCGGTTTTCTGTACTGGTTCATGATTTGGGCAAAGGCATTACCCCTGATGATGTACTGCCCAGCCACAAAGGCCACGAAGCTCGGGGCCTACCGCTGGTTAAAGATGTCTGTGATCGCCTTAAGATACCCAATGAGCATCGCCAGCTGGCCATGGTGGTAACCGAATTTCACCTGCTGTGCCACAAAGCACAGGAGCTGCGGCCAGAAACCATATTAAAACTGCTTAAAGGTCTTGGGGCATTAAAATCCGCAGAGCGATTTGAAGACTTTTTGCTCTGCTGCGAAGCAGATGCAAGGGGGCGCACAGGTTTTGAGGATCGCGACTACCCCTCCTCAGATTATTTGCGCCAGGCACGACAGGTGGTCATCAATACCGATATCTCAGACCTTATTAACTCAGAGATCAGCGGCGCGGAGATTGGCCAGCAACTTAGCCTGCGACAGACTGCAGCACTCACTGAATTTAAACAAAATTACCCGACATCCCAGGCATAACTATGAATCAAAAAGATCGGCAAGTGGTACTGATAACCGGCGCCGCGAGACGTATAGGTGCAGTCACTGCCCAGCTGTTTCACGAGGCTGGTTACACAGTGGTTATTCATTACAATAATTCCGCTGCCGCTGCCGACAGGCTATGCGAACAGCTTAATGCCCAGCGCCCTGATAGCTGCCTGCTGGTGCAAACCGATCTCAATGATATGTCCGCGCTGGATAAAATCGTCGATTTAATCAACAGCTTGGGTCGCCTCGATGTGCTGATCAACAATGCCTCAAGCTTTTACCCTACCCCATTGGAAAACTGTGACGACCAGCAGTGGAATGATCTGATTAACAGCAACCTTAAAGGGCCGTTCTTTCTATCCAAAAAGCTAGCGCCAATGCTAATTAAAGCCCAGGGGGCCATTGTTAATATCTCGGATATGCATGCCCGTCAGGCGCTTAGCGATCACCCCATATACACCATTGCCAAAGCCGGCAATATTGCCATGACCAAATCAATGGCCAAAGATCTCGGCCCCCATGTTCGCGTCAACAGTGTTGCTCCCGGAGCCATTTTGTGGCCAGAGCATGAACAGGATGATGTGGATAAACAGAGCTCTGTGCTGAGCAAGGTGCCCATGGGCAGACTGGGTACAGAGTCCGATATTGCCAAGACGGCATTCTTTTTAGCGGTAGATGCGACCTATATGACAGGCCAGACTATCGCCGTAGATGGCGGCAGCTCCAACAGCCTTTAGGCAGACGGCGGCAGATTGATGCCGCGCCAGGCAAAAGCCACAGGCCAGAGTTTCTGCTTGTCTCTGTCATAGTTCCGCCAGTGCTGACTGTACGTCTTGCCAGTCACCGGATGAATATGATCACCAGCAACTTCAGCCAGAGGCTGCAGTACAAAGGCGTTTTTAAGCACCTCATCCCGGGGGAGTTTAACCCCCTCGATCTCGCCAGCTACATCATCCACCGTAAGAATATCTATATCCAGACTGCGCGGCCCGAATCGCGGCGCACTGCGATCGCGGCCATTTTGATCCTCAATCTGCTTGAGCAGCCTTGAGACAGTGCCAATCGTCGCGTCGGTGCGGATGCCCACCACCAGATTGTAAAAGCTATCCCCTTCAAACCCCACAGACTCACTCTCATACACCGAGGAGATAATCAGCTCACCAAAGTTCTCAGCCAGGCTGTCCAGCGCTGCACCTATATGCAGGTGCCGCTGAATATTGCTGCCTAGACTCAGAAACAATAATGCCATCAGGTTCGCTCGCCTCGCTCGATAATAATACCCACGTCCTGAGAATATCTTAGTGCACCTGGTTTGCTGACACGGAGCTTTAACCAGGGAACAGAGAACTCTTCGCGGACAATACGGGCAATTTCTTCAGCCATACGCTCCACCAGCAAAAACTCACTGGCCTCAATAAAGGCAATCAGGCGCTTGGCAATGGACTTATAGTTGAGCGCATGCTCAATATCATCGGTCTCCGCCGCCTTGCGGATATCATGGGCCATCTCCAGATCTAGGCTGATGGTCTGTTTGACCTCGCGCTCCCAGTCATAGATACCAATAATGGTCTCAATGCGCAGGTCTCTTATATAAACAATATCCATTTCTATTCCTTAATTAGCGGGACTGTATATTTTGTAACTGATCCAGAGGCCAGCGTGGCGTGGCCGCAATGGCCAGTTCATTGCGCTGACCAGCCACCAGGCGCTGACAGCCCGCATAGGCAATCATGGCGCCATTATCAGTGCAAAATTCATGACGTGCATAGAAAACCTCGGCGCTCTCTTTCGCCAGCGCGACCTCAAGTTTGTGGCGCAATCTGCTATTGGCCGACACGCCGCCAGCGATTACCAGTGTTTTCATGCCAGTTTGCTTCAACGCCCGGCGACATTTAATCACCAGAGTATCCACCACCGCCTCCTGAAAGCCAGCACAGATATCCACAGCATCTTTATCATTGGGCAATAGATCTTCGCCCCGGTGTTTTTCAATCAAATTGCGGGTAAATGTCTTGAGTCCTGAAAAACTAAAGTCGAGCCCAGGTCGATCGGTCATCGGGCGAGGAAAATCAAAGCGGTCAACCTGACCACGGTCTGCCATAGCAGCCAGTACAGGGCCACCAGGATAATCCAGATCGAGCATTTTCGCGGTCTTGTCAAAGGCTTCGCCAGCGGCATCGTCCAATGACTCACCCAGCACCTCATATTCACCAATGGCTTCAACCGAGACCAGCTGGGTGTGACCGCCGGACACCAACAGCGCGACAAAGGGAAACTGCGGAGGGCTCTTCTCCAGCATCGGCGCCAATAAATGGCCTTCCATATGATGTACTCCAAGCACCGGAATATCCAAGGCATAGCCAAGGGCAGTGGCCATAGCCCCACCAACCATCAGCGCCCCCATCAGACCCGGGCCTGAAGTGTAGGCAATACCCTGCAAATCAGCCTTGTTAATGCCAGCCTCGTCCAACACTAGGTTAAGCAGCGGGATAATTTTGCGCACATGGTCTCTGGAAGCCAGCTCAGGCACCACACCACCATATTCTGCATGGAGTTTGACCTGAGAATAAAGGGTATGGGCGAGCAAACCCCGCTCACTGTCATAGACAGCTAGTCCGGTTTCATCGCAGGATGTTTCGATACCCAATACAAGCATTTGCCAGAGGCCTTAAATAACCATTAGGGGTGCAACTTTAAACCCTCTGCCGCCCGCTGTGAACCTGTACTTTACCGGATATTGAGGGCTGCTAAAAAGCCTGCAAAAACCTTTGCATCAACAGGCCTAAGTGTATAGACTACGCGCCCTTGAAGAGTCGACTACAGACAGGCTGTATCGGCAATTGTTTTTCACTACAGGATTATGCATTTATGCCAAGCGTTCGAATCAAAGAAAACGAGCCCTTTGACGTAGCACTACGTCGCTTTAAACGTTCATGCGAAAAAGCCGGTATTCTGGCCAAAGTTCGCAGCTGTGAGTTCTACGAGAAGCCCACTTGGGAACGCAAGCGCAAAGCTGCTGCCGCTGTAAAGCGCAACCAGAAAAAAGTATCTCGCGAATCACGCAAGTTTACTCGACTCTACTAGAACAAGCTCTGACCCCAGAGTTGTTTTTTTAAAAGAGTTATTTCAAAGAGCGCCCCGTCGGCGCTTTTTGTGTTTCTGGAATTCACAAAACCAACCTAGCAATGGAGCCGAGCAACTGCCATGTCAATGAAAAAACAGATTAACGACGCCATGAAAGACGCCATGCGTGCCAAAGACAAAGCCCGTCTGGGTGCCATTCGTCTAATGCAGGCAGAATTTAAACGCATTGAAGTGGACGAGCGCATTGAAATTGACGATGCCCGAGTGCTGGCCGTACTGGATAAAATGGTTAAACAGCGCCGCGACTCCATCAATCAGTATGAAGCTGCAGGACGCCAGGAACTGGCTGATGTGGAAATCGCCGAAATTGCCGTGATTCAGGATTTTCTACCCGCTGCCCTCAGCGACGAAGAGATCAGCGCCATGGTGCAGGCCGCCATCGAACAGACAGGCGCCAGCTCAATGGCTGATATGGGCAAGGTGATGAGCATTATCAAACCCCAGATTCAAGGCCGTGCCGATGCTGGTGTCGTGAGTGGACTGGTGAAGGCCGCCCTTACCGCCTAAGGCGCCCTGATTGCAAAACTCTGTTTAAATTTCCCGCGGGAAGGCGTTACACTGTTGCCTCAAAATTAATAGCTCGTAGCGCCAATGCCCGGATTAATTCCCCAGACATTTATTGATGATCTGCTCGACCGCGTCGATATAGTCGATGTGGTCAACAGCCGCCTGCAGCTTAAAAAAGCAGGCAAGAATTACAAAGCCTGCTGCCCGTTTCACGAAGAGAAAAGCCCCTCCTTTACCGTCGCCCAGGACAAGCAGTTCTACTATTGCTTTGGCTGTGGCAGTGGCGGCAACGCACTGGGCTTTGTAATGGAATTCGACCGGGTGGATTTTTTGCCCGCCGTAGAAATGCTGGCCAAAAATGCCGGACTGGAAATCCCCAGAGAAGCAGCGCCAGATCGAGCCGTCAGTAAACAAAAAGACAGCCTCTACTCCATACTCACAGAGTCGGATAAATTTTTCCGTCAGCAACTGCGCTCCCACCAAGCTGCCGCGACAGCAGTAGACTACCTTAAAGGGCGCGGACTCAGCGGCCAGATAGCCGCGAAATTTGGTGTAGGTTACGCCCCTCCAGGCTGGGATAACCTGCTCAACCACACAGGCACAGAGCCGGAAAAAGTAAAATTGCTGGAAGAATCTGGCATGCTGATCGTCAAACCGGAAGAGAAAAAGCAATACGACCGCTTTCGCCACCGCATTATGTTCCCCATTCGCGATCAGCGCGGGCGCACTATCGGCTTTGGTGGCCGAGTACTGGACGACAGCACCCCAAAATACCTCAATAGCCCGGAAACCCCCGTATTCCACAAAGGCCGTGAACTCTATGGTCTCTATGAAGCTCGCCAGGCATTAAAAGAAATCCCCTGCCTGATTATGGTCGAAGGCTATATGGATGTGATTGCCCTGGCTCAATATGGCATTCACAACGCGGTGGCCACATTGGGCACAGCATTAACCGAAAATCATCTGCAAAAGCTCTTTCGCTACACCTCAGAGCTGGTTTTTTGCTTTGATGGCGATAAAGCCGGTATCCGCGCAGCAGCCCGCTCACTGGAAATCGCGCTGCCAGAAATGCGCGACGGTGTCTCCGCCAAATTCCTATTTCTGCCCGATGGTGAAGACCCGGACAGCATGGTGCGCAAAATGGGCACCGCCGATTTCCAGAAGCTGGTGGACGATGCCCAGCCCCTGTCAGAGTTTCTCTTTGAGCAACTCAGCGACGGCATAGATTGCAGTACAGCCGATGGCAAAGCGCGGCTCAGTAAAGTCTGTGCCCCGCAGATCAATCGCATTCCTCAGGGCGTATTTCGCCAGCTTATGCTGGAAGAGCTCTCACGCCGCACCGGCATCAGTGCCGACAATCTGCGTGCCTATGTTGCCAGTCACAACCCCCCTGAGCAGAGAGCCGCAGCAGAACCGGCAAAGACCCCAGCTAGCGGCGCAGGACAGATGGGCGCACCGGATTACGGCAATCGCGATCCCCGGCAATACGAATCGGCAGAAGGCTTTCATCCCGGCATGGAATATGAGCCTTTCCCTGATCTAAATGCCGAGCCGGTGAGTAAAATCCGCCTGTCGCCGGTAAAATTTCTCACCGCACTACTGTTAAATCATCCGGGGCTGGCGGAACATGCGGACAATACCGATCTTCTGGAGAACAGCAAGGACAGAGATATTGAGTTATTTATGCGGGTGCTCAAACTGGTAAAGGAGAACCCCCAGTACAAACCCTCGCATATATTCGCCTACTGGCTCGGCACCCATGGCAATCAGGACGAAACCAAAGCCCTGCAGGCCCTGGCTGCCACTGAGCTTTACCATCCACCCAAAGGTATGGGCCGCGATGATCACCAGGAATTCTGCGATGCGCTTGAACATGTAAAAAGCAGCACCTTCAATGCCCTGCCCGCAGCCGAAAAAGCCATACATTTGCTGCAGCAAAACAGCCTCAATGAAGGTGAAATCAAGCAGTTGCACAAAATTCGCCTGCAGCTTGGTGAAGATTTGCAGTCAAATGAGTTAAAAAACAAGATAAAACAAAGACTTGTAGTCTAATATTAGTAAACAAAAATTTGCCGATTAAAGACCAAATTCCCTGCGACAACCCGTCTTTTATTCGATATAATTGCGCGCTATTTTTTGGCCTCCCACAATAGAATTTGATACCTATGAGCGAAAATATCCAACAGCAACAATCTGGCATTAAAGATCTTATCGCCAAAGGTCGAGAACAGGGATATCTCACCTACGCAGAAGTGAATGACCACCTTCCAGAAGATATCGCCGATCCGGAGCAGGTCGAAGATATTATCCAAATGATCAACGATATGGGCATCACCGTTTTTGAAACGGCCCCGGATGCCGAGACATTGTTGATGATGTCCGGGGACAACACCCCTGATGAAGTAGCCGCAGCAGAAGCCGCAGCCGCCCTCGCATCGGTGGAATCCGAGCAACACCGCACTACCGACCCAGTACGCATGTATATGCGTGAAATGGGCTCCGTTGAGCTGTTGACCCGAGAAGGCGAGATTGAGATTGCCAAGCGCATTGAAGAAGGCACCAGAGAACTGATGTCAGCGATCTCTGACTGGCCCACCACAGTAGCTGCCGTGGTCGCCGAATGGGATCGAGTTGTGGCTGGCGAGCGCAAGCTTACCGATGTGATCAGCGGCTATCTCAATCCAATGGAGCATGTGCCATCCGCTCTGGCCCAGCAGCAGGCTGCAGAAGCCGCTGAAGCTGAAAAAATTGCCAACGGCGAAGCTCCGGACGAAGACGAAGAGGAAGAAGAACACGAAGGCGGACTTGATCCGGAAGAGGCGCAGCAGCGTTTCGAAGAAATCCGTGCCCAGCTCAAAAAGACCGATGCCTCCATCTCGCGCTACGGCCGGACCGGCAATGCGTCGGTTAAAAACCTGCAGGATCAGGCTGAACTGTTTAAATATCTCAAGCTGACTCCGCGCCAGTTCGACCCGCTGATCGCCATGGTCCGCGGTGCTGTTGAACGCATTCGCGCGGAAGAACGCAATATCATGAAGCTCTGCATCCGCTATGCAAAAATGCCGCGCAAAGAGTTTATTAAAGCATTCCCTGGCAACGAGACCGATCTAAAATGGACCGGCAAGCTGGTCAAGTCCAAAGCCGACTGGGCTCAGGGCATTGTTAACCAGGAAGTTGAAATTGTGCGCGCACAGCGTAAGCTCGCGCAGGTTGAAGAAGAGAGCGGCCTGACTATTCTGGCCATCAAAGATATCAACCGCCGTCTGACCATTGGCGAAGCCATGGCGCGCCGCGCCAAGAAAGAAATGGTTGAAGCTAACCTGCGTCTGGTGATCTCCATCGCCAAAAAATACACCAACCGTGGCTTGCAGTTCCTTGATCTTATTCAGGAAGGCAATATTGGTCTGATGAAAGCGGTAGACAAGTTTGAATACCGCCGCGGTTACAAGTTCTCGACCTACGCCACCTGGTGGATTCGTCAGGCTATTACCCGCTCCATTGCCGATCAGGCGCGCACCATTCGTATTCCGGTGCATATGATTGAAACCATCAACAAACTCAACCGTATCTCTCGCCAGATGCTGCAGGAAATGGGCCGCGAGCCCAGCCCCGAAGAGCTGGCAGAGCGCATGGAAATGCCCGAAGACAAGATTCGCAAAGTCCTCAAAATTGCCAAAGAGCCAATCTCCATGGAGACACCCATTGGTGAAGACGAAGATGCGAGTATTGGCGACCTGATTGAAGATACCACCATTGCACTGCCCGTGGATGAGGCGACCAAGCACAACCTCACCGAATCCACCCGCGGCGTTCTGGGTAGCCTGACTGCCCGGGAAGCCAAGGTACTGCGCATGCGTTTTGGTATCGACATGAACACAGACCACACATTGGAAGAAGTGGGCAAGCAGTTTGATGTAACCCGCGAACGTATTCGTCAGATCGAAGCCAAGGCACTGCGCAAGCTGCGCCACCCTACCCGCTCAGATCATTTGCGCAGCTTTATTGACGAGTAAGACTAGCAGTTTAAACGCCAAAATTTGGCTTAGCGCAAGGCGCGCAACGAGAAATTGAAGGAGCATACATTAAGTACGCGACTGAAAGCTCGAACCAGTGCAGCGCCGCGATAAGTCAAGAAGGCAAGTTTTAAAAAGGGCCCATAGCTCAGTTGGTTAGAGCAGTCGACTCATAATCGATTGGTCGTAGGTTCAAGTCCTACTGGGCCCACCATTTTCACCTGAAGATTCAAAATTGGACCTTCAAGGCTAGTCTGCCCAGCATTCTCAAGTGTAATCTACGTTGCCGCCCCGTGACTGCTGCTGCATACAAAACAAATCATAATCCCCAATCCCTGCGTATAATGTCGGAACAAAGTACTGTAAAAAAAATTCTCACAATCCAAACAATTTTTGCCCATAGCCCATGAAGATCCCTCTCAAACCTCTGCTGATAACGGCCACCATTACATTTGTTTTTACAGCGTTGGGCTATATCTTGTTTGGCGATAGTATTTATCTGACCACTGTATCTTTTTTTGCTGCATCTGTGGCCAACGCTACTGCTGTAGGTGGCGGCTTTCTGTTTATGCCCCTGTTTATCTACGTCTATAATCTGCCGGCACTGGTGGCTCTCAAGCTCAGTCTTGCTACCCAGGCCTTTGGCATGACCTCTGGCGCCATTGGTTGGGGTCGGCACTATATTGATACTCAGGCTTTTATAATAGGCTCTGCAGCCAGTATCTGCGGGGTGTGGCTGGCATCATTTGTATGGGTGGTGTCTGCGGAGCAGATTAAGCTGCTGTTTGCCCTCACCTCTCTGGCGGTATTTTTTGCTCTGATTGTTGAGGTTAAATTTGTAGACTCAGGCAGTGAACAGGCTGCCAACTTTAACCTTAGCCTCTCGACAGTATTTTTTATTGCTGCCGCCTTTGTGGGCGGATTGGTGACCGGGTGGACCGCAATTGGAGTAGGCGAAGTAATCGCTCTCTATCTGTTATTTATTTACCGGCTAAAGATCGAAGTGGCCATAGCAACCGGTGTCGCTGTTTTAGCCGCCAGCTCTGTGGCCGGTCTTGTCTTCCATAGCAATCTTGGTGGCATACCCTGGGAGTTATTATTGTTTACTATCCCGGGGGTTCTTGTAGGGGGCCGGGCCGGCGCCAAAATCGCCAAGGCACTTGAGAGCAATCAGGAGCCAGATGTCGATAAACAGAAAAATACCATGTCGCCGTTAAAGCGCGTTTTTGCCGCTGTTATTTTGCTTAACTGCCTGGCGATTTTTCTCTCTGAGATTGTCTCTCAGGGCAGCTACTAATCCCTGATTACACTGCCCAGCAATCCTGTTTATCTGCCGACTCTCACCAGCCCTAGAAATATCAGTTGAGACAATCCAGTCCATCCAACGCCATATGAATCAGCAAGCCAAAGCCTATCAATCTGGTTTTTGGAACAAAGCTCAAAGCCCCATACAGCAGAATCATCCAGGGCTGATGCAAAGGGTGAAAACCTATACTGCATCGATTGGGGTCATAGATAGGAACAGCCAGAAGATGATCTATATCTACCAGCATAGTGGCCATTAATACTAGAAAAGAAAATTTCCAGTTATCTCGATACAGCAGAGCGACCAGTATTGCAGGCACTAAAAAGTGTAGACCTATATGAACCACAGTGGCGGGTATCCCAATCAATGATAATGGCAAGTATATCCTGCCGGACAAAAATAAACCCCGCAGGGCAAAGCCTGCGGGGCCTATTTATCAACAGTAATCTAAAGGCTTATCAGCATAGATTAACCAGCAGCTTTGCCACCCACCGGCTGGGCATGCCATATGCGTGGGTTGTCACAGGTAACCAAATCCCCATACATAGCATCGCGCACCGGGAAACCACCTTTAATCATCATATCGTGAGCATTGCCACGCTCAGCAAGAGACTCAGTTATATACACATTAAAGAAGTCAGTCTCGTCAGCTCGCGGTGAGCCAATAGAGGGAATCCAGCGATAGATACCACCAGGCATTCCGCTTTCATCCATCCATGCCGACCACTTCATATCCGCAGCCATTAGGTCCGCCAGTGTTTTACCCTCACTGAACTGGCAGGCCTCAATTTGCAAATAACCCGCCTGACCAAGTTTGTTGTATGGGCGAGCTTCGATGCTGTCCAGATAGCCATGGCTGTCACAGGGCGTCACCGCATCAAACTTTTTCGCCATATCCGCGCCATTTTTAATCCAGGCATCATTGTTTTGTCCCAGAGTTTGCTGGTTTTTGGAAACACCCAGCCAGACAATATCAAATGGGAAATCAGAACCTGTTGTCACCACAGGAGACATGACATAGGCGGTATATGCAGCGGGAAAGTTTTCATCCGCCCATACATCCCAAGCGGCTGCGGTCTTGAGTAAATCGTCCATATCTTTGTTTTTGGCATAGCTGCAGTAGTAGCTTTCGATAGCACTGGTGCGAGGGCCAGCCTGTTCATGGTTACCATGACCATCAGCAAATGATGTTGAGGAGAGTACAAATAACGACAAAACTGATAGTACTAATTGGCTTGTTTTAATGATTCTTAACATTTTAATTTTCCTTTTTAGTTATGTGTTTATAAATAAAATCATCAGGCATTATGGATCACCAACGCCTTCTTTAATGCGCTCTCGCATAGCTTACCTCAATAAATAGCAGCAAGGGAAATATTAAAAACGCTGCCAGACAGCGTAATACCCTGCTATTTAAGATTGATTACAGTCTCAGAATTAATAAGTAAATTCAGAATCCGGCTTCAACTTGGGCACATCTTTCCACAGAGCCCGATCGGCCAGACCGGTATCACTAAACTCTATCAGCCGGACAATCTGTCCATCTTTACAATTAAAAAAGTGTGCATAAATCTGATCATAGCGCTCGCCACTGGCAGCCAGCCCCTCAGCTTCGCAAATCGCAACCGTGCAGTTGCCATCCTGACTCATTATTTTGAAGTTCTTACAAAAGGTGAAATTATCATTATCCAGCTGCGCAACCACATGGGGGAACACTTCGCCCACAAGCCGAGCTTTTCCCGCGTAGGTGCCACTTAGAACACCGTCTCGCACGGGCATGGAAAGTTCAAAGTCATCATGGATAACTGAACTGTACAGGTCCATATCACCTTCAATAATCGATTTATAAAAATCTTCTACAAGTTCTCTATCTGTGCGCATAATGAATCCCCTAGTTTTCTAAATATTGAGATCAGGCCAAATACTAAACTGCACTATTACCACTCAGGGCCGAAGAATTCCAAGAGCCTGCGTCAGCAGTATCTATCCAAACTTCTGGTGACTTAGCTACCAGTAAACTTGGCCGGCCTTCTCTCGGCAAACGCCATAATCCCCTCTTGCAAATCATTTGACTCCAGGCTGGTCATCATGGTGTACATACCATTTACCATCAGGCTCTGCTCGTCGGTTAGATTCTCTGACTGACGCAGAATAAACTTGGTACCACGCACCGCCATTGGGGAGTTGCCTGCAATCTCCTGAGCCAGGGCCATGCCCGCTTCCATAGTCGCTTCGGCGGACTCATACACATCATTAACCAGCCCGATCTTCTCTGCACGGTCAGCTTTGATATCTTTGCCCGTATAGGCCAGCTCAGCCACATGGCCCGCATTAAGAATCTTTGGCAGTCGCTGCAAGGTACCCACATCAGCCACCAGACCCAAACGGGTTTCGCGGACACTAAACACTGAATCGGCACTGGCAATACGAATATCACAGGCGGTGATCAGATCAACACCTGCACCCAGACAGAAGCCCTGCACCACGGCAATCACCGGCAGTTCACATTCCGCTAGGGAACTGATTGCCTGCTGAAACTTTTGGGTATTACTCAGCTGACGGATATTGGCTTCCGCTTTGGAGCGGGCCTTGGTTTTTTTATGTTGGCTCAAGCCATCTTCCGCCAGATCAATACCGGCGCAGAAGTGCTTGCCACGGCCTGCCAAAACAATAGCGCCCAACTCCACATCTTCGCAGAGGGCTGCCAGTGCATGGGGTATAGCCGACCAAAGTTCTGTGGACAGGGCGTTATATTTGGACTCGCGGTCAAGCCAGATAATGCCGACCTGGCCATGTTTTTCGATACTTAATACATTAGATGAAAAAGTCATTCTCTCTTCCCTACCCTAGGTTGACTGTCTGTTCAACGAGCGCATGGTCATCTTGGCCAGCTGGGACATATGCACCTCGTCCGGGCCATCTGCAATACGACAGAATCTACTTGTAGTCCAGATATGGCCCAGCGGTGTGTCCTGACAGACACCCATACCGCCAAAGATTTGCATGGCGCGACTGGAGACATCTTCACACATTTTTGGTGCCACGATTTTTAGCATACTGATATCTTCCCGGGCGCCGTCGATACCGTATTTATCCATTTTCTCAGCGGCGGCCAGCACCAACAGGCGGCACTGTTCAATATCACAGCGGCTGCGGGCAATCTCGTGCTGCACGCTGGTCTTTTTGCTTAGGGCTTCACCAAAGGCTACCCGCTGCTGGGCGCGCTCGCACATCAGCTCTAAGCTACGCTGAGCCATGCCCACAAACATCATGGCGTACTGGAAACGGCCTGGCCCTAAACGGCCCTGAGCAATTTCAAAGCCACGGCCTTCGCCGAGAATCAGGTTGCTGACAGGCACACGTACATCGCTAAAGATCATATCTCCTTCACCACCGGGGGAATGATATTCACCAAACACCCTTAGCGGGCGAGACATTTTCACTCCTGGGGTATCTGTGGGTACTAGAATGGTGCTGTGCTGCTGATGGCGCGGTGCATCCGGGTTGGATTTGCCCATGACTAGCATGATTTTACAGGCGGAGCCGATCACATTGGTGGTCCACCATTTGCGACCATTAAGGACATATTCGTCGCCATCGCGCTCAATTTTAAGCTCCATATTGGTGGCGTCAGATGAGGCTACATCCGGCTCGGTCATGGCATAGGCCGAGCGGATCTCACCGGCTAAAAGAGGCAGCAACCATTGCTCTTGCTGCTCTGGGGTGCCGTATTTGGCTAACACTTCCATATTGCCGCGGTCTGGGGCATTACAGTTAAATATCTGCTGCGACCAGGCCGCTCTGGACATGGTTTCAAACAGAGGGGCAATTTCCAGATTGGTCAGGCCGGGGCTCCAGGGCTTGTACTCTTCCGGCAAAAATAGATTCCACAGGCCCTGCTTTTTAGCTTCGTCTTTTAGACCCTGATACCAGTCCGGGTACTGCCAGAGGTTGTTCTGGTCATTGGTAAATTCTTCATAATCATGCTCACGAGGATAGATATGTTCATCCATAAACACCTTGAGGCGTTCATTGAGATCCTCTGCTCTGGCGGTTAATTCAAAACCCATTGTCGACTCTCCTTAAACTTAAATTTTTTATTAAATAATTCCGGTAATTTTGCGCATCAGCTTGTTCATGCCACCAATCCAGCGATCGTAGTTACTGGTTTTGTTTTGCATAAACTCTTTCACAATGGGGTGAGGCAAAATCAAAAAACTCTCCTCGCGCAAACCTTCAACCACGCAGTCTGCCAGTTCTTCGGGCTCGATCATGCCATTGTTGGCAGCCGCAGCAACCGCATCATTATCCACCGCAGTCATGGCCGTGCGCACAGCCTGAGGACAGAGCATGGAGACATTGATGCCCTCATGTTTGTGATGAATCGCCAGCCATTCACCAAAGCCCACGGCAGCATGTTTGGTTACGCCATAGGCAGCCCCACCAATTTGATTCAACAGACCAGCGGCAGATGAGGTATTTAAAAAATAACCACCACCACGCGCCACCATGCGCGGCACCAAATGGCGCGCAGCATAGACATGGGACATCACATTGATATCCCAAATAGCCTGCCATTCAGCATTGGGGGAATCGATAAACTGGCCAAAGCCCACACCTGCATTGCAGCAAAACAGATCAATGGGGCCTATATTGGCTTCGGTATCTTCAATAATGCGCGCCGTATCTTCCTCTTTGGCCACATCCGCCAGCATGGCCACACCGCCAATCATATCGGCGGTCTCCTGAGCGTTATCTAAATTGATATCGGCGCAGACTATCTGCTTGGCCCCTTCGGCATGAAAGCGCACAGCCAGTGCGCGACCTATACCGCTGCCAGCACCAGTGATAACGACGATTTTATGTTGTAATTCCACAGCCTGATCCTCTCTCTATTGGCTTCTATCTATCGGCTTGCCTATACCAGGGTGCCCAGATGCTCTTTGCGGAAGGATTTTAAATCATCCATGCGCTTAGCCTGCACCAGATTAACCCAGTCAGGGTTAGAGATGAGCGCGCGACCCACGGCTACCAACTCAAACTCATCCTGGTGAAGGCGATGCAGCAATGTATCCAGACTGGCGGGGTCAGCTTCTTTAAAATGTGCTTCGCCAGGCTTGGGCGTAAAGTCCGCATCCAGACCTACACTGCCAACGGTGATCGCTGGCTTGCCAGTAATCTGCTGAGTCCAGCCTGCCAGATTAAGTTCGCTGCCCTCAAACTCTGGCTCCCAGAAGCGTCTTTGTGAGCAGTGGAAGATATCCACTCCCGCGTCTGACAATGGCATCAGGAATCGCTCTAGCTCCTCTGGCGTAACAGCCAAGCGAGCGGTGTAGTCTTGCTGCTTCCACTGAGACCAGCGCAAGATAACCGGAAAGTCTGGGCCTACGGCGGCACGCACGGCACTAATCACTTCGACAGCAAAGCGGCCACGGTTTTCGATGGAGCCGGCATAATGGTCCTCTCGCTGATTGGTGCCCTCCCAGAAAAACTGATCAATCAGATAACCATGGGCACCGTGCAATTCAACGGCATCACAGCCAATGGCTTTGGCATCCGCCGCAGCCTGGGCAAAGGCGGCAACTACATCATCTATATCCTGCTGGGTCATCACGTGGCGATTAACCTTGCCCGGCACATTCATACCAGAGGGGCCATAACCAGGCACGTCACCCTCTGGAGCCGTGCCAGATTTACGCACTGCGCCCACATGCCAGAGCTGGGGCGCTATTTTGCCTCCGGCCCCATGCACAGCATCCACTACCTTCTTCCAGCCTGCCAGGCGCTCTTCACCATAAAAGTAAGGCACACCGGGGTAACCACTGGCACCCTCATGACCAACACAGGTACCCTCGGTAATCACCAGTCCCACACCGCCCTCAGCGCGGCGGCGATAGTAGTCGACGACATTGTCACCGGGAATATTATCATTGGGAGAAAAGTTTCTGGTCATGGGCGCCATCACAATGCGGTTTTTTAACTGCAGGTTTCCCAGATTGAATGGCTGAAACAGGGCGTTATCGGTCATAGAGTTCTCGTTATTATTTTATAGAATTAAAATCTGTGTCAGGGCTGCAATTAGAGCCAGGCCCATTGCCACCAGCACCCGCGGCGAACCCATCAGCAAGCTGGTCGTCGCCGGAAAAGCCAGGGTCTTTTCCAGTGCCGCCAGCTTATCTCCATGGTGGTTACTGCCAAAGGTATCCAGCAATGTCTCGGCACAGTCTCGGCGGCTGCGGTATCTAATGATCCCCGTGGATGTCCAGTTATCCGCCTGATCGCAATGGAGGTTTTCAATATTTTTTGCCTGGGCGTTTGCAATAAAGAAGGGATGGCCACCCCGTTTAAACATGCCCGCCATAAATATTTTGCTGTAGCTCTGCAATAGCTTGGCCGACTCTCGTTTGGGCGACTTTAATTCCAGCAGATTGATCATAAACCATTCGCGACCATCGTCCTTGGCCAGAAAGTTACGCAGGTTAGTCAGTTTACCCCCGGAGATGCCCGCCTCTTCAAAGCGTTGAATATATTGCTCTACTTCAGCCTCCGATAGCTTGCCTTTAAAGCCCATGTACCAGGCCCAAAATATGACGTACAGCAGTGCGGCTGCACTCCAGATACCTGTTGCTGACATCACAGCTGGTTCCCCCTTTTTATTGTCGCTACAATCTGTTAACAAAATCTGTTCCCAAAATCTGCTACCAGACGGCTTTTATTGTATTGACATTTATTATGTCATTATATGTCGCAAATGGATAGCGGCCAAACCCAACTATGCCTGCTCTGACCTGTTTTTGCACCGCAAAACGCGGCTGCCCAGTCACAGTTAGCACAGGAGTAAACCGCAAATACAGTGAATCGAATGTCCGGATGTCAGGAGATAACCGGAACCTGCTATCGCAGAGTTGTCAGCCAGGTCCCCGAGTTTAGATTTAACCCCTGGGCGGCAGCCCGTGAACCATGGTTAGAAATTCCATATCGGTGCCCCCACGGCGGAATTCACTGAGCTCCTGATACTCGGCATCGGCCCACCAGGCATTGGCCACTTCTTCGGAGGGAAAGCTAAAGATAATCATGCGCCCCTCCCTCGGTGCTACACCTTCGAGGGTAATTGGGTTGTCATCAAAGGTTAAAAAGCTACCACCATATTTTTTTAGGATGGGGAAAAAACCCTTCTCGTATTTGCGGTACTCATCGGCATCGGTGACTTTTAGGTTAACCACCATATAAACTGGAATATCTGACATTGCGCTGGCCTCGTTTTTTAGTTTTATTTATTTGCCGCTACATTAAATAGTCTTGTGCCATTGGGCAATAGTCCGACCAATTTCAACCGGGCAATCTTGCTGAATAAAATGACTGCCTGCCAGTGCGGGAATTACATTGCGCCGCAGATATGAGGGGGTCGGGTTACCGTGCAGCAGTATGGGATCCGCCTCACCCTCTTCTATATAGGCAATCTGTTTATCCATGACCGACTGGACTTTCTTTTTGCGGTTGAAGTTTCCAGAAATCATATTAACTCCGATATACTCATAATAATGTTCGCCGGTATTATATTGTCATAATTAGTGCCATAATAAAAAAATAAGCAACAACAACAATTTGACACAAACCAGGGGTCTGTAATGAACAAGCTTTTTGAATTTTTCCGTGTGATGTGGAATTTTTTCCAAGCCGCACCCACGCTAATATTCTTTAAACCTCCGGGGGATGAGGAAAAAACCTCCCTGGGACTGATGTTTCAGACTACCGCCGCCAAATATCCGCAGAAATCTGCCATTGTCTGCGAAGGCCGGGAACTCAACTGGTCCGAGTTTAATGCCCTGACCAATCAGTTTGCTTACAACCTCAAACAGCAGGGTGTCGCTCGCGGTGACTGTGTCGCAGTGCTAATTGAAAACCGCACGGAACTGCTGTGCAGTATCTTTGCTCTGGCCAAAATTGGTGCAACCGCCGGTTTGATTAACACCGGCCTTACCGACCGCCCTCTGGCCCATTGTATTAGCACCGTAAACTCAAAAAAATGCCTAATTGGCCAGGAATTACTGGCATCGGTTGAGGGAGTCAAAGCTGGCCTTGAACTGGCAGACAAAGATTATCTCTGGGTACAGGACCATCAAATGGATCAGTCAGCACCTGCCTGGGCTACTGACTTTAGTGCCACATTGGCGGATATGCCAACCGACAATCACCCAGAGACCGAAGATATTGCCGCTGGCGAAATCGCCCTGTATATCTTTACCTCAGGCACCACTGGCCTGCCCAAGCCTGCCATTGTCTATCACCGCAAAATTATGTCCGCGGCCAAGCCCTATTCTACGGTGGGCTTTCATGCCAAACCTTCGGACCGCATGTATATCTGCTTGCCCCTGTACCATGCCACCGGCTTTTTGCTGGGTATTGGCAGCTGCCTGCATTCCGGCGCATCCATGTTTCTGCGCCGTCGCTTCTCGGCCACTCGGTTTTGGCCTGAGGTACAAAAATACCACACCACACTATTTGTCTATGTGGGAGAGCTGTGCCGCTATCTGGCCATGGCTCCCGAGTGTCCGGAGGAGAAAAACAACCCCCTTAAAACCATGCTCGGCAATGGTCTGCGCCCGGACGTTTGGGATATGTTCCGCAAGCGCTTTGGGGTTAAGCGCATTACCGAAATCTATGGCTCCAGTGAAGGCAATGTGTCGTTCCTGAATATCCTTAACAAAGACTCCACCATTGGCACCGGCTCCGTGGTGGTGATGCTGGTGAAATACGACATAGAAAACGACGAAATTGTGCTGGACAAAGATGGCAAGGTGATTGAAGTAGAGGACGGTGACGCTGGTCTTATGCTGGGCCAGATTGACGATCGCTACAAGTTCGACGGCTACAAAAATGCCAACGCTACCAATGACAAGATACTGACCGATCTGCGTGAGCCCGGGGACCGGTGGTTTAATACCGGCGACCTGATTCGCAAAATTGATGTGGGCTTCTCTATGGGTCTGCCCCATTACCAGTTTGTGGACCGCCTGGGTGATACCTTCCGCTGGCGAGCAGAAAATGTTTCAACCAATGAAGTGGGCGAGATTCTCAATGCCTGTGATCAGGTTGAGATCAGCAATGTCTATGGCGTTGATATTCCCGGTGCCGAAGGTAAAGCCGGCATGGCCGCTATTACACTGCCCCCCGGCCAGCAATTTAATCCGACGGAGTTTACTGAATTTGTCGACCGCGAACTGCCCGCCTTTGCTCGCCCGGTTTTTGTGCGCATTGAAAAAGAGCAGGATACCACCGGCACCTTTAAACTATTTAAAGGCAAATTAAAGCAACAGGCCTATCATCTGGATCAGGTGGATGAACCCATCTATGTACGCCAGCCCAAAGCCAAACATTACGAACTGCTTGACCGCGGCTTTTATGAGCAGTTGGTTAACGGCAGTGCCGGGTACTAAACATGACAACAATGAACTTGCAGCTTGCAGATGGCGTCCATATTCTGACCCTGACCAATGCCGAGAATGGCGGTGACAATCGTCTTACCACAGAGGTTGTGGCGGAATATATCGCTGCCCTGGATACAGTCGAACAGTACCAGGGCAACACTGCGCTGCTGCTAACCTGCACCCATAAAAAAACCTTTTCTACAGGTATAAATCTGGATTGGCTAATGCAGTTAGATGATGCAGGCCGCAGGGAATTTGCCATCGCCTTTGAAACATTACTGTGCCGCTTGGCATTGCTCAATGCCCCCACGGTCGCCTGCATCAATGGCAACGCCTACGCAGGCGGAGCTATTATAGCCAGTGCAGCAGACTTTCGACTGATGCGCTCTGACCGCGGTCGCTACTGCTACCCTGAAGTGGATATAGAAATTCCCTTTACCCAGATATCCAGTGATATAGGCCAGCTGTTACCCAACCAGCAGGCAGTAAAAAACATGATGCTGACCGGTGTTGCTTACACAGGCCTGGAATGTGCCGAACTGCAAATTGTCGATGCTATTTACCCACAGGATCAGTTACAGCAAGAGGCCCTCAGCCTGGCCAAAACATTAGCCAGTAAAGATCGCAACAGCTACTGTATAAATCGCAATTTAATGAGGCCTGAGATTGTGGCTCATTTCAAAAATCTAACTCAATAAAAATAACCAGGAAAAATTATGGCTACCAATCTATTTGATCTAACCGGCAAAGTTGCCCTTGTCACCGGCGCCAGTCGCGGAATAGGCGAATCCATCGCTAAGCTGCTCGCAGAACAGGGAGCCCATGTGATTGTATCGAGCCGCAAGATTGATGGCTGTCAGGCCGTGGCCGATGCCATTACCGCCGCTGGAGGCAGTGCTGAAGCGCTGGCCTGCCATGTGGGCAATATGGCTGATATCGAAAACTGCTTTGCCCAGATTAAGCAGATGCACGGCAAGCTGGATATTCTGATTAACAATGCGGCCACCAACCCTTACTTTGGCCATATTCTGGATACAGATCTGGATGCCTATACCAAAACTGTGGATGTGAATATTCGCGGTTACTTCTTTATGTCTATCGAAGCCGGAAAAATAATGCGCGAGAATGGCGGTGGCTCAATCGTCAACACCGCATCTATCAATGCATTACAACCGGGACCCATGCAGGGGATTTACTCCATCACCAAGGCCGCCGTCGTTAACATGACCAAAGCCTTTGCCAAAGAGTGCGGAGGGTTGGGCATTCGCGTAAATGCGCTGCTGCCCGGCATGACTAAAACACAATTTGCCAGCGCCCTGTTTAGTGATGAAAAGATCTATAACCAGGCAATTGCCACTATTCCAATGCATCGCCATGCGGAGCCAGACGAGATGGCTGGCTCAGTGCTGTATCTGGTATCTGATGCTGGTAGTTACACCAATGGTGAGTGCATTGTTGTTGATGGTGGTCTGACGATTTAAAGCCTGTCTCTGTCATAATTAACTTAGCGAAATATCTAGAGATCCTTCACTGCGTTCAGGATGACCCACGGAGCGTTGTGGAGGCAGGATGCCGGGAGTGACCGTACTTTCGGCAAGTCACAGCGGTTAGTCAGTAATTCAAGTCCGCTCCAATCGCTCAAATCACTCCACAGGACGATGGCGCAGTTTAATTCGGCCAATAAATAAACTCATCACCCTCTTCCACGGGCTCATTACTGGTTTTATCAATCAGCTGCGGCGAATTAATCAGGCTGGGCCAAAGGGGATCCACTTGCTCGGCATTATGGCTTGCCAGCAATGCCTCCAGCTCTGCCACCTTGTCGCTATTCTGAACCGCCAGATTAGTCTGCTCCGTCGGATCCACCGCCAGATTAAATAACCACTTGGCCATGGGCGCCGGTTGCGGCAAATGAGGCTGCTCGGCGCGGATTAACTTCCAGCCCTGGTGCAAGACAGTCTGCTGATGGCCTTCCCGCCAAAATAACGTTTTATGCGGCGCATCAGGGATCTCTTTGCGAATATAAGGCAGCAAATCAACCCCATCTATTTTTCGATCCTGCGGCACCTGTGCACCGGCCGCCGCAGCGATAGTGGTGAAAATATCATTGTGATGTATGGGGTCGTCCATGCTGCTCCCCGCATTAATACGCGCTGGCCACTTCGCCATAAAGGGCACATGGGTACCCCCTTCAAAGTGATTGAGCTTCCAGCCTCGATAAGGCTGATTAACATTGGGCAAACCTATGTACCCTGCCCCGCCATTATCACTGGTGAGAATGATTAATGTATTGTCAGTTAGGCCGTTCTCTTCCAATGCCTGAGTCACCCGAGCCACACTGCGATCCACGGCGCGAATCATGGCAGAGTAGACCCGCAGACGATGATCGGCAATATGGGACAGCGCCTCATAGTCTTCGCGAGCAGCCTGCAATGGGTTATGTATCCCCCAGTGAGCCAGATATAAAAAGAACGGGCGATTGCGGTTATTCTCAATCACCTTGACCGCTTCGTCGGTGTAGTAGTCTGTGACATAGCCCTTAGGCTTAAACCGCTCCCCCGCATCACCGACACCATTAAAGGTAGCGGAATAGGTACCACTGGCCCAAACCATGCGGTCGATACGGTCGCCCTCTACTTTGGCATTGACCACATCCGGATGATCCTGTGGCAGATACAGAGTCCCTTTTAATTCCAGACTATCGTCAAAGCCCTGATTAGTCGCCACCATGTCATTCACAGATCCAAGGTGCCACTTGCCCACATGGGCGGTGTAATAACCCTGCTGTTTCAGTAATTCAGCGATAGTGATCTCTGAAGATGGAAGGCCCAACTGTTGTATGGGTTTCATGGTTGCGGCACTGGCTTCATCCAAAAGCAGGGGTACTGGACCGGGGTCCAACTCTTCCATCCAGCGAAAAATGGTCACCCCTGTTTTAAAGAATGGGGTAAATTCAAAACCAAATCTGGTGGCGTAGCGGCCGGTCATTATCGATGCACGAGAAGGCGCACAGACTGCATTGGCGGCATAGCCATTGGTAAAGGCCACGCCCTGCTCGGCCAGGGCATCAATACTGGGGGTCTGCAATGTGCCATCACCAGCACCGCCGTTGTAGAGCGATATATCATTAAAGCCCATATCATCGGTGACAATTAGCACAATATTCGGCGGGCGATCTGCAGGATCAGTGACCGCAACCTCAGGCCCCTGAGACCAGTTTAGCTCTCTGTTTTCTGCAACGGGACTGGTGATCTCAAGCAACTTGGGTGCCACCCAAACAAGCAATTCAACCCGCTGTTGCCAGCCGGCAAAAGCAGTAATGATTAATAGGGCAACAGCGACGGTTAGCTTTTTCAAAAGGTCACCATTAACCCCGTGCTAGGCGGAATTTTGTTATCTAACAGCGCAGCCCAGTGATCTGCCAAGCTTACTGAACCCTCAACCCATTGCACCTGAATATCGTCCGCTACCAGAGCCGCCACTTTGGCACTGGCGGTCATGGCATTGACCATCGCCACTCCCGGGCCCCATTCCTTATTGCGTTTTTCGATTTGCCCCGGGGCAAAAAAGAATCTCGGACGCGCGCCAGGCAGTTCACCTACCTTGCCGCCCTCCTGCCAATGACTGACTCCCACCATGCAGCTCTCCACAATCTTATCTTCAAGGTGGTTGTGCAGGCTAATCGTCAACCGGGCATCACCGGACATATCCACATAAGCAGTGGATACAGAGGCGTCAATCTCTGCCTCGTTCTTATACAGCACTATCTGATCACAGCAGCCCAACCCCTTTACAAAATCCACATTGCCCGGAGAAGTCACGCCTATAACTGACTGGGTTACCTCAGGATCATTGTGTAGCATTTGCGCCAAGCCAAAACCGGTTTTGGAGGACACCGAGCCAATCACTACCTGCTGGGCGCCAAAGAATTCGTTATCGATAAGGTAATCGTAAATCAGATAGGAGGTCATAAATAGCGGGAATAACAGGCAGCGCTCATTCTCCAACTGCTGAAGAAACTCAGGCTCCGCCTTGGTGCGGCGAAACTGGTTGTAGACTGGAGGCAATTCTCGGCGGTGCTCCACAACATCAACAAAATAATCAGCGTGAATATTGCCCGGGGTCAGCACGGCATGACTGGCCATGGGAAAGTACCCCCAGAGCCGATCACCCACGGGGATATCAGCACAGCTGGACTCTATTACAGTGGCACAACCCCAAACCGGCACTATGCCCCAATTGTCTTGCGCCGGATAAAACTGCCAGTAGCCAATGCTATCTCCCGTCACTGCATAACTAACGTTATTGGCGGTAAGGCCAAACTTATCGATCGCCACCAGAACCTGGCCGTCAATCAGCTCCGGCAGCTCGGTGGTGACTTGCCTGGTTATGTTGATATCAGTGCGATCTATCCACAGTGCGGCGCAATTGGTCATGGTTTTACCCCTGTTTTTTTATAGTCAAAATATTATGGCACAATGTATGACACAATAATAGCCGCCAGCCTTACACAAATATACAGAATAGCCCGAAATCACTAAAAACCAGATTTTCATCCAAATCGATTTTCTTAATCTATACTTTTGGTATTGGTATTTTTTAGTTTGAGGGGACTAGCCATGAAAATACAATGCAACTCCAAACTTCTCGCTTTTCTCGGTATATTCTTTTTTCTCGTGCTCTGCCTGCCCATTCAGGCCGATACGCGTCTCTGGTCCGAGAGAAAGTTTGATAAAACCGTTCTAAAAATAGACCGTGATCTCAATAGAAAACGCTGGCAGGCTGTAATCAAACGCAGCCAGAAAGCCATCCCACAATGCATTGCCAGGCATACGGAACATCACCAAATGTGCATTGTAATGCTGCGCAACATTAACCAGAGTTACGAACAGATGAGGCGCTTTAACCCGGATCATTCGCAGATTAAAGCCGCTTACATCCTGTCCTCGGAGGTCTTCGGAAAAACTCATTCAACAACCATGAAGACCAGAGAGTACTATTACAAATATCTGGTTTTTAACGAGGATTACGCAGATGCCGTGCCTCTGGTGGAGGAAATTATCCAGATAGAAGAAGCTGGTGCCGGCGATGAATTTAGATTGATGCAGCGCTATAACCAACTTTATGCCCTGCAGGGTTTAGTAGAGAACTGGCCCGCAGAGGAAGCAGCTCTAACCAAAGTATTGAGTCTGGCAAAAGAAGTCATGGGTGAAGACAGTGAAGATGTCAGAGCCGCTGCAGAGGCACTGGCCCATAACTACTGTATTCAAAATAAGTACCATGAGTTTTTTATGCTTATTAATGAGCAGCAATTAGAGGTGCCCTGCTTCGCCAAACCCAGTAGCTAAGCCTGATGCCACCATGAGCTCGATGAATTAGATGCGCACTAATTTATTACACAATTCACTTATATCTTTGGTGGCTGGGAATTCAGCTGATAGTTGACTCCCCACAGCCGCAATCAGTGTTGGAATAAAATGATAAGAATCGGCCTGATCCACAACCCTGCCAGTTAATGCTGGATTAGACCTCTTATTGCTTGTCCATATGCATAGCAAGATGCTGATGAAAATTGACAATCGCACTTTCAAAATGACCAAAAGTGAAATGACTGTTGGCATTGCTCGCTACAGATTCTTGAATGGCCCGAGCCGCCTCGCGATCTTCATTCTGACCTGAGTCGCCAACAAATAGAGCATCTCGCTTAGCTTCTTCCAGGGGAATTTCTACTCCGTCGGCAGCTCGATTTACCATCCGATACAACACCCACCTTGAGCTAGTTGGGCTGAGAGGTTCAAGAATCGCCAAATTAGTATGCTTCGAGAGCACGGATACACTGGCAGTGGGAAACAGCAGATAGACCGAGGTCACCAGGCCATCAATACAGCGCTTATCTGGCTCTACATCACGCATTTTTTCGATACGCCGAAAGGGAAAGGTCACTCGGGAATTGGCACCATAGGTCTCCACTAGAGTCAGATTATCCAGACCATAGGGGTAGAAAGTCTCACTGTGCAGAGACTTAATATGGTAGCCCTCCATCAATGTCTCGTTAAGGATTTTCCAATTGGCTTCGTCGACCATCTCGTCGGTCTCGAACATTTGCTGCTCGGGACTAAAATAATCCAGACAGCCCGCCAGCATATCCTCAGTGATTTCGCCCTCCTGCATAACATAGACAATCCCGCCCTTTTCTCGGGCGCTGACTTCCACCAAACCATGCTCTTCTGGATTCACACCGGGAAACCCCTCCTGCCCCGGTATATGCCTTAGGTTGCCTTCCAAATTATAGGTCCAGGCATGGTAGGGACAGATAAAGGCCCGCGAACAGCCACTACCCTGGGCCACCTGCATGCCCCGATGGCGACAGGCATTGATAAAGGCCCGCACCATACCGTCCAGTCCGCGACTGACCAATAACGGGGTTCCTGCAGCCTTTCGAGCTATATAACTGCCCTTATCTGGCAATGCTGCTGAAGGGCAATAGGGAACAGGGGTGCGCTTCAACAGAGCTATCTCAGCTTCAAATCGCTCCTGGGAATGATAATGTTCCACCGGCTCCTGCCAGACTCGATCACCAAGATCTGTTGTCTGATTATCCATATGATTAAAGATTCGCTCGATAACATCGGAATCGCTAAGTAGCTGAGGTTTGGGAATTGATTCTTTCACTGCACGACCATTAATTATTATTTTCATGAACATATTGTAATAGCTGGTTAATTACAAGGATAGATTGGGCCACCACCAATGCGCCGAATAAAACATTCCAACCAGAGACAACTGCGGCCAACCACTAATATGTTGTGCTTCTCGGTACAAATTCATAGAATCAGAAACCATCGATAAAAATAACAATATTGGTACCCAAAATATGCTCGCCACCTACACAGATTATCTTAACCAATGGAGTAGTCGACACCCGGATCAGTTATGGCTGCGGGAGCGCAGTGGCGACAAAGTCACCGACTGGACCTGGCGCCAGGCCCACACTGAAATCAACGCCATGGCCTGCTGGTTTGAGTCTCGCTTTGCTGCCACCGGCCAATGTGTTGGTCTGCTATCACGCAACCGCGCCCATTGGTATTTTGCCGATCTAGGCGCCTGTGCTGCGGGCCATGTGGTAGTGCCAATATTTACTACCGCACCAGGAGAAACCGCTGAATATGTAATGAACTTTACTGACATGAAGGTACTGTTTGTTGGCGAGACAGAGAACTGGGATCAGGTGCAGCATATATTGCCCGAGGGTATTCTGCTTATCGCCCTGCCCGGGGTCGAGCTGGCCCAGGAGCATCTGCGCTGGGAAGATCTGGTAGCCCCCTTTAGAGGCAGCATGCCCTCCTACCAGTGCCAGGCTGATGATCTGGTATCACTGGTATTTACCTCGGGAACCACTGGTGTCCCCAAAGGAGTTATGCAAACCCATAGTTCAAACCTGATTCCAATTGCGCGATTTAGCAGCACCTTTTCAATGGCAGTGGGCGCAAAATTCTTTTCTTACCTGCCCCTGGCACATATTGCTGAGAGACAGCTGATCGAAGGCAGCTCTCTGGTCAATTGCGGTGAAGTCCACTTTAATGAAAACCTAACCACATTGCTGCGCGACCTGCCCCTCTGCCGACCAGCCTTTATGTTTGGACCACCGCGAGTCTGGGAGCAACTGCAACAGGGTATTATTGCCCAGTTTGGCTCACAGGATGCGGTGGACGCCGCTCTTGAAGCCGATGCCGAAGGCGTGGGTAAAATGATTCGCGACAAACTTGGACTGGATCAGGCGCAGTATCTGCTGACCGCCGCGGCACCAACACCGCCAGCACTGATTCACTGGTATGACCGTTTTGGTATCTGCCTGATGGAAGGCTTTGGACAAACCGAATGTATGGGGCCCATTGTGTCTCGCAAAGAGGAGCGGCGTATTGGGTCAATCGGCAAGCCAACTGAGGATGTTGAAGTCCGGGTATCCGATGAGGACGAACTGCTGGTCAAAGCCGCAGGCTGCTCACCAGGCTATTACAATATGCCGGAGAAAACCGCTGAGACCTTTATTGATGGATGGGTGCACACAGGGGACAAAGTGCGCATCGATGAAGATGGCTTTTACTATATTACCGGGCGAGTCAAAGATTACTTTAAGACCATTCAGGGTAAGTTTGTCGCCCCAACACCTATCGAAAATATCTTTACCGAAAACCCCTACACCGAACAGATATGCTTGCTGGGCAGAGGCTACTCAAAAACCGTAATGACCTCTGTACTCAGCGCTATCGCACTTGAGCAGCCAAGAGAAGTGATAGAAGCCGCTCTGTTGGAAAGGGTTAAAGCGGTTAACACCGAAGTAGACAAGCACGCGAGAATTGGCGCCGTAATCATATCCTCCGAGCCCTGGTCTATCGAAAATAGAGTGCTTACCCCGACAATGAAAATTCGCCGGGAGCGGGTGGAAGAACTATTTGGGGATAAGGCTCAAGAGCTGGCCCGGGAAGCTGCTGAAACCGGGGAGATATTACTGCACTGGATGTAGAGATTGATATAAATCTCCGGCAAATAAAAAACCCCCACGCTTACGCGTGCTCTGCTTGAGCAGAGGCAGTGCATCGTCGCGGGATGATTCGTCGCGGTGCGACTCACCCCTTCGGGGCCGCCCTGAAGGGCGTTCAAATTTGCTGCGCAAATTTAGTGAACCGGGGCTTAAACTCAATCCCACTAATCTCCGGCAAATAAAAAACCCCCACGCTTACGCGTGAGGGTTTTTTATTTGGTGGAGCCTAGCGGGATCGAACCGCTGACCTCAACACTGCCAGTGTTGCGCTCTCCCAGCTGAGCTAAGGCCCCATAATATTGCTGCAAGTGCCGGTCTGGATAACAGAGCACTTGGCTTTTAATTTACTGCTCAGCTGTAACCAGCGGCACCCATGGGCATAAAAGCTAAGGCCCCAAAAAAGGAACGCGCATGATAGGGAGCAGGCCCTATCAAGTCAAGCCTGTTTTCTGGGAAATCAGGGGTTTCAGCCAAGTTGCTGGTAGGCTTTTTCCATTTTCTTGAGTTTCTTTTTACCCACGCCGCCAAGCAGCTCTATGGCATGGCGCAAGCGCGCCCGGGACATATCGGCTCCCAGCAAATTCATTGAGTCCATTACCGAAATTGAAGCACTGCTGCCGGCTATGGCGATAAATAACGGGGCTAAGAATGGCTTGAGTTTGATCTCCATGCCATCGGCAACTGCTTTGAGCGCAGCAAAAACATTATCTCTGTTCCACTGCTGCACGGATTCCAGTCGCCACAGAGCATATTGCAGCACCTCAAGAAGCTGATCTTCTTCCATGCCCGCGGACTTTAGGTCCTCGGCAGTAATGGGCAACATACCGGACACCAGATAGTTACCCAGAGGAGCCAGATCGGAGAAGGTCTCCATACGCTGGCGGGCAAATGGCAGAAAGGCCATCAATGTATCGCGGTTTAGGGCCCATTCCTGCAGTCGGTCGGCCAGCTGCTCATCGCTCAGCTCGTCACGAATCCACATACCATTGAGCCAGCTGAGTTTTTCCACATCAAATACTGGGCCACCCAAGGACACACGCTGAATATCAAAGGCCTCCAGCATTTCACTGAGATTAAACTTCTCCCGCTCATCGGGCATAGACCAGCCCATACGGCCCAGATAGTTGAGCAGCGCCTCGGGCAGATAGCCCATACGCTGGTAGTACAGAATACTGGTGGGATTTTTGCGCTTGGACAACTTGCTCTTGTCCACATTGCGCAACAGTGGCAGGTGGCAGAATACCGGGGTATCCCAACCAAAGTACTGGTACAGCAAAATATGCTTGGGCGCTGAGTTAATCCACTCCTCACCGCGAATCACATGGCTGATTTCCATGAGATGGTCGTCCACCACATTGGCCAGATGATAGGTGGGCATGCCATCAGCTTTAAGCAGTATCTGCAGATCGATCTGGGCCCAGTCAATGCTTATCTCGCCGCGCAGCATATCGTTAAAGGTGCACTGCCCTTCTCTGGGCACCTGCATACGCACCACATGGGACTCACCATTTGCAACCCGCGCAGCAACCTCTTCTTCGCTAAGGTGCATACAGTGGCCGTCATAACCCAGCTGCTGTTTATTCTCCATCTGGGTGGCGCGCAAATTATCGAGGCGCTCTGCAGTGCAGAAGCAACGGAAGGCATGGCCACTTTCCAAAAGCTTGTCAGCATGCTCGCGATAAATCTCTGAGCGCTCACTCTGGCGATAAGGGCCTTTGCTGCCACCATTATCCGGGCCTTCATCCCAGTCCAGTCCCAGCCAGTGCAGCGTATCTAATATGGCTTTCTCCGATTCCGGAGTAGAGCGGGCTTGATCTGTATCTTCAATACGCAGCAAAAACTGGCCGCCCTGACTATGGGCAAAGGCCATATTAAACAGCGCCACATAGGCAGTGCCAACATGGGGGTCGCCGGTGGGCGAAGGAGCGATGCGAGTACGAACGGTCATTGAGCAATCCATAAATTATCAAGCCAGCCATTATACGGATCCCATTCCTGCCCTGCGACAACAACTTATTCGTGATTACTGCAACTGAACTGTGACCCAGCCGACAGACTGCCTGTAAACCCCTATACCCTGAGCTGACATTTGATTATTTTGCATTTAAATCAATAAGTTGAAGCCCATATCAACAATCAACTCAAGGGGAAGACAATGCCTGAATCTGCGCGCAAACTATTTTTCAATCACCTGTGTCAGACTGTTCTGATGCTTTGCTCAATACTTGCACACACGGCCCTGGCAGAACAATCCTCCTACTTGAGCCAAGCCATGTTGATCGAAGTGCAAAACCAATATGGTGAACAGTCCATGGGCAGACTGCGCAGCTGGCAAGAGATGATTGCTAACTCCGCCTCTGCAGCTGATATTGAAAAGCTGCGACTGGCCAATGAATTTATCAATCGCAACCAGTTAGCTCACAGCCAAGACTACCAAGACAACTCAAATTATCGAGCAACGCCTTTCGAATTTTTAATTCTTGGCTCTGGTGACTCAGAGGATTTCGCAATTGCAAAATATATTACCCTTCGGGAGATGGGCGTTGAGGCCAGCAAACTACGGCTAACCTACAGCCAGTCAATTGAAGATGACAGTTACCAGATGATTTTGGCCTACTACCAGTCCCCAGATCAGGAGCCGCTGCTTCTCGACAATGTTGAAAACCAAATCAGACCCGCCTCCGCCAATAAAGATATCAGACCTCTTTACAGCTTTCGCTCAAAGGATATTTTATTGATTCATTCAGCCATAAAAATGGATCTGGAGATGCAGTCCAGCCCGAGCAAGGAGGTATCTAGGCAATGGCATAAATTTGTTAGCAAAATGCAGTCTGTGCATTATTAACCCACTGAAATAACCCTTTTGGTATAGCAGTCATAGCTAAATACCATGGCAAAAACCCTCTACAACCCCCTAAAACACTTGGGCATATCATTTAAGCATGTTTTAATTGCGCCGCATAACGAAATCGCTATGCGGCGCCTTATTCCTGCCATAAAGATCGGCGAAAATGGCGCTATTAATAGTAATCACTAAGGCCATTAAAGGAGAAGATCATGTCCAAGCAGGAAAGAATTTTTGTCGTCGTCAACCCGACCCTAGACGAGCATGTGGCCCTGGATCGAGCAATTATTACCGCCAAACTGCTCAGTCCCAGTCCCACAATCTGTGCATTTGTTGCCATAGACCCTGACACAGTTGACAGCGATGTCAGCAATGACAAGATCAGTCGCAACACCGACTGGTTTGAAGAGCAGATTCACGCCCCGCTCAGAGCAGCTGGTCTGGAATATAAGATTGAGGTGTCCTGGTGCAATAACTGGCAGAAAGCAATTATGCGCTCAGCCGAAAAATTCGGCGCCACACGCATTTTGATCCGTGCGGGCAAGCCCAAAACGCCGAGTCGCTTCAGCTTTGCCGAGTCCAAGTGGAAGCTGCTTAAAGGTGCTACCTGCCCGGTATTGATCGTCCGTGACGGTGCCGCAGAGCAGCGCAAAGTTGTGCTTGCTGCGGTCAACTTTCAGGCCTCGCGAGATCATCAGCAGCAGCTTAATGCCAATATCCTCGCCCGCGGCCGTGCTCTGGCCGAGAGCTATGATGCAGAGTTTCATGTCGCCAATGCTTATATAGATTCCATGCACTACCCTGACCGTGGTCGTCTGGCTAAAGAAACCGGTCTGGATTCGAAGCATATTCATGTCGTGCAGGGCTACACGGATGAGGCCATTGCCAAAGCAGCCAAAGATCTCAGCGCTGATGTTGTAGTGATTGGTACTCTGGGGCAAACCGGTCAGGCCAAAACCAGACGCGGCAACACCGCAGAGCGTGTAATTTCTGCGGTCGACGTTGATGTGGTTGTGGTTAACTCTGAGTATGAAAGCTAAGTGCTGAACCAGCTTACTGAGGCAAAGCATTGAGCAGACGGGAGAGCTAAAACTCTCCCGTTTTATTACAGCCGTGACAGTCGCGACATGTCAGATCTTATTATTGCCCTTTTCGGAAACCTTTAACCGCTCTTGCAGGCGATCAATTTCGTCCAGGGCCCAGGGTGTCAACTCATCCATTTCATCCCATTCCTGATTGAGATCAACACCCTCAGGATATTTTTCCACTGGAGTCTCAACGGCAGAGTCCGGGCAATCAGGCCCGGCCCTCCGGCGAAGTAACCAACTGCGAATCCAGCCAGCTATGCTAATAGCTGTATCCTCGCCCATGATCAACAGCACGAAATTCAGCGACAGAGCTGTTAATGGTTGCCAGTGCCATATCCATATGATGTTCAATCAAAGCGACTGAAACAGCCAGATGCTTGGCAATAGCACCGTAACCCAAGCCCCGGTAGCGATGCAGCAAAAATACGTAGCGGGTTTTATCAGGCAGGCCTTCAATGGATTCTTTAATGGCTTCGGTTTTCAGCTCGTCCATCAGTACCAAATAAGCCTGGTCAATGACTCCGACCTTCGTATTCGGCACCTCCGCAGACTGCAGAGAGCGGCGCTTGCGCAACAGATTAATTGCCAGCCTGAGAGCTATATTCGACAGATAGCCCCGCAGATCCTGAATATCACGGTAGTACTTGAGTCGACAGAGTTTTAGGAAGGTCTGTTGAGCAATATCATCGGCCTGATCAGTATTTCCAGTTTTGCGCAACAAGAGACTACGCAATTCATTAGCTATGTCCCGATAAAGCTGTGTGACCTCAGGCGCATTCCTTTCGGCGGTCATTTGCAAAATTATTTCTCGATATAGGTGTTACTGTTTACGACGCCCTGTCACTGATAAATCCCTTTCTGACCGCACTCCCGCAGCCAGTCCCCTGATCAGAATTCATTTCCAACCCGGCACGCAAACATTCGTTTACAGAATAAATCTGCGTTGCCTGATATATATGACTCTGTAGAACCGATTTACCCTACCTAAAAGAAAAAATTAATTTGTTGGGCACTATTTAAAAGCGCAATTTATGTAATGGGTAGCGACCTCGGTGACTGATTAGATTCAGCCTTAGAATAGGCAGCAGCTTCATTACTCACTTTACCCAGATAGCAGAACATAGAGGGAATTAACAACAGGGCAAGCAGCGCAGACCCCATCACTCCAAAACACATAGCCCAGGCTAAGCTCTCAAAGAACTTGTCAAACAGCAGCGGCAATAATCCGCCCATGGTTGTCACAGAGGTTGTCAGAATATGGCGAGTTGACCTAATGGTTGTCTCAACTAACTTATCTTTCGAAATCTGGCCCGCTCCGGCATCTTCATTGAGATGAGAGAGCACAACGATAGAATCATTAATCGCCAATCCAGCCAGGCCAACAATACCCACCAAGCCAATAAAACCAAAGTTTTGCGAGCCGACAAACATGCCTAAAAACCCAAGGCCAATACACAGCGTACCCACAAGTAAAATAATACCCGCCTGGCGAAAACTATTTAATATCATCACCAGCGCGACCACGATTAAACCCATAAAAAAGAAAAAGCTACTAAATATTTGCCCAAAGGATTCTGCCCTTTCATCAGACTCACCGAATTGTCTAAGGCTGTAACCTGTGGGTAGCGAGTCTTCGAACGCCTTTAGCTCATCTGCCACGTCGGTCAGTACATTGGACCCCAGTGTTCCGGGATACACCGAGGCCTTCACAGCGTTATTTCTAGACCCTTGATATCGATTGATTTGGTTGATGTCGCTGGTGTATGAAACATCAGAAAAACTGTCCACATAATCAAATCCATCGGCACTGTTGATGGCTATAAATGCCGTCTGATTGATTTCTGATGATTCACTATTTTTATTTTTGATGCGTATAGGAATCTCTTTATTGCCATCGAGCATAGAGCCAACATAAAGCCCTCTTGTCGATGATGAAATCTCATCAATAATCTCCTTTGATGATTTAGATGAAAAGGCCAAATTCGCTTCATCAAAGGAAACTTGCAATCCAGTGATACTCGCTGACTGGTCTGCAAATACATCACTCACCTCTGGGGACTTAGCCAGAATGGCTTTCAACTCTTCTCCCAGGGATTTTAAGACCTGGTTGTCCTCACCAAAAATGGCGATAACCACTGGGAATTCTACGGGAGGCCCAGAGGTAAACTTGCTGACTCGCACCCTCACATCAGCATGATCCTTTTCCAGGCGCTTGGCCAAATCAGCCAGACTCGCTTCCATTTCTCTGTAAGAGGAGGTGAAGAATACTCCGGTGGCAAGGTTGTCCGACCCCTCACCCGAAGATCCGCCAATCACATTATATAAAAGTCTGGGCAGACGCCGTCCAACCCACCACATATCCGTTTCGATATAGTCTTCCAGCATCACCTGATCTCGAATGCTGCTAACCCTCTTATTAGTGGCATAAATAGATGCGTTGGCATCAAGCTCCACGTCTACCCGAAAAAAATTCTTGCCCTGATTTGGGAAAAAATCCGTATCTAAAAATCCAACTGACACAAAACCCAGTATTGGCAGAGTTAAAGACAGGGCCAGCGCTCGACTTGGTTTAAAGAGTGCCCAGGCCAAGAAGGCTCTGTATTTGGTACGCATTCCAGCATGGCTAAATCCAATATTCTCTGACTTATTCAAATTCATGAAATTTGAGTCTTCCATAGTTTTTAACAACACAGGAACCACTGTCAGTGCCAGAAATAGCGATGAAGTTACCGCCAGAATAATGGTAATGGCCATATCACCGACAAATTCAGGACTTGCACCTTTACCCGCCGCCATCGGCATAAAGGCTAAGCCCGTCGTCACCGTAGCCGCTAACAAGGGCAGTGAGAGATGCCTTATCGAAGCGTAAATGGCCTGCCTATTGACCAAATTTAAGGATTTACGATACCTGTAATCTTCAACAACAATGATCGAATTATCGATTAATAAACCCAGCGACAAAATAATGCCTGTCACCGATGTCTGATGCAGTGGCACATCTAAAACAGTGCAGCCAATAAGCACCAACAAAATAGTTAATGGCACCACGGCACTGACAATAACAGCAGAGCGAGGGCCCAGTAGTAGGTAACTTAAAAATAGGACAATAAAAGTGGCGAGCAGAATACTTTGCATCAGAAAAGAAAACTTTTCTTCGACATAATCAGATTCGTTATAGATGAGCTCTAGACCGATTTCATCAGGCAGACCCGCTTTAAACGTATCAGCAACCCGCAGCACTGCTTGGGAATACAGGTCTGTTCTTTGGGAAAACTTGCCTCGCACATCAACAAATACTGAAGGTTTTCCATTGTAGCTAACAATCTCAATAGGAGGGTCAACCGGTAATTTTTCTACCGTTGCCACGTCCTCCAGTCTGATAATTTGATACCCATCCAGTGTTTTTAACGGTAGCTTTCTTAAGTCGTTAACCAATGTAATGTTGTCTTGGGCTTTTATTCTAAATTCAGAGCTCTGCCCAACAATATTGCCTATAGCACTCTTGCTGTCATAGCGATCTATGGCAGTGGCGATTGACTGGATATTCATGCCAGCATCAGTCAATAAGTCCAGGTCGGCTCCGACAAAAATTTCTTCTTTAGTATCGCCAAAAACCAATGCCTGTTCTGAATTGACAATATTGGCTAATTTTCTTTTAAACTGATTGGCTAGCCGAGACAGAATAACCGGTTGGGGATCGCCACCGCCCCGCCACTGCAGAGCAAACAGCAATGTTGTTGGCGGCCCGCTATGGCTGAGTAGGACAGTAGTGCCAGGGGGAATTAACCCAGTGCTCTCATTTAACTTGTCCTGAATCTTGGCCCAAACTTCATCTGTTTCACCTTTACCTATGGCTTCTTTGAACTCTATTCCCACTCTGGCAATGCCAGTTGAAGAGTTAGACTCTATAGTTTTAATTTCGTCAATTTCTCTAAGCTGCGTCTCCAGCACATCCGCTATCTGCGCCTCAACTCTCTGGGGTGTAGCGCCCGGTAAAACCGCTGTAATATCGCCCCAGCGCTCTGCTAGTTGAGGATTTTCCTGCCGGGGTAGTGAATCATAGGACAGTAGTCCACCGGCAATAATAAAGAGCATCGCAAGAAGAAAAAGTCTCGGGCGGTCCAGATAGAGATCGACAATTTTCTTCATTGGCTATCTCGCACAGCTTGGCCTTCGGCGACTTTTGATGCCCCGCCGACAATCACTCTATCCCCAGTTTTTAAAGTGCCAGATACATAGGCCATGGACTTTTCGATATGGATAAGCTCGACATAATCTTTTTGCGCGCTGTTATCACTGGCAACAGTGAACACCGCCCAAAGACCCTGCTCTGCCTGAGATAAAGCATTTAGCGGTACCCAGGTTCCGCGCTTGGCCTGTTTAACATTTACCACCAGTCTTGCGGTTTCACCTGGATTAAAAAAGGCATCAAATGAAAATATCCCCAGACGATTATCAGACCCCTTGGATGACATTGGCGCCATTCTAGTCAATGTCGCATCAAAGCTTTTGTCGCCAATAATAAAAGTATATTTCTGGCCGACAACAACTTTTCTAATAATCGATTTTGGCAGGGAAACTCTGGCTTCAACCGTTTTGGAGTCTAGAATCTCGAAGACTGGCACGCTGGGATTAACAATAGACCCCTCGTCTAACAGGCGACTTTGAATAATACCGTCATAGGGCGCGAGGATCTTGGTTTGGCGGAATTTGGTCAAGGCTCTATCATGCTTGGCCCTGGCAATTAAAAACCCAAATTCTTCATTCTCTAGCCTCTGCTCTGAAACATAATTAACCTGATCCAAGGCTTTCGAGCGCTCAAGTGTATTTTCGGCCATGGATAAATTAGCCTTGGCTTCGTTTAAAAGCGCCAGTGCTTCGGAATCCTCTAGTTCCGCCAATAACTCACCCTGGGTAACCTTATCGCCAATATCGACGTTGATTATTTTGACTTTGCCCGGCACCTCGAATCCAAGGGTAGACTGTCTTTTTGGGACCACTTTAGCGGGTAGCATTTTGTCGACACCATAGGCGTCAACAATAGTCACCTCATGGAGGTCGACATATTTCTCCGCTAAAACAGGCATGGTCAGGAATAAGAGCGATATTATTATTTTATCCATAGTATCTGAGAGTTCACCTTAAGAATGTTTACAGCGAGTACATTATAGTCTAAAGTTTACACTGTCAACTTAGAAATAAACTGGTAGCACAATGCAATATCATCACGGCAATTTAAGGCAGCAGCTAATTATTTGTGCCTATGACTGGATATCAGATAATGGGGTTGAGAGTATTAGCCTCAGAAAGATAGCGGCAATAGCCCAAGTCTCTCAAACTGCTCCCTACCGACATTTCGATTCGAAAGAACATCTGCTGGCAGAGGTAGCCACAATGGGCTTTGACAACTTTTCCGCAGCGATGAGCAACAATAAAACCACTGATGACCCAGCCGAGGACCTGGTGCGGTGCGGGGTGACCTACATTGAATTTGGATTAAACAACGAACACATCATAGATTTGATGTTTAACTATCCAATCAAGAAAACTGATTTCCCCGGTCTTTTAGCGGCCGCAGACAAGGCCTTTGGGATGCTTTTACGACGATTGCAATATCTGCATCAGGGCAACGAAGATTCAGTGCGACTTAACAGTATCTCAATGCATGCCTATGTCCATGGGCTACTGACCATTATGCAAATGAACCGGCGGATAGAGAGTTCAGCCACCAGTGATTTTTATGTGGCTTCGTCGGCATTGCAGGATAATCTTGAGAAAATGTTGGGGAGCTTTGTTAAAGGCCTGGATTATGCATAAGCTCTAAGCGTTCTGAATTATATGCGCCCTGGCTTACAGGCCCTGTCAATTAAAAACCCGTTGGATCAAGATTGAGGCGACTTATCTGAAGATAACACTAGAGAAAATGGTGGGCCGTCCGCGACTCGAACGCGGGACCAATTGGTTAAAAGCCAACTGCTCTACCAACTGAGCTAACGGCCCTCAGAGGAAGGTGCGTATCATACTGACCAGAAGACAAAATTCAAGCGTTATTTTGATATCTGGTAGGGTCTTTTACCCCTGCCTCGACAAAGCCCTGTTGTCGCAGTCGACAACTGTCACATTTACCGCAGGCAAGGCCTTGCAGACTTGCCTGATAACAGGAAACAGTCTGACTATAATCCACCCCCAAAGCCAAACCAGCCTGCACTATTTCGGCCTTGGTCATACTGATCAGAGGCGCATGGACCTCTAATTTCTGACCCTCCACGGCCGCCTTGGTGGCCAGATTAGCCATGGCGGCAAATGCATCAATATAGGCCGGCCTGCAGTCAGGGTAACCGGAATAGTCCACGGCATTAACCCCGAGAAATATATCATTGGCACCAAGTACTTCAGCCCATCCCAATGCAATGGACAGGAATACCGTATTGCGGGCCGGAACATAGGTTACAGGGATCCCAGTGGTCTCGTGCTCGGGCACATCAATCGCAGTATCTGTGAGCGCAGAGCCACCAATGGTACCCAGATCCAGCTTAACCACCTTGTGCTCTGCAACCTCCATATTAGAGGACACGCGCTGGGCCGCTTCCAGCTCTGACCTGTGGCGCTGGCCATAGTCAAAACTCAATGTATAACATTTATAACCCTGGTCTAGAGCCATTGAGAGTACGGTAGTTGAGTCCAGCCCACCTGAGACTAGAATAACGGCTTTTTTTGACATGTTTTTTAACCTAATGGCTTTGTTAGTGCCCGGGCTGATCGCCCCAGATATATTTATGGGTTTGCAGCTGCATTCTAACATTGAGCTTATCCTGCAACATCCACTCCGCTAACTGTTTGGGCGCCAGCTCACCCTGACTGGGGGAGAAAAGTATTTCTGCAACCTTGTCGGCCAGCTGTAGCTCATCCATTTTCATACAGCACCAGTCGTAGTCCTTGCGATCACAGATCACAAACTTGACCTCATCATGGGGCAGCAACAGCGGAATATTGTCATAGAGATTGCGCGCCATCTCTCCGGACCCTGGGGTTTTTAAATCAACAATCTTAAACACTCGCGGGTCGACATCAGCAACGGGCATAGCGCCACTGGTCTCCAGCGACACCCTGAAGCCGGCGTCACAGAGCTGCTCGAGCAGTTCGATGCACTGGGGCTGGGCCAGAGGCTCTCCCCCTGTCACAGTGACGTAGCGGGCACCATAATCGGCCACAGTTTGCATTATTTCACTGAGTGCCATTTTAGAACCACCTTCGAAGGCGTAGGCGGTATCACAGTAGCCACAACGCAGCGGGCAGCCGGTCAGGCGCACAAATACCGTGGGTAAACCAGTGGTGCTGGTCTCACCCTGCAGGGAATGAAATATTTCAGTGATACGCAGAGACTGTTCGGACATAGTTTTAGTTCAGATAACTTTTCGGTTCAGGTAATTTTTTTACTAGCGAGTTTGACGCTATTGATTAGCCGAGTTTGACCAGCATTAAACTCTAGTCAAAATTATTGTTTAGATAATCGCGTGCCTTGCTGGCAACATTGCCAGAACTCTGCGCCGCTGCTTCAAGCAGTTCCCGGGCGCGATCCACCTCACCCAGCTGATAGTAAATTTTGCCCAGCTTGAACCTCGAATCCATGGCCTTGCTATGGTCTGGATGCTGCTCCACAACTGAGGTAAATGCCTGCCTCGAGAGTTCGTCCTGCCCCTGCAGCAAGTAGATTTCCCCCAGCCAGTAATAGGCATTGGCCGCATAGGGGCTGGAGGGATAGTCTTCAATATGCTGTTTAAAAGCCAGCACAGCGCTGTCCATATCCCGCTGCTTGAGCAGCAAGTTAGAGGCATTGTCATAGCTGGCTTTCATGACTGCAATATCCACTGCATCATTGGTAGCCTGACTGCTATCAGCAGCCCTAGCAGAATTAGTCTGGGCAGCACCCACTGAGTTATATGGCGCTTGCTGAGGCTGAGCAGTGCTGGAAGAGGCACTGCCCACAGCAATGGCACTGAGTCGGCGATCTATATCCAGATAATCATCCATCTGCCGCTGTTTAATCTGTTGGAGTTCATAATTGAGCTCTTCAATCATGCCCCGCAGCATCTGCACCTCTTCTTGCAGAATCTGCATTTGATAATAGCGATCACTGCTGGCGGATACAGTTGCGGTAGAGGTCACTACTGCAGAGGGTTCCGCAGAAGTGCTGGGCGCAGGGCTACTTAAGTCGACCACCGGGGTCAGATTCTGGGCCAGGATCGAGGGCGAAAAACAAGATAGCAGGATTAATAATGCGATAGCAGATTTCATAACAAGTCACTGATTTCCAATTTTATACCAAACGCACAAACGGCCAGAGTAAGCTAACTCCAGCCGTGTACGAACATCTTTACTGCGCAAACAAATCAAGGGCCATCGCTGGCCCAGAGGTTTACTTCAGCTCAACCCGACGGTTCAACGCCCAGGCACTGTCATTGCTGCCGTAGGAAGCTGCGCGCTCTTCACCATAGCTAATCACTTCGATCATGCCGGCAGACACGCCTTGCAATACCAGGAATTCTTTAACCGCATTAGCACGACGCTCACCCAGAGCCATGTTGTACTCACGGGTACCTCGCTCATCGGCGTGACCTTCAAGGCGCACACTGCGTGGGTTGCTGCTTAGGGAAGCGGCATGCTCCAGCAGTGCAGCTCGCGATTCTGGCTTCAGCAATGCCTTGTCAAAATCGAAATAAAATACTGTGTCAGCAGAAGATTCCATTGCACTATCATCAATAGCGGAAGTGTCAACCTGCCCTGTCTGTACGGAAGTATCTTCAATATCGGTGGACGTCTCTTCAACTGGCGCTGAGCTACAGCCCGCTAACACCAATGAGAATAAAATTGTGGCCAAGCCAGTTTTGCTAAATGATGTCTTCATTATTAACTCCTGTGAGTTATTTGTTAAAAAATATTACTAGGTAATTCACTACCGCAAAAACGGTGACCATGCAGGTTCCCGCACATCACCGACCCTGGCCGGAAGCACATATCTTACGCCAGCATCCAGAGATACAGCGGCCAAAACACCGCGGTCTCCCTGCTTAGTGGCGTACATTAGCATAGCTCCGTTGGGTGCGACAGTGGGAGATTCATCTAATCTCGTCTCTGTGAGCTCAATCAAACGCCGGGTTTTCAGGTCAAATGAGGCAATGTGGAAAACCCCTGACTCTCTGTGCACCAGCGCCAGAGTGCGCCCATCTGGTGCCAGACTCGCCCTAGCGTTGTAATTACCCCTAAATGTTAGACGCTCTGTGGCTTTGCTGGCAACATTTAATTTGTATATCTGAGGTGTACCGCCGCGGTCAGAGGTAAACAGAATATGCTTGCCATCGGGCATCCAGGTGGGTTCTGTATCAATTGCAAAGTGCCTTGTCAGGCGACTGAACTGGTTGCTTCGAAGATCCAGCTGATAGATTTCCGGGTTGCCGTCTTTGGAGAGGACCAGAGCCATTTTACTACCATCAGGTGACCATGAAGGTGCGCCGTTCAGCCCTTTAAAATTGGTCAGCTGCTGGCGAGCTCCAGTGACCAGATTCTGGCGGAACACTGCCGGGCGGCCCGTCTCAAACGAAACGTAGGCCAGATCTTTACCATTGGGTGCCCAGGACGGCGACATAATTGGCTCCGGAGACTCCAGCATCAGCTTCTCTCTGGCACCATCCGCATCCGCCACATTGAGGCGATAGGTGAATTTGCCATTAGTTCGCGTCGCCGTGACATAGGCAATTCTGGTTGAAAAGGCACCTTTAATGCCGGTAATGGCCTGATATACCTTGTCACTGACCAGATGGGCCAGATCGCGCATCTCATTGGCTCTGCCGCGCACAGAATGCTTGAACTCGCGCTTCTGAGCCGTCACGTTTAACAGGCTGAACTCAAGCTCGTAGCGACCGCCATCTATGGCGCGCATGGACCCTACCACCAGATATTCAGTGCCCAGCATACGCCAGTCGCGATAGTACACTTCACTGGATCTGGACGGAAATGCCAGCATATCCCGGCGCGGGGTCGCGCGAAAAAGTCCGCTGCGCTCCAGGTCTGCCTCAACAATGGCTGCAATATCCTGCTTGACCGCAATCCCGTTAAGCGCGATGGGAGACACCGCGACAATCGTGGGCTTATCGTTGCCCTGAGTGACTCGAATAACCAGCTCAGACCAGGCAGTGCTCGAGACAACCAACAGCAGTAATAATGACAATCTTTTACCAAGCTTTAACAATGCTCTATCTCCATAGGTATCACAGCCTCAGGTCCTCTGGACTGAAGGCCACTTTAACAGTGCGAAAATGTTTTTCAAACAGCCGTGCCTCCAACTGCTGCAGCTCTTCAAACTGCTCAGCTTTAAATGCAGCCTGCTCCACCGAACGGTCGAATGCCCCATCACCACTGGATTGCAGAATATTGACCCCGACAATACGCCCGGTTGGCACCAGCCTTATCTCAATCAATGTCTCCATATCTCGCCGCGCACTGGGGGGGCGATTCCAATTTTCAGTCAAGCGCTGACGAATCATCTGCATATAGCTATTGGCCACCTGCTCATCTTCCCGGGCATTGATCTGCGCCTGCTCTTCCGCCAGAGCCTGCTCAAGTTCGGCCTCAATGCGTTTGCGCTGCTCTGCTGCTTCCCGCTGGCGCCGTTCTTTTTCCTCGCGTTCTTTTCTCTGCTTTTCTTTGAGGGTTGCCAGACGTTTGGCTTCGGCTTCCTTTCGCTCTGCTGCACGGCGCTTGTCTTGCTCGCGCTTTTTCTTCGCTGCATCTACTTTTGGTTTGGGCGGTTTTTTGGCCACAGGTTTTTTCTTCGGTGCCAGCTCAACCAGCTTGGCTTCGATATACTGAGGCTGCACCATGACCTTTTTGCTATCCGGTTGCCAGTTGATCAAAAGAGCCGCAATCACAGCTACATGGATCACCATGCTGAAAAGAATGCCGGCCGAATAACTGGTAACGTCTTTCATCTTATTTGCTGGGTGGCTCCGTGACCAAACCCACTGAGGGGGCTCCGGCCAACTGCAACTCACTCATCAGATTAACCACCGAACCATAGTCAACCGCACTGTCACCCCAGACCAGCACAGGTGTATTTGGCTTCTGCCGCAGTATCTTGCCGACACGGTCTTTGATCGCTGCCAGAGGCTGGACGCTGTTATTACCTTTTACATCGATCCAGTAACTGCCATCAGCTTTAATCGAAACAATAAAAGGCTCCTGATCCTTGGTGTCCATTGGCGCAGAATTGGCATCGGGCAACTCGACCTTTACCCCCTGCATAAGTAATGGTGCAGTAATCATAAACACCACCAGCAGCACCAGAGTCACATCAATGTAGGGCACCACATTGATTTCAGCGACCAGTTTCCGTTTTGGCTTTTTGTGCTTCACAACCTATGCCTCAGAATCAATTAGCGGGAATGGACCTGACGGTGCAGGATGCTCGAGAACTCTTCAGCAAAGGTTTCATAATTGCCGTTAATCACCTCGACCTGTGCCGCGTAGCGATTGTAGGCAATCACCGCGGGAATAGCGGCAAACAGCCCCATAGCCGTCGCGATCAAGGCTTCAGAGATACCTGGGGCCACTGTGGCCAGGGTCGCCTGCTGTACCATCGCCAGCCCGCGAAATGAATTCATAATGCCCCACACTGTACCAAACAGACCTATATAGGGGCTGACCGACGCCACGCTGGCAAGAAAGGGCAGATTGGTACTGAGCTTCTCATCTTCGCGACTCAGGGCCACACGCATGGCGCGATCTGTACCTTCCATCACTGCATCCGGATCTGCTTTATCGCTCTGAGCCAGGCGATTAAACTCGCGGAACCCGGCGCGAAAGACATTTTCGATACCGTCACCACCGCCGTCTTCCTTGGCCCGATCGGTCAGATCATGATACAAATTATTCAGATCTATCCCGGACCAAAAGGTATCCTCGAACTCACGAAATCCACGCTGTGCAGCGCCCAAAAATAGGCTGCGCTGAACAATCATAATCCAGGACACAACCGAGGCTATAAGCAAAATAGCCATCACCATCTGCACCAGCACACTGGCGTTCAGGATAAGGGATAATATCGACAGGTTTTCTTCATTCACCGTATACACTCCAGATTCAGCCGATTTGGCTCTTTAAAGTTGTACTCATTAGTTTTGGCATGCCCTGTGGCCGCTTGGTCTCGGCATTGATGCAGGCCAATTTCACCCGCCCCTCCACCAGCAACTCATCGCCACGAAAAACCTGCTGGGTCATCTCAAAGGTCACCCTTGAGGCATTCACAGGCACTGCGGTTACCACAATCTGATCATCCAGCAGCGCCGGGTTGTGGTATTTCAGCCACACCTCATGGACCACAAACTGCAGCCCATCAAACAGCGCAGGCTTGTCAAAGCCCAGACTGCGCATAAATTCAGTCCGCGCCCTTTCCATATATTTCAGGTAATTAGCATAGAACACAATTCCACCAGTGTCCGTGTCCTCAACATATACCCTGATTGGCAGGCGAAACTCAGTGCTGGCCTCAGTCATCCAGAACATCCATCTGCTGCTGAATACGCGCCGGGCTTTTTAAGCCAAAATGCTCGTAGGCCATGCGGGTTGCCATACGGCCTCTGGAGGTACGCATCAGATAACCCTGCTGAATAAGATAGGGCTCAAGCACATCTTCAATAGTACCGCGCTCTTCGCTCAGGGCAGCAGCAAGACTGTCCACCCCCACAGGGCCGCCATCAAACTTCTCCAGCAGCGTTAGCAGTAATCGCCTGTCCAGATGATCAAAGCCACTCTCATCGACATTGAGCATATTGAGGGCTGCATCGGCGATCTGTTGGCTAACGGTGCCATCCCCTTTGACCTCGGCGTAATCTCGCACCCGGCGCAGCAGACGATTGGCAATTCGCGGTGTGCCCCTTGAGCGACAGGCAATTTCCCGGGCACCATTTTCATCAATTGAAACACCGAGAATGGTGCCAGCGCGTTTAACAATGCTGGTCAGGTCGTCGATGGAATAGAATTCCAGACGCTGGACAATACCAAAGCGATCCCGCAGCGGTGAGGTCAGCAAACCGGCTCTGGTGGTGGCGCCCACCAATGTAAATGGCGGCAGATCCAGCTTAATAGAACGGGCCGCTGGCCCTTCACCAATAACAATATCCAGCTGATAGTCTTCCAGTGCGGGATAGAGAATCTCCTCGACCACCGGGCTCAACCGATGGATTTCATCGATAAACAGCACATCCCCCGCTTCAAGATTAGTCAGCAGCGCGGCCAGATCACCAGCCTTTTCCAGCACTGGGCCAGAGGTGGTTTTGAGATCCACCTGCATCTCATTGGCAATAATATGGGCCAATGTGGTTTTACCCAGGCCGGGAGGGCCAAAGACCAGGGTGTGATCCAGTGGCTCGCCGCGCTTGCGGGCAGCCTCAATAAATATCTGTAACTGCTCTTTTACGGCAGGCTGGCCAACATATTCAGCCAGTGCTGTGGGGCGAAGAGCGCGGTCAAAGCGCTCCTCGCTAACGGAAGTATCTGCGGAAATTAGTCGATCAGGTTCTATCATTGGACGCCATCTCAAATTTGCCTGTAAGCATACCTTGATGGCCTTACATTTACACTAGCTGACTGCGGGGCTATTTCGACACCATGCTCTTAAGGGCAGCCCTGATCAGCTGTTCCGCGCTGCCAATATCATCACTGGCCGCTCTACTAACCATTTTAGCCGCATCCTGGGGCTTGTATCCCAGAGCAATAAGCGCGCTCTCAGCCTCCTCGGCAATATCCGGTTGCTGCACAACCTGAGTACCGCCACCGGAAGTGCCGGCATCGATATCACCAACCCGATCGCGCATCTCAATCACCAGGCGCTCCGCTGTCTTTTTGCCCACGCCAGGTAACTTCACCAATGTCGCCACATCATTGTTGTGCACACAGAGCGCAAACTCGGATGCCGACATGCCGGAGAGAATAGCCAGAGCCATTTTCGGGCCCACACCATTGACCTTAATCAAATGGCGAAACAGGGCTCGCTCAGACAACTCAGCAAAACCATAGAGCTGCTGCACATCCTCCCGCACCACAAAATGGGTGTGCAAAACCACCGATTCACCGACACCAGGTACAGCAAAAAAAGTACTCAGTGACACCAGCACCTCATAGCCAACACCCTGTACATCCAGCAACAAGTCCGGTGCCTGCTTATCAATTACTGTGCCTTGAAGTCGCCCTATCATTATCTTTGCTCTGTCCTTTCATACTGATTTATCAATTCTATTTATGCCTGCCGCGGGCATAGCCCTTCGCACCGGCGCCTGCCATAGCTGCATTGGTGCGCATACTGTGAGCATGACAAATCGCCACTGCCAGCGCGTCTGCAGCATCTTCCGCCGGTGACTCAGAGAGCTTTAACAGCTGCACAATCATCATCTGAACCTGACTTTTATCCGCCGCGCCAGTACCCACCACCGACTGCTTGACGCTGCGCGCAGAATACTCTCCAACAGGCAGTCCACCATTGACCCCGGCCACTATGGCCGCACCCCGGGCCTGACCCAGCTTAAGGGCAGAGCCGGCATTTTGCGACATAAAGACCTCTTCAATGGCCATATGCTCAGGCTGATACTGCTGAATAATCTGGCTGATCCCATCAAAGATTATTTTTAACCGTTCCGGCAGACCCGCCTCGGGCAGGCGCACAATACCGCTGGTGACATAGCTGATTTTGCTGCCAGCAATATCGATAACACCGTAGCCTGTGCGTCTGGAACCTGGATCAATACCTATTATTCGAGTCATGAACAAACTTGCCGTTGATTGAGCGCAGAGTGTTGCAACCCAACTGTCATCAGTCAACCATTAAAAAAGCCCCCTGAATAATATCCAGAGGGCCTTTCGGTGCTTCTAAAAGCGGACCAGTTACAACCTTAGTCCTCAGCTTTAGGAGCTGCCTTAGCTTTTGGTGCTGCCTTGGCTTTTGCCTTTGGCGCAGCTTTGGCCTTGGCTTTTGGAGCAGCCTTAGCCTTGGGTGCCGCTTTCGCTTTTGGCGCTGCCTTAGCTTTGGCCTTGGCTTTTGGAGCCGCTTTGGCTTTAGCTTTGGCTTTTGGCTTTTCTTCGGCCGCAGGCGCCTCTTCCACCGCAGGTGCCTCTTCTACTGCTGGGGCTTCTTCAGCCGCTGGAGCTTCTTCTACTGCCGGTGCTTCTTCAGCCGCTGGCGCTTCTTCGGCCGCTGGCGCTTCTTCTACTGCAGGTGCTTCTTCTGCCGCAGGTGCTTCTTCAGCCGCTGGCGCTTCTTCTACTGCAGGTGCTTCTTCTGCCGCAGGAGCTGCTTCTTCTGCTGGAGCTTCTTCCGCTGCAGGTTCCGGGGCCGCTTCTTCTGCCGCCGGAGCTTCTGCTACTGCTTCAGCCGCTGCCTCTTCTACCGCAGGTGCTTCTTCAACAACCGGGGCAGCAGGCGCTACTGCTTTGATCAATCCTTCAGCCAACAGGATGCGTACTTTCTCGTCAGCATTAACCCATTTTTTGTCAGCGTCTTTTACCGCATAACGGCCAGATGCTTTCTGATAAACAACGTATTCTTTAGTTTTCTTTATAACTTTCATCGCTATGACCTCTATTAATGATTACTCGTTTGAGTTTGTGGTTTAACATTTTAAAAATCGTTGATGGACTAGCCTAGCTGTTCCATCACATCATCGGGAATCTCTGCATTGGTATACACGTTTTGCACATCATCCAAATCTTCAAGGCCGTCGATCATTGCCAACAGCTTTTCCGCCCCCGCCAGATCAAGGGGCACTGAAATATCAGCCGCCAATGTCATTTCGGCATGGGCTGGTTGCAAACCTGCTGCGACCAGAGCATCTTTAACATTGAGGAAGTTCTCAAAGCTGGCTTGCACCTCCACTGAACCATCATCATGGCTCACCACATCCTCTGCCCCGGCATCCAAAGCCGCATCCATTAATGCCTCTTCATCGACACCGGGCTCATAACTGATCTGGCCAATACGGTTAAACAGATAGGCCACAGACCCATCGGTACCCAGATTGCCCCCGCGCTTGGTAAAGGCATGGCGAACATCCCCTGCCGTACGGTTGCGATTGTCGGTCATACATTCAACAAGAATCGCGACACCACCAGGGGCATAGCCCTCATAGGTGATCTCGTCATAGTTCTCTCCATCACCAGCTCCGGCACCGCGAGCAATGGCCTTATCCACCGTGTCGCGCTTCATATTAGCGCCCAGAGCTTTATCCACAGCAGCTCGCAGGCGCGGATTATCATCTGGATTGGGGCCACCGGCTTTTGCCGCTACCACCAGCTCGCGAATCAGCTTGGTAAAAATCTTACCGCGCTTTGCATCCTGCGCCGCTTTGCGATGTTTAATATTGGCCCATTTACTGTGACCTGCCATCAACAACCTCCATTGCTAACTATTTGCTAACACCCCCGGTTAACTTGAGGGTTTTTCTTCCTTTACTCGCAGCTTGATATTCAAATCCCGCAGCTGTGCCGCTTCTACTGTACCCGGGGCATCTGTAAGCAGACAGGCCGCCGACTGGGTTTTCGGGAAGGCAATCACATCGCGAATGCTGTCTGCACCCACCATCAGCATAATCAACCGGTCGAGGCCAAAGGCCAGACCACCATGGGGTGGCGCACCGTGCTTGAGGGCATCCAGCAAGAAGCCAAATTTCTCGCGCTGTTCTTCTTCACCTATGCCCAGCACATCAAAAACCACTTCCTGCATAGATTGATCATGGATACGAATGGAACCACCGCCCAACTCGCAGCCATTGAGCACCATATCATAGGCCCGGGACAGCGCATTGGCCGGGTCAGCTTTAAGCTCTTCCACGGAACATGAAGGTGCGGTAAATGGATGGTGCAATGGTGTCAGCCCACCTGTATCAGTCGTCTCAAACATGGGGAAATCAACAACCCACATTGGCGCCCAATCGCAGGTGTAGAGATTCAGATCCTCACCCACTTTGCAGCGCAATGCGCCCAGCGCTTCAGAGACCACATTGGCTTTGTCTGCACCAAAGAAAATAATATCGCCATTCTTGGCATCCAGACGCTGCATAATATTCATGGTTACATCATCGCCAAGGAATTTAATAATCGGCGACTGCAGACCCTCTATACCAGTCTCAATGGCATTGACCTTAATCCAGGCCAGACCTTTGGCACCATAAATGCCGACAAACTTGGTGTAGTCATCAATCTGCTTGCGCGAGATTTCAGAGCCACCTTCAACCTTCAGGGCGGCAACCCGACAGGTTGGATCATTGGCCGGGCCAGCAAAGACTTTAAATTCAATATCTTTCAGCAGGTCTTTAATCTCGACCAACTCAAGGGGTATGCGTAAATCTGGTTTGTCTGAACCATATTTGTCCATGGCATCGGCATAGGTCATGCGCGGAAATGCATCGAACTCAACATTCATGTGTTCAGAGAAAATGCCCCGAATCATGGTTTCAGTGATCGACATAATATCCTCTTCATCAATAAAAGAGGCCTCTATATCAATCTGGGTGAATTCTGGCTGACGGTCAGCGCGCAGATCTTCATCGCGGAAACATTTAGCGATCTGGTAGTAGCGATCAAATCCAGCCACCATCAATAGCTGCTTAAACAGCTGTGGGGACTGGGGCATAGCAAAAAACTGCCCTGGATGGGTGCGGGATGGAATCAGATAATCCCGAGCGCCCTCCGGGGTAGCTCTGGTCATAATCGGTGTTTCAATATCCAAAAAGCCATGATCAACCAGGTAGTTGCGAATGGATGAGGTAATCTTGGAGCGGAACCTCAGGCTGTTCTGCATCTCGTTGCGGCGCAGATCCATATAGCGGTGCTTTAATCGCACATCTTCACCCACAGTTACATGGTCATCCAACTGGAATGGCGGCGTCACTGCGGTATTGAGAATTTCCAGATTGGTGCCGTAGACTTCAATCTCACCCGTGTCCATATTGGGGTTGACCGTAGCTTCACTACGGGCTCTAACCTTACCAGTCACCTTGAGAACATATTCCGAACGAACCCGGTCTGCCTGAGCAAAGAAATCCCCGGCATCCGGATCAAACACCACCTGCACTATGCCCTCTCGATCGCGCAGATCAAGAAAGATCACTCCGCCATGGTCGCGGCGACGGTCAACCCAGCCACAGATAGTAATCTCTTCGTCAATATGGGCGCTTCTAACTTGTCCGCAATAGGTTGTTCGATACATCAGTAATTTATTCCCAGTTTAATCAAGTGCCAATCACATTGGCGGTATTTGGTTTTAGTCTGCTGTTGCAGCTTTGCTGCTTGCAGAGTCCTTGTCGCCACTCAGGTTTTTCTTGTTGCCGCTTTTAAAATCCGTTTCGTACCAGCCACCGCCACCCAGACGGAACCCGGCAGCAGAAATTAATTTATTTAATTCAGGCTGCTGACAGGCCGGGCAATTCACCAACGGCTCATCGCTCATTTTCTGCAGCGCCTCCAACTCATGCTGGCAAGCGTTACAGCGATATTCATAAATCGGCATATACAAACATCCCTCCGAAAACTTGGTTGGCAACCAAAAAGCGCAGCATTATACATCAGCCAACCCGTCTGGCGAATGCTTAATAGGGCCTGTTTATCTGGCTTAAAAGTAAAAAGCCGCTAAAAAAAGCCTCAGTACATGGCACAAACATAGATCAGCGGCTATAAATAAAGTCGAGGCCCTGTTTACGGTGCCTGCGTTACCACAGGGTTGGTTTAATTTGGACAACCGAAATCACAAAGGAAGAGACAATGGCTGTAAAAAAAGGTACTGCAAAAAAGAAGGCTCCAGCAAAGAAAAAAGCTGTCGCTAAAAAAGCTCCCGCCAAGAAAAAAACCGCTGTTAAAAAGGCTCCTGCAAAAAGAAAAGTCGCAAGCAAAAAGACGGTAAGCAAGAAAGCTGCTGCAAAAAAATCTCCCATCAAAAAGTCCCCGGCCAAGAAAGCTGCTCCCAAGAAAAAAGCAGCTGCCAAAAAACTAGTAGCTGCAAAACGCAAGCTGACATCAATCAGTCAGCGCTATAGCAAGACAGAGATCATCAATGAACTGGCAGTAAATTCCGGCTTAAATCGCAAACAGGTAGGTACTGTTCTCGATGAACTGGCTATTTTGATTAGTCGCCATGTCAAAAAACGCGCTGTTGGCGAATTTGCATTGGCAGGGTTAATTAAAATCACCACTGCAAAACGGCCGGCCAAAAAAGCCACCAAGGGCATCAACCCCTTTACCGGGCAAATGACCACCTTCAAGGCCAAGCCGGCGCGCACTGCAGTTAAGGTGCATCCCCTTAAGGGACTGGTAGATATGGCTCAGTAAACCACTGGTATCAGGTTTTCGAGCCCAGTAAAAACCCCATCGCAAGGTGGGGGTTTTTATGACAGGGGCTTTTTATGACAGGATCATTTTAGCCACAGTCCGGCAGCGCAGCCTGTAGTTCCAGCACCAGACTGGCCAGTTTGTCTTTGTTGTAACTGGCAGCTGGCTGCGCTCCCCATACAGGTCCAGGCCATGCCCCATCATTGCTAAACCGGGCCACATGATGCATATGCAACTGGGGTACCATATTGCCAATAGTGGCAATATTCAATTTGTCCGGGCGAAACAATGCGGTCATTGTCTCGGCCACGACGCAGGACTCATGGAGCAACTGCTGACGATCTTCAATATCAAGCTGATAGACTTCTTGAATGCTGTGACGCTTGGGCACCAGGATAATCCAGGGGTAATTGGCATCCTTGCTCAGCAACACCAGACTCAGGGTAAATTCAGCCACCAGCACAGTGTCAGCCAGCAATCTCTCATGTAATTGAAACATTTTTTCACTCTACTCCCGTTTGCTCTGTACCGCGGCAGCTGCGCCCCGTAAAATAGTGGGTTTATTAATGCCACAAAGTGTAAGAAAACTATGCGCGCCAGCCAATATCTGATTACCACCAAAAAAGAATCTCCTGCCGACGCAGAGGTTATCAGCCATCAGCTTATGTTGCGTGCTGGCATGATCCGCAAGGTCGCCGCCGGATTATACAGCTGGTTGCCCCTGGGCCTGAGAGTATTTCGCAAAGTCGAAAATATTGTGCGCCAGGAGATGGATAAATCTGGTGCCCTGGAGCTTATGATGCCCGTGGTTCAACCGGCAGACCTGTGGCAAGAGTCAGGGCGCTGGGGACAGTTTGGTCCGGAACTGCTGCGCATCCAAGATCGTCACGATCGTGAGTTCTGCCTGGGCCCCACCCATGAAGAGGTGATCACCGATATTATTCGCAATGAAATTAACAGCTACAAACAGCTACCCGCTAATTTCTATCAGATTCAAACCAAGTTTCGAGATGAGCGACGACCTCGATTTGGGGTAATGCGCACCAGAGAATTCTGCATGAAAGACGCATACTCTTTTCATGCCAATGCAGATTCGCTGCAGCAGACCTACGATCTGATGTACCAGACCTACAGCGCTATCTTCACCCGCACCGGGTTGGTTTTTCGCGCCGTGCTGGCAGATACCGGCAGTATTGGTGGCAGCCATTCCCATGAATTTCATGTGCTGGCTGAATCCGGTGAGGACGCCATTGTATTCTCCAGCGAATCTGAATATGCCGCCAATATTGAAAAAGCCGAAGCGCTGGCCGAGGCAAAGGCTCCCGCAGCAGGGAGCGGAGATATGGCAGAACTGGCAACTCCAGGGGTACATACCATCAGTCAGCTCTGTGACTTTGTGGGCACGGATGCGACTAGCACCCTCAAGGCACTCATTGTTAGTGCAGAGGACGAAGAGGGTCAAAGCCAACTCTACGGACTCATGGTTCGGGGCGATCATGAGCTAAATGAAGTCAAGGCACAGCACGCCCTCGGCCTCGGCAGCGAAATCACCTTTGCCACAGAAGAGCAGATTAAAGCCGCCCTAAACTGTGCCCCCGGATCATTGGGGCCGGTTAATTTAAATCTGCCTATGGTGGTTGATCACAGCGCGGCCCAGCTGAGCGACTTTGTCTGTGGCGCCAATCGCGATGGCTACCATTTAACCAATGTGAACTGGGACCGAGACTGCGGTGAATTTACCGTAGCCGACATACGCAATGTGGTTGCCGGCGACCCAAGCCCGGACGGTAAAGGTGTATTGGAAATTAAGCGCGGCATTGAAGTCGGCCATATCTTCCAGCTGGGCACCAAGTACAGTGAAGCCATGAAAGCCACAGTGCTGGATGAAAACGGCAAGGAACAGTTTATGAGCATGGGCTGCTATGGCATTGGTGTCAGCCGCATCGTCGCTGCCGCCATCGAGCAGAACCATGATGACAATGGCATTATCTGGCCAGACGCCATCGCCCCTTTCCAGCTAGCTATTGTGCCCATCAATATGCACAAGTCCGACAAGGTCAAAGAGGCCTGCGAAAATCTCTACCAAAAACTCAGCGACGCTGGCCATGAAGTGTTATTTATGGATGAGCCAAAAGCGCGACTGGGTGGCATGCTGGCAGATATTGAACTGATAGGCATCCCCCATCGCGTAGTGATTGGCGATCGCGGCCTGGAAGAAGGCACAGTGGAATATCGCAGTCGCCGGGAAACGGAAAACCAACATATAGCTACGGATCAGCTAAATGACTTTATCAACGATATTCTCAGCCAGTAACCAACACCGTCTGGCGCTGGCGGCGGCGCTTCTGCTGGCAATCAGTAGTACCAGCCAGGCCGCGGAAACAGATAGCGCCCTGCTGCATAAATTAAAACTCGCCACTAATGAAGTGTCGGGTTTTGATAATCAATATGATGCCCAAGTCTGGCTGGTCGCCAAAGATCGGCCCCTGGCGCGCATTATCAAAGACCCAGCCCAGCGGCTGGCAATGCTCAAACTTATCCACAGCGAAGCCCGTCGCGCTGACCTGCAACCGGAAATTGTATTAGCTCTAATAGAAGTAGAGAGTGCTTTTGATAGCTATGCGGTCTCCGTCGCCGGGGCTCAGGGCATGATGCAGGTGATGCCATTCTGGAAAAAAGAGCTGGGCCGCCCGGAGGATAATCTGATTAACCCACAAACCAATTTGCGCTACGGCTGCACTATCCTTAAACATTATCTGGACAGGGAACAGGGCCGCCTCGCCGATGCATTGGCTCGGTACAATGGCAGCTATGGCCAATACTGGTATGCCGAGCGGGTACTGGATACCTGGGACCTGCATTGGCGCTAGCAGACAGCACTTGCTACCACCTCTGGGTTAGTCATAATGAGTTTGAGGTCAGGCTTTGTTAGACTCCCTGAAAACTGCCAGGCCAGAAAACTAAAAGGAGCGTATAGGCATGAGTAAAGAACTATCTCCCACTGAACTACGCCAGCAGATCCGCAGCGGTGAGCACCGCGGCAATACCTCCGGATACTGTGCCGGCTATGTACAGTGCAATCTGGTTATTCTGCCCGCCGATTGGGCTGGTGATTTTTTAGCCTTCTGCAAGGCCAACCCCAAGCCCTGCCCATTGATCGCAGTCTCTGAGCCCGGCGAATTTGCCATGCCAAAGCTGGGTGCGGATATAGATATACGCACAGATATCGCCAGCTATAGAATTTTTGAGCAAGGCCAGCTCAGCGGCGAGGTCAATGATATCTCCGACCTGTGGCGGGATGATCTGGTGGTATTTTTGCTCGGCTGTTCATTCTCCTTCGAAGAGGCATTAATTGCCGACGGACTGGAGGTGCGCAATATCAGCGAAGGTGTCAATGTGCCCATGTACAGAACCAATATTGACTGCACCCCCGCCGGCCCCTTTGTCGGCGAAATGGTGGTCAGCATGCGTCCCTTTGCCCCGGAGGAAGCCCTAAAGGCTGTAGAGATTAGCGGCAGGTTCCCGTCAGTGCACGGCGAGCCCATTCATTATGCCAACCCGGCTGAGATTGGCATTAAAGATATTAACCAGCCAGACTATGGCGATAAAGTGAGTATTAAAGAGGGTGAACATCCATTGTTCTGGGCCTGTGGTGTCACGCCCCAGGTGGCCCTGGAAAATGCCAAGCCGCCTTTTTGTATTACCCATAGCCCGGGTTATATGCTGGTGACGGATATGAAAAATACTGATCTTGAGGAAACAACATGCCATTAAGCTTAAATTGCGACCTCGGCGAAAGCTTCGGCGCCTGGAAAATGGGCCTCGATGATCAGGTAATGCCATTTATCGACCAGGCCAATATCGCCTGTGGTTTTCATGCCGGCGATCCGGTGGTAATCAAAAAGACCCTGCTTGCCGCCAAGCGTAATAATGTAGTGGTAGGAGCCCATCCAAGCTACCCAGATATCACCGGCTTTGGCCGCCGCTCCATGCATATTCCCCCGGTAGAGCTAATCGCCCTGCTGCAATATCAAATTGCCGCACTGACCGGGATGGCCAGCAATCTGGGTATAGAGGTCAGCTATGTTAAGCCCCATGGTGCCCTGTACAACGATATGATGGCCGATGGTCATATTCGCAGCGCGGTCATGGAAGCCATTGCCGAGTGCCACCAACCCCTGGCCTTTATGTTACAGGCTACGCCAGAGGCAGAGACCCACCGAGAAGAAGCCAAAGCCTTTGGCCTTGACCTGTTATTCGAAGCGTTTGCCGATCGCTGTTACGACGATAACGGCGCACTGTTATCCAGAACCAAAGAAGGCGCAGTACACAGCAAAGAGAAAATGCTCGAACAGGTAATCCAGCTGCAACAGCATGGCACAGTAACCACCGTTAGCGGCCACAGTCTGCCACTGCAGGCGGACTCCCTCTGTGTTCACGGCGACAACCCGGCCGGGGTTCAGGCCATTGAAGAAATTCGTCAGCTAATTCAGCAATGAGTCAGACCAAACTTGATATCTCCATTGCCGGAGAGAACGCATTAATCGTTTATTTTGGTACCGAGCCAAACGCCCAGATTGCCGCGCAAGTCTCCCAGACCGCCGAGCATTTACGGCAGTCCATGGGAGATCTGCTAATTGATCTGGTGCCCTCCTATGCCTCATTGCTGGTTATCTACAACCCACTGCAAACCGACCATTACTCTGTCAGAGCACAGATAAGAAGCGCGACCCAAAACCTGCTCCAATCCAGCGAGCAACAGCAAGGCAATCTGGTTAGCCTGCCAGCCTATTACAGCCTCGAGTCCGGCCCGGATCTACAGCGGCTGGCCGACAATGCCAGCCTCAGTGTAGAGCAGGTGATTGAGATTCATCAGCAGACAGAATATCGCGTGTACGCCATAGGGTTTGCCCCGGGCTTTGCCTATCTGGGCGAAGTCGATGAGCGCATAGCCGCCCCAAGACTCGCCACCCCCAGACAAAAAGTCCCCAGAGGTGCAGTGGCCATTGCCGATCGTCAGACCGCAGTCTACCCGGCCCAGTCTCCCGGTGGCTGGAACCTGATTGGTCTGTGCCCAGAGCCAATGTTTGACCCCAGCGCCAGCCCCAGCATGCCGGTTCAGGTGGGTGATCGGGTACGCTTTAGCGCTATTGATCGAGAGCAATATCTGGCCTTGGGAGGTGTTCTCTAGTGGCCGGATTTAAGGTTATACAACCAGGTATTTTCAGTCTGCTTCAGGATGCCGGTCGCTATGGCTGGCATGGTATCGGCCTGACCACAGGCGGGCCCATGGACCGCCAGGCTTTTCGCTGGGCCAACAGGCTCTGTGGTAATAATGAAAGCGGTAATAATGACAGTGGCAATCATACTAATAGTACTGCCATTGAAGTGACGGTTGGCGGTCTGGTGTTGGAAGCTAAAAGTCACAACAGCATTGCTGTGACCGGTGCAGAAATTCCATTAACCATCAATAGACAACCAGCTGCCCTGTGGCAGACCCATCAGGTAAAGCCGGGTGATCGTATCGAACTGGGCTATGCCACGCAGGGCAGTCGCGGCTATCTGGCGGTAGCTGGCGGATTTCAGGCCGAGGCCATATTTAATAGCCAGGCCACAGTGCCCAGAGAAGCACTTGGCGGCCTGCACCGGGAGGGCCAGCCCCTCAAAACCGGCGACAATCTTCCCTGCCCTGCGCCTGATCAACAGCTTCCTTTATTGCGCGTGCCAGAAAAGTTGCGGCCAGCGAATGGCAGTGCTCTGCTCAGGGTTATTCTTGGTTACCAGCAGCATGCCTTTACGGAGGTACAGAAGCAGCTATTTTTTAGTAGCGAATATAAGGCCACCGACAGCAGCGACCGCATGGGCTATCGACTTAGCGGCGCGCAAATCAGCCCCTCTATTGGCGGCATTCTCTCCGAGGGGATCTGTCTGGGCGCAATTCAGGTGCCCGCCGACGGCCAGCCCATTATTCTGCTGCGGGACCGCCAAACCATCGGCGGCTACCCCAAGCTGGGCTCAGTGCTCTCCCTCGATCTGGACCGACTGGCCCAGCTAATGCCCGGGGACACAATGCGCTTTGAGCCTATCAGCATAGATCAGGCCCACAATGCCCTGCTATTGGCCGAACAGAAGTTCACTGCCGCCCAGCTGGAGACTGTGGATGTCTAATTTGCATATCAGCCAGGCCATCGAAGATTTACTGGTGGCCAGAAACCCCCGGGGCATGAAAACAGTGCAGGCCGCACTCAAGCCCGGCTATATTTTGCGCGCCGCCGAGCTAATTCAGCAGGCCACAGGCAATGTGCTGATTGGCACCGGGTTTCCGGTGGATCAAACCTTTGAAACCGACGGCCCACCCGGGGCAATTGCACTGTACCGAACCATTGAACAGCTTGGTGGCCAGCCCGTACTGGTGTGTGGTGCGCCTCTGGCCAACCATCTGCAAGCTGACTTTAGGGTACATCAAATCTCAATCAACCAGACCGCCACCCGCCAGCAGGAAGCTCAGGCAGCTCTGGATCAGCACCGCCCAACATTAATTATTTCTATTGAGCGCCCCGGATTAAACGCCGAGGGCCTGTACTGTAATATGCGCGGCGAAGATATAAGCCAGCGCTGTGCCAGCTTTGATGATTTTTTAAATCTGGCCCAGTGTCCGACCATTGCCATAGGTGATGGGGGCAATGAAATTGGCATGGGCAATGTATTAGATAGCCTTGCGGGCATGAATATAATGCCATCGGTAACCACCTGTGATGAGCTCGTGGTCGCAGATGTCTCCAACTGGGGCGCCCATGGCTTAATTGCCATGCTGTCCGCTCTAACCCAGACAGATATACTGGCCCAGTGGGATAATATCGAGGTTCTAAACTACCTTAGTCAGAGAGGCAGCGTGGATGGGGTGAGCCGTGAAAACACATTGACCGAAGACAGCCTGTCCTCAGATATCAGCGAGAAATTAATTCTCGACCTGAGAGAGATAACTGGATTTTACGAGAATAAGTAAAATCTCCTGGCAAGAGCCAGGCAAACGCTATATATCACCATTATTGACGGCCTTATGGACGTTTTTAACCTTATTTTACTTTGCGCATCAATGGAGCCACTGCTACCATTTTGTCTCAAATATTAAAGGCCAACCTATGACCATTGCATTTTTAGACGGCAAGTTTTTGCCCCTGGAAGAAGCCCGAATTTCGCCCATGGACAGAGGGTTTCTTTTTGGCGATGGCATCTACGAAGTCGTGCCCTCCTACGCCGGCAAAATGGTTGGCTTTGCCCCTCATATCGCGCGCATGCAGGATGGCCTCGCCGCAGTGGGTATTAAGCTCGACTGGTGCGAGCAGCAGTGGGCCGACCTGTGCAATCAATTAATTACCGACAATGGCTCCGGCAACCTAGGTATCTACCTGCATGTTAGCCGCGGCGCCGACACCAAGCGTTTTCATGGCTTCCCAGAAAATGTAGCGCCCACAGTCTTTGCCTTTGCCTTTGAAATTGCCCCACCACCAGTGGCAGACAAAGCCCTGGCCAAGCCCTACAAGGTCACCAGCACCCAGGATCTGCGCTGGGATCGCTGCCAGATCAAATCCACTGCCCTGCTGGGCAATGTGCTGCACTTTCAACAGGGCTACGAAAAAGGCCATGGCGAAACACTGCTCTATAATGCTAATCATGAATTAACCGAAGCCAGCGCCTGCAATGCCTTTATTGTCAAAGACAATGTGGTGATTACCCCGCTGCTGGACAACCAGAAACTGGCCGGCATTACCCGTCAAATAGTACTGGGCACCTTAAAGAGCGATGGCAATATTGCCGTTGAAGAGCGCGTGGTCACCATGGATGAAGTGCGCAGCGCCGACGAAGTCTGGATTACCAGCTCGTCCAAAGAGATTGCCCCGGTCATAGAGATCGATGGTGTGCCAGTTGGCGATGGCCAGGTGGGAGATATGTGGCTGCGCGCCCAGGCCCTGTATAGCGCCGGCAAATTTGACTATTAATAAGTAAGTATCAGGTAACCGCAAACCATGTCGCGACCCACAGCCGCTATTATCGACCTGCAAGCACTGCGCCATAACTATAAGCTGGCAGAGTCTCTGGCACCTGATTCCCAGACCATCCCCATGGTCAAAGCCAATGCCTACGGCCATGGCGCCATAGAGGTGGCCACCGCCCTGGCCTCC